>Ga0179591_1351635_pt1 | contig 16458 bp, 10 predicted proteins | sample CZOMad2_1_08_16f_FD_182891 | JGI IMG/M metagenome (GOLD analysis project Ga0179591, IMG submission 182891) | Vadose zone soil fungal communities from Angelo Coast Range Reserve, California, USA - CZOMad2_1_08_16fungal (PacBio error correction) | ecosystem: Environmental > Terrestrial > Soil >...
TCTGAAAGAAAGGAGCATCGTCTCTTTTCAGGAAGGTGGGGGGGGTATGAACAGAAAAACTAACGGAAAGGGGGAAAATCTTCTCCGACCGTTCCAAGGATCTGAATCAGGTAACTCGGAAAGAATCTAAGAACCTTAATGAAAAAAACTAACCCTAAGAGACCCAAGGGAGAGGAGGGGGGCGGATATAATGCTGATCTCTCCTCAAGGAGGAAAACGGAATCGAAAGGTTAGATGGTCGGGTTAAAAAACTCTCTCACGGGAAATTGAAGTATGAAAGAGTAGAATAGAAGAGGAGGAAGAAAAAGTCTAAAGGAAACTTCGATTTTGGCAATCATGGCTAGAAAGGTTCTCGGGGACGAGGTCACCCTATCGGAAAGCAAAGGGGGAAAAAAGGGCCTATGACATATCCCTCAAGGTTAGCTCTGATACTAAAAAGTGACAGTACGGGGAAAAAAAGGGAGAGAAAAATGCGAGGAAGCCTTAATCTTAAACCCAATAGCCCCGGAAAAAAGCCTATGGTAGAAGTAATGGGGTGAAAGGAGTATGGCAAGGGTGGAAAAAGGAAGGAGGGGGCTCAGATTGAGTTCAAAATGTCAGAAGCGGGGCCGCGAGGAGAAAAGGGAATGACGTCATGAGGGTCTTGGAGATTATTTTCTTCCGTTCGACCGTCCTCTGGCTAACAAGGAAAGGACAGCCAGGCCGTCTCCTGAGGGTCCAAATTGGGAAAGCTCTGGGGGGGGACAAAGAATTCTTAGGGACTGGACAGGGAGGAGGAGCTCGGGGGCCTCACTGGCCCTATTCCATTAGAGCAGGGGTCTCGAAAGCAGTAAAAGGATAGAGCAAAAAAAACGGTCACGTAAGGCACATCCCCGACGAAGGGAAGGGGGGAAGCGTGGGAAAGGGTACAAGAACGGTCATCTTCTGAAGATGGGGGGGCCTCGACGAATCTAGGGCAAATGCGCTACTCAGATGGAAAACGAAAAAGCGATGAGGACTCGTGGGATACTCTAAAGGTGACGAAGGGAAAATAGAAACACTCCTGTGGTTTCGAGGGTGGTCCCCACAAAAATGGGCGGCCGGGGGTTTCGACTTACTCCCGTAGAAAGAAAAAGACGGAAAGAGAAGAGAGGAGAACCTCTATTAAGCTTTCCCAAAGGCCGGAAAAAAGAAGGGGGAGAGTGCGTCGTTGACATGAAGGAAAAAAAAGGGGGAATCGTACCGAAAAATTGACGCGGAAAACGAAAGGTAATAAGCAAGGGCCCGAAGAATGATGAAATCTCTGTGGTTGCCAAACCAAGGGGGAGGTGCGGCACAAGGGGCAACCGCGACAGCCTCTACGAGGACGCCAATGGGAGGAAAACAAGGACCTTTTTAAGCTAGCGGAGGGGAAGGGGGAAAAAGACCGCTTTCGCCCGCATAGGAGAACCGGACCGACCTAGAGAAAAAAAAAAATCGCGAGAGAAAGAGACCCCTCGAAGGAGTAAAAAAACGGTCGGCATCGGAGGGGGGAGAAGAGAAAATGGGTATCAGAGTTTAACTTGGACTTTCTGCGTTCAGTCGCTCAGGGGGTCCTTTCGAAAAACTAGGGGTCCAATCCGGTGAGAAAAAACCGAAAAAGGAAGGACCCGGGGACGATCAGAAAAGAGATCAGTAACTTGAAAGATATAGAAGCCTCAGGAGAAAGGGAACAAGAAAGAGGGGCTAACCGCGATAAAATCTTCCTTTCCAGCCACGGTAGATGACAAAAGGGAGGGCCTGAACAAAGAAAACTCGGAAAAAAGAAACCTCTACCTCAAGGAACCAGTAAAAATCACGGCTCGAGGCAGGGAGATGAGAAGAAGCTCAATCAGGAGTTCTAGAATTTCGCCGTTACTCCCGCCCGAAAAAGGGGAGACAACATGTTCTGGCGCTAAAAAAAAAAATGGAACGGACACGTCAAAGCCCGATGCCTGCTATCTAAGAAGGGAGGGTCAAGAGAAGGGGAGGCCAAAATGGGAGGAACCTTACTCTTGGAAACGACTTGCTGACACGGATGAGGGAAAACGGGGAAAAAGGAGGGGGGTCCTCAAACCTTTCCTGTATAAAACTGAAACTGCTAAAACTCATTCAGGGAAGTAAACAGGGAGGAATAGCTAAACGGATTAAATGTATCTAAATGGTCTGACGCGAAATACCGCGTTTTTGAGGGGAGGAGAAACTAAACAAATACCATAGGGGGAAGAGCAAAGTGGCTCCTCCTATATCTGTCTTGGCCAGGGACTGGCTAAGAGACCCGAACGGCTCGACGGGGAGGGGATCCAAGCGGAGGAAGTAACTCTAAAAGTGATATAAGGGAAAATGATTGAAAAGGGAGGAAAGACATTGCTTCCATTCTAGAAAAGCTCAGACCGGGGGCCTCGGAGGAACCGAGGGGGAGGGGGGGAAAAGGGCGTCCTTCAAAGGAACACCCATAAAGTTGATCTGAGAAAAAAAAAATAGGAGGGAAAAAAGGAAAGATTAAAAAAGGGCTTAATGAGGGGCAGCCTTTGACGCTCAACTTCTAACAGGTAAAACTATAATAATGGTTGGGGGGGGGTTGGTAAAAATCCCCACGGGGAAAAAGACAGGTGAATGGAAGAGACTCTTACTGCATTAAGAATGTTCGTGGTCTTTATCTTCTTTGACTAAGCCAACTTTCCAACATCCGCTTCTGATGGGGGGAAGGTGATTCTGAGTAGTTAGATCATGACCAAGAATGGGGGTGGACCCAAGACGGGCAAAAAATAGGCGACGAACCAAGGAAGATGGGGTCTAAGGTCCGTAACTCGGACCCGCTCCTACAAAGTCCGATTTCAGAGTCTATTCGGAGAAACCTACAAGAAGGGGGCCCTCGGGAGAAAGCTTCGGAGTCCTCCGTACTAGTCCCAGAAAGGGGACCCGTACAGGATCACCTTTGGACGTTTTCCAGCATCCCTACCCTTCCAAAAGTGGATACAAAAACCCCAGAAAAGTTGAATCGAAAAGAAAAAACAAGACTGTTCGTAGAAAAAGAAAAAGCAAAAAGACTTCACTGCGTCAGGGTCTTTAAGAAATTGCAGGGGACGGACTACGGAAAGGAAAAAAAACAAGTGTAACCGTCCTCGCCACCTTACAAAAAGAGGAGGGGAAAAAGAAATTCGTCGAAGTTATCAGGATGTATCCACCACTACCCGCAAAGGGGCCGTCACCCGGAAGGAAGATCACGGGGAAGAAAACCACAAGGAAGCTATAAAAGGGGAAGGCCGCAGGGAGCCGTAAAAGCCTTGAATAGCAGAAACGGACAGGCGGGACTGGATAGAAGAAAGCTCCCTTCGCTCAGTCGAAAAAGTGTCTTGTTCTATCATCATTTAACGTTATAGAGAAAAAGGTTGCGGGGAAGCCTTGTCGGAAAAGAGCGGAGCTCTCGAAAAAGAACGTGAGAGGAAAATAGTAAATCAGAATCTTACAGAAGGGGGAAGGGGACCCGAAAGGGTAAGAGAAGGGACAGCCAATACCAGCCACTTTGGGGGGTGTATAAAACACTTCGAGCCACGGTGGGATCAACGTTGTCTGGACAACTAAGAAAGCGGTCTCGGAGTCGAAAGCAGGTGAACCGAAAACCGCCCGTCAGATATGTATCTCGTATATCGGAATTGGAAGGAACCGGCAAAGGGGAAGGGGAAGGGGAATGGGGAACAGGGTATCACCCGAACCTAGAAAAATGACCGATCGAAGAAGGGGGCGTAGTCCGTAAGTCTTCTAAGAAAGAAGATGCGGTGAACTGCTTAAAACGGTAATGATCAGGGGGGGGAAGGAGCAGGAGATCAGTGTCTCCCGATCGCTGTGAGAAAGGCTTTCGCACAAAGGAGGGCGAGGGTAGTACCTCTTGCGTGGGTATACACTTTCGCCGGGTCGGGCTGAAAGCAAAGGCCAAAAAAAGGTGCACACTGGCCGGGGGAACAAAACTGTCGGGTAAGAAGAAGAGGAATCGACCGGAGTAAACCTCGCGGCTTTCCCAGATCTTTCTCCTACCGTCAGACCAGGGCAAGGGTGGGAGGAGGGAAGAGTTCGGGAACCAGGGGAAGGAACGAAACCAACCATCAAGAAGTAGCGAGCCAGGAAGGATAAGGGAGGGGGGGAACATCTTCGTTGATCACGACCCAGAACACCCGGCCGGATATCAGGAGCGGATGTTTGGCCAGGGGAGGAGATCTCCAAACAGTCTCCTATCAAAAGGATGAACGGAGATTAGGAAGGGGGCAGCAGATAACACATGGCCTTCAAAACCTTATCCCCTCAAACAGGGAGGTCCAGGGAGGTATCAAGGGACGTACCCCTGAACGGAGTATGGGCAAAAAGGCTACGAAGGGAAGAGGAGGGAGAAGAAGTTGTCGAACGTCTCCACTTCTTTTATTTTCCTCGAGCGACAAAAACACACCAGCCCGAAGGGAGGGTACGGCCCGGAGCTCCGAGAAGGGAAAGTTCTTGAATATGCAAGATAATTTTAATAATATGGAACCGGGCGAACCACAGGAAGGGGGAAGCAGGAAGCTCCGTCGGCCGGGGTCGAGAGAACAGTCAAGTAGGTCGGCGTCCTTTGACGTGCCGAATCGAGGGGGAAGGAAAGACCCATCTGAAATCGCACACGGGTAGTAAAAGAAAGCCACCCCTTGTATGTCACTGGGGACGAGAGCCAAACGTAGCAGGGTCGGCTGCCTATCCAAGGGAGAAGGGCCAGGCCTGGAGCATGCTTGTCTCCGGCCATGGTTGAGGTCACAAGAAAGACAAAAAGGCCCGAACGGGCGCCAAGGGGGGACGAACACCCGGCCTGTTTTCTTTTCAAAGCAAGACTAGAGTTTAAAAAAACAGAAACTTATCACTGTAGACGTAGATCGGGGAAGCGGGGGACCATAGATTTCACTTGTCTCTTACCGTTAGTACGTAAAAGCATGGGCTTGAAAATCTGGGAAGGCGGTTCAACTCAGGGATCAGACAAACTTCGAGGGAAAGAAAGAGGAGGGGAGAGGACGTAGCACATAGCAATCAATAGACCGTCTATTCTAAAGGGGGAGATTTAGGCGTGCAGATTCATAGAATGGGAGGGGGGGGAAATGCCCTGCCGGGGTCCGCCGACCAGAAAGAACGTAGTAAAGGAACGGGGGATTTACGAGGCTGTACCTCAGGAGGGACGCTGATCTGGAAACCGGCGGCGAGATCGGGTGAAATGTGAAAAAAAAGGGAGGGTAGGAGAAAGCTGGGTCAGAATTGGCTCAGGGACAGGGGGGGAAAAAGGAGGGAGACCGGGGAAAGAGAAGGACCCGAGAGCCATTCGCTCCAGTTCCGCGATTACCAGGGGAAAGGCACCAAAAAAGAAAATTCGAAAAGCGTGGGGCTTGGGTATATCGCTGATCTTTAGTAGATAGTAAGGGGGAAGAGAAAAGGAGGGGCCGATCAACATCTTTGAGATCACGCAGAGGAGATCGAGATCCTGACCGGGGACCTTACGCCGCCGAGGGATGAATCTCTAGGGGGAGAGAGGGGACGGGCGAAATAAAAGGGAAGGGGCAGGGGCACAATCATCCCGTATCGGTCCGGGCCGCTTGTTCACGCAGGGGGGGAAGGAAGTCGAGGCCCCGGGGGTAAGGAAAGGGAAATACCAAAACAACCGCGTTGGGAAAGAAGGAATAGGCCGGAACGAAGGCCTCGTTTTCTTAAGGTTTGTCAGGTCGATCAGGCCGATAGGGAAAAGGAGAGGGAAGGAGAGTGAAGTCCCATGAAGCCATTTGTGGGGGGCCAAGGGAGGGGGGAGAAAAGCTAAAAGTCCACCGGGAGACTCGCAGAGGAGGAGCGGAAAAGAGGGGAGGTACCCCGATGTCCGAAAGGCCGGGCCATGTTGGGCGAAACCAAGAGAGACAAGGGAAAGGAAAAAGGGGAAGACGAGGAATCCATTCCTATCCTATCCAGGCGATCCTGAACTGGAAACTATACAGGATCAAAGGTATTGTAGGAGGTTACTGGGGAGGGAATCCGAGAGTCAGCGGAAGACTGAAGCCATTAGATAAGCAATGGATAGGAAGCAGAGCCTCCCCTTCCAGAGTCAAGACCGTTCCCTTTCTCAGTGATCTAGGGGGTTTGTCGGACTACCTTACGGAAATCCCATTGGGGTGGGGGAAAGAGGGCGTTCAAAGGGGGAATTCCTTATCATCTACGATGGCGGAAATAATGACGAAGCAAAGACCCGAAATTCTCCTCTTTTCGACTGACCTGACCCGATATACTCAAAAAAGAGAGACCAAAAGGATCGGGCAAACCTCAAGGTAAAAGCAGAAGAAGAAATGCCGACTACCCGATTTACGTTCAATTCTGAAGATTCAGGGGATGACCAAGGGATTTGTAGGAATTATTGGAAGAAAGGACGCAGGATATCCAATGTATCTGGAGGTTACGAAATATCGTTGCCATCCAGGGTCCAATTCTCCAGGGTTAAACGCAAAGGGGGATTGAGTCTTACTACCTTAAGGAACGAAATATGCTAATCTTTGATCATGGGGAAGGGAGAGAATAGAAACGACAAACGGTCCGCTCGGACTGTCCCTCATCTCGTGTCCACTTCGAGAAAGAACGGGGATTCGAAAGATAGCCAAGGGGGGGGGAAGGTAAAGGGGGAGGGGTCAAAAAAATTTCCGGGTAGAGTGTTCGCGATGTGCCGGAATGAAATAATAATAGGGTGGTAGACGGCGACCTCGACATTCAAGTAAAGGAGGGGTGGGGGGACCAGTACGATATGAAACAAAGGAGATCCAGAGACTCGCAGCAGGCCTGCAGAAATCTCTAGACCCAAAACAAAGGAGGAGGAAGATATATTAAACAGGGCGCGAGCGCTTTCATGAAGGGAGAGTGATAGGCAGAGCCGTCAGGTGGGAATCGGAGGAAAAGCAAACTAAGGGCACCCCTTATCGAAAAAGATCAGCGAACTTAGGGAACCCGGAAATGGGGGGAACTTCCCAAGCCGGAGACCAAATTATATGCTGAATCCGCTTTGGCTAGAGTATCATCTAGAAAAAACAAGGGGATGATCTAACCCTGAAGGGGCTTTCCTCTATCGAGAAGCACTATCAAGATGAAAGAATAGCCGGATGAAGTCGTAGAAAAATCTATGGGTCAAAGGGAGGGAGATTTGAAATTGACTAATGACGGCAACCAAGAGAAATCTTAAGAAAGACCTCTAAGATTGACAATTCAAAGAAGGAGAAGATACTCGATAAAAGGAACACGAAGTCATCACTAATAATAATAGGCCCTACTACCAGGGGGGAAAGTCCGTGCAACAGAACTGGGGGGACGCCAAGGGGGGGGGTCCGGCGGCTGCAGGGAACCAAGGAAGATGACAGGGGAGAGAGGTGGGGCGGTGGGCCTATAAATAGTAGACATTCTCCCAGGTACTTCTCAGGGGGACAGGGGTCAGACGAGTAGTATTAGGGATCTTACCTGGTTCCCCGACCTTTTGAAAGGAATTAATCCCGGGGAAAGTCAGAGATTGGGCCTAAATTGGAAATACAACCCTCTAAGGAGGAGGCCTGGGAACGGTCTCGGGGTCGTGGGCCGAAATAGTAGGGACGCCAGGGGGGGGAGGGTGAGTTGAGATACTGACCTAGAAAAGTTTCTCTTCGGGAAAGGAAGGAAATCCCGGGATGAAGGTGAAGGAGGGAAATGGGGGACAAATTCTAACTTTGAGCTCGGCCCTTTATGGGCTCGGCAATCAACGTCTGTCATTAGAATCGGGGGTTACCAACCGACATTGATGAAAAAGGGGGGGGAAAAGTTTATAGATAATGTACACTACATCGCCAGCGACAGACGCAAGGGGACATGAGGGGGGGGAAAGTTCGAAGACCATGGGTATCTCGACTTCATCCTCCGAACCAGGACCACGGCCGAGATCTCTCGAAAGAGAAAGAAAAGGCAGGAAGTCCAAAACCTGAGGCAACTCGATGTCTCTTGCTTGGACATGAGGGTACGGCAAGGGGAGAATAAAAAGGGCCGAGTGCCCCGAGACGTGCGGTCCCTACAAAGGGATGGACGACTCCTGTATGGGGGGGCCAACCTCCGGGAAGGGGGTTGGGAGGGGGGGGGAAATAAAACGCGCTACGAAGATAAAAAAATGCCTCTAGAGGGGGAAACAAGGGGTCGGAGCCAGATCGATCAACCCTATTTGAGGGACCGCCGAACGGAGGGAAAGGACCGGGGACAAAAAAAAAAACGAAGATCAGAAAAAGCGATCGACTCGACACAGGGGGGTAGATAGGGGGAGGGGGCGGAGGTCAGACTCTGAGTGGGATCCGGGAACCCGGGGAACAAGCGAGGGAACTGGACGAGGCTACTTTTAGGATTGAAGGCTCGTTCCAGGTCGGAAGAGTCTTCCTTGTGCTGGGCCCAGGCCCTGCCCTGAAGATCCGCCTCTCCTGTGAAAAGGACCAACGCTCGCCGCCGGTCCCGAGCCAAAGGGGGGAAAAAAGAAATCACGCAGACGCACAGAGAGCCGTCCATAAACGAAGGGAGGGTAGACCAAGAGGAGGAAAAAAGACCAGGATACAAGGTCAATCGTACCATTGCGACCTCGCCTTGCGCGAAGCGAGACGATGCCCAACTCAGCTACACTAGAGAGGGTCGGAGAAAAGGGGACTAAACTTCAGGTGAAACCAGCAAGACCTCTTCCTCAAACAGGGATGTCTGTCACCGAGACCAGGAACATCCGTGACGTTCAAGCCAATCAAATTTTGTGCCTCTGCGAGAGAATTCTGCGGGTCTACTTCTGGGGCCATCCATCACGCAAGGGGGGGAAACAGACTACCGGGGAAAGGTGTGACACGGAATTATCGACCAACGGATCGGGAAGGGAAGGTCGGGGTGAGAACACCGTCTCCTTGAATAACCAATCTCGCAAAATTCGGAAAGAGCAAATTCGGGGGAGACAAGGCTAAAGACTTTTGAAATCGAATTTTCAGGACCAGGGAAGAAAAATAGATGGGGAGGGTCGGAATCTACCGCACCTCCTTGGGTTCTAGGAATATTGGGATAGTCAAGAGGTCAGAAAGAAAAGCCATCCTGGCTCCCTGGGGTCGTACTTGTCGCCCAAAAAAAAAACGCTAGGAAGGAGGGATAAGAGGAGGGGGTCAGGAAGAGATGGGTCTGGCCCTTCTCAGAGCTCCAGAAAAGGTCGGACATTTCGAGAGTCGGCTGCAGTTCCGCGTTCAAAAAGAATTGGGCGGGTAGGAACTTCGGGAAAAACTAAGAGTGGGATCGGGGGCGAAATCTTCCGCCCGCGTCCGGGCTTAAGTCTTGCGGAATTGGGGACGGCCCGATAGAATACCTAAAAAGATATAAAGGCGAAGAGGGCGAAAACTTTAAGGACCATACGGGAAGAGGAGGGAAAAAAAGAATGGAAGATCCGATAATTCTCAGATGGGGCTGATATCCTGCTGTTATCGAAATCCAGGAAAAAAATAGGCCTGATGTAGTCAACGGGGAGTCTGAGGGAGGGGGGATGACAAGGGGGGGGGACGAAGAGAACTTCCAAGCGAAAGGAAAAACGGTTAGAAAAGAGGAGAGGACCCAGGATAGCTTTTCGACTGGGCTCGTCGACCTCTCCTAAAAAACATTCAGATGTCTATTCGAGGAGTTCACGCCTGGAACTGGAAAATTTGGGACCCAGAGGGGGGAGGTCGAATCTGCGAAAAAAGTACCCCCCGGGGGAAAAAGGGGGTGGTGGGAGGGAGGAAGAAGAAAGGACAGGCACAAGAAATACCAAAGACCTATCCTCTATGTAGATACTAGCCGGGTCGGCGACTACGCAGGAACACTTCCGGTAAAGGGAAAAGCGGAAGAGAAGGGATGACGTAATCTAGAAAAAAGCAGTTCGGGGGGGTCCTCTCCAAGAATACCGGAATGGGGGACAACCCTTCGGAGCGAAACTAAAGAAGCACAGAGGGAGACTGCCAAAAAAAAAAAGGAACTAAGCCACGGCTCTCCGGGACAAGACGAGAAGACGATCATTAAGCATGCTCAGACTGAGGTAGCAGCCTGCTTGAATGAGAGAAGAAGACCGCGGGAAAAAAAAAGTCTCCGAAACGGGCCCGAAGAGGACGATGCTGCATCAACAAAAAGGGGGGATCCGGAGAAAGAAAACGAGACGCCCCTCGTCGTAATCGAGATCTCTCAACACAAGAAGGAGTGAAGAGAGAACGCGAGCTTCCGGAATAGGGGGGAAAAGAAAAGGTTCTGAAAGGGAGAAAGAGCAGGAAAAGCCGGGAGGGGGAGAAAGGACAAGCCGTAGGAGAGGGAGCAGGGGCTTGACCAGCGGTCTCGGGTCATGGGACAGGCGGACCGACCGACAGAGGAGTCATACGGGGTGGAAATGATCTCGTATCGCGCCTTTGTAGGAAAGCCGCAGGGGGGAAGGGCGGTGAAGGGGGTCTTTGTTTGAGAACAATCTTTCCGATCTATGTGAAGAGCGGGAAACAGTAAGTGTTCGTATTAAAAGGAATCGGCTGGAAGTGAGGGGAACGTGTAAGGATGTGACTGGTAAACGAGACGCCGACCAGAGCTTACGGAATGGACGCAAGAGAGGGGGGCCCGTGAAGTTAGGGATTATTCTCCGACAGGGAGAGTTCCTAGCGAAAAAAAAAAAACTCGGCGGGGGGGGGAACAAGTGGGAAAAGGGGGGGAAGGGTAGAGAGTATCAGCCCAACTGCCACACCGGAAAAACCAGAAGGTAAAAGGAGTACAAAAAAGCGGACCCCTCAAGTCCCACCGTGGGGGGGGTGGACTATAGGATGGGGGGACGTAAATAACACCTACCATAAGGCGTGAGTAGCGGGGAGAAACACGTTTAAGGCGAACCCATCTAGCTTTCTCTCTAAAGAAAGATAATGTCGTTTCCGGTTGAAAAATTGAAGAAAAATGGTAGAGAAAACGACCTCCCGCCCTGCGAAAGCAATAACACTAGGGGGGACATAGGGTCAGTAGAAAATGACTCCTAGACGGACTCCATAGAGAAAAAGGCGAGGAGATTCATTATTTTAACTCCCTCCAAAAGTTCCTAACATTTTGGGTGGCCAGATCGGACCCTAGTCTAAGGGAAGTTCCCAAGGGAAGCAGAAGAAGGAATACGTCACCCTTAATGGCCTATTCATTAAAGAGAACCACGGGAGAGCGGGGAGCGAAAAAGGGGGTGCTCTCCACTCTTCTTTGATTTTCCTCGAATAGAAAGAAACCACAAGCCCTAAAGGGTTGCAAAAAAAGCCCTGGTAAGCCGGGGGGCTATGAGAAATGTCTACCATGGAATCCCCGAGGTGGCAAGGAATAGAGAAAAAACTTTCGGATCTGGAGGAGGGCGTCTGGACCTTCGCGTCTATTAGAACCCAAGAAAAGCCGGTCGACATCGAAACTTGGGTGTTCGGCCTGAAATCGGAGGGGGGAAGAAGCCCCTACTTCTTAAACCTTATTTGAGGGGGAGATCCAACCACAAAAATCACAAAAAACTACTCGGATGGCAAGGGAACGGGCGGACTATCCCCCTTATTCAGCAGGGTCCTATACCGGAAGGTGGAGACAGGGGGAAAGGTCCGGGTTAGGAAAGGTCTGTTCTCAACAGAGACAAGGGGGTGAGTGGCCCGCGGGGTCACCGATCCTTAAGCCGAAGCGGGGTTCCTACAGTGGAGATACCAAGAGGGCCTCGGGCAGAAAGGGAAAGGGGGGAAGGGAAACAGGACAGGCGAACTATACTGGGGGCAGATCTGAACTTGATGCTGACTTGAAACGGAAAGGGGAGAACCGGGTCGCGTTAGCCGCATAAAGGGGTGACATCGGTCTGTCTTGGGACGAAACAGGATAGAGAGGGACAGGGTATAAAACGGGATCTAAGAGGATGTACTCTCCTCGGGCTCTCAGCAGTCAAAAAGGGATATGGGGGGGGAATCAGGGCGAGGTAGTCAAGCGTAGAGAGGGGAATGTGTGATCTGTGGTCTCACAATAAAGTGCGTATGGAAGTATTGAAAAAAAGAAGGGCAAGTTCCTGTGAAACTGCTATCAGGGAGAATCGGGGGGAGATGATGAATTAATGGCTTGTCCCAAAGTCAACAGGGGAGAGTCGGAAGCTAGAGACGGGGCCGGGGAAGGAGGGGAACGGAAGAACCCCCTCTTTACTCCTTAACAGCTCAGGCATGGGGTCTCACGATGAACAGGAGAATCACAAATAACCCTCGAGGGACCAGGTAGAAGGCAGAACAAATCTAGAGGGAAAGGGTACCTGATCAATTTGGACGATGTCTATCTCGGAAAGTTGTCGGGGAGAGGAGGTCCGGATCTCGATTGAACTTTCGATCAACTAGGGTGGCAGGGGAGGAGGGGGAAACCGAAGTCAAGAGCCTGAAAAAGGGCGTGAAAGTCGTAAAAAAGAGGCTGCTGAAAGGGTCGCTAAGGACGGGGGGGAAGGTGAAGAAAAAGGCAATTATTGTGAACCCCCATACCGAGATAATCATCGGAAAAAGAGCGGAAGGAGGGGATAAGTCGACTGGGAAAATCGCATGAAGGGTCTCGATTAGAAGAAACCTGGGCCGAAAAGAAAGTTCAGAAAGAAAGGATCCATCAGTAGGTTGAGGAAGGGTTTCCTTAATAGAAGTGTCCGTTTCGGGGGGGTAGAGGGGAAGGGAAGAAAGATGAAAGGGTAACTATCGGTCAAGGGGAAGAGCATGAATCAATATCCAGCCGCCAGGGGTGGAAGCGACGTATGATACCAGGGGGCCACAAACCCCAACAAAAAAAAAAAGGGGGGGACTCGGGTTTTCGTAGTGGAGGAAATGTGATGTATCATTGAAATACTGAAAGGGGGGACTGAAAATTCAGCATCGGGGGGCACTACATGGGGGGAGAGAGATTAAAGACAGGACCCGATACAGTGCTATCATGGTACCGCAGAAAACGAACTGGAAAGGCACCAAGGGTACAATTCTTACCTCTACGAAAACTCATTTTCTCGGTAAGAGACGGAAGAAAAAAAGGAAAAAAAAAAAAAAATTGCGGGGAAAAGTCTTCCCGCCGAGACGAATAACCTGAAGAACGGGAAAAAGAGACTAATCGATGTTTTCCGAACGCCTTCGACCCTCCCAGGGCAGGAGACGAGGGGAAAGGTGTAATTCACGACCTCGGACGGAGCAGGACGGAAAAGATGAAAAGCGAAAAACCCCCGCAATGTAAACTAAGTAATGTGGATCAGTCGCAGGGGAAAAATAGGCCACACCAGGGAAAATGGGAGAGAAACGGAATTCAAAATGTCAAATGCCAAATACATTTCACCTGACCGAGTGGAGGGGGGGGCACAGAAGGGAATCAAACGGCTCAAGGGTCTTTGCTCTGAAGCAGTGCGTTTTATGCAATGTCGGAAGGAAGGGGCAGGCTAGAGGCTTACAGGAGGGGATAGAGGGTCAATGAGGGGGAAGGGTGACGGGAAGGAAATAGTGGAAAAGGCGCCATCTTCCCATGGAATGTCCGCCAAGAAAAGTAGGTGCATCAGGAACGAATAAAGGGACCCTAGTAGATAGTGGGAGCGGTTAAAACTAGGCAGGAACACTTCCGACCCTTGCCGAGAGGGGCCGTTTGTGGAAAAATCGATGATAGAAATAGGGAACCTCATGGTAATTCCTCCCCCGCTCCCTTTGGGGGACGGGTACTGGGGTGGTAATGGTGCCGGACGGGGACATTGTCTACCGAGCGGAGAGTGGCATGAAAGAAGAGGTAACCCCCGTTAAGGAGGAGGATCCAAAAATGGAAACCTGTGGGGGGGTGCATGAAGGAAGAGACAAAGAGAAAATCCGCCACGCTCGGGGTCCGTCAAAGAAATCTAGCAACAAAAAAAAAACAACGGAGGAAGAAAAATAAAATAGAGTTTCTTCATAAAGGAGAGAGCGGAGGGCATCCAAGATGCATATCGTAGGGGTCCCAAAACCCAAATTCCGGTGGAGGAGGGTGAGGGTCGTCAACGGGCAAAAAAGAGCGAGCGGAAGAAGGGGCCAAGGACAGAAAAATGGGCCTTCAAGTCCGAAGACCAAGGTGGAAAATAGAATCACAGGATAGGCGAAGGGGGCGATAGGAGAAGCGGACAACCCGTAGTCTTACTTCCTCTTGCAGTTTCAGGTAACTCGAGAAGAATCTCACAGGAGTTAACGGCGGAGGAGCAATTATTCGTAGGGGCGAAATCAGGAGAGTGGTTCGGTTGAGGGTGAACTATTTGGGGAGTAATTCGGGGCACCAAAGGAAACATGGTCACCTGACTAGGGACCCATATCTCCTAATAATGATCGATAAGCCGGAAAAAGAATTAAAGAAAAGGAGTAGAAGAAAGATCCGCCTCTAGGTGGTAACCGCTTGTAACAGAATAGGGGACGCCCAGGGAAAGGGAGGGGTCAGGGGCGCTTGGCATTCAAAAGAGGAGATATGGTTCGGAAAATTGAGGGGGATGAAAACTATCTTGCCGGTCTACAAACCCGGTTACTTCGGTAAAGTTGACACGGGGGGAGATGGGGGCAAGGGCTTCAGGATTGTTCTCCGGGGAAAGAAAAGTCAGCTTGACTAGGAATTTAAGAAAGGGGACAGGTCTCGGATTTCAAGGTGTCGCGTCGTCGACAAGAAACGATCGGAGGCAAGGAGAGGGGGATCGGACGGGAGGGGAAAAATCTCGGAAAGTGCCAGGATGAGAGACAGGGGGGCGACGCGATCTTCCGAGAAGTCTACAAGGTCCTTCGAATATGCGGGGCCTGGGGGGCAGGAGGAAATGGAGGGGGGGAAAAGATCGCACGGTTATCTGTGATAGAATTGGGGAATAGGAAAGAAGGAAGAGGTTCAGGACAGATTCTACGGGATTTCACAACGGAAATTAGGGATTTACACCGGGGAGGCGACTAAGGGGAGACACCCAAAAACACGAAGAAAAGGGGGAACGGTCTACTGGCTCAGGAATGTACAACCCTTGCAGGAGGGGTGGCTTAGAAGCCTCCTCCTAGATAAAAACTAAGAGGGGCCGGATACGAGCATGAAAAGAGAAGAAAACGGCAGCTCTTGGCGTCACTTTCGCAAAAGAAGGGGAGGTATCTGCGTGGCTGGGGCATGAGTGGATCCCCATGGAGCGGGAATCGGAGCTTCAAATTCTGAAACTCAGCTTGAGAACGTCCTAACAAGATCAAGGAAGGGATAGAGGAGGTGTTGGGGAAAGAAATAAGGGGAGGTTTAGGGAAAAAGAACTCAATCGTACCCTCGACCTGCAGAATGGCTTGCTAAGTTGCTAAGGGGGAAAAACAGGAGCGGAGGGATTCGGGAAGGGGAAATAAAAACCGAGTTGAGTAACCGAAGAAAGACGAGAGCCAGGAACCGAAAAGAAAGATCTCTATCTCCCCTTAGTAGAGGCGGGGACAGGGAGGAGCGGTAGGGGGAAAAATTAAAATAATCAAAACGAGAGGGTAATGGGAACGGGGAAAGCGGGAGCTTCAAGGCCTCTACTATCCTTTAGAACCCGCTGGGGGAAGAAAGGTTCGCCGACCAGTCCCGAAAAAAAGGATAGAGAGAAGAAGTCCGGGGAAACTTAACCTGTCTCCTCCTCCATATCACTAACCTCAAGGAAAAGTGTCGTCCCGCGATCGGGGAAGAGGAAAAGAGGGAAGGGGAAAACGAAGGGAAGGGTCTATTGACCCTTCATGAAAAACTCCCTCTCTAACTAGGAGCATACCTAAATAAAGGGGAGACCTCGCCTGGGAGAGGGAGCTCGGGGGCTGGAGTCCGCTCCCTAGAGGGAGAGAGGAATGATATAAAGGAACGGGGCAGAGCCATGCCCAAAGGTTGGTGTCGCTACCGCGACCAAAGAAAGAAGTTGAACGTGAAACAAAAAAGATTGACCGATAGGAGGAACCGTCTGTGATTCCGAATCATGGAGAAAGAAGAGAATAGGCCCCGTACGCCTTGGAGCTGTGGATTCTACCCGGACTTCGGGACTTCAAGGGAGAGGTGGGAAAAAAAAAAGGGACGCTTGGGAGACTCCTTACCTCAGGAAAAACTGAAAGTCCCCGGAGATAGGGAAAAAAGACTGAATGGCTACTGGGGTAAATGAAAGTTCCTCTCTGTTAATTTGGGGGAATTTATCACTCAACAGCCGGTGAAAAAGGGACCGAGGGTATCGCGCAATCGTGGGGAAAGAGAAATAGTAGACGAATGATATGCGTACACCCAAAATCGGACAAAGAGACAGGGAGTAGAGCAAATCTGCAGAGAGGAAAGGACGAAGTGTCTACCCATTCTTGAGGGAAGCAATAAAGGGGGAAAAGTCAATTCGAAGCTAAGACGGAGATTATGAAACACCGACTTGGGGATTTGTCTTTTATGAATTAAGGACAAAGAAGGAAGGTGGGAAAAAAC
>Ga0179591_1536145_pt1 | contig 16458 bp, 26 predicted proteins | sample CZOMad2_1_08_16f_FD_182891 | JGI IMG/M metagenome (GOLD analysis project Ga0179591, IMG submission 182891) | Vadose zone soil fungal communities from Angelo Coast Range Reserve, California, USA - CZOMad2_1_08_16fungal (PacBio error correction) | ecosystem: Environmental > Terrestrial > Soil >...
TGACTAGGTGTCTCGAGTTTGTTCGCTGATCTCTCTTTGGGTCTTTCAATGTCTCGTTCTTGTCTTCGGTTGCTATTCATTGGTTTTACGCGAGTATACATGCCTCTGCTAGACGGCTTGGGTGTTCATAATTGTCGGCCATAAGGAGGTGTGCTGGATGGGTTAGGTTTGCCTGGGGTTCGTGGGTGCAGCCGTTGCGTTGTTTGGGGGTGGGGTTTTCGGCGTCGTCTGTGCGGGCGGTAGGTGCCTAGATTTCGTGACATCTCATCAGCCATATTTTGTGGGGCGGTGGCTGCTGGCGTTTTCCGTCCGGCTGGGCGATTGGATCTGGTGGTTTGGGTGTGGGGGGTTTTGGGGGGGGGGGGGTTTCCTTCATCGCGGCTTCACATTAGACGGCCCTTGTTGTGCGGGGATTGTCGTCTGTTTCGGGTCGTGGTTGTTCTATGTGCGGATGGGGGGTTTTTTTTGGTGTCGGTGTGCGTGCCGCTGTCGGCTCAAGTTTTGCGGTTCGGTACAATTTCGTAACTATATAACCTGTGCGTGCCTGGGGCTTTGTGATGGTTGTTCTAATGCTGCGAGCGGATGTGTGTGGAGCGTGTGCATGCTATCCTCCGTCCGTGTGGGTTCGGGCTTCGTAGGGTGGTTTTTCCTGTCGGACTGATGATCGTGCGTGTTTGTGCGTTAATGGGCGGCGGGGATGTGAGTGTATCCTGATATACTGGGTTTGCCTCTGGCGCGTGGCTCGGAATGGTTTGGGTTCGGGACGTTGTAGGGGGGTGGCGTCGTATCCCTGGGGGTGGGTGGGGAGCTGCTCGGTTTGGGGGCGTTTTGATCAGGTGTGCACGGCGGCGATTGTCGGGAGATTCTCTCTATAGTGGACATCGGGATCGTGCGCGCCGGTCGCCTCTAGGTGTCTGTGGCATCGTGAGTGCTGCAGGTCGCGGGCTTGATTGAAGTGTTTCTTGTATTCTGTGCTTGGGAAAAGCGCGCCCATTACATTGCCGGGTCGGAGCTCGCGGATTTTTGTTTTGTTTGCGGGTCTCTACAGGGCGTGTGCCATTGGTGGCTTCAATGCCTGTGCGGGTGTGTCCTGGGACGTAAGTTCTAGGGTCGTTGTCGTGGCGTGGCTGCGTCTTGAATGTATCTATCTATAGGATGGCCGCGTTGGTGGTCGCGATGGCGTGAAGGCGTGTGTCTGGGTTCTGCTGGGGGGGTTGTCGTGTTGTGTGGGGGGGTTCGGGTGGGGGTTCCCGCGGTGGTGCTGTGGTGTGTCGCGAACGTGGCTTTGGCTGCAGGTGTCCGGATGCTTCTTGCCGGTCCACGTTCGATTTGTTGTGCTGCCTGGCGAGGGTGTCCATTCGGCTGGGCATTGTTTGGCCGACGGGTTGTGCTAGTGCTGCAGTTCAACGGTTATTTTGTGTTCGTCGTGTTGCTGACGATACGTTCGCTGGCGGTCTTGGGAAAGATGTGTTTCGCCGGCGGCTGCCCATATTCATTCAAGATGGTTGGTGTTGTTTTCGGGTGTGTATGGTATTCCGTGATTGTTTAGTTGTCCGGTCGTGGTGGTTGTTATAGGCGTCGTCTTTCGTGCGTGTGGGATCGGCCGTTTATTCGTTGGCGCGAATGGCTGGTGCGATTGGGTTCGCTTCAGGCCTGGTGGTCGAGGCATGGCGCGTGGGTTCGGCCGGCTCCGCCGTCTTCCCTTTGGCGGCGGTTTGGTGGGCGCCGCGTGAGGGGCACCTAGTCAATTGGTTCGTGGTGTAGTGCTTTGTCTTCGGTCGCGGATTCTCGTCTTGTGTGGGTTCTAGGCTTGGCGTGTGGTCGCCGTCTGGTGGTGGCGCTGGTGTGCGGGCGCTGCTCTGCATAGCTGGCTGTGTGGTTTCCGCGTGTCGGTCTGTGGGGGGGTTGTGGCCTCTGCGTGGGGGTGTTGTCTGGTGTGTGGCGGCCGCGGTTTTGGGCGGGCGGGTGGTGTCTAGCGGCGGGTGGGCGTTGACTTGGTGATCGTGTGTCTCTATTATTCTCGGGGTGTCTGAGATCTATTAGTATCTCTGTCGGACTTCTGTGCGTTGAGTGGGCGGTCTTGTCGTGGGGCTGGGCTGGTTTTGCTGATTTGGTTTGCGTTTTACGCGCAATAGCTACCTGGGGGTTGTTGGTTGGGGTCGGAAGGGGTGAGTTTGGTTCGGGGGTCGCGATATGTGTCGCGTGCTGGCGGGTGCGCTGTTATCGCTCCCAATGCGGGTCGACTCATCTTGTTGCTGGGGCAGGCGGCGGGTGACATGTCGGGCTAGCGTATCTCGTGTCTTTGGGGTTCTGTATTTGTGCGATGCGCGCGAGTGTCGGGTCATCATTTTGGTTCAGGTCTTGGGGCGGTGGCGTGGGGGTCGAGGTGGGTGCTGTTGTGGTGAGTTGGGGTTTGTCGGTCTCGTCCGCGGATTCTGGCCGTGCGTGTTGTGTCTTCGTCTTGGGTTGTAGAAGGTGGTGAGTGCCGTGCGTTAAGTGGCACGATCCTGCATCGTTGTGCCTTTGGCATGGTCCTTTATGTCTTTTGGTGAGGCCGGGTGTCTTGGGTGGTTTATGTGTCGTGCGCGCGCATCTGGCCTCCGTTCGGGTCTGATGGTAACGGGCATTTCTTGGTCCTGTTCACATTTGTGCTGTGTGAAGGTCACGAAAGCCTCAAGGGGGCATTTGTCTTCTCGTTCGCTGCGGGGTTGTGATCCGTGTTACTCAGATCGCTGCCGTTCATGATTGATTGTCGAGCATCTATGTCGTCGCATTTGCGGGTGGTGTTTTGGATGTCCTTTAGCGTGTATACAATCTTCTCCGGTCATCGTGTTTGGTCCGGAGTCGTGCGCTGTTAGCGCCGCGGGCAGGATTGGGGGTTGTTGGTTAGTGTGTGCGTCTGGCTCGGGGCGGGAGTTTGATCCCGCTGTCGTGGGCTTCATCATTTTGTACCTGCCGAAGGTGTCGGTTGGACCCGTCGACCCCGGCTGGTGTGCAGGACGTCGCTTGGACTTGCAGCGTCTTGCTAGTGAGCTAGCATTGCTGCGAGTGTGGGGGGCCGGCATCTTGTCCGGTCGGGTTTGTGTTGGGGTGCGTTGGCAGGGTCGTGGGCGTCTTACTGGGTCTAGTCTTTAGATCTGTGCGGTGCTCGGGGCGGGTGTGTTATATCGTGCGGGTGGTAGTCTGTGGTCGCTACCAGTTCGTCGGTGGGAGTCTCGTTAGAGTGAATAGTGCCGGTGCAGTTCTATGGGAGTCTTCAGGTGTTGACCGGTGGGGGGTGGTTAGTTTGGGATTTAGCGGCCATGTAGGTTGTTTGGGTTGTTTGTGTTGGTGTTCATGCGGGCTGTCCGGCCGTGCTTTCGCCGGATCTCGGTGTTTGGTGGAGTGAGGGTCCCGGCTTTAGTTCAGTCGTGGTGGCTGGGGATGATTGCCCGGGCGTTGTAGGGTTATCACGAATCGAGAGCTTGTGATGTCTTCGATGCCCACGCCTGTTGACGTCTTTCCTCTTGTGGTCTGTGGGTTTCTTAAGCCCAGGGGGTCGATTGTTGACCCTTAAATGTTACGGTGTGGCTGACGGGTAGGGTGCATCTTGTCAGCTGTGGTGGTCGCGTGCTGGCGTTATCGTCATGTCTGTTCGGTATTTTTACTGCGGGGGGTATGCGTCTCGAGACATTGTCTGTTTTTGGTTGTGGGCGTGTTTGCGTGTCTAGCTCTTGGCTTGTCAGGCTCCTGCCTCTTCGGTTGGGTGCCGTATGCGAGATTTTGTTTAGTAGGTTTGGCGGTGTGTTTGCTCTGCGCTGCTTGATATTTCAAGTGGGGGCTATACGTTCTGGTGTGGGTTCGTGTCGTTTATGTTGTGTTGTGATGCGGCCGTCTTGGTCCGTTGCTGCGCCGGTTTGTTGTACCGGCTCTCTGAATCTTCCGTGTGTCGGTAGATACTATGCACTCTTAGGTGCTCGCTGAGGTAGGTCGTCGGAGGTTTCTCGGGTGCTATGTTTCTAGCATTCGTCTTCGTTGCCGTTTTCAGGGAGTGTGCCATTGGGTTGTCTTGCGCGATCGGTGTCGGTGTGTTGGCAGATTCCGCGCTATGATTAGTGTTGGATATGGAGCGTTTGCCGACTTCTGTGGGGGGTGGGTGTGTGGGTGGCCCTTGGGAGTGGGCGCGTGGTGGTACCCATTGGTGGTTTGTTTGTGTATCTGAGTCTCCATGGCGATAGGTCGCTGTGGTCCGAGGGGTACTGGGGACTAGCGACGTATGGGAGGGTGCTTTAGGCGCCGTTGCCGGCGAATCTAGCGTGCAAATGCGTGCAGTGCACGTGCGTACCTTGGATGCGGGTGTTATGTGTGTGGAAGGTACGAGTTGATCGATGATTTGGGAATTGGCAAGGCACCGTGAATCGTGGCACGGATTGTCGTGCGTTCTGGTAGCTTCGACGGTGGGGCCTGCGGGCGGCGTTCTCTCTCGGCGTTGATCTTGTTTGGATATCTATCGGTCGTGTCGGTTTGCTGGTCGGGGGTGCACCATTAGTGTGGTGGTGAGCTCGGGCTGTCTGTCTGGGCGGGGGGCGCGCGGTGAGGTTCAGTGCGGTCGAGTCTGTTTGGGGTTGGTCTGGACTATCGGGGTGGTTTGAGTTCGGTCGGCCGTCGCTGGGTGTTCTGGAGGCCTGGTAAGCTTTTGTGGGTTTGCGGGGGTGAGTGTGGAGCCGACTGGTGGTTGTTCGTCGGTGTCGATGTCAGCATATCATGGCAGGCCTGTGGGCGTATCTTGAAGCGGCGGGGCGTGTTGGGGGTGGGCCGGAGGGCGTGGTGCTCTGGTGTAGGTTTCTTTTGCCTAGGACGGATGACGGGGTCGTGCGGTTCTTTGTTGTTGGGTGTCGTAGGCTGCGAGGGGTCGATCCGCTTGTACCTTTTCGATATAGATTCTGGTCGGTGTTGCGCGTGTGCGTATCGTATGTCTGTGGTTGCCTGAATAACTCTTGGTACTGTCTTGTGTCTCGCCAGTTTGTGGTCTGCAGGGTCAGGGAGTGGATGGAGTTTCCGTGGTGTGTTTGGGTGGTTTGGGGGTGGGTAGCTCTGTATGTTGGTTGTGGCGTGCTTGGATTCGATAGGGTGGGGGTGGGGGTGGCGTTCGATGTTGGGTGCGGTTGGCTGCGAGCTCTCCTGCCTTGCTCCGTCTCGTGAATCTTGTCTGGCGGTTTGAATGATTAGCTTGGGGGTGTTGTGGGGGCGTGTCAGTGCGATTGATGTGCGTGGGCTAAACGCGCATTGTATCATTGTGTTGGCCGCGGTTTGGGGTCGTGTATATTTGGTGTACTGGATCTTGGTCGGTTGCTGTACTCATTATTGCGTACTTTTCGGTGGATGCATCGGCATCTCGAGCCGCGGTCTCCTGAATTGCGTATTAGATGGTGACTGTTTCAGCGGTGGTTGCTGGTTCGGTGATGTTGGGTCCGTATATAGTCCTGGGTGCCAGTTCCGTTGTCTTCGCCGTATCTAGATTCTTAGATGGCAGATCTGCTTTCGTATAGCGCAGCTCAGGTTTGCCAGGTGTGGTCCATGCTCTACCCGTAGATCTGTGTGCCCGTCCGTTCGGTTTATGTGGGATGTGAGATACGGTTAACCACTATGTCGCCTTCGCCGGTTTCCTTTGGATGTCGCGTGTCGTGTGAGCTTTCGTTCGTCCCTTTCCCGGTGCTCTGGGGTGTGGGTTGGTCCTGTCCTTTTACAGTCTGTGCATAGTGGCCGCTGCAGCCTAAGCAAGATGCATGCATCTGGCTCCCGTTCTGCACGTAGTGTATGCCGAGGCCCTGCCGACCCAGGTTGCATCGTGCTAGTCGGCCTACATTCGTTTCTCTCGCATTTCATCCTAACTTGGTTCGGAGGAGGATTCATAACGGGGTTAGGTCTATGAGATGTTGTGGCGCTGCACGCTGCATCGTTTGTCGGGCGGCGATCTGGCTCATCGTGGTCGTGTGGGGGGTTCGTGGCCGTTTGGCTGCCTTTGTTTTAGGTCGTGGGGCGTGCATGCAGCTTGTATACATGGGCTGTATGAATCAAGGGCACCTCTGTCGTTTCCGCCGTTGATCAGTGGGCTCTACCCTAAGAAGGGCTATGCGGCTGCGCATCTACGGGGACACGTGGCTTGGTCGAAGGGTGCGCTGTGTGGCGTTTTGGTTCACGTATCTTCATCGATCATACCGTGGCGGCGGGGATTCATTTGTGTGTGGGTGTGTTCGCAGCAGTGGGGTGGGCCTTGTGGGGATGATGCTGTGTTCGACGCGATATCTGCGCATTTGGTTTTCTTTGGGTTCTCGGGCGGAGTCGTGTCATCTCGTTCGGGCGTTCGTTGCTACTTCAACTGATGCGAGCCGGGTGAATCGTGGTGTGGTTATCTTTTGGTTTTAGGTGGTGGTTTTGGTGTTGGTACTTTGGTGGTACTTTTTTTGTGGGGGTGGGGGCGTTCTATTCTGTGTTTCGTGGTCGTTTGATATGGTTTCGTCTGTTGAGGTGCATCTATGGGGGCGGTGGCCTCGATTGGGTTGCTCTCTTCTGCGTGGCTGGGTCTTAGTTTTCATAGTGGGTTGCGTTTTGTGTCGCATCTGCTTCTCTGTGTGGGGCTTTTGGTATGCCGTTTAGTTTTTGCAGCTGATTTTTCGTAGTGCATGTGGGGTTGTGGCTGTGATGCGAAGGGGCTTCGGCCTTTCGAGTCGTTGGCGGGTTCTGGGTTCGCCTATACTGGGTGTCGGTGGGGGTGGGGTGCTTTGGGCCTGTGAGGGGGTCGATGTTTCCATCCGAGTTTGTGCGTTCGGCGTATTTTTCCTATATTGCGGCAGCGCGGACTGGGTCGCGGGTTGTGTCTGTATCGCTGGTTTCGACCTCGGTGGCGTGTGTTTCTGGGTGTCGGTCGGTATATGTTATCGTATCGTAGAAGTTGGGTCGTGGGCTGTTCGGTTGCGCGGGGTGCCTGTGTTTTGCGTTGTGTTGGTGTGTTTCGTGTTTCGGTCGATCCGGGGGCGGTATCCGTTGGGTGTGGGTGTGTGGGTGGGTTCGATAGCCGGCTTGTGCGGGTCATGCATTTAGATTTTGTGCCTGCACTGGTCTTGGCTGTGGCTTGGGTTATCCGGGGTGCTCGGTGGTGGGTGCTGGCTTGGCCGTCGATGCTCAAACTGTACTGTGGGTGTGTCAGAGGGTGGTGTTCCGTAGCGCGGTTGCTATTTCCGTGGGTGCCGGTGATCGGTTTTTGTGGTTGGTTGGGGGCGCAGTCGTTTGTACCGGGTGGGTGTTTGGTGCGATCTGCTTTATGGTCTTGGTTTGATGTCTCGGGGTTGCTGTTGTGTCATGTTCCTCTGTTGGTCCTGTTACGTTCTTCGACCGGGGTGGTTGTTGCTGCTTGGTGTGGCGCTTGCTTGCTTCCCGTGTGTGCTCGATTTCTCGTTTGTCTGTGTCGTTGGTTCTTCTGGGGTTTGGGTGTTGTTGCGGGTTGTGTTGGTCTTTTTCGTATCACAATACATTGGGGGTCCTGGGCATGGGGATCTAAGGGTCGGTTTCTTCGGTTTCCTATTGTCAATTTGCTTTCGTTGGGGGGTTTTTGATTTCGATTTGTGCGTCGAGGTTTGGACCTGGATTTCTGGGTCACGCGCGGATGCCTTGGTCTGTGTTGGGGGGGGTGGGTGCGGCCTCGTATATCTCTTTCATGCGTGGGTGTGCTTGTTTGCGTTTACCTGTGTGGGGCGGTTCTTGGTGCTGGGGCCTGTGGCAGCATGTGCTCGGTGCGGGGGGCAGCGGGCTCGGTGGTCGTGTGGGCGTCGTCTGGCTGTACATCAGGGGCGGCCTCGATGGGCGTGGGTGTTTTGTCTGTGATATGGGGCAGCGTCGTCTTGCATCTGAACCACTTTGGGTTTTCTGTGGTCGTTAGGTGGTGCGTGGGCTGAAACGAGAGGTCGTTGTCATGGGGTGGTTCGCCAGTTGTGGGTTTCGTCTAGTGTAGTCGGCGCTGCTATTCTCTACGCCTTATTTGTTCCGGATGTTACGTTTGTCCCTTGGTGGGCTGTTGTCGTGAACGCTGGTCAGTGTGCTCTGGTGCAAGTACGTTTGTGTCATTATTGGTCGCGCTGTGGTGGCGTTTTCCAGTGACGGTGTATCTGGGTTTAGTAGTTCCCTGGGGCGTGGGTTGTCGCATTGATGTGGGACGGTTTTGTGTGTTTGTTTTGTTGCGCGTCTGGACTCCTTTTTCGGTAGATGGGCGTCTCCCCGTCCTTAGTTCTGACGTTGCGTGTGCGTGGGTGAGCTTCCCCGTTTCCCTGTGCTGCGGATCGTGTCTCGTCGTGTTTGCAGTGTGCAAGCCCACACTTGCTGGCTGCTAATGTCCCTACCCGCGTCGTTTACCGGTGTGGGACCTGGGTGAGTGTTCTGCTATTCGTTCGGAGTTATTATACTCTCTTTGGTGATCTGCTCGCGCTGGGTTGCGTCGGCTTCGCGGTGGCTTCGGCTGTGATCGTCTTTAGGGGCATAGTCACGGCTTGCGCGTCGTCGACGAGATCTTTCCTATCGTATCATTGTATCGTGTGTGTTGACGGGGTGGCGCCACGGTAGCCTTTGCTCGGCCGGTCGTGTTCCGACCAGGGTACCGGCCGATGCTTCGTGTATGCGGCATGTGCGTGTTTCTAGTCATCCGGCGATGCCATTCTATGGCGTTTCGTCCTGCCGCGTTGGGTTGATCGTTGTCAGCGATACCTTTGCTGGTCTGGGTTCTATGTGGTTGTGGGGCTTTTGGGCTGTCTACTGGGGGCTTGTGGGTTTGTTTTCCTCTCTCTCGTAGGTCGGCTCTTAAACTTAACACCGTTACCGTTGCGGTGTCTGGTTTATAAATCGGCGGCTTTCTGGTTTATAAAACTGTATCGTGCCGTGGGATATGGTTGTGGTCGCCGACATCATCCGGTAGGCATAAGTGCCCGTACTTTGTGGTATGCTTCTCCGGGCTCATTTGTCGTTCCTGTATGGTGCTTTGTGTGATGGGTAAACCGTGGAGTCATCCCGGCCGCGTAGGGTGAGAAAATTGTTCCCTTATGGGCTTCTGAATATTTCCAGGGTGCATGTTGGCTGCAGTTGGGGTGCTTGATCTAGCCGTGTGTTCGTGGCGTTTGGGGGGGTTGGTGTTGGCGTGTGGGGTTGGGGGTGGTGGTTTGGGTTGGGGGTGGGGGTTGGTTATACCGGGTGGTTTTTGGGGTGGGGTTGTGGGGTGGTTCGTTGGGGGTTTTGGGTGGGGTGTGTGTGTGGGGTGGGTGGGGTTGGTGGTGTTGGGTTGTTGTGGTTGCGGGTGTGGGGGTGGTGTGTGTGTTGGGTGTTTTGTGTGTTGTGGCTGTTGGTTTGGTTACGGCTCGGGTTTGTGGGTTGTGTCCGGTCGGGCGCTTTGTGGCGCGTCCTCTAATCACCGAACCTGGTCTACTAGCATCATGCTGCGGGGCTCATGGTTTGCGGCTTGGGGTGTCTCGGATGCGGTTGCCATTCTACGGGCCTGGGTTCATGTAGGTTTTTCATAGCCAGGTTTGTCTGTGCCTCGTCGCGTTGTGCTGGTCAGAGTCTTGTGTGGTTTCCCGCAATCCTTGGTCCAGCTACTTGGCTCATGCGCTTCTTAGATGGTTGCCGGTGTGGTTGTGGGGGCCCGTGACCCTTGGTCGGGTGTCGTGATTGTTTCTGCTCTGACCGATGGTGCATTCGTGCTGCTCGTCGTTGCCGGGATGGGTTTCCGTTGTGTTGTTTCGCCGCGCAGGTTTATGATATGTGGTGGTCTTGTCCGGGCTTGTGGGTGTGCCGTCTGGGAGTCGTGATGTGCGCTTGTGTGATCGGGGTAGTTGGCGGGTGGGTGGAGCGTGTACTCTATGTCTTGGCTCTACTCGGGGCGCCGATGCGCGGCGTCGAGATGCCGTGATTTGGTACTTGTTGTTATTTTGCTGGTTCGGACTGTAATATCGGTGCACTTATTCATCAGCGAGGCTGTTGTATTACGGGGTGGGTGGTGGGCTCGTAGAGATACGCGGGGGGTCCGGGGGGGTGGGGGCTGGCTTCGTGGGTCGCTGAACCATTATGTGCTAACGCTCGGCGGTCCGGGAAACTCGTCTTTTCTTAGTCGCGTTTTGTGGTGTGGCGGGCGTGTGTATTGCGCCACCGTTTTGTGTTGTTTTGTGGCGTGTGTTGGGTTGGGGGTTGGGGTGGGGGGTTCGTAGCCATGGTGGGTGGGGTGGTCGGCTATATTTTTTTTTGGGTCGGCGGGACTCTGTGTATAGGGATGGGTGGTTGGGTTTTGGGGTGTGGGTGTGGTTTGTTGGGGGGTGTGGTGGTTGGGGGGTTACGAGATATGCTGTCTAGTGCCAGCTCAGATTTTTTGTCCTGTGTGTTCGTGCGTTCGGCGCACTTGGTTGCTCTGGGCGGCGTTCGGATCGGTTTGCGTTTTTGGTGTGGGGTGGGTTGGGGTGGTTGTCCGGCTGTATCGCGCCATCGCAGGTTGGCCTCTTCGAGCTCGGGCTATTTCCGCTGGCCGAGCTGTCGTCCTAACAGACTCTCCGTGCGGATCTCCTAGTCGGTCGTATCATGGATAGACACTTTTTCTGATGGCGATGCCGGCGAACGTTCTTTCATGTCAGGCTCATCGACGTAGTTTCAGGTTCAGCGGGCGATATACGAAATAGTTGTGATGGCCTCAGCGTGTTGCAGGGCCCCTTCGGCGATTGGCCTGTCGTTGGAATCCGATATGCTCACTGGGGCCGGTCCGGTGCGGTGCGCCTGGGTGTGGGTGTCTTGGCCTTGCTGGCATGCCGTTCGCGTGGGCGCTTCCGCAGCGCGATGCGGCGTGTCTTCTTTGTTTATTGCTTCTTCTTGGCAGCCAGGCACGTGACGCTTTTCCTGCTGTCTCGCCTTCTGGCCGTTTTGTTGTGATGGGATGGGCGTCTCTGTCTAAGCTACTGGCGGGTCGCGTCGAGGATGTGTTGTGCGCTGGCGTTTTCTCGCGCTTTTCCGCCGTTCATGGCTGTCCGGCCCATTGTGGTGGGCCGGCTTTATGATGAGATGCCGGCGGTGTTATGGGTTCCTGGTGTAGTCTCGATGTCGCGTGCACGTGTCACCGCCGCCACGGTGCGTGGGTTCGCGTCGTCGGATACGATCCTTTGAGTTGCTCTCGTTCTTCGTGTTGATGTGTGATTCTCATCTATCGCGTCTTGCGACATTGGTGTATGGGTGGGGTTAGGGCGTGTGATGTTCGGTGTTTCGAGGTGTTCGTCGTCGAGCCGACCGATACGTGTTCGGTGATGTATTGGTTCAGTCGTTGAGATTTGAACCATATCGCCTAGTGGGCGGGCTCGGTTGGTTTCGGCGTGCTGTGTCGTTGACGCCTTCTTTTGTGTGCGTCGTGTCGATGTCACCTGTGTATAGATTGTGTGGGGGGTTGGGTTGGGAGACACGATTCTCGCATTCGGAAAGATATTCGGTTGGTGTCCACATGATGGGGGCGTTTGTCTTGTGTCGCGTGTTTTGACTTCCGGTTGCTGTTGTTGAATGTGCTCTGGTTGCTTATTCTACCGTTTTGTGCGTGCTTCATTGCGTGGGGTTGGGTGCGATTTTGTGGTGTGTTGTGGCTATCTTGTTCGCTGGTCAGCTGGCATCAGCATGGTAGGTGCATTAGGCGCCGGCGGGTCCTATTCTGGTCCTTGGCTGAATTTGTGCCCGCAGGTGTTTGGTCTCGTGCTTGCGGGTGTGTGTCTGGGTATACCTGCTGGATAGTGCATCGATGTACTGAAGGACTTGATATCGAGGATGTATTCGCGATCACGGAGATAACTATCAATTGTCGTCTCTACATATCATATCGTAAACGGTGGTGGTAGGGAGTCTAATACAGATTCTCTAGAGATTTGTGGATAGTTCCTTCTAGTGTTCGCGACCTGCGCTGCTTGTCTAAGGTGTCCGGTTGCGTCATCTGTGTCCTCAGTGGTTGTTTCTATTAGCCCCCGGCTGAGATATTCTCGGGGGGGGTTCAAATTCGCCTGACGGATGGGAGGTCCGGGTCTGCACTGTTTTCTTGCGGTTGATGGCCGGCTTGGTGCGCTGTATACTGCATAGGATCGTTGGACGATATCGCATCATATCATAGGTTGGATGTGGAGGCATTGTTCTTGCCGTTGGTTTTCCCCCTCGCCTCGGGGGTAATTGTTCATCACTTGCGGCTAATCAGACGTGCTGCAGTGGTGGTGTGGTCGCGAGTCGATGTCTTGTTGCGTTTGTCGTAGTATCGGTATGTGTTCTTCGGTCCTCGTCCAGATGGGTCGGTCTGTTGTTCTATATATGTTGCTTAGACTCTCATCCTGCGCTGGGCGTTGTATGGGGTGCGATCTTTTTCTTTCTACTGATTGACTCTGTAATTTTCCGTCACCCGATGGGGTCGCTCTATGGGATCCTTTCTGGACGTATATCTGCTTGGCTCGAATTTCGTCGATATGCTAGAGTCAATCTCGTCGGTTGTCGTTCAAGGTGGTCTGACGATATATATGCGGCTGGACTCTGGGCTACGCGGTGGGCGTGATATGTTGGTCCCTCTGCTAGTCGGTAGATATAGTGTGACAGTCACGGCCTCGCGGGCTTAATCTCATCGAGGGCGGCATGGTGCCTTCAGATTGAAAGGTTCGTAGCGGGGTCGTTAAAATGCGCTGGCCTAACCTGCCTCGACGCCGATGTTGTTTTCGCTCATGCGCCATTCCGGTCGAATTGTCGGCTAGGTGCGGATGTAGCATGCGGTTTCGTTGGGCTGGCTTGCCGGACTATAGGTGTACTCCAAGAGGATGGTGGGTCCGTGGTGGTTTCGCGCTGGTGCGGATATGTTGCGCGGCTGAACGTCTGTCGCATGCCGATGGGTCGTGGCGTCGCCACTGGCTGATGGTGTTCTGGCATTGCCATCGCGCTGTTCAGTGTCTGTACGTGCATGCTGCATGCAACTGCTCTTTTCGTCTGTTGTCTTGAAATTTTCGCGTTCTATGCGGGCGTGAATAGATGTTCGCCTGCTCGCCGCATCGGAAAGTGTTCTGTTGGCCGGTTGATTTGCCGCTTTGGTTTTTTTTTAGGCCGTCGTCGGCTGTGGATGTGCCGATGCTCTCTGATTCGGATTGCGTCTGTGCGCGTCAGCCTGTGGTCGCACCGTTTCTCTCCGGCCGCCGCGTTCCGCCTTTGGGCGTCGGGCGGCGCGCAGGTCACCACAATCTGTGTATAGCTGGCTCGTCTGTGCAGTTCCTCTTGCTGTTGTTTGCGCTTGTGCTGTTCGCTCGGGGGGTGTGTCTCTGGGTCTCTGGGCGCTGCGAATGTCTGTCTGGGTTTCGCCGGTCGCTGGTTGCCAGCTTGTTCTGGCGTCCGCGGGCCGCGTGTCTCTCCGTCGTGCTTGTATGTGAGTCGTGCTTCGTGACGTATGTCCGTGTGCGATACTATCAGTTTGTACTTATTCTGTCTGGGTTTTCGGTTCTGGCGCTCGTGCGCGGTGTGCTATGTTTTAACGTATCCGTCATATCGCCCTTGGCATATGGTTCGCCCTTCGGCGGGCGTCGAGGTGTGCCGTGATCAGCGCCAATTCCTTGCAATTCTTCGCTGTTGTCATTCTGTTCGAGTACATCTGGTCAGCGAGCTCTGGTTCTTGTCGAGGTGGTCGGTTATATTGGCGCATGGTGGTTCGGGGGCAAGGCCAGGGTCTCTCGGCGTATGGCGTTGTGGTGTAAGGTTGCTGGTGTACCCGACTGGTGCGGCTGGGTGTGCACTCGTTGATGTGACCGGCGTTATAGTTGTGCACTGATCCGGTACGGGTGGCCGCTAGCTTTATCTTGTGAGCCGTGTGTTCTGTGTTTTAGACGGGGTCGCGCCAGCGCCGCCGGGTTAACCAGGCTTTCCGTTCGATGCAGGGTTTGCTTGGAGTCAGATAATGTCCCAAGGGCATGGCCTCCGTCTTGTTCGGGCCTGGGTTGTCCGGTCGTCTACTCGTCCTCGAGTGAAGGATGGCGTGAGCCGAGTTCTATGTCGGCTTCATGTGCTGTGTGTTGTATGTTTCCCGGCCTACCATAATACTCTGCCGGCTTGCGTTGTCCGTGTCGGCGATTCTCGCCCGCAGGGTGGTGTTTGGGTTAGTGGGGGCCGTCCTCTTCGATGAAACGCCGCTTCGACTTGCCATCATTATGCGCCGCGAGGGTCGTTTATCCGGTCTACCCCGCGGCTATATGGGACGCGCATGACTGCTATTGCGGCTGATATTATCCGACATGCTGGCATGCCGTTCATCTGCCGGTTCGTGGTGTGGGGCTGGAGGCAGTTGTCTGGGTGCTTTTACTGTCGGTGAGTCGATAGATATCTCGGTTGTTCGGCGTTGTATCGTGAGGGATGCAGGAGCGTGTCTCCATATTCGCGGTAGTTCTTGCCTGAGAGTGTCTAGTATCGCACGTCTAGCGAAGATCTCTGTTGTGGTACCGGGGTTTTTTTGTAGGGTATTTATCGCCATAGATGTGTGGTGCAGTGGTGGCGTGCGGTCCATTCCGGTGCTTGTTGTGACTGTTATATCGTCCTGGCGATGTCAGCTGTTTGCGGTGGGAGGGGATCCTATTCCGCTTCGGGTTCATGATAGATTAGAATCAAAGGGTCGTTTTTGTCTCTCCATCTACGTACTCTTCCCTTGGTTTCGTGCGTAATCCCAGGAGGTGACCCTATAGTCCTGTTGGGCACGCCGTGGAGCCGGGCAGCTGTCAGCTTTTTGCGTGCGCGAGCAGGGCACTGTCGTTTGTGTTAGCTCGTTTGTAGTCTTTGGATCGTGACGATCACTGGCGCTGCTCGTACTTCGTCGTCCTGCCGCCCTCGCTTGCCGATGGTTGTAGTAGTTGGCGGCCGCGCTGGGCATTCAGGCATCTGCGTGTTGGGGCCTGGGTCTGTGATTGGTGGTTGTGATTGTTGCGTGGGGCCGGTGCTTCGTCGTGTCTGCCCTGTTTTTACCGGCGCCAGAACGCGCCCGTGTAACAGTCACGTCATGCATACGCTTGAATGATCTCTGATGCGCCCCTATCATCATCGCTCTGTCCGTCAGATCTTCATGGTCTGCGTCAGGCGCCTCAATTCCCGATATAATTGTTAGATAGGGCTGGGACCGTACCTTTCCCTTTTCCGTGCCCGTATGGTTGTTTGATCGAGTGCCCCCCCATACGCGGTCCGAGATACGGATCGTACACGATATATATCGAGCCCGTGTCGCAAGCAGTGCAATACGTCGGCTCTACCGTACCACGGTTATGATAGTTACAGGAATAGATAGGAATGCCAGTCAGCCGAATACCTCTTCTATGTCGCTTCGTGGTGTTACCGTGTACTGGCTCCTATCCGGATCGGATTATCACCGGCGCTCGGGATGCACCATTTTAGTTTGGTGTTGTGAAGTGCTCGCGTGGTGCGCGCTGCCGGATCAGCAGTTCAGGCGTTGGTGGCTGCACATTTCTTGATCTGGCGCCGGTGCCGTGCGATCCCGGTACCGTGCAGTGTTGACCGGACGGTACAGATACCACAGCAACTCGTCACCTGCATCGAGACGCCTGGTGCCACTTCTCGTATAGGTTCTTTCCGTGGAGACGATACGCTCTGTGTCGATGCGGGCGTATATTGTTGCTGGATCATTACTCTGCGCCTGCGAAAGTCGCTGTTGTCCTGGCTGTCTTGTCGTTCTCCTCGAATACTTTTCGGTATAGTCTTCGTTGGCGTCGGGCCAGGCTCCATGCTAGAGGATACCTTGTTTTGGGTACCATCGGGCGTGGATTCGAAGATGTGCCCTGAGGCTTGTGGCTCAGCACCCCCTTGCCTTCCGATATTCGCTGATATATGGTAGGCGGCTCTTTCAGGCGATATCGTTTTTTGCTGTAAACGGCCAGTGGTGGATATGTCCGCGGGCGTGGAATTGTGTAACTCATTCGGTGCTGCGTGATCTCTCATATTGATGATGGGTGGGTGGTTGGTGCATCTCGAGCATAACGCATTCTCGACCGCCGACTTATATCTGGTGAATCGTCCTTCACGTTTGCTGTCGTGGAGGTGGGCTCGTATAGCGCGATGTCCGGATTCGTGCCGTTCTAGGCGAGCAATGTGTGTCATCTGAGGGTCTGCGTCTGACGCACTCAGTGTTCCGCGTTCCATTGCGTCTTTCAACGCTCGATGATCCCGCTGTGCCTGCTGGTGATGTCTTTGTAGATACGTTAAATCCGATCGTCTGGCTGGTTCGCCGTTTCCGTTGTGCTGGCTGCTTGTTTGGGGGGTGTTTCTCGTCCTTGTCATCTGTGCCTGGGGTGTTTCCGCCTTTTTACAGTCTTTCATGCCGCCCACGCCTACCATAGGCCGCCACGGCCATACCGCCATCATCTACTGATGAGGCCGATGCCGTCCGACCCAGGTGCAGCGGCACGCCAC
>Ga0179591_1354759_pt1 | contig 16456 bp, 12 predicted proteins | sample CZOMad2_1_08_16f_FD_182891 | JGI IMG/M metagenome (GOLD analysis project Ga0179591, IMG submission 182891) | Vadose zone soil fungal communities from Angelo Coast Range Reserve, California, USA - CZOMad2_1_08_16fungal (PacBio error correction) | ecosystem: Environmental > Terrestrial > Soil >...
GGTCTCAAGAAGACGGCAGCTCAGTGTCCTCGACTCACCTTGACTCATTTCAGAAAGGAGGAACTGATAAATGTAAAAGAGAATTCAAAGACCGAAGAGGAAGTTTAGGACATCTAAAGTCCTGCAATGCCTTAATCCGCTTCTTTCAGCTTCACGTCAAACCTCAAAAAAAACTGAAAGGCTCTGACCGCCACTGCCATGAAATCGGAGGAAAAAAGAAGAAGTGGAAGGGGCAATGGAAACAAGTTCACCGCAAAAAAAAAGGCTGGAACACACCTCATCCGCGGATAGAAAATCAAAAACCGCGAGGACGTCAAAAGAGGGCAGGACGCAGGGCTACGTTTTTTCAGTCGAAGGAGAAAGGGGGGGGTACGTCTTTGAGAAAAAGAGTTATCCTAACTGAAAAGGTTCAAAGGCAAGAAGACACGAGATTCGACCTCGTTTTTTCGACGGAACCTCGGGAAGAAGAGGGGGGGGGGGGTTGGGGGGGGGGGGGGGGGGGGGGGGGGGGGGGGGGGGGGGGGGGGGGTGGGGTGGGGGGTGGGGGGGGGTTGTGGTGGGGGGGGGGGGGGGGGGGGGTGGGGGGGGTGGGGGGGGGGTTGTGTGTGGGGGGGGGGGGGGGTTGGGGGGGGGGTGGGTGGGGGGGTGGGGGGGGGGGGGGTGGTGGGGGGGGTGGGGGTGGGGGGGGGGGGGGGGGGGGGGGGGGGGGGGGGGGTTCCGGGGGTGGGGGGGGGGGGGGGGGGGGGGGGGGGGGGGGATCGCCTGCGGCCGCCGCCTCCCGCGGTCAGGCGCAAAGAAAAGAAAACTGAGATATATGCGATCTTTTGAGGAAGTTGTGGACCCGTTCGGAGGCGTTTCAAAAAAATGGGGATCGCGGAGCAGAGAAGAAAAAGGAAGATTCGGAATAGCGCTCGCAAACAGCCAGGTTGCGGGGAGCAAGGATAGATTCGGAAGCCGAGGAAAAAAAAAAAGGGGGTCAAAGGGGGGAACCGTACACCTGGAACAGCCCGGACGTCCTGCGATCAGGAAGAAGCGCATTCATTCTTGATGCTTATATCCGGAAGGTCAAAACATGACTCGCGCTTGTTCGACCTTAGGTTTACTGACCAGGAGCAAAAAAAGAACAATCCTATCGGGGCCGTGGAGGGTCGGCCTCGGTCCTGATGGACCGCATAAATACGGACATCAAAGAGGGGATCATTCGCCGCTTTCTAGTCGGAAGACGATCGCCACCATCCGATAGGATGCTAAAGAGAATGGTCGGATTGCTTCATTTCGAAGACGCGTTTGGATGCGCATGCGTCACGGGGGAAATCGCATGACGTGACGAGACTTACATACGCCACCTGCGGGACGACCATTGACTCTGACTGGAGCTCTTTCATTACGAATTGGGGGGGCGTCGATGGCGACCAACTCTTCAGCCTGTCCTTCAAGGCGCGAAGATCATGACTATCGACGAACTGGACGAGAAAAATGCAGGCATCACTACCTGGATCAGTACCCGGGGAAGGACCATCCCCAAACGCTCTTTAAGCCGATGCCACTGGTTGGTGAAAAACGGCGAAGGACTAGGAGGTGTCAGTTTCTACAGGGGGAGGGGAGTCTTGTCAGCATCGGGGCCTAGCAGGGAGAACCGACCAGTGTCTCTCGTCACTTCGCACCTCCAAAGCTGCGGGGTTAGACCATCGTCGAGGGCCCTATCAAGGGGTTACGAAAAGGACGGAACACTTCTCCTTTGCAGAGCGGCGCAGTTCCATGGCCCTGCGTCCACAATTTGATTGGCGCACATGTAAAAGGACGATCTTTTCAGACTCTTAAGGGCGGGGAAGGAGGGATGAATTCTTCGTGGTTCTTAGCTCAGGGGTTGTTCCGTTCTTCTACACTGGGATTGGCTTCTTAGTCTCTAGTACAGGAAGACTGCTTTGGGGGGTGCTTTATCAGCGGCCTGACTATCAGGTCTCGACGCAAACCACTTCACTGACCCCTAGGGGAACTTTCCAATCCTAAGACACCCCAGCGGAGGGAGGAAAGAGTCCCCCTTGCCTTGATCGAAGCGAGCAAAAAAAAAGGAAGGGGCTCCTGTCCACAGTTCTAGGTTTAACAAATCCGTGAAGAAAGGGAGGGGTGAGGAGGGACGGTGTCTTCCGCCGCGCTGGCCGCAGGTGGGGTCGACATCCAAGTATCGGCGGTCCGGGCAAGCGGGCCGCGCGTCGGTGATCGCACTTCTGGCGCAACAGGAGCTTGAAAGGCTTCTATCAGCACAAAAGAAATTAGATGGTCTCTGCGGCTTGCGTTCCCAAGTTCAGAAGAAAAGAGTAAAAATAAAAAAAAAGGTATCCTGCAGATGACGGATGGGAAGATGTTCTTAAAGGGAAGAAAGGGAGCGTAAAATATAAAAAAGGCTAGGATCATCATTGCCCTCCAGGAATGTAATTGTTTTAAAAGGACAGTAACTGCTGTGTCGGGGCTAACAGGGAAAAAAAAAAGGGCATCGGATGGGTTGCAACCAGCGGCCGGGAACACCTCACCTTGGGAAGAAGAGAAACTCAAAACAACAGGATGAAGGAGGAAGAGATATGGGTAAAGGACAAAGTTGGCCGTTAAACACAACGATGGAAGGGTTCTAATTTCGTTCAAGTCCGTCATTGCCCGAGATCCTTCCACATAAAACTGGGCGATTGAAAAGTGCTGCTTGTGACCTGGTGACCTGGGGCCAGTCATAAGGGGGAGAGGACACAGGCCAACGCACGAGAACGGATAATTGACGTTCTACGCCTTGGTACATGGGGCGGAAGGGGTGACTGGGGGTGTCCTCTCTACAAAGACCGTCGAGACGCACGCAGTCCACATCTCTGGCCTGGGAGAACTTGAAGATGCCGATGTCGCGTCAAAGCCTCAGGCCTCGTTCCCTATCTTGGCGAATAGGACGTCGAATTGAGACCCACACGCACCTCCGCTCAAGGGTCGTGACCACACCACCATGATTTACACGTTAGCGCCAAAAAAAGCTGATGCCGGGGTGTGGGGATAAAACTTTGCGGCATCAGGCGCAGCTGGGCACTTCCGGGGCTAAGGTCCTTGTCGGCGAGCTCTAAATTCCTAGGTTTCGGTAAAAAACGAATTTCAGCCAAGGGGGGGGGGTTGGCTGGAAAAAGGGGGGAAAGGGAAAACGGAAGGGGAGAATTATCCGGCTTTAAGGTCCCGGCGCTTTTTCTCCGCCGGGTAGGCGCTGGAAAACTCTTTCTACGAACTTATAAGGACAACGAGTCCCACAGCAGGATGGACTAGTCTCCTCCTCCTGCAAAAAAAAAGCACGGCAAGCAGAGAGAAAATGCCACCTCTCATCGAACCAAAATAGCCATGCATAATAAGGACCTACCTGCAGAGGGGGCCGACTTAGGAAAGAAAATAACCTCTGATCTAAGGGGAATCATTCTTTGGTAACTCGAATCCTAAAAGGGAGAATCTATCTTACTCAGATTTTGAAGTTTAGCTGGGGTCAAACCAGGACAGGGCGGGGGTACGGGGCGTTCGAATCTCGGATAGGTTCAACTTTAAGTCTAGACTTCAGTTGTGGAGTGAACCCTGCCGGGAAAGCTTGCAAATTCTTTAAGACAATTGATCCAGGCAATCCAACTGGATACCTTCACTCCTCATACGTCTCAAGTAAGATCCGGAAAGGTCAACTAAAAGTCATCTGCTGTTGGTGGGGTTTTTTGGGGGGGTTTTGGTGTTTTTGTTGGGTTCGTGTTGTGGGGTGTGGTTTGTTTGTTTTTTGATGGTGTTTCTTCACTGAAACAGTCTGATGGGGAAACTCATGCACAGTCTTATCCGGTCGTACGCCCTGCAACATGCCGTTTGAGAGTCGGGAAGAACGCTTGCCAAAAGCGTCTGCATTCAAAGGCCTTAAAAGGGAGGAGAAGAAGAGAAGATTGGGTTGGAAGGGAAAGGAGGGAAAGCCGGGGGGAGGGGACCTAGGCAGCCCTCCTTCGCGCCTGCATAGTTGAGGCAATTGTCCGACAGCTTCAGAGGCCTTTCGAAGGTTAAGAATGTGCCGCGTGCGAAACGTCATGCGCGAAGGGGGGGACATCACGGAGGGTCCTCATGCTCAAAAAGCTTCAGAAAAGAAAAAAGAGACTACCAAAAAAAGCCCGCGATAGTGGCGATCTTCTCTACGAGCGAGAACAGGAAGACGATGAGGGGCGTCATCGCGGCCTAAAAAGACGGAACAGGTCACGGCAGCCAAAATGCCATGATGGGCTCTGAACTTGGGAAAGAGCTGTTCCTGGAGGATGTCCACAGCAAAGGACACAAGCGCTGAGAAAAACCGAAAGGAAAACGGTATAAAATCATCAAAAAGCATCTCCTGCTGCCGTCCTCTGTCGCTTGACATGAAAAGGAGCGCCTTGGTTTGAAAGTAGAAAGAAATAGGAAGGGGGGGGATCAAGGAGAAAGCTGAAAAAACCTGAAAGCTTTTGCCGAGCGCGGAACCTGCCTTCAGAAAGAAACTAGAAAGAGAGGAACTGGATCAAAAAGCCCTCGCCTGCTGCCTCTTCAGACTCTCCGAGGAGGAAAAAAAGGAACCTCGCGCTCAAAACAACCAACAAGGAGGGGATTAACCGAAAGGAAAGGTCTACCTGAGCGGAGAGAGGCGCATTCTAGGGCAGTTGCTCGGGTCCTCGAGGAGGTAGAAACCATCAACGCAGGAGGTGTCACGCGGCAACAAGTCTGAAGGGTGGACGGAGCAGCGTATAGGATTTCCTCTTCAGTCTCAAAGATTCTGACGGGGAAACAGGCAAAACCGGAGTCCGCAAGCGCTCGATCAGGAAGGGCAGCAGCGATGCAGGATTGGGAAAGGAAAAAGGAAAATGTAAGGAAATACTTTCGCTCTCCGAACTGCTGTGGGAAGTCGCATAACAGAAGAGACCTCTCGTGGAAGGGAAAGAGGGATATGAGGGGACGTCTAAAGTGCGCGTCCACTGTAAAAAGGAAGATTCGAACCTCGTAAATAACGGACATCTCTTCAGTGCTAGAAGGTTCAGGTCAGTAGCCGGGGGAGACAACCGAAAGACTGGCGTCGTAAATCCTCTTCAGTTCGTTATAATTGATAACATGGGAAAAGGGGTAGCGCCACCAGTTAGTCCGTGTAAACGAACGCAGGAAAACCAAGATGCGACCTTGTCGGGAAGGCAGGTTGGGGAACCAGGCTCCATAACTCGTGCAGGAGCGAGGGGGGGGTGGTTTGTGGGGGGGGGGGTGTTGGGGGGGGGGGGGGGTGGGTAAGGGAGGAAAAAAAAATCGAAGGCGATCCTCGAATTAGGCGGCAATTGCTCACCATCGTGTCTGGAGAAAGTCGAGAGGAGATCAAATTTATCTATCGGAACGGCCTCACGAAAAGAAACTGGGTCTTCTCAAAGAAACTACTTGGCATGAGGAACTCCTCCTCCGGCGGGGGTGACTCCCGAGGTGGGGTGAAAAGGGGAAAGAAGGAAAGCAGGCTTTGCCGGGGGAGCCCTGCTCGGAGAGGAAAAGGGACCGGATTCTTCCAGCGGTCGGACCAGGAGGACCGAGGGAGTCATCATCAAATTAGAGTCGGCAGCCTCCAGTGTGAAAGCGAAAAAAAAAGAGGCCGAGAGCGGGCGATGGGTGGCCGCTATCCGGGCAAGAGACATACGAGCGACTCGGACGTCTCAGGGAAAAATCAGGGCCGGCGCAACGTCCACCTGGGATTGTCTCCAGCACTGGGGAAATGGAGGCAAGTCGTGCCGCAGGGGAGGTGCTTGCAGCTGCGCTGAAGGGAGGTTTGGGGAGAGGAAGGAATCCAAGGGCTGGGCAATTTCGCCTACTTTGGGGGGGCGGGGAGGTAGGCACTCTTTCCATAATGGAGGGCTGGTGGGCACCGGTTTCCTTTAGATTCAGGAGAGACACGGGTCGAGACTGATTTATAGCACCCGGTAAAAGAGGGAAGTAAAAGACGATGGCTCACCGCTTCCAAGGCCTGAAAAGACCACAGGGCTCGAATGAGGATATTTCCACGCCCTGGAAATTTAAAAAGGAGAAGCAATAATGATCATTGACCGTAATGCACAGCGTGACGGCAAACTGATCTCCATCAAAGTGCATCCTGGTCTGGGCTACGACCAGTTCCATAGCGGGGGGGGGCGGTCGGGGGGCTCCTCTCTGTCCGAGGGATAAGGAATTTGGTTATTTGGTTGTAGCCCATCTCTATCTGCCGGGAAAAAAAAACTAGGGAAGAACTGCTCTCCTTCTTCTTGGGCCTCGCAGGCGACATCTCAACTTACTAGGAAGCGGAGTGCAGCGCAACGCAGGATTGTTAAAAAGGCTTCTTAGTTTGAAACACCAGCCGGGGGACGTTTTGGTGTCCAGGAGGATCAGACGTCAATTCATCTTTCGTCTATGGGAATGGGAGGTGGGGAAATTCCGGTCGTCACTTGAGATGACGGGCCCAGGCTCACCAGGTCAAGAAACCCTCAACCTTAAAAAAAATCGAGCGGGGGTTGGAACTGGTAGCATGTGGAAGCCTGAGGAGGAGGGAAGGTAAGCAAACGCCCTCGTATGGAACGTTGTTGCAGAGGGGAACCAGCGGGAAGTGTAACACGCTCTCTACAACACTTAGGGAAAATAATTAAAAGGGGGGAAAAAAAATCTTTGTTCCGGACACGGCAAAAACTCGGACTGTGTGGGAGAAGCACAGTTCCTGACCCCTCGGAAAGATCAAGCACAAGGGCGCGGCCACAATGGATAGTGTGAGGGGGTATGCCTTTGGGCCCCTAAAAGATCGAAGGAACAATAATTCCAACGACTCACAGCCATCACCCAGAAGAGGGGTAAGAGTCCTTTCCCATTTCTCTGAGGGAGGACAGCAAAAACTCTATCTCCTATTTCGTACTAGTCGTAACCCGTGTGCTCTTTCCTTCTGGGGAAGGGGAAAACCTCCTCCTTCGACCGTGAAGCGGGGGGGACCGGATGAGGAGACCAAAATCAGTCTATTCAGAAGGGGGGGGAAAAAGGAGGCGTAAGCCCCACCTATATGCCACTTTCTTCTAACCCAAGAACCCAGAAGAAAGTTCTTGTGTGAGAACCTTTTAAATTCCAAGTGGGAGGGAATTCTGTCCTCCTTTCAATTTTCTTGCTATGGCTTCTCTTAAAGGCTCCGCAAATCCACTTTTTTTTTTCTTCGGGAGAAAGAAAACTGGGGGAGGGGGGTTCGGGGATCGTGCGGCGGTCAAGTCTCCGGGGCCCGGGTTCATCAAAGATAGAACTAGGGGGTCCTGAATGAAGGACAAACGGGAACATCCCGCCATTAATTGAGGCTCAGGGGAAAGAAGGGGGGGGGAAAAAGAAGGGGAGAAACTCATGCACTTAAAAATGCCCCTTCGCATCCGACACTAAGTCCACTTAAGTCCCTAAAGAAACTAAAAAAGGAGGCCCCGATTCCGTAAAGAGAATCTAGGAGTAAAGGACGGTAATCTTGCGCAGGACTCCGCCTGTCAACTTAATGGGAAGGACTCTCGGTCAGGGGGCTTGCGAATGGATATGCAAATAAACTCTTCTACTACGAGATTATGAAAAGGAGGGAAAAACCTGAAGAGGTTGCTTATTAATCCCCCTGAGGGAAAGTCTCGTCCGAGCACGGAGGTACTAAGGAACGCCACTCACGAGAAATGGGGGTCTGCCAAGAAAAGGCGCACGTCTCCCTGAGGGATCTGTCTGTCAACCAGTAAAAGGAATAGTCTGAAAACTTCGGGGGGGGGGAAGAATGTGATAAAGTCGGGACTCGCCCTGCACCATGCCTTTCTAGACGTGGAGGGAGAATCTGAGGGGAAAAAAAAAGAAAAGAGCCTTCCCGCGGTCAAGGGAGCTCAGATCGGTTACGAATTGTGGCACCATTGCGCGGGGCTATAGATAGCGACCCAGGGAGAGAATGAAAGGTTCTAAAAAGGGGTCGACAAGATGCATTATTTCTTGGTTCGCAAGTTCTCGAGGGAAGTCTTCGCAAAAGGGAGAGGGATGTGGACACGCGTGAGTCCTTCGCAGCGTCCTCCTTCTAAGAGGAACATGGAACTACCAGGGAAAAGTGGCCGCTCCGAAGGGAGGGGGGAAATAGGATACGGTAGAATCCTTCATAGCAGGAGGAGAGGGGGGCTGTAAAAGGGAAAATAAGCTGGTGACGACGAAGTTGCCTCGCACTTGAATGGGCCCTGCCAACTCTCTCAGGCGGGGCTAAATGGGAGGATGTTCCTGGAGCATTTCCACCATTTCTCACAGGGACCGAAACCACTCCCGTATCTCAGAAAAATACCCTGATCGCCCTGCTGGGTCCTGAGGAGAGAGGCATACCAAGGGCTGGCACGGTTGTGCAAGGGGAGACGAGAAGAAAAAGTTGGACTACCTTGAAGGCTCTATCCTCAGGGAAAGAAGAAAAGGAAAATCTGGGAAAAAGAAAAAAGCTAGGAAGAGGGTTTCTACGAGAACAGAGGGATCGAGGACCTGAGCAACTGGGACTCCCTCTTCCGAAACCTAACCGCTCCCAAAAAAAAGGCGCCAAGAAGAAAAACGAAGGAGGAAAAGATAATATCTTTTCCCTTTTTGGGCGAAGAGGGGGGGAAAGGATGGACGGAAGAAATGGAAGGCTCAGGTCACTCGCTTATCAAGAGGAGAGTAAAAAAACGCGTTGAGTGGGAATATCGAGCGGCAAACCAGACTTCGGTTGCGGGGATCTGCTGCCAGCTAAGGAAATTTGTCGCGTCTACGATTCAAAAAGGCTCCCCAGCAAAGGAGGAGGAAAAGCGCTTAAAAAGTAGCCGCCAAGCAGGGGAAGGGTAATTGATGCTGAATCAGGGGCTGAAGGGAGGGAGGGGGGAACTGAACGAAAATGGATACTTCGGGGGGGGGTCATAAAAGACAGGAGTGATCACTACTGGAAAGAGAAAGGGATTGTAGCGAGTGCGCTGGAGTGCCGGTCTTCACCTAAAAGTCATAACGGACAGAGATCTAGACAGGAGAGGACCAGACGATCTCTCAAAAAGAGAGGAGAGGGCTTCCGGGGTCGAGGTCTCCGGTTCCTTCATTTAGGCCGGTATACTCTGTTTTGTTGTTATGGCTAAGTCAGGAAAGATCCTGAAAAAGGAGCGACCAGTTGGACCCTCACCCCTTAGCGAAGGGGTCGAAAGGAAAAAACTTTGACAGTTTCCTAAACTAGTGCAGGAACGGCCACGTAGAGGAAGCTAAAATTTCTCTTCATTGATTCAAAATTAACTGTCGATCTTCGCAATAGTTCAGAAACTAGGAAGGGCGGGACTCCATGGGGGGAATGACGACGAAGAGAAACTTCCTGGTGCATAGGAAACGACCTTAGCAGTACCAAAAAACAGAACTGGCGGCGGGAAAAGACCTGCGCGAATTGTGGGAAAAAACTCACCGTGTCGGGGGCCGTTCTCGAGAAGAGAAGATCGTCCGCTCCTTTCTCCCTTTCGTCGTCCATTAGATGAGGGGAAAGAAATTTAGAAAGGAAGGGAAAATACAATTCGTCCGTTCTGAACCTCCAAGGTTGAAAGCTCAGTCAAAGAGGGAGAGTTAGATCGTTGGCACCGTTGAAGAGAAAAAAAAGGAAACCTCCTCGTACTGGCTCACTTTGAAAGAGAGGAGGATTCAATGCGCGGCCAAGGGGATTGGGGGAGACACGCTTGAATTTGCCGGCCATCTCGGGGGGGGAAATGACGGGGGCGGGCCTTCGTTAATTTCTCTCGGGGGGCTGGAGAATTGGCATGGTGAAGTGCGCATGACGAGCCCACTTGGAGGGAGAACGTCAAAGAGGATGAAAACTGGCTGGCGGGGAACTCTGGAAAAACGGGGGATGGAAGACTATAACTTCTCGACAGATGGGAAATCCCACAGGGGGAAGCATGCTTTGAAGTCTGGAGACAACCAGCCCTTTAAAGTATCCGCCTAAGAAAACACATTGGGGCGGGGGAGAGGGCCCGCAAATGGACTGGATCTCCGCGAGCAAGAAATAATCGGGGATCCTTTTACCGGAAAAGGATCTCCTCCCTGTGAACAAAAGGCAAGGTTCATCCTGGGCTTTCGGGCGACTGACAATATCTTTCTGCTTAAGCGAAGGCCGGAGGCATCTACGTCCTTGGGTCGCATCTCTAGCGCGGGGGGACGGGCAAATAGAGGCAAAGGGTGCTCCCTAGTCTTGCGATAGAAGACTTAAGGAAAGACGCGCTGTGATGGCGAACGTCACTCTAGGATGGGAGCGGATAGGCTTTCAAGGCCTCGCAAGATCGAGACGAATCAAATGTTTCATACGGGCGCACTTAAACGCGGCGTTGAGTGCTGGAGGTAGGAGGATTTACGGTGCCAAAGAAAATAAAAAAAGACAAATTTCACCCGCAAGAGGGTAATGGTGGAGAGAGAGTGGTACAGTAGTTGAAGTTCTGAGACCGTCTAAAGCGGAAAGCCTGAGGGAAAAGTTGGGGGGGGTACCTGAAACAAATCTGGAACGTGACACCCTGTATTCTCAGAACAACACAAAGGAGAAGGGGGGGGGGAAACGAAGGCGGGTGTACATTCTGACTGGTGAGAAAAAGTTCAAATACGGAGTTCTCCTTTTAAAGTCTCACATAATGTACGTACAGGTGTCGAAGGAAAACAAAGGGTAAAAGGCTTCTAGTTCCCATGGATGGGATTGGGCCGGGGTGAAATGGTGACCGGACTCACGTTCCTACATACGCAAACTCGCGAAAAGCCAACGGGAAAAAAGGACGGGAATGAGTCCTTTTATGGAGCTTGAAAAGATACGAAGAATAGGAACCAGACTAACGTGCTACCTCCAGGCGCCAGTTCTCTTTCCTAGCTGTAGGACATCCTCCTGAGACGTTAAGAGGAATCTGTTCGAGGTCTCCGGAAAAACGGAAAGGGTCCAGTCAAGATGTACGCAGGGAATCCGTACGGAAGAGCCAACGGGGCAACGGTCGGCTCCCAAAAGAAGTAATGTTTTGATCACTTTAAAGTACTTTTCAAGAAATGGAAAGTCAGGGACAACTGTTCCTTGGGCTGGGGGCGCTCACAGGCAATTGGTTGGAGTGTCCATATAAAACAAAAATTTGCGGGGCAGGGGGGATCCGAAAGTTGGGCATAAGTCCCGGATTTCATGGGCCTTTTGCCGAGTGGGCCCCTTTCTCACCTGGGTGGGGAAGAGTCGCCGGAAAGAAGGACAAAGGGGAACACCCTCCCTCCATTTGCCTGAGGATCCGGAACCGACATCAAAAACATTCCCATCTCAGAAGGAATCGCCCTTGAAAGGATCCGAAGAAGGAGGACAAGGCCGTTCCAGAAGCCTCTGAGCCGAAAAACAGTGGGAGGGAGCCTGAACACTTCTCCTCTTAGTTCAACTGCGAATCCAGGACCGCTTTGGGAATGGTCTCGGCCGGGGGGACGTTTCCAGGGGGGTCAGAAGACTCTTCTTAAAAAAGAGTTCAACTTGGGCGGGGGTCCGAAGGGGAAGTCCAGGTACTAAAATGAGGGGAGTACATCTTTCTTTACAGACGATGGATCAAGGCCATCTCCGGATAAGGGCCCTTCACGAAGGGCCGGAGCACGTTGGCGTCGTCACAAAGATAATTCACGGAAAACCGGGGGATGATGACAACTCATTCAAGGGATTCCGTAGAGCCCTGAAAACCTGCCGTTGCGAAGGAGGATCTCAAGGAGCGAGGGGAGCCTCCCACAGATGACCTTGCGAAAAGATAGAAAATTGTTGCAGAGAATCGAGAAAGCTAATAGGTAGGCCAGCCGCCGTCTCTCTGCACTATTGGAGGTCAAGGTCTAGCGATTTCGGTCAGGTTAGAAAAGGGGTCCGAAAAGAGGCGAAGCGTAACCCTTTTTCTCTCACCAAAGGACTTCATTCGACATAAAGAGTAGAAGGAGGAATTTGGGGGGGGAACAAAAGAAGCGCAGAAGCCTAGGATTGTTGTCTATGCGTCTAATACCGAAACGAATCCGAAAAGCTGTCCGAGGAGGAGAAGGTTAAGACGGGCCATTTCAGGGCACTTCTCTACAGAAAGGAATCTCGAGAAGGTGAGACGACGAATATTTTCTTGTTCCTGGACAGTTCCACCAGCATGGAGGAAAAAACGATCATCAGCCTCACATTCATCCCGATCTCAGCATAATGAAAGAGAAGGCGGAAATTATAGTATCTAGGGGCATTACAGTCCTGGGATGAAAGAGAAAAAACGAATGGAAGAGTCTCATCTATACGAGAACGCAACCTTGAAGAAGCCTGGGTGGGTCCGAGAGCATACGTCACTGAAAGAGACTAACGAAGAAGAAGAGAGGAGGAAAAAAAAGGCCTGCCCTCTCCTTCTTAAGAAGTCAAAGATACACGGGGGGGAAATCGCAAAAAGGAGATATAAACAACAACCACGGGGGAAGAGGGATTATATCTTTGATCAACGTTGGTCGACCTCGGTCGGGAGGGGAGGGGAAACAGCTATGGAAAAGGGAATCGAAAGGTTCTCTTATAACCCTCTTTCTACATAGGCCAGGATGGGGAAAGGAACTCGGATGAGGGAGGATAAGAAATAGAGGAGCCTGCTCCAGTTCACGGCCAAGTGGTCGACTCGTCGACGATTACACAACGCACCAAAGCTCTCCGATCAGGGATTCAAACAGGGGAAGAAGATGGGGAGGTCCTACCTTTAAGATCTCCGATGCGAAAACATGAAAAACCCAGCCCATCTTCGTGAGCATGCCGACGCAGGGGGGTGACGGGTGCTCGAGCAGCCACTGTCCGTCGGAAAAATCTGCGCCGAGGAAAGGGAAAAAAGCAGCTTCAGTATCTCTAAACTGAGAATAGCACGCGGGGCTCGAAGGAGACTGGGACGGCGCTGGCGCTTTTAGGGGCCAGTTGAAGTCAGGAAATACGCGTTGATGAGAAGGCAAAGGGGAGACGAAAACGTCTCTCAATGTCTCCTGGACATGAGAAAGACCTAAATAAGACATGAATGAAGCTGAGAACCAGTTAAAAGAATCAGGGCCTGCGCTGAAAAGCGCGGGGAAAAGAGAAAATCTCGTAATTGCTGCAGGTAGAAACATTCTTCTATCGACGCAGAGGTTGAAGGGAGGATAATTCTCGCTCGACTAAAGGGGGGGAAAGGACGATCGAGAAGACGAAAATTCCTTTTTCGGAGATCAAGGAACTGGAGAAAGTACGAAAAGGTTCAGAACCCTCCCTTACGTTAAATGCCCTATGCCGCCTTTTTTACACGCTAAACGGGTGCGAGGGCAAGGAGGGGGAAGGTGCGAAAAGGGATCGTCGCGGCAACCTTTCTGCAAACAGCAAAGGGGGTTTGTACCGGAGGGGATTTTAAAGAAGTTAGTGTAAGGAAGAATAGTGAACAGCGCTTACGTCAGGGAAAAAAAGGAATTCTTTGGGAAAAGGGGGGGGAAAAAAGAAATTAACTCGGCCGTGAATTAGACGGGGGCAGGAGGGGGCGCAGAGTCACAAACTTTTATGGCAAACCAGCGCTTGAATGTCCTAGATAGGTAACCTCTTACTTAATTTCCTTCGGCGGGAAAAAAGGGTCCTAGGGTGAGACTCATTTGTAAGTTTTTGATATGCGCCTCGCCGTCTGGGGTGGGTAAAGAAGGCTCCTCGGAGGTTTCTGGGGTGGAAAGAGGTTTTCTTTAGAGGACCGGCGAAAGAATCAAGTCGCAAGTGAAGCCCGGAAAACTTCTAAACTTACCGCCGGCGGAATTGAAATCCCGTTCCGGGCAAATACTACAAGGCTTCTGAATTCGGGTTTTGCAAAAGCCCGGGCATGAAGGGGCACGCTATCCATACCCATGAGAAAGGCGCAAGGAAAGGCCAGTAAAAAATCTCATAAGTATCAAAGAAGGTGCAAAGGGCGGGGTACTGGGAGAAGACCTTTGACTATTAGGTCTTACCTCCGAGATGGGCAGGATTCTTGTACGTAAGGGAATGGGGGCAGAGCCTCTATGAATTGACAATGGAACTGGCGACGAGGACTGTTGCTCTCGCTAGTCATGCCCGCTGAAAAGGGGGGACGGCTGGAAAATTGTTCTGGGAGCAACTACGAGCTTGTCGTTGGTAGGGCCCTCTAAGGGAAGGCTAGAGTGGAACTTCAATTTAATCCGTGGAGAAGTGCTTTTTGGGGTCTGTCTTAACGTAAAGAAGCCCGAAAAATGCGAGCCAACGAAGCCCTTGGGCCGCGCAGCGGGAATTGTTAGAGGAAAGGGTACGTCACTTCTGAGGGTTGACGCCTTCTCCCACAAAAGAATTAATGTGTGAAGACTTAACATATGGAAGGGAAACATGTTCATCAGAGCAAAAAGCCAGGAAGGGGGAGGAAAATTACGGGGAAACGGCCAGCTGTGACCGTTAAAAAACTGAAAGGCAAGGGGGAGTTCCGGCTCATATTAGGGCACTGTATGAAAAAAAGTCACACGCTGACAGGTCCACTGGAGGTGGGGGATGGGGACAGGTGCCAAACGTCCCTGTTACGAACGCGAGAAGCACGTGATAAAAAAATTTACCATTGTCCGAGCCAGGGAGGCCGCGGAAACTACGCGCAGAAGAAAACCAAGCAAAGAGGGGAAAAAGGTTGAATCCGGACGGGTCAGCGTCAGTAGGAGGCCGTTGCTCTGACGAACTTCGCTCCAAACGGGAAGCCGTTAACCTTTACCAGATATCGTTGAGAATCGAGAGGGCGACCAAAGAAAACGGCCATGATTCCGAAGAGCGGGAGGCAAAACACGCTATGGCAAAACGTTCTTCGACAATATGCAACGGGTTGAAAGAACCCTGGCGGCGATCGGGCCGGCACTCTTGAAACAGGAGACCTTGCAGAAAGAGCTAAAAAAGTGGCCTAAAAGCAGTAGACGAAATGGTTTGGCCTTACGCGGCTAGGGCAGAGGAGGATCGTTGGGCGTCATTTTCAAACGGGTGGGGGCCTGGCGGGTATCAGTCTTCGAAAGCCGGGCAGGACAAAAAGGGGGCAAAACCATCCCGCCAGGAGGGGGTCTCCTACAAGAAGATCTCAGGACACGGTGAAAAGGGAACGGAATGAATACCTAAAAAGACCAGCCCTTCAGAGGCCCTCCAAGTCAAAAGGGAAGTCCGAGCGAAGAAAGGCCGAAAAAAGGGAGCATCCGTGGGGTGGGGACTCCTTACTGAAATGAGTGCCGAGGTGAACGGAAAAGTAAAGGTACTCTGGGGGGATCTGGTCACAGTGGCTCGGAAGAAATACCGATTTTCGAATTACTTCAGGGAGGAGAGGGATATGCAGGGGGGGGTACTCTAGTGGTATGACCCCGCTGCTCGTCTCTGCATCTTGTAAGGTACATTCTTCCTTGGAATGGAGACGAATCCTAGGGGAAAAACCTGAAAAGGATTAGGGCAAGGCTGGGTGGGCTCACTTTGTTATCTTAGGGGACACTTGGCTCGATCGGCTTCACGTCAAGGGCAGGAGGGGAAAATAAACCTGTTTAGAAGTGGGAGAGGGGGCCCTGAAAGTGGTCGATTCTATTTGAGGAGATCGCTTCAATGAGAAGCGCTAGGCGAAGGAGGAAGGGAGAGATAGTGTGCTCAGGAAGGGGGCGGCAATTCGAGACGAGCGGAGGCACCTGCTCCGGGCTCGAAAAACTTAAAACAAAAAGGGGGGGCACGAAGGGGCAACTGTCTAACAAACGTATGTCGCTGTTCTAACGTCGACTCAAAGGCGAAAAAAGGGGGGCATGCGCAGAGGGGGAGGGAACCGGCGTGACTCATCGAATACGCGTCATCGGCGGGGAACATGATTCAAAGACGAGCATTCAGAGGGGGGGGGGGAGGGGGGGGGGAAGAGGCATCCTAAATGGGGTAAGACTTCCAAGATCAAAAGGCTAGTCAGTACAGGGAGCCGCGGTGACTACGGACAGTTGCAGGTCTGGTCATTGCGAAACCAAAGGGAACCGGCCAAAAACAAAAAACCCACCTCCCACACCCCCCAAATACGCGAGAAAAAACGTGCAGGGGGATAATCTGGGGGGTGAATTCGCTATTTTCACCTGAGCTTAGGCACAATCGTCGTACGTCACGTGCGAGAACCTTAGAAAGTATCTCAGCATCAAGACGGCAGGCGAGGGAGGCTGCCTGGCGAACGGAGGGAGCGCCAAGAAGTCCTGTTTTCATAGGAAAGAAGAGTTCTCGATCAAAGGTGGAAACGACGCTGGACTGTGGCTCGAATACATAGAGATGATGTAAACCAAACCCCAACGGCTGAAAGCTGTTTGCTCGAGGCTCTTAAAGAACTAGGCTCAGGGCCTGCTGGTTGGAGAGCTCGTGGAAGGGGGGGAGAAACTGCCTCTAGAAGAGCTTGGGGGGGGAAGAGAACCGCTAGAGAATTTCTCCAAAAAAAAGGCGGGG
>Ga0179591_1363207_pt1 | contig 16455 bp, 16 predicted proteins | sample CZOMad2_1_08_16f_FD_182891 | JGI IMG/M metagenome (GOLD analysis project Ga0179591, IMG submission 182891) | Vadose zone soil fungal communities from Angelo Coast Range Reserve, California, USA - CZOMad2_1_08_16fungal (PacBio error correction) | ecosystem: Environmental > Terrestrial > Soil >...
GGCACTCGAAGGGGGGAACCCACCTTCAGTTCAAAAAAAGGTCGAAAATTAAATAGCATTAAAACGTGGATGTCTTGATTGGGGGCGCTAAAGTAAACATATCGACTAGCCAACATGAGATTCCTCATCATCTTATTACACATAGAGACGAAAATAGACTTCCTTATTGAACTTCTATGGCCAAACAATGGTTACAGTAAATATTAAAAGTTGAAAGCCCAAAATGCCAACCATTCCTCGAAGGGGGAAAGGAAATGGGTTGAGAAAAGGGAAAGAAGTTCGGGAAAAAAAAATTACGATTGGTCCAGCCGGTTTGGGGACCCAGAATTTCAGGGTAAAACAACGGGGTTACGCTTAAAAACCGTTCGATGGAGGGTAGTGCTAAAGAACTAGCGATGCCGACATCAGCAGACCACTCTAGGTTGTTGCAATTCTGAAGACAAGTGGGCATGTTTCACCTCATGCGGAAAAGGTTCGAAGTCTAAAAAAGTGACGTCAATAATTCGGAACCTCGGGGACTTACAAAGTGCGGTGAATTCAAACTTGAAAAAAGGGCACGCCGCATTAATTATCTATGGTAGGGGTCTTGGACTGAAGGAGTGAAGTCTAAAAGATAGTTTTGGTAATGAAGCGGTGAATCGGCTGGGGGTTGTCGCTTCGATAGGGACGATCGCCAGTGAAAAGATAACTTGGAAGAGTGGGGGGGGGTCCCCAGCGCGAGGCACGTCTGCATATGCTGGAATCCGATGTTGTTGCGTGCGAGAGGAAGGGAAATGGGAGATAGGACCACCGAAGCGAGGCGTGCCAGCAGAAATATTCCAGTGGCGAAGATGCGGACAGAAAAGTGGGTGTTCTCTCTCCCTCAAAAACCCAGTAAGGGGGGACTTGGAAAAAACGGGGGGAAAAAGGGTTAACGCGTTGACGAGCAATGATCCGTCTCTCCCGGGAACGTGAGAGAGAGGAAGAGGAACAGTGCAACGCCTGTTCGACTTAAAGGGAGAGGTGTCTTTATTCAAAAAAAGGAAGTGGGGAAAGTTGACAACCGGATCGAGGCTCCGCCGGAATGGGATCTCGCTTCTTGGAAAATTGGGCTCCCTATACAGGTAAGAATCAATTCGTGTAGCGAGAGAAAAACCAGGAAAGAGGACAAAAAGTAGGGGGGTTGTTGGAGGATGGATGAAGTGGGGGGGTCAAGGGGTGCTCCGTTTGGTAAAAAACCAAATAAAAGAGGATCGATACACGCAATCTCCTGGAAAAACTAGGAAGGGAGGAACTTTCGGCTAGGGCTATCCAATGGGAATCTTATCGGGATACCTCACACCTGGGAAAAAGTACTCAATCAGAATCGAGTCGATTTGGGGGGGATCTGCCGGCCGAGATAAAGCTATGGGGAAGGCGTGCGATCCTTCTCCGAAAGAGAGGAGTAAATGAGGGAGTTGGAGGCGAGCGGGGCAGAGGCGAAAACAATCGAAATATTCCAAGATGTCTCCAGGTGTTACGATTCGAGATAGCTAAAAAGGAAATCAGTATTTCTGGCGAAGAGGAAGAACCGGCTGACAGTTTGCTGTCATGCACAAAGTTAACCGTGCAAGAATCAAAAATCTTTTCTTACCGAGCCAAGGGAGAGAAGAGAGGAGACTGGGGGGTGGGAAAAGGGGGGAGGACGTTGTGACAATCTGAACTAGCACTCATCGCTGGAAAAAGTGTCGTCTAAGAAGAAAGCTCCCGGGAGGTAAGGTTGCTGGTGGTATAAGAAAACAGATCGTTAAAAAGGTCAAACTGGCCCAGAACGCTGCGAAGACATCTCCACCGGAGAAGTCGGAAAGAAGCAAAAAGAAGAAGGAGGCGGTTCCGTTTGACTCCTCCAAAAATCCCTGTAACAAGGTTATGTCAACAAATTAAGGGGCATCTGTAGCTAAAAGAATGCTCGTTAAAACGTATGAAGCACGTACTGTAAAGGATCGCCTTCACCGGAAGATACAAGAAGTACTTGCATGACTCATTTGGGCTCCATACGTAAACGACCAATCTCTAAGATGGTGAGAGGGGAGACTGCGCGCACCTTAAATAAAAGTGAAGGCGCGCCTCAACATGGATCTCACTTGAGCGATTCTAACGGGAAAAAAAACGAATGGATGGAAATCGATCCAAGAAGAGACAGTTTTTCCTCCTACTCGGAAAAAAAAGCGGTATTAATCGAGAAAAAAGTCGGAGGAAAGCCGTTCGGATGCGGCGTTGAGCGGTCTTTGAAATGAAGTGAACAAAGAAAAACTTCGGTCGGTTATTGTGGCTCTGTAAGCTCGGGGAAAAAGAGAGATGCGCCCTTGCGAACACCAGGAGGGGGTTGGGTAGGCCATCAGGGAACCGGCAAAAAGGGGGTTATGAGGAGAACACAACAAACCAGGTATGTGGTATATCTCAGGAAAACAGTTCAAGTCTTGGCTGAGGAAAGCCCAAACCAAAAAGGAAGGGGGTTTGCGCATTCGCCTTGCGAATGGTGGCAAGCTCAAGAAGAAAAAAAATACGACCGACGTCTTGAAGAATAGACTGAGACCTACGCAAAAGACACATCCGCAAAAAGAAGGTGGTAACTCACGATGAAATCAGAGCTGGGTGTACTAGATAGAAAAAAAAACAGGAAAGGCCATCAGGGAGATCGCTCTGAACGACGCCCTTTTGCCTTTTATGAAAACTTCTGAGCAGCTAAGGTCTTCGCTTCAAGTGATACCGGGAGGAAAACGATTTTAGAAAAAGAGCACCCGACCTAAACTTGAGCGAGGTAATTTCCGATGCAAACCCTAAAAAGATGGGGGGTCAGGTCAAACACGAAGCCGGTCTGAAGGAAAAAGGGATACCCGAGACAACAAGTTTCCGGAAGGGCAAAAGCTTCGGGAGGGCATACTGGACGAAAACACCAGAGGGGAACAGATAAAAACAAGATCGGTGGCATTGGGGGGAAGGGGCGAAAACGCACCTCACACAGGGGAGCCGGAGGGGCGAGGCGAGGAGGAGGAGTGGTCAGGAGAAAGAGATCGCACTCGTCCGGCCTACCGTGAAGAGGACACAAAAAATGAAAACGGGAGCGTTCGTTCGCCGACAATTCATTTCACCTACATTTCTACTTGATTACCTCAGAAAAGGGGAAAACCAAGAAGCGAATACACGCATGGACATCTAAAGAAAACAAATGCTATCGAAAAAGCCTGCTGAGGAATCAAAGTCGTTTGGAAAAGGGAGCGAAAGGTCCCCAAGGGCGGAAGGTCAAAAAAACAAATCGGGCATCAGGGAATAGGAATCTTGGATGGAGCAGGACTTAAACCTGTATAGGGTTCAGCTCTTCCCCGCGGAGAGGAAAGTCCGTGGAGCAGGGGACAGATGGTCGGTCTCATCGCTCAAGGAGAAAAAATAACTAGACTGATCTAGACCAAGGCTAATCTCTCTCGTCAGAAAAAGGTGGGGGTCAGGGGAAATAAACGTGCTGTGACCATCTCATCAGAACAGAATCCTCGGGGCCCAACTCTCACTCGCAAGGGGGGGAAAGGGGAGAAGTAGGGAGCGTCTGGTAAGATTGGTTGGTGACACAATCTCACTTCCAAAAGAAGCAAGAACAGGGACCGCTCAACACAAAAAGAGGAAGGGAAGGGGGTTGAAGGTTGAAAGGACGATTCGGTGTCCAAGCTAGAAAGCATTGGGGGCGATCTTACTTTTATGGAACCAAAAGATTTACCGCAAGGAAAAGCAGTCATCAGGGTCTATCTAGGAACAGGCCAGGAATAAACTTCACCTCGCCAACTCAAGGGAATTAAAAGGGCAAAGTGGGCAATGGGACGTCGACAGGGGGAAAATAGGGAATTAGGAAGCGGAGATCTGCCAATCTAAAAAGTTGGTCACGGAAGAGTACAAAACAGGAACCTCAAAAGTTTTGTTGAGGCCTTCGCAAGAATTCCGGGATATTAAGCTGGTTACCACCTGCACAGTTCGTACACCGTGGCGAATTCTTAAAAAAGGGAATGTATGACGGGAAAGGTCAAGCGCTCTCTCAGTGGATAGCGAAGGAGATTACTTAGGAAAACAACCAAAGGGGAAGGGTAGTCTCCTATCAGGAAGTCAGCGGCTTTGTCAAATATCTCTTTTACACAACCCGCATAAAAAGGGAGAAAGGGGAACGGAAACTCTGGAGCTCGGGAAATCGAAGTACTACATGAACAAGACCTAAAATGAAACTCCTGTCTACCATCCTTTTCCAAGATCGGGAGAGAGAGAGAAAATCATCCGGAAAAGGAAAGAATAATTGACGCATCCAGGGTCTCGGGAGGCTGTGAAAAAATTCAAGATCTCGAGAAGAAGGGAGGGGCCATCTTACAAGGGGGGAAAAGGAGGGAGGAAACCTGGTCGGCGGTCACATCGCCCCATTTCGGGATCCAAGTCCTTGCAACATCGCGGCGGGGAAAAATGGGGGTCAAGATTGAGGAAATACGCACGAAAAGCGGGAGGGTAATGTGTCGGAAACCCCTGTTGGGGTTACTCCCTCAAAGCCTCGTCCTCGGAGAAAACTAAATAAGGATTACGAATGCATAACATACAATCCCCTCATGAACAGGGGGATGCAAGCTCAGGTTGCGGAAGGAGGTTTTGCGGCGATGTGGGAAAAAGTCACCAGTGGGGGGGGCAGTCAATAACAAGGAAAAATACTTACATATAGTGGATCTATGACTTCGGGGGGGAGAATCATGCGAAAAGGAGTCAAAGCTGGTGGGGGGAAGGACTTCGCAATGGGAGACGGAGTCAAAAAACCACCGCTGAGGTGTTCAAAGAAACTGAAACATGATGTAGGGAAATGGAGCTCTCGGAGGAAAGCTCGTAATACGCTGCAAGCGTCTAGTCGCGGGCAGGAAAAGAGGTTTCAAGAGAGGCTGGTGTCAGCGTCAGGCATGCCATTGGAGTAATTTGAGATTCTCGAACAAAGAGACACAAAAAAAGAAACAAAACCCCCCAAAATCAGACACCACACCAAAACCACCCCCAAAAAACCCACAAAAAAACCAAACCAAAACAAAACAAAAAACACCAAGAAAAGAAACCCAAAACCAAAAAGAAACAAAAAACAAACACCCACAAAAAAAAACAATCAACACCCCACAGCCCACCCAAAAAAAAAGAACAAAAAGAAAAACAAACCAGAGAGGAGGAGAGGAGGGAGGAAAACCACGAAAAACCAACCCACACCACAAGAAAAAAAAACCCCCAAGAGAAAAAAAAAAAAAAAAAAACCAACCACCAACAAAACACACAAAAAACAAAAAAAGCACCAGAGCCCACACAAAACCCACCAAGAGGAAGAAAAAAGAGCCCCCCCCGAAAAAACCCAGGCCACCAACAAAAGAAACACCACACCCAGACACAAACCACCCACAAAAGAAACCACCCAACAGGAGCACACCATATGGAGTAGCGCAAAGAAAAAAACACCCAAACCCCCCCAACCCAAACACACAGAAATTATATCAACAACACCGGGATTCTTAATGTGATATTTATATTGAACTTCATTTCCGACAGCTCAGAGCAAGAAATAGAAAAGTCTCATGTGGTCTTTCTTAAAAAAAATGCCTCTAATCACAGCGACACCCGACATCCTTATTAAGGAGTAACCCATGTCATATTCTTACAGGGTTGATTTCTGTAGGTTGGACCTTACTCACGGTCGAATAGAGAGATGCAGGGGGAAAAATTCAAAATCCGTTTAGCATAGAAGTATGACAACTATATCACACCTATAATAAGGGGACAGTGTTCGGGACACAATGTTTAATGATATTCCAAGGTAATAAAAAAAAGTGCCGCACCTAATCCTTCAACCCTGGGTTGTTGATCTATTTTGGTTGGTCATTCTATCTTAATTCAGAGAAGTCGTTCGAAAAAAGGGGAAGAGGGGGGTAGGAGGTCCAACGAAAATTTGGTCTGGATGTGACATCTATTTTGCTAAGGGGAGTCTAGAAGGGGAAAGCTTCGCCAGTAGGGAAGGTTTTACGAAGACGTGGGGGCAAAAAAGCAACAGGGGGGCTGAATTTTCGTATCTAAACTCAAAAAGGGGGGAAGTAAAGTCTTTGAGGAAAAAAAAACCACTCGTAAGAGGACCCAACCTGTCCGTTGAAAAAACCGCGAAAAAAGAAGGTCAGTTGATGGGAAAGTCGGAAAGGGTGAAGACAGCCGATATTGGAAAGGGGAAAAGGAAACTGAGGGGGAGGAAGGAGTGTTTCTCAGCGTCGATACTGGTCATATGTTGAACCGGATTGGGTGGTGGGAGGGTCGCGCTGTGACAATCTAGGCGGAAACTATCTGGCCTTCATCTTCATATATCAGAAAAAGAAGGGGGGGCTGGGAGGAGGAATCTTGAATAAAGAAAATCCAAGCAGGCCGGGCAATAGGAAACGCCTCTCAGGGGGGGAAAGACTTCGTAAAAGACGAAGGGAAAAAAAGGGGGAAAGCGAAAGACTAACAAAACGTAATCATTTCTTTAGACCGGGGGGGCGAAATGTCTGTGGGGGGAAGTTGCCGTAGCAGGGGCTTCTGAAAAAGAGGAGATTGCTAGCTCACTGTAAAGAGTGCATGTCCGCTCTATTTTGCGTGATGGAAAAGGGTTTGGGGGAAGGAAGGGGTACGGATCTATCAAGAAAAAAAAAAAACCTTCGGAGCGTGACAAGGGAGTGGTCCATATTCACCGTCCCGAAAAGAAAACTTGGGAGAGCACCAGCACGCATGAGCCTTCCATCAACCACAAAAAAAGGTTTTGGTTCTTTCTGTTGGAAGAAAGGGGTAGGTGCTTGGCGTGCTTTGGGAAAACAAGGGAAAGTAAATTGAGCGATAAAAGCGCCATTAAAAAAGGAGAGTAAGAGGTTCTTGTATTGCGGGAAGGGTGTATAGAGGCATCGCAAAAGGCTTTTCTTTTTTAATCCAAGGAAACTTTCGCGAAGAAGGAGCTCGCTTACTGAAAAGGGGAGAGATGCCGAAGGCCGAGATCGATTGGCAGTCCACGGCGAGACATGAGACAGCTACCTGTCTTCTGAAACTCTCAATCCGTTTACTTGGCCAGAGGGGTGGAGGAGGAAAAAAAGACCAGAAGTTCCCGAAAGGCAAACTTGCAAGGGGAAAGAGAAAGTTGAATTGGCGGAGTCACGATCAGGGGGAAGACCTTGCGTCAAATGCGGAACAGGGACTTCGCATGACGTGAAGTCAGAAGGCCGAGTCGGGTTGGCGTCCACCTCTAATTCTTTAAAGGAAAGTTTGGGGGGTCACGTTCGGCGGTTGGTCTGAGAGATTCGATCCAAAGGAGGAAAGAGGTGCTGTCGGTGCAGATCCTAACAGGAGAAAAGGAGGAAATGTGAGGGGGGAAGGGAAAGACTTGAGACTGCGATTCTGCCCGGGAGGGCCGTGCCGTACCAAATTGAAAAAAAAGAAAGCCAAGGATATAGGGGGGTTCGTTTTCAGGGGAAGAAACCCAGGCCACCGTCGGCGTTATCATATGAAAAAACCGGGGAAGGGTTGCTGAAAAAGGCATGACTCAGGAGGCAAAGTCTGCATCACGGAATAGCTCGCCTGAAAAAGGAGGCCGCGCTACCTGGACGACTTCATCGCGCGGACGGTGGGGGGCGAATCTCAAAAGGAAAAAAAAGGGAGTGGGGCGGCGTGAGACTGCCAGCAAATATCTCTTGAAAGTTAACGCGCAGCACATGGCAGACTTTGAGTGAGAAAAGGGTACAACCCCCGCAGGGAATGGGAGGCTATATAGAACTACAGAGCGCAGTTTTGCGCTAAGTCAACAAAAGAGAAAGAGGGTCAAGAAGGGGGGGAAGGGCGTGAGAAAAAATCAGGGGTACTGTGAGAGGTCTTGGTCAGGAGTCAGTAGCCCTTGTAAGGACGTCAGGAAGAATCCAGAAAACGGGTTGTTGGGGGGGGAGGAAGCGCGGAAATCTATATCAGGACGAACCGAAACCCTGATGTACAGACTCGAGAAGGAACCCGTCCTTTTGGGGGGAAGAGACTCTCACAACAACGGAAAAGAAGGTTCAAGATCATGAAAAACAGCTAAGGTGAAGGAGATGGGAGCTTCATGGCCTACAACCACCAAAACCAAGGTTGTTTCGCCAAAGTCTCTTAGCTGAGGAAACAAATAACACAAATCTCATACTGAGGGGAACACTATCCCTTGACGTGACCCGAAGACAGATAAAACCTCATCAGAAAACTTGTGAAAACGACAATGACGACGGGTCAGGTCTTTTTTGCAAAACTATATCCAAAAAAGGAAAAACGGAGAGATACGCATCGACTCCCATACGTTCTTGTTTTGTGGAGTGTTCAAGGGGGAATCGAGAAGAGGGAAGAACATGGGGGGCTAAAGCACATTACAAACCCAGGCTGCGAATCCGCCGACCAAGCAAGGAGAAATTTGTCGTTCCTCTGGCAAAAAAGAAAGGAGAAGAAAGTCGACATGGAGGAAAAGAACGTAGTAAGAACTCGGTTCCCGGACCGGAGTGCATAGAAACTTCGTCGAGGTGAAAAACCGCTTTCAACAGGAGTGGGACGTGCCCATTGCCGAAGCGGAAGGGGGGACTAAAAAAAAAACGCAAGAATGATCCTGCTGAAGATTGAAGCCTAAAAAAGGATTCATGTTGAATGAGAAGCGGGCCGCCTGAACATGGGAGGGGGTGAAAACCACATGAAGGAAACATGTAGAGTGAGGTTCTGGGAAAAAGAAGGACAAAACTTAGACGGGGGGGGGGCGATCTAAAAGTTTCACCACAAAGAAAGAGGAAAAGACAAACAACCTGCTCGGCAGTCCTCCGCTCTGTTAAAGAAAAGCTTCTTACTTAAGCCCGGGGGAAAGATATCTACAAAAAAAACCAGCCCGGGTTCAAGGGAGGGGCCTCGACCTCGGCAATGGCCCTTCTCTTCTTCGTCAAAAAAGGAGAGGGGGTTCGAATTCTGGGGGGGGGGGAACAGGGGGAAGAGGCCAAGCGGTATACAGAAAAAATAAGGAAAGGACCGAAATTTTCATGGAACATTCAGGGGAAGGTATCTCCTATAGAGGGGAAGAGGGGGTATATGCCATTCTCGGAAAGAGAAAAAAGAAGGTGGGTGTCTGGAATGACACAATAAGGAGCGCCCATCTCGGAGTCAGGCTCTCCAGACCATGGATACTCGCCGGGGGGAAGGCCGCTTATAGGGGAAAAAGGGGAAAAGCTGGGGTTGACCATCAGACCAATCCGACGTCATAAAAATGAAAAGGAAGGGAGAAAACACAAAAAGAAGAGGGGTTTTATATGGGGGACCTATGAAAAGGGGAAAGAAAGAAAGGGACCACCGAACTGCTCTCAAGGGGGGGGAAGAGAACGAACATTTTCCACCCGCGCTCGATCAGGGAGTAGCTCGGGGGAGTCACCTTCCTCATTCCTTGGAAAAAAGCGTCAGTTCGAATTCGTCAGGGCCTGGTCAGATCGAAATGTCTCCTCTACGTGGCAGAGCAGAAAAAGGCGAGGAAAGTGTTCAGGCAAAGAACGGTCTTCAATAAGCCGCAAAAAAGACTGCCGTGGTCAAAGCAAAGAAAAAGAAAAAAGGGATCGTAGCTTCTGAAGAGGGGAACACGTGCTCACGCAGAGAAAAAGGGGAGTAATCGAAACTCGCCGCGCTTCGGTGAGGGAGATCAAATAGGAGTCAGGTGAGAAACAAACCAATTGCGGATCTATAATATGAGCAGATAGTTGGTTTTCAAGGGGGTCAGGGGCAATATCTCGTTGCCAAAAACGGCATTTCCCAGGTTTCAAAAATCCGGAAAGCTGATGAAACAACGCGAAAATGACCAAAGCTTAAGGGGGGGTGGCCTTCCTAGGAATATCGAGGCAACGAGCGTCCCATCATTTCCGACCGGGACAAAACCATACTTGCCGACAATGCGTCTTCTACTGGGGAAAAACCTTCGATTAACGATCTCTCGTAAAGGGGGCCGCGACTCTCAGGTTTGTATGTAGGGATTCGGCTAGAAAAGGATGGATCGCCACAATTGAAGCTAAGATGCCAAATCAAGATAGGGCGGTGAATGAGGAAGTCGCGAAAAACTACGCAAAAGAAAAGGAAAGATGGGGGATACCAAGGGGCTTGACCGCCTAATCGAGACCTTAGTCCAAAAAAAACGGTGACCCATCCATCAATAACTAGTGTACAAATGAAAGAAAAGGAAAGACAACAGTCCTTAGAGGGAAAGGGAGGGCGGGGAAAAAAAGAAAAGGGGTCCTATAGCAGTCACCTTGTGGGACCCATCGCGAAATTCCTAGAAAAAAAGGGAGAGGGGCAGCTCTCAGACAGGCGACTTATGGGTTAAGAAGGGGGGCGAAAGTTTCCGGACGTATAGGCTCCTTAGCTAGGACCAAAGAGATCCAACCTAGATGATGTATTGTTCAGCAAACAGGACCGGGAAGAGGGGTCTTAGAGGCAAAATGCTTCTCACGGCACAGAACTTCTGGCGGGAACCAGAGAGAGGCATCCGGCGACTCCTCTTATTTCAGGAGGAGGTGATCGGCAGAAGGGACATTTGGGGAGAAGGATATCTCTCAAAACAACAACGGATTAGGTAAATATCTATTTACTCAAAAGAATCCCGGCGGGCCCTAAACGGCCAGCTCGGCAAGACAGCCTCTCACTGTATGAAAAGGAGAGGGGAGGGGAAGGACTACCGGGGACGAGAAGAACATCGGGGGCCGATAACAAAGCCGAAAGGTAAAAGGCTAACCCATAAAATCCGGGGGGGAGGAAGGGGAGTTCCTCTTTACTGAAAGGAGAAAAGTAGGAGACAGGAACCGAAAAAACAGAAATTAGCAAAAGAGGGGGCTTATAAGACTCCACTATCTTTAAGGAGAAAAATGAAAAACAATGGTATACAAGTTCCACTGAGAAAAAAAAAATTCCGAGCCTCTCTTGCACAAGGAAGGGAGACATGGAGAGGGGAGGGGAACTAGGGGAGGAAGGGGACGCCGGGTGTCGAGTCTGATCAAAAGGGAGAAAGAGAAACAAGGGCGTTTGTCGTGCTCTCTCTAAAACTATGCATGACGACTCATCGCCAAGGGCTAGAAAGGGGGGAAAAGTCCGGGGGGAAAGGGGAAAAAAGCATGGCGGAAGGGACTTCCTACACTCACCCTTGAAGTAAATCGGCGGCACGCGAGATCGGGAGCTCTTGAAAAAACTAAGGGGAATATGCGGACTTTACGGCAAGAGGGAGGGGTGCTGTGGGAAAGGGGAAGGAAGGGACTGAAAAGATATTTGGAACGAAGTAGGAATACCTGACAGATCGGCAGGGGTCATTAGGGGATTGCCAAGCTCCAGATGGGGCCGGCAACAATTGTAAAATCCTTTTGTGGAAAAGAGAAAGATGCCGGCAAACTAGATGTGCTCTTCATATATAAGAGAATTTTGAGGGAGAATGAGTCGCATCTTGGTCTCTCTCTAAAGGAGAGGATAGGCCGGGAGAAGAATAAGGGAGGAGGAAAGTGGCGACACATTCTTCAGCCCCGAGGAAGAAGAGAAAGGGTTGAAAAAGAGAAAACCTCAGTCGTTGTTGGCGGGTAAATTGAAGATAAATGAAAACCTTTTGCCTATGCAATGGGGAGAACAGCACACTCTTCTAGTAGCGCTAAAGAGAAGGGGAACCCTGGAAATTCTAAAGAACTGGCGTTTGAGTCAAAGAAGTTGATTCCTGTTCAAATAGGGCTAAAAACGCCTGATTTGCTCGGAGGGACTTTCCCATATCCCGGAATAAGAAAATTAGTGAAAGGGGAAAAGGAAATCATCAGTCCTGCATCGCAAAACGGCAGGACTGTTGTTGGCTTAAGGAGGTGGGGAGAAGACGGCTGGGCAGCCTGGGGAAAAAAAGCAAGATTATCGATCACGCGCGAAGTCCAAAAAAAAAGTGTATTGATTGGCGCGGCTGGGGTGTGTCGATTAAAGATGTCCTCTCAAAAACTGCCATACAGAGAAAAAAAACGGGGGGGTATCATCGCGCAATGGGAAACTAAGGGGGTGGTAGGACGCATACGTAGGGGGGGGGGCCCTGAAAGTAGGGATCCAACCATCATTCAAAAGCTCCGAAAAAAAGGGGGCGTTCGCCTCGGTTTTCCTCTGCGGCAAAACCAAGTCTCCAAAAGAGGAAAGCGTCTAGGAAGGTAAGAGATAGTGCAGGCCGTATTTCTCGGCGATGGCCTCCCCGAAAAAAGGGGCATTTGCGGTCGGCATCCCCGCCGGGCTGGAAGGGAGAAAGTGACGTTGCGTTTCTTTACTCGATCAGGAGTGAGAAGGAAGATGGGAGTGTGGCCGGTGGTTCCCGGGAGTTCTATAATCTTCAAAACTTCTTGGAGAATCCTAACTTAGGAAAGGAGTCAAGTTTTCTTTTTGTGAGCGCGCCGAAGAATTTAATCCAAAGTATGGGAAAGCGCGATGGAGAAGACCTTAAAAAGTAGGAAAAAAGCCAGCAATCAGGTGCTTGTTAGGTGTAGCCGCACCCTCCAAAATAGGGGAGATTGGAGAAGATTTCCGCCAGCCGTTAATGGGGAAACCCCTTCGAAAAAAAAAGAAAAAGATAAAAGATGCATCTCGAGGGGATAACGGGAGGCCAAAGACGGAGGAGGTTAAAGAAAAAAAAAATGAAGGGGGAGAAACGAGTTGTTTGCTCCATCGGGGAAATGTCCAGAGCGGGAACGTCTTTATACTCCAGGCCGAGCGGGCCATTGAAGGGTGACGCGAAATTATCTTTCCACGCCCTTGAGAAGAGAGAAAAAAAGGAACCCAACAAGGTTTAGGTCGATGTCGATCTGCCAAACGTAAGAAAAGTTTGGGAAGAGAGGAAAAAACAGACGGGCGAATAGTTCGAAGTGTCTTCTGCTCAATTAGGGTGAGCTGATCTTTTCGGGCAGAGGGGGAGAGTGGCATTCAAACGTCTGACTGAAGATGAGGGGCGCTGGAAGAGGAGTGGGGGACTGCCTAAGGTCTCCTTTTCTAACCACCATCTGGGGGGGGGGGGGGGGAGGAGAAGGAGGTAGAGGGAGCGTTGGGGGTGAAGGAGAGGGGGGGAGGGTTAGGGATGGGTGGGGAGGAGGGGAAGGAAGTTGTGGAAAAGCGGAGGGGGGTGTGGAAGGGGAGGTAGGTGGCAGGAAGAGTTGGGGGAGCGGGGTTTTGAAGGGAAGGGGCGGGGAGGGGGCGTGGGATTGGGTGGGGGTGGAGGACGAAGGGGAAGGTGGGGTGCAGGAAGAGTGGGGTGGGGTGAGCAGAGAAGAGGGGTGGACGGAGGAGGGAGGGGAGGGAGGGGGGAAGGCGGGCGATAAGGAAAATGGTAGGAGATGAGAGGTAGGTGGGGCGGGGGGGAGGAACTAAATCAGGAGGCATTCCCCCTTCATGCCGCATCCAAGATGGGGAGGAAAGAGATAAGCAAACAAACAAAGAGGAGGGGATATATGTCAGACAACCGTAAGGAGTATTTCTTAGTTCTCCGGAGGGCATGGCCGACCCAACCGCATGGGTTGGGGGGGAGACAAGGGGTCTATCATTATCAAGCGCTTCGCGAAACAATCAGGTCAAAACGAAAGGAGGAAAAGTTGAAGGCCTATCAGGACGGACCTCGCACCGAGAACCAACAATGAAGAAAAAGGGCGGGGGGGAATTAGAGAAAATTCTCCTCTTGGAATGAGAAACCAAAACCTTCTACTTAAAAGAGAAGAGAGAAAAGACGGCTGGGAACCGGTGGGAAACGCAGTAAAATTGGGGGAAGGGAATAAAAAAGTTCCATGACAAGGGAACGCGCTTGCTTTGGAGAAAAAAAACGCCGACAGGACTATTGGGCTGTGAGGAAAAAAAACACGCGCATTACGTCCTGACTCTTTCACGGAGAATCTTAAAAGAAGCAAACGAACCGGCCATCGTGCAAAAAATTCGCAGGGCCTTACGTGCGAAAAACAGAGTGCAAAAAATGTAGGAGTAGAATCGCCGAGCTGGGGCATGGGGGGGCTTCTGTAGAAAAAAGACTCCTCCGAATCCTGTGGATCCTAGGCGTGTTTAGGAAGGGGAAAAGATAAAGCCCTCTTTCCAACTCACCGGGGACGGATCTGTAGAGGAAAGACGGGGAAACAGTGAGCCGTTGGAGGGTAAACTCCGTACATTGAACAAAGGCGGTCTCCTGGAATATAAACCGGGCAGCAGCCGAGACTACACCACCTTCGCTCTCTGGAGAAAAGAAGGACACGGGGGAAAGGGAAAGAATGAGAACGAAAGCAAGGCGTTCGCGAACTAAAAAAAAGGACATCAGAGGAAGCTGGAAAATTCGCCGGGGATCAATTGACAGAAGAAGATCAAAAGAAAGGAAAAAAGGAATGCGGAATTCTGGATAGGTTTTCAGAGAGGCACCGAAAGAGTAGGTCTTGCCGGGTTTCGTAGAGGTCTAAAAAGTAGGCGACTCTCGCAAAAGAAGGGATCGAGGAAGGCATGAAGCGCGGAGACGAACGGTGGGAACTTAAAAAGGGAATCCATAAGACTTAACTGTAGGAGAGGAACCATAAAGCAAAAGCCACACTTCTACAAGGAACACGCGGCGTGAGGATAATCTGACTTGTCAGGAGGGGTTTGGGAAAATCAAAGCCCACTGCCACAATGGGAGAAAAAAAAAAAGATTACGGGGGAGATTGGCAGACGATTACAGGGTCCAAACGAGAAAAAAAAATTTGTGCACAATTGTAAAGATGACCTCAAGCCAAACATACGCGGAGGAAAAAAGGAAGTCCGGAAAACCGGCCTCCACTTCCAGTTGCCGAAAACCAACTCCGACGTGGATCGTCCATTGGAAAGGGAGGCTAGAGATCTCGCTCTTTCACGGGCGAAAAGGCCTTGCTCTGAACCTAGAAAAAAGGAAAAGAACGCAGCGTAAAGGGGACCAAACCTTGACGGTTTTGAAATCGCTAAAAAAAGGGAAGAGGTCGAGAGGGGGCCGCATTGGCCACTTTAAAAAAGGGCGGAGGTGCCTTACTTAACGGCCCGGCCTCGCGTCTCCGTTTTATCGCGATCAAGCCGACGGCAAAACCAAATTCAATGGAGTATCTATGGAAAGGGGGGGAACTATCGGGAGGTGAAACAAAAGGCATTTCCCAAGAGTCAACGCCTTACAACACAGGACAATAATCTCCAAGAAATGACAAAAAAGAACTGACCTTCCAAAGGAAGCAAGCCATTGAAAGGGAAAGGAAGGATGTCCATCATGTTAAACCGGTTTCCCAATGGGGGTCAATTAGTAGGCTAGGCCTCGCAGCTGAAGTCAAGAGAGAGAGTGACCTACCCCTAGGGAGATGGAAGTCCAGGTTGTGGTTTCAACGAGAAGCGAAAAGGGATAGCGCCATGAGTTTTTCCCCCAATTGCGTCTACGCTTTCAGGCCCCATCGCAGAAAAACGGGGGAGGGGAAGGAGGGAAAAACCAAAGGGGGAACAAGACAAGCGAAAAAAACTTGTGAAGATTTCCAAGGGTGGGGGCAAAACTGGGAGGCATGAAATCCGGCCTCCAAGTCGTGAACAAACGATTTACTATTCATAACTAGTGGAAAGAAAAAGAGAAAGGAAAAGCAAACCATAAAGAAAGGAAAAGGGGCGGAAAATGGGGTTTTTCTCAAAAAAGAGTTGAAGGTATCGGACAGGCCATCGTGACGAACCGCCATAACTTACTCTATTGGCGCTATTAGGAATAAGAAATGTCTGCCTTGGACGCTTTCTTACAAGGCGAAGGAGGCCATCTTAAAAAAAGAAAAACAACCGCTCTAGGGAGGGGGGGGGGAACAAAGGAAAGGCAGGTTCCGGGCTTCTCCGAGGGTGCGTGGGGCTAAGAAGCTGGGAAGGGGCGGACCGCCAATACATACTGCTCGTGAGCATCTCTGATTGCGAGCGAAGGGGAGAGGCAATGCCAGGGATTAATGGGGGGGAATCATCTCTCTCAAAACAAAAATGGTATGAGACACTAATCAAGGGCCTATCACCGCCGTGAGGAAGAAAGGGAAGGCGCTCAAAAAGGGAGGATGGAGGTTCTTCCGCCAGAAGTTAATGAGATGGAAGAGGGACCTAAAAGTCCAGGGCGTGAACAAAAAGTCGTTCCTTTTTAGGGTACTGATTTGGGAAGAGGGCTCAGGGGCAAACAAACGACAGTCGAAAATGCGCAACAGGAAAAAACAGAGTCAGAGGCTTGACATAATGGCACCTATACTTAGTAGTGACCGTCTCTATTCCAAAAGGGGGGGGACGGATAGATCAAAAATGGAAAATGCGGCGCCACATTCCTCAACTAACGATGAAGGATGGTTGGAGTTTCAATAGGATGCATGGCTGGATTGGGGGGGGTCCTCCGGGGGCATAGGCCCGAAGATTTATGCGGTTCACCGAAAA
>Ga0179591_1333201_pt1 | contig 16453 bp, 22 predicted proteins | sample CZOMad2_1_08_16f_FD_182891 | JGI IMG/M metagenome (GOLD analysis project Ga0179591, IMG submission 182891) | Vadose zone soil fungal communities from Angelo Coast Range Reserve, California, USA - CZOMad2_1_08_16fungal (PacBio error correction) | ecosystem: Environmental > Terrestrial > Soil >...
CTCACCGGAAAAAAAAATCGAACGCTTCCTATAAGAACACAACAACTATATTCTATCGTCAAAAAGGGGGGGGGAGGAAAGAAAACTTCCGACAGAACGGCCTCGACTGGGAAATCATCGCTCGACTAGAAATCCAGAAAAGAAAAAATAGCGCGAAATCGCTAGGGTTCAAAATTGTATGGGAAGGGCCGAGAAGGGTTAAGACTCAGGGCAGGAAAGGATGTATCTCTATGGCAAAACTCCCGGAGCGGAAATTCAGAGCAAGCTCTTCCTACGATTAGCAGGAGATGGAAAAAAAAGACGGGGGCTAGAATGGGAAAGTACTCTTCCCCCACGATGTGAAGAAAGGTGATTTTCTCGTTGGGGAGAAGACTGCTCGACAAGTAATTTTCCCTACCAGGGAAAGGAAGAGGGGACACTTTCAATAGCATGAAAAAATAGTCTGGAGGGGGGCAACTTAGTCCGCAGCGAAGGCGGGATCGAGCTCGATGGGGGGGGGCTCTTGCAAGACTCGAAAGTAAAGTGGGGTCCGAGGGTAAAAATTTAAGCTCCGGCGTGGAAAAAAAAATCCTCTCACCACAACCGACGAAAAAAAAAAGAGAGACCAGAGAAGGGAGTCGGAGGAGGGGATCTTACCTGATTTCACAGAGGAAAGAACGAGCAAACGTCAGAAAAAATCCTTCAAATTTAGAAGAAAAAGTCGTAATTTCCCACGAAAAAGATGATCCATGACGAGGTACCTATCTCCATCTCCGGAGAAAGAAAGAAAAGGCGGCTACTAAAGGAATGGGACAAGAGGGAGGTCCCGGAAGAAAAGACCTTCACCTTGTCACTCGTCGGGGTAGAAAAACATAGAATCCGCCGTTCCTGCAGGAGGAAAGGCGATTTCTATATATTAAAAGAGCGAATTTTGCCCAGGGGGGGGAAAAAGAGTAAGGCATCCTCTAGCACGAAGATTGAAAGAGGGGGAGAGAAGAGAAAGTTCCGCCGCTTTACCGGGAAGAAGGAATCCTCCATCAACATCAAAAAAGAGAGAAGGGTATGACTTCCCAAACAAGAAAATAGGCCTCGCGTTTCAAAATAGAAAGGTGCGACTGCTGGGCAGGCCAAGAAGGAACGGAGGATCTTCAAGCTCTTCAAGAGAGTGCTTTAAATCCATTCCCCAGAAAAGAAGGAAGAGAACCACGAGGGGGGAAAGAACTCGCAGGGTGCTATGGTATAGAGACAACAACTTCTCAAACAGGGAGAAGGGTAGACAGCCGAAAGCATTATGAGAAAAAGGGATTTTACTTGTACTCTTCCATAAAAGAAAAAAAGGGGGGGATGAGGAAAGAGAGGGAGCAGTAAAAAATGTCCCGTGGTCAATCGAGGGGGAGTTGCGCTCCTCATAATTCTTTCGGCAGAGAAAAGGAAAAAAGAGCGTGGTGCGCGTTTTGAGGAGAGGGCGTCTCCATTTAACCTCGCAAAGAAGGGGGAGAAAACGGCGTGAAGGGGGGGAAGAGTGGGCTTTCTGGAATCCATCTCACCAGGGGGGAGGTCAATGAGGAAAGACTGACGATCGAAGGTTTTATTGTCCCTCCAGCAGGAGAAAAGGTTTTGTCAGAGGGGGACGAGGAGGAGATGGTGGGGAAGGGACGGACCGCGGGTGAGGGGGACGATGGATGTTCTTGGAAGGGGTGGCCTCTTTTATTAATCAATAGGCTGGGAGCAGGAAGGAAACCGAGCTCGTGATGAATGCACCGGGAAAAGGGGGGGAAAATGGAGCTATTGAGAGAGACGCCCAACTCCTTTAGAAAACGTCGATTCGATTGTTTTCAAAAAAAAAAAGGGAACATTACGGAGGGAGCGGTTCATTGACTGTCATTGAGTGAGAGAGCATGGGTTCTATCAGACGAGGGGAGAGCGTATAACACGGGAAGCAGCCCGAGGCAGGAGTGAAGATAGAACTATATTGGAAGGTTTTCTATCTTAGGGGGGGGAAGTCGCTGGGGGACAAATTCATCGTTAAAGGTCGTTTCGGAGAGAATCAGAAAGAGCTCGCTTTTTCTCCGACTAAAGGGGGGGGGGGGGGGGACTCTGAATCTAGAGAAGGGAGGGCTAGACCTATCCGATTTGTGTCGCGTCGGGAACAGAAAACGCGAGATATACTAAAGCGTCTTAATCCGTTGCGTCAAGAAACAGAAGGCTTCGAGTGAAGGCAATGGATATTCCGGGGTGCCCGAGAGAAAGTAGGGCCCTTACGAAAGGGCGCCTGGCGGTAGGAGCTCCACACTACAAAGTAACAAAAAAATGAGGTTTGCCTCGCCAGAGTGGGGGCCGAGTACGGGAAATCATTCCGCGCAAAGAAAGCCATCCTTCCGGCCGCAAGGGAGAGACCGAGGTAAGGGAGAGAGGGGGGAATCGAGCTAAAGGAAGGAAACCTGAGTCGTAACGGAAAGTGACTCGTTGCTCAAACGGGGAAAGGTTGAATCCATTTCTTTTCACAAAAAAGGCGGCGCTAGGGAAAGGGGGATTGTATAGTCTGAGAAACGCTCTCCTACATATAGGAAAGAAGGGGAGTCTTTCTCGTTTAGGGAAATCGACCTGGGGAGGGAAAGATCGAATATCGTACAATCTTATTCCTCGGAGAAGGAGTTCATTCGGAGGGAATCTTCGATCTCTCTCAAGGGGGGGAGGAAATGAGGGTCAGAAGGAAAAGGAAGCGAACGGTCCTAAGACGATTCCAACAACGAAAAAAGGGGGGGGGAAATCTGCATACGATTCCAGCCTAACACGCCTCCGAGAAAGAGAAATCCACGGTCTGAAATGCGCGAAGAGAACTCCAAACCGTCGCCTGACCAATAGCGCCGCAAAGAAGGGGGGAATGGTGGAAAAAATTTTATTCAACCGTTCAAAAAGGGTAGGTCCGCTGGAAAAAGGGGGAAATGGAGAAGTGTAAAGGCTTGAAAGAGCTCCCTTATCGAAAGTCCGAGAAAACACCTGGCCAGCTCGAAAAAAGAAAAAGACTCCCTTGAGTTGCAAAAAAGGGGGGAGAAAAGTAAAACGACCCCACGAAAGGGGGGGAGGTTCCTGTTGAGGGAGACTCCAGTGCTCACCAGCGTCAAGGGGGACAAGAACCATTTGCTCCGGCGGGATCCATTCATTTGAACCACATACGGAAGGAGGATGCAAGGCAAAGGAAAATAGGGAGGCGATCGATATTTTCGGGAGCTCCACCTCGATCCTCCAAAAAAAATGGAAAGACCAGTCACTTTCGAGAAAAAAGGGGGAAAGACATCAATCCTCCACCACAACCTACGGGAAGCTGCACTAGGAGAAAAGGAAGCGGGGGGAGCGTACCAGAAACTCACCTCTCACGTTCCCAGGAAAAAAAGTCAAATTTCCCAATCTCTGAGGAGGAACACACTTTCCTCTCTTTCTCATAAAAAAGGGAAATCTCATCCCAGAGGGAGGGAAAGAACTAAGGGCTAGTCGAAGATGCCTTCCACTGACCTCCGCGCAGGAAAAAAAGAGTACGAAATCCGTCAGGAAAAAAAAATCGTCATTCCTCCGGCCGCCGCGAAAAAAAGAGATGCGATGATAGAAATCAAGCAGAAAGTTGCCCACAGAGATTTCATTCATCCCGAGAGAGGCACGCGAGAGTCGCCATTTTCAGAATAATAAACCTACTAACTCTTCCACAAGGAGAAAACACTGGCAAAAGGAGGTCACCGTCACAATCCCAACCGAAAAAAGGAAAGCGCGTCTGACCAAAACTCCGCGGGAAAAGAAAGTGTGGAGGGGCAGTCCACTAAAAAAAGAGGCGATCTCAGCTCTTCCCCCTGAAAAAGAAGGTGGGATGGAGGGGTAAAAATGGAAGGAAAAAGGGAAAGATGCAGACGGACAGGGGAAAAACGCCCCCAAAAAAAAAAAACGGGGATTTACATGGCAAAGAGAAAATGGAGAGCGCTAGCATCGAGGAAGACACAGGAAAATCTGAAGCGTCCCGAAAAGAAAACACGGAGTGACGGGTACTCGTCAAAAAAGGAGATGAAAAGAGAGAGATTCGGGACGAGAGGAGGGGAGATGGAGTTCGCAGGAAAGAGCAGACTCTGGCGCGTGTTCTCGTTGGGAGGGGGGGACGCGATACGAGGTCGCAAAAAAGGGGGGGAAAGCCATCCCGGCGTCCGCCAGAACGGGGGGTTGGCTTGCTTGGGCCTGGGAGAAGAAAAAGGGGGGGGAGTCGGAGGAGAGCTGAAGAGGGTGGTAGTGCATGCAGCAGTCGCAAAGGAAGGTTTTTGGGGCCTACAAAAAAAAAACAGCTCGAGCGGGGGGGGATTGTTGGACCTTACATCTGGAGGGGAGGGGGGGAGGTCTGGATATTCGAAGGAGGGAAAAAAAGGCCAGCTGCGGGAGAGCTCTCGTCTTCTCCACCCAAGCTCTGGATTAATTCACTAGGGGAAAGGGGGGATATCGAACTGGAAAGCAACTCGCCTGTCATCACGAAAAAAAAGTTTTTGGAAGGGGGCAGCGAGCTCTGAACCGGGGACCTCTTGGAGAAGGAGGGGGAAGTCGGGTTTACTGAATAAAGAGGGGAGAGCTGCTTTCGCAAAAAAGGGGCGTACTTATACTCAACTGGGGGAAGGAAAAGCATCGTGCGGCCAGGGGGAAGGGGGGGAGACTTTTTAAATTTGACCGCTGGAAATCAGGGGATGGCTTTGATTTCCGGGGAAATCCGGTGGGAGGGCGTATCTCTCCTCAAAAAGGGAGGGGTGCTCGACGTCTTTTGTGGGGGGGGGAGTGAGCTCTAAGAGGAAAAGGACCGATAGCGCCATTTATGATCGAGACAGCTATTGAACATAAACTCGAGAAGAAAGGAGGTCGCTGTCGTACTAAAACATCCTAACCCTGAAAAAAAAAAGGGGGAGGGGGTAATCAGGGATAGAAAAGAACGGAGCAAATGGTCGGAAAAAAAACTGTTGCTAAAGGGAAGCTTTCATAAAAGGAAAAACCTCAATCTTTTAAAAAGGAGAGGTCCAGTTAGAGTGACTCCATTCCAGAAGAGCATCCGTTCCGGCGGAAAAAAAGGTGGGCGCGCCTTCCGCTGAATGACGCTTTCATCTATTCTAAAAGAAGAGGCCTGGAGTAACTTAAGGGAGAGAGAAAATGGACTTTTACGAAAAAAGGGAACCTCATCTCGCTGGGGAGAAAGGGGGGGGGAACGGAGCTTGTTGGGAGCTCTCTTCTTCACTACCTATAAGAGGGAGTAGTGGTAGAAATGAATCCACGACGCTGAGAAAGGACTCTCTTTTTTTTGGGAGGGGGAGCGTTCCTTCGTTAAGAGTGAGGGACGTTTGCGACTCAGAAGAAAAGAGAAATAGGAGAAGGAGAGGAAGCATCACCGTCGAGAAGAGAAGACGCGTCCCGAAGAAAAAATTGTTTTCAAAACACGAGAACGAAGGAAAGTCGAAAAAAACGAAGCCTCCAAAGGACGGCTAGGAGGGCAGCGCTAAGACGATAAATCCCAACAGAGGACGCGAGAGGAAGGCGATGAGGGTGAAAACAAAAGGGTCCACCGTTGGCTCACGGGAACGATGATGACAGCGGAGGGTCAATGAGGTTCTCTATTCCAGAAGAATCCACTCCCTCTTAGCGCTCCCCAAAAAAGAGGAGACGAAAGATAGGACTCGGGGGAATTAGTTTCATCACGTACTGACCCACGATGTCGGAGAGAGAAAGGGATTTTTCCTGTTTAGGGGGGAGGAAAAGGGGGACCGGATTAAAAGTCGTATGTCTTTCGCCGGATCGGGTAGGCGAAATAGCCATGCAAACCACATAGGGACGTCAGGGAAAACGGATTCCGCACAAAAGTCCTCGATTTTTCGGGAGGGGGGGGCAGACGCGCCAAATTGCTCTAGGGAGCAAGGGGGACTTTAGGGGTGAGAGATCCCCGAAGAAACACAACCGACGTCGTAGCACAGAGAAGGGAGGGCGCGCTCCGTCAAACGGGAAAAAGAAAAAGGGATTTAACCTATTAATTGGAAGAAGAAAAGGGTCTTACTCTGCCACGCAAAAACTGCTATCAAGCTCTGCTCATGGAGGACCGTTGGATCTATGAACCTCTCGAGCGAAAGAGAAAAGGACGGGGGAGGGGAAGTAAATGCAAAAAAGCCTCTCTTCCACGATTTCCAAAGAGGAAACCCTGTCACTCGTCGAGGACGTTCCTCCTCTATTCTGCTGAAAAGGTTGATGGGAAGGAAATTGAGGAACCCCTCTATGACCCCACTATGGCATAAAGAGAGGTTTTAGACGTACAACAAGGTGCAGAGGATTGACTCCTAGGAAAGGTTACGCGACGAGACCGCTCCTCCTAAAATAAATCGTCTCAAAAGGGGGAACGTCAAGAGAAAAAATCGAAAGTCTAGTACTAAAGGACAGCCCATTCAGAAATTTGCGGGGAACACTACACAAATTCCAAGGCCTGAAATGAACTCTTTCGGAGACTCAAAAGGATTAATGACCATGCCCCAGCAATCCCAACCATGAACTTCTTCCTCCGGTGTGTTTACAAATCAAGTGTAAGTACCTGGAGACGCTATGCATCGAGAAAACAAGGAAAAAGATCTTGCTCTTAAAAAGAGAAATAAAGGAGGGAACAAATTATTTGGAATGGGAGCTCTAACAACACAACAAAAAAGGAAAGAGAGATTCTGTTTACAGAAGTGGGTATCTCTGGACGAAAAACTCGAAATTAAAGGTCGAAAGCGTGTTCCTGTCCTTGTTGCTGAAGAGGGCGACGACGATCATGTACCGTCTCACCCCTGGAGAAAGAAAAGTTAGGGGAGGGGGAGATGGCGGAGGGGGTTCTTTTCTCTGGGGGAAAAAAAAAAACCACCTGGGTTTCTTGCCAAAGTCTTAATATCTCCGCGTACACGGGGGTGTAGTGGTAAGGCAGCAGAGACTCGTCGACGACCTGCGAAAAGTGAGCTTGGGTGAACAGCTCTGGGGGGGAGGAGGGGAGGTCGAGGCTCAGGACGGTAAGCCTCGCGTAACGGAATCCTTCTGCGCCCAAGAAGGATTAAAGGCAATAAAAAGGAAGCGAGGATTCTCTGGATATTTAGATCATCTCTCATACTCTCCTGTCATCCTCCGAAGGGTAAGGGGGGGAGGTACGTTTGAAAAAGAAGGTGAAGGGATGTCTGAGTCTTCAAAAAAAAATGAACGGTTAAGGGAGACGAATAGCATTATCTGCTTGGAAAGAGAGGAATTGATAAAAAGTCCTGAGCAAAGTTTTCACAAAATAAGCATGCGATTTTTAATTTTTCAAAAAGGGGTGAGAAGGGAAGTTCGCAAATGTCCGTCCCCTTCATAGAAAGTCGCGCCCTCTCGGAGCTCTCCATCCCTTCCTCGGGGGGAGGGAGGGGGGCATAAAGTTAGGGAGGCGGACGGGGGCTCCTCCCGGACCGTGCTATCCTCAAAAAAAGGGGGATATCAGAGTGAAATCTATTACACAGAAAACATAAGGGGAAGACCGCAGTTACGCTTCGGGGGAAAAGGGGCGTCGGCATCCTGAGGTGTTCACAAGAGGGGTTCTCACGGAAAGTCTCAAATTTTAGGGTGAAGAAGGCTGTGCGCAAGGGATTCATATCACCCGCGAAGGAAATCTTTTCCTGCTCGCCATAGGAGGGTAACCGTTAGGAAAAAAGAATCGGCACTCACGATTCCTGAGAAGGAAGGCCGATCAGGGAGCGCTCCTAAGGGGAAAGGTTCGCGAAGAGCTAAATCTTTTCAAAGAAAAAAAAAAAGGCGCCCTTATGGGAACTACGGTTTCGCAAAGTGGGAGGAAGGTGTAGGGGGAAAAATCATCGTGCGGAGACCGGCTCGTTTTTGGTATTTCTCGGAAAAGCAGCGGAAAAGCTTGGCCTTTCTTATCGGGGAAGCGATTGCTTGACTTCACTTCAGGGGAAAAGGGATCGCATCTAGGGGTCACATGGAGTCTAAAAGGAAAGGGGGTAACGATTACGGGAGAAATATGCGAGCGGAAAAAACTTATGATGATGAAAAGAAAAAAACGCTAGTCGAAAGAAATCTTCCCAAGACGAAAGGGGGGAAAAACGATGCCGGTCTGGATTCCATCCAAGAGAACAGCTCGATACTGCACAAAAAGAAAGGTCGTGCCTCTAAAATCCACCAACCGGAGAAGGAGCCGCCATCTCGATTAGGGGGGGGGATTAAAAGTAAAAGAGGACTACCACCGTTAAATAGTTCACTTCGAAAGAAAAAAATGCTCCGGGAAAGGAACTCGATCTCCCTGATCTGAGAGGAGGAGGTGAAGAGGGGATACACAGGCAAGGGAGCTTACTCTTAATAGAGCGGAATATTTCAAAAAAAAAAGGAGGCAGGGCCCCACACTATTTCAGAAAGAAACGGTGATTTTGTAGATTGGGGAAAAGGGGGAAACCACGGCGTCCGGAGGGGGGAGAGGATCTGGGACAAGCTCCATTCAGGTGACCAAAAGAAGAGGAAAAATTTTGCCGGGGAGGCCTCATCTCCCATTCGGTAGGGAGGAGAGGAGTGACGGTTTGGTCAACAAACTCGATCCTCCTCGCGATGTAGGAAGCAAGGGGTCGCTCCAGGAGGGAGGGCAATCAATCCTCCACCAAAAAAAAAAAAGGAAAAAGGAATTGGGATCGGTCAGAAAAGGGAATTACAATGAAGTGTACGAAAGACCCAGAATCAAAAAAAGAGCCAACTGCAAATTCCCAAGCGAGATCGGGGGGACAAATTCATGCTCTGACGACAAAGGGTATCCTCCCCGCACAAAGGAGGGGGATCCGAAGGATCCACGTCGAATTAATTAAATGGGAAGACCTCCGCGCGTAAGGGGGGACACAGAAATCCTTCACAATTCTCTCTTGAGAATAAGGGGGGGCCTTCTAGGAGAAGGGCAGGGTACTGAATGCGGGGATATGTCGATGCAGGGAGAAGAGGAAGGAATGATTTACCCAAAGGGGGGAAGGAAAGAGTGGGCAGGGAAAGGCCATGTTCAGCACTCGGGAGGGAGGGTAACCCGACTAACAAGCCTCTCCTCCGCGAAAAGAAGTCCTCAGGCGAAAAAGGGGAGTCAAAAATCCCAACCGGAAGAGATCCCCTTTTCGTAAGGAACGCCGACATTAGGGATGTCATTCCACTACACAATGCCCGGAAAGGAGGAGAGAAGATCATTCCCTCAGAAACAGGAAAGGATGTAAATGAAAGACAACCCTCAATCTCACCATCGGAAAGACGCCGCCGGGTTTTAAAAAAGATAGAAGGTGACGTTACATGAACAAGAAGAAGAAGAGAAGAGGGGTAAAACACGGCGCACACGCAAGAGAGGGCGCCGAACGCATTATGAGGCAAAAAAGCCCACGGGTAATCTCTTCCCATAATCTATAAAAAAGACGGAGATGAGAAAAGCTATGGGCAATCCGGTGGGTAATCGCTTTTTGAGAGGCTCAGTACGATCATACTCTGGCGCGTGTGGAGGGGCGGTGAACTCTATGATAAGAATCTCAAAAAAGGGAAAGAAAAATAGACCTCAGGAGAGGAAGGGGGGGATTGCTGGGGGTACCTCCCTCCACCTGGGTGGGGGGAAGAAGAGCTTAAGAGAGAGAGTTTTTTAAGTGGCCTAAAAAAAAAAAGGGGAGAGAAACGCATTTGTTTGGGGAAGCGGCTACGATTCGAAGGGGGATTGGACGGACGAAGGGAGTGGTAGAGATGTATGTGCACTGGAAAATCTTTCTGTCTTTACAGCAAAGAGGGGAAATTCCTCTGACTGAGAAAAAGCGCGCGAGGAAACTCTTTGTTCCCATCTATGGGGACAAATTCCAGCTGAGAGAACATCGATCTCGGAGAAGAGAAGAAACAGCTAACGGGAGGAGGACGATTGTGGAGTGACCATTTTACGGATGTCGAACGCGGGAAGCGGTCATGACTTTCATTGGGGAAAAAGGAGGATACTGCGTAAGGGCGGCGCTGTGAGGGGGATTTTCTTCATGAGCAAAGGGGAAAGTACGAGATGCAGAGGGGAAATCTTTGGCTAGCCGCTTGAGAGAGGAAAAGGATGGGGAGAATCCTTTAAGGAGGAGCGCTCTCCCTCTCGGACGCAGCGGTGGGGAAGTCGTTGTTGTTTTGCGGGGGGGGGGGGAAGAGAGACCAGCAATTATTAGAAGAAAAGGGGGGGGCGAGAACTCTGAGAAAGCGCTTTTGCGCGGAAAAACGAGATGTAAAGGAAGCGACTTACCGCATGTTGGGAAAGGTCTGGCCAAAAGAGGGGAAGCTTCGAGTGGAAGGCATTTATCAAAAGAGAGAGCACTTGAAAAAAAGTTTTCGGGACCCTAGAGGGGCTCACCGAAAGGCGTCACTCCACCCGAAGAAACCTACACAAAGGGTCTGCTCTCCCTCGGGGAAAGGGGGAAGGATCTCCGCTAAACTAGGAGAGAGGCAATACTTCTTCAAGGGGGGCTCTGCTCCTCGGGACTTGGAAAAAAAAGTCACGGGGAGCTCGTTTCAGTAAATCCTTTTCACTTATCATGGAGGGGAGGGAAAGCGACGAAGGAGGTTGAAGAAGTTGAATACACTTTTTTAGAAGGGGGAGGGTCAACATCAATAGAGAATATTTTGTCCGGCGCGGGGGGGGAATCTGGCGTCGATGGACGGGAGGCGGAAAGGCCTTTCTTATCGGGGGGATGCGGCTGGGGGCCACTCCGCGCAGTGGGGGGAGTTGTGGGAAAAGTTCCACGGAGCGTTCGAAAAGCGACTCTTCTATCTCAAGGGAAAAGAAACAAACAAAAAAAACTTGAGGACATATTCTCACCTTCCATCGAGGGAGGAACGATATCCGATTGTAGTCGGCCTCCTTCGCGTCGGGGGAAGTCCAGCACGACACTGAGGGAGAATCGATACTCACTCCCCCGAGGGAGGGGGAATTCAAGTCTGGAGAGAAAAAAGAGCCGGAAAATAGAAGGAAGATGTTTAACATCAATGGATTAAGGGAGCACCACCGGGGGGAAGCGTATTTCACGTTCTACGTAAGGGAGAGGATCCTGAAGGGGAAAAAGGGCCACGCTAGCTCCAGTATCGAAAAAAAGCGCCCACCGGGTAAAAAAAGGCAAAAGATGAGAGGAAGAGCGCTGAATGTATTTTGAAAAAAAGAAAAAAAAGAGGGCGATAAAAGGTGAGGTTGAAGCCTGCGGGCCTCCGGGGGCAACCATCTGGGGGGGGAAGTTACCTGGAGACCGTGATCGGTCATGACATCTCAGCAGGTGACCACATAAAAGGTTTCTGCTGCAGGAGTGGTCCCGAGGATGCGGTAGTCGATCTTTTCCATCGTCGTGAAAAGACCAATCGATCAATAAAAAAGAGACCGTTCACTTTCCAGAGCGGGAGAAGACCGCCAGAAAAAAGGATTAGAGAACCACCTCAGCAATCCTCAACGAAGTCGGGAGGAGAGAGAGGAATATGGGGGCTCTCAGCGGGAAAAAACGACTTCAAAGGGGAAGAAGAAGGGGCTTCTATCGAGTGCCCCAACTGCTACGGAAAAAGCCCATTGGGGGGAAGAAAAAGAGGAAAGCGAGGAGCGGAAAGAAAGAGCGAATTTAGTAATTCCCGTCACTGAAAGGGAAGGTCAAACCGTTTCATACAATATAAAGCTTCTCTGCTTACCACAAAAGGAAGGGACGGCCGCGAGACTGCTACAGGAGGAGCGAGATCTTGGAGGGTGCCCACTCGAGGAGACAATTCCATCCCCTATCGGGGAGGGCCGCCTCAGACAGCAAACGCGGTTAAAGACTCAAACGCTAAAAGACGACCGCCAGCACACAAGCTCTCTTTCCAAAAGAGAAGGAACCGCGATGGGGCGGAAAAAAAGAAAACATAAGGTGCTACTGCTTTTCCAGTCCAGCACAAATGGCCCGTGTAGGGAATCTTCCTCATCTATCGAAGGGGGGGATGGGGGGGGGGGGAGACCATGGGAAAAAATCATGAATCTAACCCAAGGCCTTTTTGTATTTAACATGCAAAGGGGGGACGGAAGGTGTTAAATAGAATGAACTCTCCATAGGGAAGGGAAGGGGGCCCGACAGTTAAGACGATCCCCGGATTTACAAAGTCCCATAATCTCTCTCAACAGAGGAGGAGTATTAAAAGAGATAGAGGAGATACCATTCCAAAGAGGGGAGGAGGGAGGTGCTGCATAGGATGTCGGGAGGAGACGATCAGAGGAGGACGTGTTTTCTGATTGATCTCGATGCGAGGGGAAACTAATGTACCAGCACCCTGAGAGGTGCATGTAGGAAGGAAGGAGGGGGATGATTAGGAGGGGGCCTTGAAGGGCCATCCACCTGGGGGGGAGTCTAGGGGAAAGGATCGCCTCTTAAGGGGTGGGAAGGACTCCCCAGAGGGGGGTTTGGTACCGAAAGCTCTATGCTTCTGGGGGGACGGTTGTGGAAGGGGGGGGGGATTCTCTTTTAGAAAGGGGGGGGGACGTGGGTAGGAGGAAGGGGGACAGGTACAGCCTCTTGCGGAAAATGGCTACTCTTCGCCGGCGCCAAAAGGCGCTCGGATGGTTTTCCATCGATTTTTTTAGAAAATGTAAGTCGAACGGACGAATGTCAGCAAAAGAGGAGGTATGCTATTTTTTTTCATCTCAAGGAGGATGGCTTACCGAGGGAATTACCTTGCATTTCTTACATGAAGGAAAAGCAAAAGGAGGGGGGCTGGGAGGTAAGTGAGTTGGAGCAATGCTTCCTAGGCCTAGATATCCTTTGTGGCGTCGGTCCTAGGCATGATTGCTTGACGTAACCTTAAGGTAAAATCCTTAGAAAGATAGACGCCCTCTCGTTCGAGGGGGATAGGAGGAGGGGGTGGGGTGTTGGGAGGGAATGGCTCTCGTCCCTTAGAAAAGGGGCTAGAACTCTCTCCATTTATGCATCTCTGTTGGAGAAGAGATTGAACAGAATCAGAGAGGACGAGGAGGAAGAAGGTTCGCAGCAAAAGGTTATTTGGTCACAGAGGAAAGCAGCACGGGGGGACAAATTTTCGGGAAAAAAAAAAAAGGTGAGAGAAAGTCGAGAAGTCTTAAAAACTCAACAGGAACCGAAAGAGGGGCCGATAGTGAAACACAGGTCCGCGCGAAGGAGAGGGGGTGGGGGAGGGGGGAAGAAAGCCGCAAGATTTCCAAAGGGACGTTCGCTCCGGGAGCTCGCGGAAAGGGGAGCAAAGCCCTTTGAAAGGGCAACTCGTCTTAAACGTCGAGGAGGGAAAAGGGGGAATTAAACTTGAGGGGAAAAAAAGAGAAAGGGACGGCTTGCTAGGAAAAGCGCGGGTGTGGAAGCTCATCTGCGAGAAAAAAAGAGGAAAAACGGCGTAGAAGCAGGGGGGGCGACTGGATCCACAAAAAAAGCCGGGGATTTTTGGAAAAAAGATCGTCTTCGTTTAAAGTTAGGCCGTTTCGACAGAGAGAGATACAAAACAACAGAAGGGAGAGGACGTCAGAGTCTCACAAAGACCCTAATACTATCCTCAGATTGTGAAGAAGCGATTGATCTTATTCTCTTCTTTTGATGAAAAAGGGGAACATCAGACTCAACTCATACAACTGAACTTTCTTCTCATCTGCGCGAGAAAAGAAAAATAACCAAGTATACTCCTCCATCTCTTATGGGAAAAGAGAGGGGCAAATTAGAAAACGGTCCATGTTCTTGCAACGAAAAGACTCAGGTCTCAATGCTCAAGGTGGGGGAGTAGCTCGTATGCCAAACCCTAACAAAAAAAAAGGAATGCAAAGGGGAAAGCTCGCCTTACGATCGTTAGTGCCGCGGGGGGTACATCACTTACTAGTCCTAAAAGAGGGGGGGGTACAGAAACTAGAGGGAAGGTTGAGGGTGGAGATTAAACCTCCCTTTCGCACAGAGGAGGGGGGTCCCGACCATGTGGTATCGGGCACTTTCGGATAAAGGGGGAGTTGACCACATAGAAGGCTTCCGCACCGGATGAAGGGGACAATGCGGGATAGTCTTTTCCAGAGGGAAAAAAAGGAGAACTAGCCCCATTGTCTATAAGAGCCCGTCCCTTTACGTGTTCTCTATCCTCCAACAGGAATCACAACCCAGGGAGACACCCGCGCTCAAACGACTCTCTCCTCACCGAAAAAGGGTGCGACCGGATTGAAAGACGTAACCACCGCGCACAGTCACTAAAGCGAAAAAAAGGTTTTTCAAAATCGAGGGGATTTCCACTGCCAGGGAAGAGGACGCAAAAAGCTATCCGCCCAAAAAGGGAAAAGAAGAGAGGCGGAGTTTAAATGACTAGAACGAGGCACTTAGGACCGTCCCCTTTTCACGCAAACTGAAAAAAAAAATACCATCAGTCCGAAGGGGAGGGATACAGGCGAGGTCGGAGAAGAGAAAACGAATTTTCCCCCTCGAGACCCACGAGTGCATTCCTAAAGGAGGCCGCTATTCGCCATGGAGGGGAAGGGGAAGAGGCGGTCAAAGCTAACGGAAAAAGAACAGACATCGCTCGAACTGTCCTTCCCATCCCAAAAAAACCGCGCATCGAAAGAGGAAAAGAACAAAACCTCCAGCCGAGGGGAAAAGGCTGGAGGGCCAAAAAGGGGGGAAGAGGGAGAATCTGGACAAAGCTCTTACTAGATGGCGGTAAACCAGGACAGCAAGCAAAAGAGGAGGAAACTGCGGCCGCCGGTGTGATTGAAAAGAAGGGTGCGATGTAACATGTATACGCGAAGGGGGGACTACATAACACCACGGAAACAAGGCTTTCCGAAGCATTATTGAGAGGAGAGACAAAATTTTGTAGGCATCATAAAAGAATCTCGAGAGGGGGGATTAACTATATAGATTTAGAAAGAGGAAAAGAGTCAATCCTGGGGGGAAGAGGGAACGCTCCTCATAATTCTTTCGGAAGGAAGAGGGGACGTGACGTGGGGGAGGGGACAGCGGAGGGGGACTCCCTGTAAACCGGAGATGTGCATGGGGAGACAAGGGGGGAGGACTCCTTCCGGGGGGAAGTTTGGCTTTCTTTTTGCAGAAGAAAAGGGGGTTTGGACCGAAAAGGACTCCTCGACACGGGAAAGGTTCCATCAGTCGCACCGGGGAAGAAAAAAGCGGGTTTTGGGGGACCTCGGTTCTCTGGAGGGGCAATTGGGTTGGGGGAAAGAGCGGTGATCTGTGGGGAGGAGGAGGCTCTTTTTGGCAGGGATTAAGGGACAGCCCTCTTCTTAAAAAAGGACACATTTCGACTCTCTTCTGAAAAAGGTGGGATGAAGGAAGTCAGATGTTTGCAATTCGCTGAAAAGGGTCCTAATCGATCTCTAAGAAAACCTCCTAGGAGGGGAGGACTGAGTCAGAAAGGTTGGAAACGAGGAAAAGGTTAGGGGCGGTCATTGACGGGCATTAAAGGAGGACAGCAGAGCTGCTTTTGAAGAGCTGGGCTGTAGGGAGGTTCGTCAGGGAAAACAGGGGGCATTACCGATAAAAGTGGTAAATGTAGGGAGAAGTGATGGAGAGGTGATTCCGAAATCTTTAATCCGGTCCGAGAAGGGGGGGGGGTGCGCGCCGCAAGAGAAGGATCTACGTCTGGTGAAAAAGGGGGTATTTGCTTTGCGGAGGGGGCGAAAGTGCCTTGCTAGGCTGCCAGGGAGGGGGGGCGCGTCTGAACTCGATGGTCAAGAATACCTCATTGTCTCTGAAGGGAGAAGCCAACCTGGTCCAGGGGCGCATGGAAGAGTGCCCGATTCCTTCTCAAATGAGGGACCCCGAGACACGTCCCTTGCTTCTCATTCGTAGTCAAAAGGGAATCAAAAGAGACTGACATCGTGGGGTTCCGAGGAAGTCCTCTCTCACAAAAAACTCATACATCCGGCGAGAAGCTCCTCTGTACTTTTCGCGAAAGATCTGAGGTCAGAGGGGAAGGGACTGGTCACGGAGCAGTGCTGGAGGTCCTACTTTGAACTACGGGAACATGGACGGTGAGACACGGGGGTTCTTTTCACCATCATAGAGAGGGTAGGCTTCAAAGGGAGGACGTCGCTCATCAAAAGATCTATTCCGGTGCGGGGAAGGGAGCGCGTTTACAGGCAAACTACTCTGCAGGAGAGAAGAGAGTTTGAAAAAGGAGGGGAGAGGAGGAAATTCTCTGGAAAGCGCTCAACAACCACCCACTTAGGGAAAAGAGGAGATAGGAGGCCATCTAATCGACTCTTAAAAAGAATACAAAGGGTCCCACCACGAGGATCCTTCCTCTTCCGTGGGACACAGACGAACACGAGAAAAGAAACTGCCTCTATCTGTCTGAAGGAGCCAGCTGATCGAATCCAGAAGGAAGGAAAATGCGCCGCAAAGAATGGCATTCACAAGTGTATTTAGGAAAGGGGGAGCACGTAGTTCACGTAGAAGACTCCTTTAAAGGATTT
>Ga0179591_1318236_pt1 | contig 16450 bp, 9 predicted proteins | sample CZOMad2_1_08_16f_FD_182891 | JGI IMG/M metagenome (GOLD analysis project Ga0179591, IMG submission 182891) | Vadose zone soil fungal communities from Angelo Coast Range Reserve, California, USA - CZOMad2_1_08_16fungal (PacBio error correction) | ecosystem: Environmental > Terrestrial > Soil >...
TGGATCCTTGCCTGCGCGCCTCGCCAAGGAAACGGATCAATAGAGCGATTCGGGAAGTAGTCCGCGCGATGCGAGGGTCGGAAGAGATGAAAAATATGTCAATGGATGCCCTAAGACGGGACTCGCCCTCAGTTGCGCAACGATGAGGAATTTGGACGATTGCAACATGTGCCTGAAAACCGGGAAGGGGAGAACACGGGGTGAAAAAAAGACCTAGCTTATCAAGAGCGGCAAGCGTCTTCAACCATTTCTCAGACTACTCCGGTAGAAGTCAGTATTCAAGTAGAAAGGGTGAGGAAGGGCGAAGAGAACCCACTCGCCCTTAAATCAACTACTGCCGTGACGTCTGGAGTAGCCCCCGGAAAGTCGGAACTAATCGACGATGGACTGTACCTGAAGAGACGGACCTAGCTCTCGGGCACAAAACAACTGAGATGATTAAAAAAGGGAGTATTCTGAGGACATTTACAGGACTCGCTAAAGCAGGAACGTAGAAGGGGGAGAGAAAGCCTTCACGGGAAGGGAGCTCCAAGTTAGCTTGGGTATTTTCAGATCCCTTCAAAACAATCCGCCGAAAAAGATCGCCAGAAGGACGGCGGCGAGGACTTATCTCGACGCAGACAGGTCATCGAGGGAGGGCTTGATCCGATCTGTAGGGATCAGGTTCCAGACCGGGGCCAGAGTACAGGCCCCAGAAGCAGCTCAACGGATTCCGATTGGGAATAACAAGCACGGAGTTTCCGGCTCCCGCACTTTTAAAAAAAAGGTGAGATCGTGTACTAGCAAGCGAGACCGATCCGACCGGAAGAAGAGACGAGCACGGAGAGGGAAATGAAATAAGTCGCTTTCATTCACTCCTGCTCAACAACACCCTCTGGCCGCGTGGGACGAAGAGCCCTTTAGACTGCGGACGGAGGAGCGTGGGAAAAGCCGAACGAAAGCAAGCCTGGGAATCTTCCAGATTAAGACTGCGGCGAAGAAAAAGGGGGTCCCCGCACCGGAAGTGGGAATGAATTCGCGAGGGGGAGGGAGCACGTGAAAGAAGAGGACAGGGCAGAGAAGGGGAATCACGCCTCGGTATTGCGCCGCCAATTACGTGCCTGTCCTTCTCGCGGTCTTCTAGAGAGGAAAACTGGCGTGGGGTGGGGGAGGGAGGGTTAAAATGATGCGAACGTGGGGGGAAAGGGTTGTCAGTTTAGATCCATTGTAAAGGCTCACGAGTCGAACAAAGTAGCCAAGCGAAAGACCGCGATCAGGGGGGGATGGACGTGCAGGGGAACGTAGATACGAAGGGAGAGGAGAAGGGAAATTCGTCTCTCACTCTTCATAACGTTTACCTCTACTACCTCTACGCGCCCTCAGCAAACTTATAGGGAGGGGTGGTGAAAGTAATGGTAGGGGAAGAAAGGGGAGGTCTCAAGCGGAAAACCATCCATCAACAACGCGTTTCCTTTTAAACGAGTATTCAGGTACCTTAGCGCCGTGCCCTAATAAAGCTGAATGAGAACCGGGGGGCACGCCAGAGCTCACCCTACACCCCTTCTGAGTCCATGGGGGGGGAGTACGGCAAGTGAACTGGAAGGGGAAGGGTAGGGGAGTGGTTTCGCGACCAAACGTCCGGAACCCCTGCGAGGGGACTCCTAACCACTTTTCTTTCTGCTCAGCAGCTCCTTGAGGCTTTGGGATAAAGAGAAAGGGTGCGAAAAAAGGGGGAGAAAGGAAAAAAAGGAGGGAAGACTACGCTTTTCTCATCCTTTTGCTTCTCTGTGCGGACGAGACAGGCAAACTTGCCCCTCCCAGTCACACCCCAATGGGAGAAGGGGGGGAGAATCCCAAGAAAACAGCTAAATCTTCGCAGCGTCAAAGATCGTCTCAGAGGTCGAGAGAACAACGAGGACCGAATAGGTACAAGCGAGCCGGGTCAAGAAGGATGAGGAACGCGAAAATACGATCACCACTCCTCGTTCGCGAAGGGGAAAGTCGAGATTAGAGAAGCAGAAGTAACGCACTCTCCATCGCCTGGAGTAGAAGGAGATAAAGTAAAAAATGTCGCGAAACCATGCTTTCGCACTTACTACCTCCTGTCCACCACAGGGATTGGTAAATAAAGGTCTGGAAGTAGATGCAGAGGACGGAAGAGAGACGTCATTGTTTTAGCGAACCAAAGAAATCGCAGTCCTCTACTTACGCCCTAAAAAATCCCCCGACTACAGGAGAAATATGGGTACTTGACGTTGTGGGAGAAAAGCGGAGAAGATGTGGAAAAGGGTGAGAGTGGAAAATCCTGAACGCAAAAAAAAACCTCCACTAGACGAATAAAAAAAGTTCGGGGTCCGAAATGACCGACGATGAGGCGGACGTCTGGGGAAGGCGCGGTAACTAAAGTGGAAATGGCGCGGGCGAGCTAAAAAACGTTCTGCGGCAAACAGTCGGGCATAATCTGGGGGCGTAAGCGGGGGAGATTTCAGAAGGAAAAAAACGGCGAGAACTGCAACGCGAAGGGAATGAAGAAAAAGACGAGTTCAGCACACTTTCCTTTCAAGCTTCACAGAGCCTAAACTAAACTAAACTCTCAAAGTCGCGAATGAGACCGGGGTGACCGGTCTGTTGAGGGGCGAACCAAACAGGGGAATGGCGGACCGCACAAGAGGGAAACCAAGGTTGTTACCTACTAAACGAGCAAGTACAAGACCACATACTATCGCATCGAACGCTTTTCAAATCCACTACGAGGACCTCAATAGGGACCTGGACTCTCGTCATTCTTACCGGAAAAAAGAGCATGTTACTCGAGCCCGGAAAAGGGAAGAAAGGCAGGGAAGTAACGATAGTTTATAAACGCCAGGGCTAGGGGTAGTTGTTGATCCCTCTGATTACTCGAAGTCCTTATAATCGTCCCGTAAGGCAAGAATATGGGCGGAAGAGGGAAGAACGGCTCGGGCTCGAGGTAAAGCCCGCGATCGACGCACCCTGGAAAAGGACTAGAGGAAGACGAAAAAAATCGCCCTCAGCGTGAAAACCGAGGTCTCGTACAAATCATCGTGTTCAGATCTGTACACAACAATTAGGATAATTGAACTAGCGCAGTCTCACGCTGCAGGGGGAAGGGTCTAGGAGGGAGCTAATGACGCGGAGGCGGGGAATGACTATGAGCCGTCAGGAGAAGAAATCGAGCACAAAATTCGTAAGACGAGCCCGGTAGGGCGAAACCTATATGACTGTCCCAAGATCGCCGGCGAGCTAAAGCCGGGATCCACACGAAGAAGAGCAGGTGCTGATCACCGAGTGAGAATCCGCAGTGCGGAAATCAAGGGCTCGGAACAAGACTCGCCGTGTGTCTAAAAGACATAAATGATGAAACTACTCATATCGCAGTAGAACATCCTCCGGAGGGGTGCGATCTACGAGGGATAGGGGGGAGGAAGAAAGGTACTTCCTCACCATTAGTTCTGTCAACACTTACAGACGTAGAGGTCGGTTTAACCTCAACCAAGGACCGGGAAAGGTCCGGAGATGCCAGTAGAAAGGAAGAGGGGGACGAAGCGCTTGTTGGATGCTTGTGATGTGGGTTTCAAGTGGGTGCGAGGAAACGTCCGTCGAAAATCGGGTGGAAGGGGCAAGGGCGGTGAGGGAGGTCGTGAGGCGCGTTCACTCATGAAGGTTCAACAACCGAAGCCGCCCATAGGGGTGAGCGCGGTGTATCCGACAAAGGAGCTAGCCGAAAACTAAGGGGGGAGAGGCACCCTTCAGCCTTACAATGACAGAGAAATCGTCGGCAGGCCTGGTTGGGGACTTGGGGTTGGGGGGGGGGGTGGGGGGGGGGGGGGGTGCCGTGAGGGGGACGGGGGTGGGGGAGGAGAAGGAAGTGGACGGGGTCTCGCGACAGGCAGCGCGTCCACGTGCCGTCCGCCGCTCCGACTGATAGAACACTACCTGGAAGACCGAAAGAAGCGGAGAGGGGGGCAGGAGGAAGGGCTGAACGTAACGTAGAGGTCAAAGTGTCGTCGGGGGCTTTTGAAAAATTACGCTGCGACAAAGCCTCTACTTTCACTCGGAGGGGAAGGCCGGAAGGGTTTGAAAAAAGTAACAGAAGTCTCCATGACGCAGGGAGGGAGCCCGCATAGGGGGTGGGTTCATCAATGGGACCAAAGTACGGGAAGTCCATGGCTACGCTGTCAGATTTAGATCAAAGGGGTGCGAGAGAAACGCACCGTCGATTCGGAACGAAAGTATGGGATCTGCAAACTACCTGAATTAATACCGAATATTGGGAGAAGGGTCGGCGGCGTGGTCTTTCGCTGCGCAAGAGCATGAGGGGAAAGGGGGGAATCCTGGAGCTGGGGGTTTGGTGGGAGGGAGGGCAGGCACATCTGGGACCGTAGAGGGGCAAAAAACCAAGAAGAACGCGAGGCCAGAAACTTTGGGTGCTGAGGAGGGCGACATCCAGCGTAGCTCGCCTGGGGCTAAGGGGTAAAGGGGAAAAATCCACCCAGCAGAGGAGGAGTTCAGGTCGACAAAGGTGGCCGGGGGCCCCGACATCACTATCCGCACATGGGATACGGAAGGGAGCTCACGAGAGCTCTGAGGGAGTTCGACGAGGAGTGGATTTCGGTCAATAGCTGAAGTATCTTCAGGCTGCGAAACTTAGGCATAACAACAACCCTGCCGCTTTTCCCTGCTCTCTAGCGGTCTGCGGTTGAAGAGAGGCCATACCCGTTTCTCGATCGACCATAGTTAACCCCAAAGAAAAACTATACAATACTTTGTTCGAACGTCTGGCACCTGACCTGATGACGAAGGCTGGTTCAAAAAATCTTGGGACTCTCGCGAAGAGAACTGGGTCTGCAGGAGTAGTCTAACTTCGAGGCGTCACGCAAAAGAGAGTGAGAGGGCTCGAACACGGGTTCGAAGTACCGGTATTCAGGGGCTATGGATCAAGCCTGGACGGGCCCGAGAAAAAGCAGCACGATCTATAAATCCGGTACAAAAAAAAATTTCTTTCACTCACAACTAAGCTCACCTGAATCGATAAGATCCTACTAGCGTCGCGAATCGGGATAGATTGACCTGCCACATCGTCCTAGGAACGAGGTACTATATGTATATTAAAGCTTCAAGGAAAGGTCACGTGGTCCCAAGCGAGACATGACTTCGGCGGAATCACCCCCCCATGTGACTCGGCGAACCCCACATCAGATTGGATAAAGTTAAGGACGTGTCTCTGCTTACGATCCTGTATAATGCCTATGACTAAAAGGAACACGGGCTCTCCGTCGTTCCGCGATCGGGGTTATCTAGTAATAACCTTTACAGTACTCTCTAAGACTGTCACGCAGTATCTCTCTGACCGAGGAACTGCCATATTTTAGCACATTCCATCGTTGGCTATCGAGGAAAGCGGTCAAGGTCGGCGACCGGAATGACCGGGCAGGTTTTTCCATCGATCTTCATTCCGGTTAAGGTGGCTGTCCCGGAGAACCAAACTTCAAAAATTAACTCCTCCACGGACGGAAAGAGTCCGTTAGGCCCGAAAAGCGTTCATCTAGAGCCGTCCAGGTCTAGAAAACCTCAAAAGGGATCAGGCTTAAAGTGCGAGAATATGTGAAGATGCCTGGGCTACTAAGCCCAGCCAGCGAATAAGATGAAGCGGGCTACCAGGCGACTCGGCCAGAATCGAGAGGACGGGTTACCTGAAAGAGCGAGAAACAACACCAAACGGAGAGGAAGGAGAATATCGAAGATATTAAGGGACAACAGCCCGTCGACGGTAAGGGGGGGGTGGGAGAAGGGGCAGAAAGATCCAGGTCTAGGTACGCCTCGGTCTTGGGAGGGGAAGGGAGTGAAACATCAGACAACCCACGGCGCCTGGGGAGGGAATAAAGGCCATACGCGGAGAGACAGATGATTAACGGGAAGGACGGGCTCAGGACTCTTCTCAGTGATCTTGATCACTCGGTCTTGGAACGTTGCCCGAAGTGGGGTAGAAGAGCTTACCACCATCTCGCACCTAAAAGAAGAGATTTACACGAACGTAGGTACGGAGTCTGCGGCGGAGAAGAAAAGTTCATGGCGGGGGGAGCTAATTCCCTCGGGGTAGCTTATCTCCCGAGCCGCTCCTAAAGCGCGCGACGTCGATTCTAGCTCAGTCGTTCACGGCGTTACAAAAAACTCCTTCAAAACGGAAACCTCTCTAGGGGACTATCTCAGGGTGGCGCCCTGAACTGGGGTATTACGGAGAAGAAGTTAGCCAGCCCCCAGGGGATTCTCCTCAGGAACAGGGGAAGGGGTAGAAGGGAAAAGTGTACGAAACAAAAAGAATATTATGTACTAAGTTCGGGAGAACTTTGAAGAAGAAGATTAAAAACGGGAAGAAGTATACGAAAGGGACGGAGTGGGGGAAAAACGGCACAATTCTGAAAGCCTACAGTTCCTTTATCGCGTAGAATCTAGTATCTCCGGTTAAGTGAGATGGGGAACCTGAAAGGACCACCCATCTGGCAACGTTGCACTAGATGAGTCAGTCGGCACGCTTTACTGATAGACCAGGCTGCTCGGGGACGTAAAGGGGAAAAACGGGTGAGAAAGAGGATCGCGCTTTTTGCTTGACCTCCTTCCAACGGGTAAAGACAAGTCACGCGGCTCAGGGCAGATCGAGCTAAAACCACCCAAAAAAAAACAGGGGGACATACAGGTTCATAAAATAAGACCGTCAGAACGGACGTGCGCCCAAAGACGTACGACAAAAAAAGAGATCTGGGAGTGGTGGAACGTCTGGGATAAGTAAACTTATTGCCAAAAGAGGGCACATGCCTCACCGCTCGACGAGAGGAACATCCGGGCCGAGAGGAGTGCAAAAAAAAATATATCCGTCACTAAAAATGTCGCAGAAAAGAAAAAGAGCGAGGAAAAAGAAAGAATCTCTCCATTTAAATCTGAACTCAGTATCCAACGCCTGTGCGTTCAAAGACCGTGACTGAAACACGGGCCGGAACGAAGAAAATGGACAGACGGAAAGGGGAAAATCCATGGCAAACTATCAGAAACAAGAGAGGGTTTCCAAGCCGCCCATCAGGGGTGCTGAAAAACTTTTGGGCGACCTGTTGCGCAGCAGGCTTCAGGGTCAAGGCGACTGTCCCCGATTTCGAAACGAAAAGAAAAAAAAAAAATTCTGGCCTCCCCATGATAAAGGGAAGCCCGCCCCTCGGAGTCTCTCGCGCGGCCCATCGCGAAAGCGACAGAAAAATCCCCAGGGGGCCGGAAAAAAAAGGAGGTTCGTGGGGAAAGTCTCCAAAACTACTTCTCTGAAAAGCCCGTGGAGGGGTCAAGTGCAGGACTGAATCTAGACCAACCGAAAAATGACGTAAGGAAAGGGCGCAAGGGAGAAGATGCATTCTCACGATGCTGGGCTACTACTTTCGGGGGCGCTACTGTCTCACCAATCACCGCAGGCGGGGCTAAACTGCGGAAGGAGGAAGATTGAGAGGGGAGGGAAAGAAAGGAAACTTCATGTTGGAGCTGTCCTCGACACAAAGGGGGACGAAAATGCCTTACGGGGTACGCCCTCCCGAAAAACAAACGCCTCGAGAGGAAGGAAAAGGGGGGACGGGGGGGGAGGAGAGTCAAGGACAATTCTTCGGAACTGCCCGTCGTCTCCTACGGGTTGCTACTAAACAAAAAAAAAAGAGAAAAAAAAAACACACCCCCAAAATCATATATCCTCAGGGCGCGGAACTGAAAAACCACGAAGATAAAAAAAAGAGGCCGTAGGAAGGGAGGAGGGGAAGAGAAGGTCTCTCGTAGAAGGAGTCAAGGAGCAGCTAACCACCCCCGTGCAAACAAAAAAGCTTTTTCGGGCTGAGGGCCGGTGGGTGGGAACGACCAGGGGGGGGGGGAGAAGAGGGGGGAAGGAGGGGAAAACGCGAAAAGCAATACTCCTTACACGGCTAATGACCTATTTCCGACACTAGACTTGAACGAAGAGTGACCCTACCCAACCATAACGACCCCACAAAAAAAAAAAGCGATATCCCAAGAGAGGAAGGCGCGGAAGGGGGGAGGGAAGGGTTGCCGGTTTCACCAAGAAAAAAAAATCCGGAGTGTATACTCACTTCCAGGGTAAGAAGACCGGGAAGTAACCATCTCCCTCTACGAAAATATAAGAAGACTCTCGCCAGCGAAGAAGTCTTCGAAAGATCCTCGAACCGGAAAGAGAGGAAGGAAGACGGAAGGAGGTTCCGCCAACACTTCGAATAGAATCTTCAAAAAATGAAAACTGGGCCATTTCTCTCGTCGCACTCAGAAGGAGTGTTGTGATCCGTCAGGGGAGGGAGGAGGGGTCAGCGGATCTCGCGGGAAGGGGAACTTCAGAAGAGGAAAAGGGCGCAAAGAAAGGGGAGAGGGGCGGGAGCTCGGTCTAGGAGGGAGAAACAAAAATCTACGGCACCGCCGCAACGCTCTCAGCCCAGCATAAGATCCGCAAGGACCGACGTTTCGCTAATCAGAAAAGTCGGAGAAAAAAAAATACGGGGGGGAAGGACGACGAATAAGCAGGGAGAGGGAGGAGGTACACTCTGAGGTAGGCGTATTCAATGCACTGTGCAGGAAGGGGCGAGGTCGTTCGATCTCAACGAGATCCGCCTCGCATCCACCGTCGGGGCATGACGCAAACAAAGGTACGAGAAAGAAAATGTAGAAAAGGTGAAGGAAGGCAGCAGGGAGGGGGAAAAACGGGAGCCTCTGCACGGGAGCCAAACTCTATCTCCCGGGTAACATTCCCCTCAGTTAGCAGTACCGTGACTCGAAACCTCCGGGGGAGAACCCGATGACCTAGAAGGAATGCCTGGTAGGGGGGAAAGGAGAGGAAAAAAATAGGGAAAAACTCCCAAACCTTCTCTTGAGCGTATGGGGCTATCAGGTACTGTATGAGCTGATCGGCACCGGTGTGACTGCCCTTCGTCCTCAAAGAGGGAAAAGAGGGTTTCGGGGGGGTAGACCTCCAAAAACAGAGGGAGAAAGGAAAAGTTTACCAAACACCCTCGCTAAAGCTGCCCGAAACGTTGTTATGGGGTGGGGGGGCTATAGGGAGGTACTCCAAGCGTCCCGAAGAGTGGAGAGGAAAGAGGGGAATCGGTATTTAAAGTCAGTCGGTAAAGGAATTGGGTCCGGTCAGAACAAAGAGAGTAAACGGGAGAACCAAACACTACGAGCAGCCCTAGGGGGTTGTTCCCGACTTGTGTCTCGCATCGAGGACTCGCCCTACGCCTGGGGGAAAAAGGTAACCCTCCAGGAAAAACGTCAGAAGGAGTCAGGAGGGGGGAGGATCGGAAGGAAGGAGGGGGAGCGGGAAGTTGGAGGTGTATCTGGCTACTGAAAGTTAGGAGGGAAGGTACACTATAACAACGGCCTTTCGGGAAAAAAAATAAACCCGTGGCTCTTCGATAAAAGGCTTGGGGGTCATAGGGAGGGGGCGTAAACGTATCTTCAGGGGAAGTTGCTGGGATCAGTTTCTACTAAATCGATCAAAAGACGGGAGCCGGCCCGCCGCTAAAGCGACTTCACTCAGTCTCAGACGGCGGTGTCCAGTGATCTCCGGGAGGAAAAGGAGGAGGCCCATACAGCTAGAAACTGAACCTAGTGACTCCCAGGCGCTCTGAAGACCATTCGACTGCTTTCAGAGGTAGGAGACTTTTCATTTAAAACACGAAGAGGAGGGGGGGAGGGGGGGAAAGGGAGGGGAAAGTTCACGGGGGAGCAGCCATTAGCTCTGTAATAACCACTGGTCTTAACTGGCAGGGCGGAAGGGGGGAGAAATGGCAGGGGAGAGGGCGAACTGCATCTTTGGGCTCGACGAGTCGCGGGGTAGATAGTTCGGCTCGGGGTTTGTTTTTGGGGTAAAAGGGCTTGGGCAAAGAGCCTTCGAGGAAGGAAAGAGGGGGGAAAACCAATCCTCCAAAAAATCGCCTACACGTTGGGAAAGCTGGGCGACTTTTTTTCAAAACCGCGACGAAGGGTTTCAATTAAAGGATGAGAGAAATGGAAAAAGAAGGGGGAGGAGGGAAAACACCCTCACGAGAGTGTCCTGCACAAGGTGGCTGGTCCCACCACCTTGACCTCACAGGGGGAGAAATAAACAACTTCGAAATAAACGAAAGACCAGGAGTAGGGGGGATAAATCGCTTTGCTTTCTTGACTCATCTCCTCTGGAGGATTCAATGAGATCAGGAAAATCATATCAGGAAAGGGACCAAGTAAGAGCGTCGGAGACAGGGAGAGGGTGAAGAGCGGGTGGGGTTCTCATAGGCTAAAACTTACCAAATAAATACTGTTTTGGGGCTGGAAGTTATAAAGGCTGGGGATCGATAAGGGGAGTTAGAGGAAAAGAAGTTTAGGGGAGGAATCCTCCGAGGTCAGTTCCTTCGGGTAGAGACACTTGTCGAGATATAAATGGGGGAGGGAACACAAGTATAGGAAGGTAGGAAGGGGCTAGAAAAATAGGGGGGGGAAAAGGGAGAAGCCTTCGAACGTTCCACTCACCCTGCTACGAGAATCATAACTCAGGTTAAAACTTGCCCCCAGAAGGCAGGAAAAGCAAAAGGAAAATCATAGAAAGCAAAGGGAAGAAAGGGGGAGAATTATCTCTCTCCCTTAATGGGGCTAAACTGTTTAATCTCCTGGGAGGTCTGCTTCTCCCATCCGACGACGAAAGAGGAAGAAATCTTCTGCTTCACCGAAAGGCTGACAAAAAAGCGGAGAGGAGGGTCCTCCTTCCTCAGGTGCGCCAACCTGTGGAACTAGTAACGTCCCACCATCTGGGATGAAACGGCTTTGGTGGGCCCGTAGCAAGTCCTTGGAAGAAACGAAGAGACAGAAAAAAAGAAGGCAAAGGAGATCAACAGCTGTCCGCGATCTTTTGCAATGCCGGGACTGACGGTTTAATAACGTGACCCCACGGAAGAAAGAACCGGGGAGAGGGACTAGTTCTCGGTCCGAGGGCTCTCTGGGAGGGGGAAATACTCGCGATGCTCAGACTACTCCGCTTTCAAGGGAAGGAAGAAAAAAAAAGGGGAGGGGGGGTGACACAACTCGCGGGGAAAGTTCGGTACAGTCTCTGGTTGGGCCAAGAGAAAGACCCCTGCACAAAGGTTAACAACCCCTAGAGGGATCAATCTGGAACGGAGGAAAAATGTCAGAGGAGAAGACGCATCCTCCTGACGTCGAATCAGTTCTACTTTTAAGCAAAAACAGCCCCGACACCGCGGATCCAAACACTTACGGATGGAGCAGCGAAAGGCAGTCGCCAGCTAACTAGAAAGGGTTACCTTAGATCAGAGAGTATCAGTAAACAAAGGAGTAGGAGGAAAAGAAAAGGGAGCGAAACGAGATTCAGGTAACAAGACCGTCGATAGGAAGAACAGTCGACCAGGGAAGGAAAGCCACTTCAAGGATACATTCTGTAGGGGGTGTTCGTTCCCTTCAAGCAAAAAAACAAAGTTCAAGCTAGAGAGCTGACCCGGGGAAGAGGGAGCCGGGTGTGGAAAAGGGCAGGAAACGGATAGATCAAATGGATAAAAAAGATGTCAACTTTTGCCAGGGTTAATGCCCATATCTCTCACCTTAAGACCGATCGGAGGAGCCAAAAGGGGCGGGCAAAGGAGGGGGAGAAGGGCGAAAAAACGACGGTTACCTGCGGTATATCGTAGAACGACAGGATAAATCCCTAGCTCTCCTAATCGCTCTACAGGCTCGGCGAAGGCTTCGAGGAGAAACAAAAGAACCTGATAGAACTCACCCTAGACGCTTCCGCGCCTTTTAGAAGGCGTCCGCTAAGTAAGGTCATGAAAGAAAAACCCCGTTGATCATCTAAAATCGGGGAGTCGAACCAGGGAACACTGAATGGAAGGCGATTAAAGTCGCGAGGGGGGGAGGGCAGAAAGTGAGTGAGAAGAGATTACCTTCATAGAGTAGTGGCAAAAATCTGTTCAATCTCTATTGTCCGAAGAAGACAAGAACTCTCTCAAGAGGAAGGGGGCACGAGGTAGCGAGGAGGGGAGCGAATGGAGGGGGGGGCGAGAGGGGAAGGGGGTTACTTCACGATCATTCTGGGGTAACGGGTTCCGCTTAAGAAAAGAGTCAGTGAGGGGACAAATTGACGGCGAAAGCGACCTAGGGGAAAAGAACGGGAGGAAAATCCGAGATCCTCTTTGCCGAAATCGGACGTCAGAAGGAAAAAGCTCCGCCGTCATAAGCCGGCGATAGGCCGAAAACGGGGAAAAAGAAAAAACAAAGGCGGAGGAAGAAAAGCACGTGAAAAAGAGGAGAACACCGTAGGTTGGAGCTGGATGGGGGTTGACCTTCTGTTAGAGAAGAGATAGTCACTTAACGCAGATCACTTAGTCTGGGAAAAAAGAGCCTGTTTTCCAAGTTGGGGGGAGAAGGGAAGGAGGCCGAAAAAAAGAATAGATAGAAAAAACTCCAGAAAAGCGGCAGACCCGACTCCCGAGCTGCCTCAGTCGAGAAAAAGATCGTAACTTTCGATCTGAGGGCGGGACGGAGAGGAAATTGACAGGAAAACAACTGGAAAACCCCACATTTTTGACCCCATGAAAAAAGTAGCTCATAGCGGCAAAAAGAGCGGGGGGGAAAACACTGGGCTACCCAGGTTAGGAAACAAGGTTAAGGGGCTTCTTGTGCTCACGGTGATTAGAGTCGGCGGGGAGAAAGGGGGAAAACGAAGGAAAATCACCTCGCAACCAAAACTGCTACTCTAGGCTCCCAATACCCACCGAACGTCCGCCCAGCTTGGCTCGGTGAGAAACGAAAAGATTAGCCAGAGCAACAAAGGCTTCTTGAAGTGGTACACTCTCCTTGGCAGTTGAGTCGTAAAGGGGGAATGACCCAATAATGAAGAAAGAAAAGGAGGATCGTGGACGGTAGACATAGAAAGAAAAATCTACATCAGACAATGTAGTCCAACCCGGGGGAGTTAAGTCTTCGATTAAGGGGAGAAAATCCGGTGGGGAGGGGGAGGATAGGGTCTCAGCCTTACACATGACCGGGAGGGCCCGGCGTTAAGTCGATTCGAAAACCTAAGGGAAAAAATCAAGGGTGAAGAGAATCGAAAAGAGACGCAGAAAAAAGGGAACTTTACGCCCCGAGATCCAAAAGCTCGATAAACTCAGCCGAGGGAGTTGTTCCTCATAAAAGGAGACCATAGACGTGTGCACGGTTGCCGGCGGACAAAAAATCATGAGGGGAGGAGGAGGAAAAAAGGGAAAACTTCATCTCATCACTTATTAGACGCTCCCCCGACTCCGACTGTCCCCGCTGGGACATGTCGAGGCTCGGCTAAACTTGAGCGCGCAAAAGTGGCATACAAAGGAGGGGGGATAGGGGGGAGGGGGGTTCCGACATCTTGGAGACAGAGAGCTTGAACTATAACTCTCAAGCACGGATTAAGGAATAAACGTTCCTAGACAACTCGGCCTACCTTATGAGATAAAAACAAACCGACTACAAAACTCCGAACGCGAAAAGGAGCTAGAAGGAGATTATCGACTTACCTTACCGTACTTCATGGGCTTTAAGGCGGGGACCCCGAAGAGCGATGTAGGGAAGAAGGGCACTTCCCCTTTACAGAGAGACCATGAAACCGAGAAAAAGATAAATAAAGAAGGAAGAGAAGAAAACCGAGAAGGCCGCGTATAAAGGTCTTCAGAGTCGTCGCGCCCTCGTGATAAGGACGCTCTGCATTCTGGGACGCCGTACCACGTCTAATTGTAAGAGGCAAAAAAGGGAAACTCCGAGGAGGGGGAGAAGAGGGATACCGAAATCAAGCTCCGTAGGTTGGTATCAACCTCTAGACGGGGGAACGGAGGATCGTCGCTCCGTGGATAATCGAATCGTCAAGTTCATCGACTACCGGGGGACTGCGATTACCTAAGAGGGATCGATTGGCTGGAAAAGAGAAAAGGAGACGGAAAGAAAGAAGAAAAGGAAGAGACTACAGATGCAACTCGCGTCTCCTCAGCCGTGACTAAGGTCGCGAACAATCTCATCGTCTAAAGTCTAACAACAACAAAAATAGGAAAATAAGATTGTAGACAAGTAGCTGGTGAATGAGGAGGGAACTGTGCGGAGATGGAAAAAAAGGTATGCGAAGGAAGGGAGGAGAGTGCAAGAGAGGAAGGAAGAGGGAAACATAGACAACCTGTGCAATAGGGGCTCACATGTAGTCAAAAGCACTTCGAAGATTAGACGTTCCCAGTAAAAAGAGGGCCGCGAAAGACCCTTCCGCCGCGACCCGAAGGGGGAAAAAGGGAAAAAAGAAAAAAGAGAGGTATGTTCCTTATCCGCTAATTCTCCCGTAAGGGGCGAAAAGCTCTTGCAGGAATCTCTACGGGGGGCTTAGCCATAATGACGATCAGGAAAAGGCCAGGGGAGGAGACGAGGGAGGGCGAAGGAGAAAAAAAGAAATAACAAAAAAGGTCCTTAGAGGAGGGAGCGTCTGAAGAAGTCTATCAGCTATCTCCGTCTGTCACGGGGACGTGACTGGAGGGGACAGCCACTCTATCGCGGGGAGGGAAACAAGCACGAAAAGAAAGGGAAAAAAAACGGGTCACGGGAAGTCGCGGAAATCTCTCGGGACGAGCGCGTTGCGTATTGATTTTTTTGTAACCGAGGGGGATGGATTCTAATGAGCTTACTGCCATCTTTAAGATTAAACTAGGAAGGGAGGACGTTAGGAAGAGGGCGGCGAATTTCTGATTAAAACGGGGGGAGAACCCCCGCCGAAGCCTCCCAATCTTTAAGGGTCTCTAACTATTTAAAAACACTACTGACAAATAGAGAAAAGAGACTGAGGGAGGAAGAAAAGGGAAAAAATAGGGGACGGAATGGCTGCTTTGATCGTGAATAAAGCGAAGTCTGATCGGGAATGGGAGTTTAGCTGCTCGAAATAGGTTTGACTAGGAAGAAAAGTGCAAGTGAAGACTGCAGACGCGCCGTAGAACCTACCCTCACAGCGGCATCAATTCGGGGGGGGGACTGTCTGGGCTGGGCGTAACCTAAGGGATCATGGGGTTGTTCGTCTTAGTGGAAGAAAAAAAGGTAGGACTGCACGTCTGCACTCCTCCGACTCTAAAGCAAGCAGGAGGGCCAGGGAGGGAAATAGCGGAAAGAAGCTGACGGCACTCATAGTGTCATATAAAGGACGCCAAGATCGGGGACGGAAGGGAGCTTCAGGATGGTCGGCTGTCGGAAAGCCCCGAATCGAAACTGGAGAAGGAATAAGGGGAGGAGGGAAATGTAATAACTTACAATTCGCTCAGGGGGTTGTTACCTACCTTAGCATCCGATTTATTGACTTCAGAAAAAAGGGAGGTCGACTCAAGAAAAAGGAAGAGGGGAGAGGAAGAGAGGAGGGAGGGAGAGGAGGGTTTAGGGAAAGCGTCTTCTTTTGGTGGAAGGTGATGGTCGCAATGGGGGATCTCCTCCTACGACCGGATGAGAGAACCAATTGCTCAAGGAAGGTTGACACTCCAATCAAACTCTGGGCTGAAAGGTGAGAAAGCCAGAGACGGGCTCTAGCTTGCGCCATGGGGTCTTGACACAAGGTTCTTCGTCAAAAACGGCCTTTTCCTGAAATGGTCTGGGGAAGGGGACGCTAGCACCAAGAAGAAAAGGAGACAAGAAGGGGAGAAAGGATGACTATAGGTTATGGGATACGCGCTGGCAGTATGTCAGAGGAACTCTTCAAAGTAAGGTACTTTCTGAAAGCATCGATTCGAACCTGCCCAAGAGGGAAAGCGTAAGGGGAGGAGGGGAGAACCCGAGTCTTCGCAATAAAGGCTCGATCTACAAGAAGGACCCTATTGAGAACATTTTTTTCTAGGGGGCAACGGAGGAAGGGAGTCGAGAGGGAGGAAGCTGAAACTTTTCTTCATGCCTCGTCAGTTAAGGAGTCAGTAACTTTATACGTCGGAGGAAAAGGAAGCGAAAAAAAGCATCACTGAGGTAGAGGCTCTAACCCGGAACGAAGAGAGGAAATTCGACCACTGCGCGGAGACATTATACACCTTTAAAAAAAACACCATGACAAAAAAGGCAGATAAAAGAACAGCAAGACACCGACTCGATCTAAAAGATCCTCAGCGCGAAAATATCGCTCTTGAGCTCCTGGGAAAAAAGCGGCGAAACAAACGGAGAGTCGGACGATACTACATCGGAAGGAAGTTCAGGATTAAAAGGATACGGGAAAAACGAACCCAGAAGAAAAAGAAATCAAGTAAGGGATCAGGTAAACCCACTATGGGTCTTCGCCGCCCAAAGTTTTATAGAGAGCGTTGAGGATTCCCGGCTCGGCCCGGAAAAAATGAGAGGAAGGAGGGAAAAAGAAAACGGAGCGAGAAGAGGGCGAGAGTCGTTTTTAGCTGATCATGGCTTGGGAGAATCA
>Ga0179591_1270038_pt1 | contig 16449 bp, 15 predicted proteins | sample CZOMad2_1_08_16f_FD_182891 | JGI IMG/M metagenome (GOLD analysis project Ga0179591, IMG submission 182891) | Vadose zone soil fungal communities from Angelo Coast Range Reserve, California, USA - CZOMad2_1_08_16fungal (PacBio error correction) | ecosystem: Environmental > Terrestrial > Soil >...
AAACAAGGTGAGCGGTAATAAAACGGAACGTCAGACAAAGGAAGAAGGAAGACTCAACCGGGTGTAGATAAACCAAACGACGAGCGCATAGGGCAATGTCACTGAACAGCTGCCGACGAGCAAAGGGAGGCAAAGGTCTGGTGCCAAAGCGGGAAGGGACACGGAAAGACAACAGGCAAACCAACTATAGGAACATAATCAGGAACCCTCGAGAAGGGGGCAACGGGACCAACTGAAGGACAAGTGGGGGCCATGGCGTAGTTACTCTGCACAATGGCATCGGCACCAGGGTAACGGAGAAAAGAAAATACGACGGTAATACGACGCAACAAGGGAAAGAGAAAGGAGCCAAGCCGAAGGACAGGTACAAGTACGAAGAAGGGATCGCAAGGTTTTTCACACGAGATATGCAGCCTGCATACGGTTGGATCGGACAGAAAAAGGGAGTGTAGATCGAGCAAGAGGAGGAGGGCTATTTGACGAGTGGCGGCACACTACCAAAATAGGGAGGAAAGATGTGTATCAGTGAATGGGGCGTAGACGAAGCTAAAGGAGATACGGGTAGGGTCCGCACGACGGGAAGACCGGGCAGGAAAACAAAAGTCAAAAATTATCGAGAATATATAGTAAGCCTAAGAAAGGCAACCGAGGAAAAGGCCTGTTGACCTCATCGCCAGAAGAGGAAACACTCTCTCGACCAGAGAAAGGTGGAGAAGACAAAAAACGCCAAAGGGGAGTAACGGAAAGGAAACAGAGGGCCGTGGACTAGGGAGACGGACGGAACAGATAGTGGAAACGAGGACCTCGCGGCCCCCCGACACTCCAACCGCTGTTTAAAGGGGGTCTTCATACTTGACCGAGGGAGAGAGGGCGTTACAGGGTGCGTGGCCGTAGGGGAAAGAAAGCAGGCACTCACAACATGGGAGATTGGGACTACCATGGACAGAGCCCTGTCGGCCTTAAAAAGTACGGGTCCATCGGGAAAAGAACGCTAGCACCTACTCAGGGGGAGTGAAATGGAACACAGGGCCGTTAGCAAGGCTAAGCGAAGAAAAGACAAAAGGGGGTACAACGCAAAGACGAGAACACGGAAACTGAAAGCCAAACGCCTAAAAAAAGTCCTTCGCCTTGACGGGGGGCGAAACGGAAGACAGATGAAGGGTGAAAGGGTACAGATAACAAAAAGGAAGGGGAATGGTGAGGAAGGGGGCTGAAGAACGTTGAGGAAAAGCGCTCAAGTCGGTGGCGGGGAAACCTGGAGGCGATGGCAGAAAACCCAGCGAAGAGAGGGGTAGGACACCGAAGGGGTGAGTCACTCTCGAGAAGCCTCAAAGAAGGAGGCGGCGTAAGAGGAGCCGCCTAGAAAAGGGAAAATACGGCAAATGTATTTAGCAGAAACCATCGAAACAAAAGATTACGTAACATGGTCACGAAATCGGGAGGGGCCCTGAAATCAGGTCTACAACTAGTCAGATGGAGGGAAGACCACCCTTAACAGGAACTTAACTTAAGATCCGTAGAGTGAAACGATCCGTACGGCGGCCGGGCCGTTTGGGAGGGCGACCTCGGCCCCTAATTAACGTGATGCGGGCAAAAATCTTCCGGGGCAGGTTGAGCAACTGTAATCCGATAGGGGGAGTTGGTAGACCGACCATCCAAACCCCGGATGAAACTAACGAAAACGCCTTGAGGTTATCGTCAAATATAAGAGCGATGTGGACCTGGAAAAACTGACGCAGGCGTTAAATCCTTTGAGTCCTCGAGTTCTTATACAGAGGTGACCACTCCGAAGTATAACAGGAGGAGACTCTTTCAGGCCGAAGGTCACAGGTACAAAGGGGAAAGTAACGGGAGAGGGAAAGGAGCCCGAAAAGAAAAAGCATAAGAGGCATGGACCGCCCACTCATGTCCCGCCCAAAACCGTTCTCCTACGGTAGAAAGGCCACGAAAGCGAATGGACGGAGACGTCCGCGACGGGGAGCCGCAAAGAAAGGCAACCAACGTAAGGCTCGGTGACGAAATCTCTTCTGGACAAGAGGAGAAAGGCGAGCGCGGAAAGGAAACGGAACACGGGATGCGGGGGGGAAAAGAGGCAAAAAGGGCATTGGGAGGAAAAAAAGGTGCAGAAAATTATCATTTCAGACGGGGAGTCCCGATCGCACTAAAGCGTCACAATCCGCCTTCAGAGGGGAAAAGAAAACGGTGCTTCGCTCCGACTTGAACAGGCAGGCATACGGAATAGCGGGAAAAAGTCCAAAACAGACGATCCGACGGTCTATTGATAAACGGCGGAAGAAACTGAACCAAAGAGGAGCTTAAAGCACTCCGGACAGTAAACACGCCGCGGGATATTTCGATAATTTAAGTGCAGAATAAAAGAGGCCAAAATTCTATCGGGGGAGGGTATAAAAACTCCGCGGAGAAGGACACCGTGAAATCAAAGGCATCAGGGACGAGTAAAAAAAAAAAGTTCCAAGGTCTAGGAGGGAGGCGTCTAAAAAACCAGTTTTAGAGGGAGGGGGAGGAAGTCTTATTCGTCACACGGAACGGAACCTCGTTAGGAAGTATCTCCATGAAGGTGGCAAACGACAACCGCGGCGAAGAATGTGTTTACAGGAGGGAATTAGACAGAAGTGGGATACAACCCACGGATCGGGGACGAAGCTCGATAGGAGGCCTCAGGACCGCTAGCAAAAAAAAACGATGGCGAGGCGGAAGGGCAAAAAACGGGTAACGCGTTCAAGGGACGCCGGAACGGAAGACGTTTTGGGAACTCTAAACAAAGAGTAAGTTCGGAAAGGAGGGGAATAGGGACGAAACGTTCTTTTTAACGAGGTGTGAATCATCTGAGAAAAAAAAAATATCAATCGAAAAGAAAGTATTCAAACAATAGGAGCGGGGTTCTAGGTGGGACAGGAGAGAGCCCCCAAAACACCAGGGACACTTCTTCACAAAGGAGAAAAAAGGTGCATGTAAGCAAGACACATTGAAACGCGTAGCGGAAAGAAATTTGCCGTAAAGGAGTGCGTCACGTACAAAGAAGAGGGCGATCAAGGACGATGTAGTTAAACGGGGGCAGAGCTGACGCGGCGGACCTCGAAATCGACTTATGGCGATGTGCGAAAGAAAATCCGGAAAAAGACCACAGCGGATGATCGGACCAAAAGTGGAAAGACCGGGACAAAGAGGACCCAGGCTCGTATGGGTCCGCCTTGAAAGGCAACAGGAACCTTCCACTGAAGAAAAAAGGGAATCGACGAAATCCGGCAGTAGAAAAAATCGACGCAGCATTCTAGAAAAAATTTAAGGATGGGTTTGGCATGGGAGGAAGAGGAAGGAATAAGCTTAGCTCGTGTACCAAAAGAGAAAGACATGGGGTAGACGGCTCCCAGAACCTCGGTCAAAGAGACCGGGAGCCGGAAGATTAAACCCAGTCATAGAGAGGTCACTTGCTTGTCGATCAGGGGATAAGCAAACTCACAGAGGTAGTGGGGGTGAACGCAAACACCAACTCCAAAAAGTGACCCGGTGTAGAGAAAAGGGAACTCACGAGGCCTACTAGAACACGGAGAACGCAGTAACCTCTAGGATAACCAGCCCATTCAAGTCGGGACGAGAAAGGCGCTAACGGGGATGGGGGGAGGAAAAAGCGACAGAATAAAGGGGACAGTTAACATCCATCGTCCCGCGTATCGGAGAAGAAGGTGACCCGCGGATTCCCGTGAAAAAAAAACTTGTCGGGAAACCCCTAAAACCGACACACGAGGAACGGAAAGGGGAGGAAGGGAGCCCTTCTCACAAAAAGGAACGAAGGAATCAGGAAGAGAACATGAAGGAGATAAAAAAAGACGCCGCCAAATCGTCCTGAAACGAAGGCGGGGCTGAAAACTCCAACAAAAAAAAAGCGGGAAGCCCTGCGGGGAAGGGGTAAAAAACGCAAAGCGAAAAAGATATTGACAAAGGCCGGATCAGCTTACCTTACTCGAATTAGAGGGAGAGCTGATATCTTTCCGAAGGGGGGGGTAAGTGGAAGAAAAAAAACCTGCGACGGGGTGAAAAAAAGAAAAGGCCACCCGGGCCCTCTTACCGGAAAAACTGGCGCGTGGGACTCTCATCAAAACAAAGAGAAAGAAGAAGACTACCACTACACCTGAGGGGTAGAAGGGGGCTCGGCAGGAAGCCGGGTGCAATAAAAGAGGGGCTTTCACGTCCGTTGAAGCCGGTCGCCTAATTTGGGGAACAATCCAGCACCGAAGGACGAAATACCAAAACGGAGGTCCGAACGTCCAAGAAAAGGAAATCCGAACAAAAGATCTGCTTGGTAAGGGCCCCTAGAGGAAAGGAAAAAAGCAACGATGGCGTCCTTATAGAACCCGCACAGCCTGTCCGCGCATAAAGAGGATTGTGCGAGAGGGAAGGACCCGGTCTACGGTGCCAAGGAAACCCGCCAACCGAAAAGAGGGAGAGTTGGCCAACACTTGTTCGGGACCCCGCAGTCACCGGCGTCATCTAAACGCCGAGTAAACAGAAAAAGTAGACAGAAAGACGAGGCGACAACGGGGTTGAGGACGAAAATAATCAAAGTCAGAAAAATAATTGACTACAATGGGGCTGGTCGCCTCACGCGCAGGACGGCTGGGTTAAGAAAATGGTCAGACGAGTAGAGGTAAGTCGAGCGGACGTTCGCCGCCTCCGGGTCGCCTTGGGGGGAGGGGAAAGGTGTCAGCGGGTTCACAACACGAAACACGTTAAAAACCGACAAAAGGCTAAAGAGGGAAAGACTACACTGAACCGCTTAATATCTCCAAAACCGTCCGGTCGCGGCAAAGGATTTCTTTAGCGCGCGTTACAACGCTTGAGGGACGGGGGGACAGAAACCAGAAGAAAAAAGAATTCGAAACTGGGGAAAAGCCTCAAAGGAAAAAAAAAAGAGCCAGAGAAGAATCTTGATAGACACGCATTGTTCGCCAACGGTGCCGGAGGAGGCCGAGCACGTGGAAACTCAAAATGGGAGAAAAAGGGTGCAAACCAGAAATCGTCAAAGAACAGAAGCAACTAAAGGCTGGGGCGCCTGAAAGAAGCCCAAGGAGGGGAAGAAAGGGGTGGTCAAAAAAGAGAAAAGAAAAAAAAGGTGACTGTCGACCGGGCACCACACACAAGAGAAAAATTCTACGCGCGGCAGCCGACTACACCGGAGGCCACCTCAGGAAACGAAATTGAAAGGGGGAAAAGAACTGACAAATGCCGGTGATACAGCAAAATTGTAATATCAGGGGTGCGGATGGGAAAAGGAAAAGCAGGAAACGGGCCACCAGCAAAAAGCCTCCGCGGGGGGGAGAAAAAGGGAAGGGGGGAGAGTACTCTTTAAGGGAAAGATCTTCGAAAAGTGTTTAGAAGGAACCACAGCCCGACTTACCAGCTGACAAGAATGGTTCCGTGAACGACGGAAAACAGATACCGGACGGCACTGGAAGGGCGACTAACCGGCGGAACCGTGCAGGTAGGCACAGAAAGAGTCCGAGGGGAAAATCCTGGAAACGGGGTCAGTAAAGAAAACACTCCAGGAACCGGGAGCGCCTTGTAGATATGAGGACTGGATCACGCGCGGAAAAACACACAGGAGTCGGAAAATGCGGGTGAACCTTGCGGAGATCCTTATGACGAAATTCACAAACAGAAAAAGAACCATCAAGGAGAGGTGGAAGAGGAGAAAGAAGTACTAACCAGAAGGACACCAACGGGGCCGGAGAAGACGTCCCTGACAGAAAATACGGCTTTAAATTGTAAAACACTGAAAGCCACGCAGATGATGCGGCGTAGCGTAAACAACGAAAAACCTCACAGGTCGCGAGTATGGTATCCCGACAAGGCCTCGAAACGTGCACGGGGGAGAAACACAACACGCGATCACAAGAGAGGCTGCCCGGAAAGAACTAAGACTCTCTGTTTCAGAGAAAGCCCGTGAACCGAAAAAGGGGAGGAGGGCACACGAGGAAGAAGAAACTCCCAAAAAGCTACGTGACGGTAAAGGGGAAATCCGAGGGGCACGGCAGCGATCAAACGGATGGGGAGGAATCGCGAGGGGGGACAAAAGAACCGGTAAATCTCACCAAAATGGCGCCCAAAAAACAAAACGCACATTCAATACAGCAGAAAACAAGAGCCTCATGAGGGAAGGAGTTAAAAACCAAAAGCCGAGCCGGGGCCACCAAAAGGCCAGAGCAAGCAAAGCTTAACAGGGAACGAGAAGCTCTTGAGAGCGAAGTGTCCAGTGTCTAGCCCGAGCAGCCGAAAATCAACGGGGCGGAAAGGAGTAGCACTACGTTTGCGGGGTGGTCCGGCGGTACGTTGGGGGCAAGGCGTAGGACCCGGCTGGCGGGGAGAAAAGGAACGGAGGTGGCGCTTCTGCAATAGCAAGGGGAAGGGGAATCTTCTCCATTTACGAAAAAGAGGCCAATGGGACACCGCCGTCCGCAGTCCTGCCAAGGCGGAAAACTGGAAGAAATCAGCAAGTTTGACAGTTAGATAGGTAGCGTGTCAAGAGTCAGGCGACAGGGTTGGGTTAAAACGAAGAGGCTTTAATGTTGGACGGAAACCAAGGCACATCGACTATAAGGGGTGCCGGCCGAAAAAGAAAAAACTGCATTCGGGTCGTAAGCGGATGTTCAAGCGTAAGTGTGAAGGTGTGGAATGAGTTCTAGAAGGCACAAAACGGGAATCCACCCACGGAACCGGGGAATAATAAGGAAGGGAAAAGAAACGGGAGGTGGACAGCCGTCGGCCCCAAGAACCAAAGGAAGCCGGAAGAAACCGATGGAGTGCAAGGTAACATTCACATGACGAAGAAATAAACGTGGACGAAGTGGCTGGGACAAGAGTGTTGATAGGACGCGGGGAAAAGGGGAGGAATCTGGCTCAGGCTAAAACTGGGTACCGAAAAATGTAGGGGTGGCGTCGAGGTATCCGCGGTCAAAAATGGCAAAGCGGCATCCGGTCGGTACGGGGGAAAAAGAATACCAAAAGGAACCTCTCCCTGTGCCCAGTACACGAGCAAAGGATCTTGCGAGGCTGAAGGGCCTCGAAAGGATTTTTTGAGCCCGCGGCCGACCCCCGCAACCTTGGAGAAGTGTTTCTCTGGGGAACCGACACCAGTCCTCAAGGGGCAGGTAGCCACCTAACCGACTGAGGGAGGAGGTCAAAGGGGTCGCCTACCAAACAAGTCTGGAAAGCAACACTGGTCCTCCGCACAGAGAAGAGAATGAAGGGAGGGAAAATCAGGGCGGACAGCGGACGTTAACAGTAACTAGAACATGAGAGGGAGGGAAGGGATCCACATAGTAGGAATCCGGGCGGCACGGAGAAGCCAATTTCGAAAAAATGGAGAAGGAGAGGCAGTTGGAAAGAAGAAAAAGAAAACGTACAGTGCGTTGGATCCTGCCACGAACGGGTCGTGGACGAGGGACCTATAGGGAGAAACTCGGAGGAAGAAAAGACAGTTTCCGTTTCCAAGGAGTGGGGTTCGTCGGTTCAGTGAGCGATTAGAAGAGATGGGGGGTAAAAGGGGCAGAGTAGTAGGAGTTCAAAGGAGAGACTTCAACGGCAAACAACAGTAGGCGTGGGACTTAATAGAACGTCCCCTGAGGAGGAGTACCGCAAATTTAAAGCATCAAAAGTTCGTTGCAAGGCGAAGGAATTAAAACGCTTGTCGGGACACTCCTACTAAGTAAAGGCGGAAATTAGAGAAAAAAAAAAGACGAGAGGCTAGGACCGCAAAGGGAAAACGAAACGGGTAAGATGCAGCCCACCCTACGAAGGGAATTGGGGGCTGGGGGAGCGAATTAATGGGAAAGGACTGCTTCAGTGCGTAGGTTGGAAAAAAGGGGGAGTTTTGTCTACATAGTCGGGAAACAAAAAACGTGGAACGGGGAAATCGGGGTTTTCAAAAGAGGTAAAAATCGCGCGCTCAAGGAGAAAGGGGGAAATGGGGTAGAACGACAAGAAAAGACAACTGGGATACCGGCCTTCCAAAAGTGATGATGTAAGAGCGGGGGACGATCTGAAAGAAAGGGATGGGTGCCCCCTCCGGGGGGGGAAGGGTGGAGCGGGCGGTCGGAAGTAACCCTTAAGTGATGGGGAGGCACAAGAAACACTACAAAATGGAGCAGGTGAGGGGGGGGATCTGGGCGATTATGGGATGCGTGACAGGAAAGCAGGTGCCCGAGGGACGCAGAGACGGGGGAAAGGCCCGGGATGAGTAACGAAAAATGGGCTGGAAACACAGGGTTGGTGGGCGAGACCTGGAAGGAAAAGCCGAACATCAAAGTGTTGGGACCGAAAAACGCGCAAAATTTAGACAGCCGTTGTGGCGGATCAAAAAGAAGAGAAAGGCGGGGGAGAAGAGACAACGAATATCCATCGGAATTGAACAGCCCGCCGGACAATCAGCAAAATCCCTGTAAAAACCGGCCAGGGGATTTTCAAGGGCGGAAATGAACGTTCTGCGAGGTGTGCCCAGAAAAGGTTGAAATTAGCCCTGAGAGTGCAGGTCGGGAACAGACGGTTGAAGATTTGAAATTCAACACACCTCGTCCAGAGGAAGAACGTGACAGGGAAACGGGCGGGTTCTCGCTAAGGAGAGGGAAGACCGACACTCAGTCCCAAGAAGACAGGCCCTGTAACCAGAGGTACCACACCCGGCCTTCCCTTTCAAACCCTCCTGCGCGGGAGTCTTTCAGTAACAGCCACCAAATAAAGGGAAAAAAAATAAGGAAAAAAAAAAAAAAAAAAAACAAACATTCGAAGTGTCCTTCATTACCCACGGTATCGGAGGAGAAAGAAAAACCGACAAGGGTTCTTGGGTGGAGGGGTGGCGAGGGGCAGTCGGTAAGCAGGTAGGGGCTGGAAAAAGCACACCCCACAGGAGGCCAAAAAAAAGGGCAAGCTCGAGACGGAGGCGGTCAGGCCGTCTCTGGGGGAAAACCCTGCCACAAACAAACCACGCGCTCCATAACAAGGAGGCCATCAGGCACGGGGCTAGGGGGAGAGAGAAAAACAAAAAAGGCAGGGAGAGGAAAAGAGAGAGGGCTCAGCAGTGACCAGGAAAGGGCCGCGTCGGTGGCCGCGGGGGGCGGGTTGTGAAAGGGGGGGCAACAGACAAAGGTAAAAATCTTCAGATAAGAAGGAGAGGGGGGGACCAGCAAGCTGCCAACGAAAAACACGTGGCGAAAGGAACGATACCGGAAACAACTACCATAAGAGGCAAACTCACGGGCTTCAAGAGGACACGACCCGTGGCTACGAAGGGGACAAGATAGGAAGAAACGTGGTCGAGTTCTGTCCTACCGCCAAGGCGGAGGGAAGTCCTTCAGGAACACCCGTTCGGGGTTCAACTTGTAGGGGCCCGGCGGGGTGAAAGGGAGGGCGCGAAAAGGTCGGAGAAAGAGAGTTGAAAACAAATAAACACGTTCGTTGGGGGGACACTCGGATTACAGAGCATCCCGCGAACGGGCCTTACACCTGTAATCTGGGCTCTGTTACCACTGAGAAGCGGAAAGGAAGACAAACAGGAGCCCCGTAGACCGGGATTAAGCCTGCCTGAAGAAATGCCGAAGGCCTTGTTGTGGGAAGAAGGGAGGGTGGAGAAGGTGGGCCAGCAAGACAGAACTCGTGTTGTTTCGGGAGTGTGGGAGGAGCACACAGGCTGTGAGAAGAACATGGTGGAGGGGGAAAAAATACGACGGGAAGCTGGTAACTCAAAAGTTTTCCGCACAGGAAGGCAATGGGAACAACGGCGGAAAAAACGTAGGAGGAGAACGCCTCTCGTTGTTCTTGGGGGAGAACGGACAGTGGCCATGTTATAAAATCGCCAGATGTAATCGTAGACATGAAAAGCACTTTGTTGAAAAACAACACGGTCGGGTCAACGAGTGGTTAGGAGTCCAACAACATCTCCCGAGGGTTCTCCAGAGGGCCGCTCACCGAGGAACGTGCCGGAGGGCATCAGGACGGGTTAGCGATTGGGAAAAGGGCGCGGTACCCCGGCAAGTCCTAGATTTTGTGAAACATGGACGCCAGTCATCAAGAGGGGGGGCCATTGGGACGTTCACCCAAACCCCACTTCAACTGGGGGGCTACGGGGCTGCCTCAACGTCGACGGTTAAGAAGCAGCAGGCGAGACCATTGATACATAGGGGGTTCACTTTGGAGGGGCAGGGAGGAGGAATCGTCTAAAAAAAAAAAAGATTGGAGCAGCCACAACCGGAAAGGGCAAGCCTTCTGGCCAGGCAGCCTCGGAGAAAGCTAAGAGGGACACGGAGGCGTGAAACGAAGAAAAGGAATACGGGGAGGGGGAAAAGTTCTGTCAGCCGTGCCTCGAGTAGCTGAAAAAAGCCCGTCATTACTCACAAGCAGTCGGAGGAGTAACGACAGCGGCAATGGATAACGGCACGCCCCTCCGGAGGGGGATAAGGGTGTTGAACATGAAACGACCGGTGTGAAAAAGGCGAAGAACCCACCCTGATGCGAACAAGCAGGTAGCGTAGGGGAGAAAAGTCCTCCTTACAGAAGGAATACACACTAGGAGGGTCTCCGAGAAAGACGAAGACCGGCCTTGAAGACCAAGGGACGTAAGGGGAAAAAGAAGAATTGATAAAACATTAACAAAACAAGGGCCCGGGGCAGCACCACCGGTACGGGGAAAAGTGGAAGTGATCTCAACGAGCGACATTCGCGAGGAAAGCACCAGGAGGATCGGTAACGGCCCAAGGAATGAGGCACGCGGAAACATACCGTCTAAATCCCCGCGGAGGGGGAAAGTGCCGCGAACAGGGGCGCCAGTCGTCAACGGACGTTACATCTCAACACGTTATCGCCCGGAAAATGGGGGAGCTGGGCTTAAGGCTAGAACGAGGACAAAGGGCTCGGATGTCTTGAAACGGGGGAACACTTCTTCTATAAAGTCCATCATCGCACGAAGAACAGTCTTCTTAAAGAAGGGGGAGGTCACTCACGATAGTCAACGGAAGGGAGGAAGTGTAGGTATAAACAATCGAATCAAAAAAAGGAACGTTACAGGTTGTCTAGGAGCTGGGAGGGACGGTACATCGGGGTCTCACGGTCGGCAACCTCTACAAGACCTGCGGCAAGCGAGGACATAGGAGGAGCAGACAGGCGGGAAGCCGTTGCGGCGCCAGCTCCAACTCCAGGGAAGGATGCTGTCCGAAACTGGGGAATCGGAGGGTGTACGCGGATGGAGAACCGAAAACAAAAAAGAGCCAAAGAAGGAAAAAACAGCCCGTGGGGTGCACTCTCCATCGGAATCGTCTAGTGAACCTGCAACAAAGACATCATGGAACGTAAAAACACAGTGCGGAAGAGGAAGTGTCGTCTACAGAATGACCCAACCGACGGTCCGACTGTTCGTCCAGAAAGGGGGGCGGATGACGTGCGGAGTACGCAGGAAATGCAATGCACACATGATTCTTGCGGGAGCACATAGGAAAAACACAGGCCGGGAAAGCCGCAGCCGTGAAACGAACCGAGTAGCAGGAAAAAGAACTCGACACGCCATATTGGGCCTCGGTAAGGCAGAGACGGTAAAGGAAAGAGGTACAACCATAAGGTACTCGTTTAAGCTATCTTAGAGTCGAGTCAAAGACTAGGATATTGAGAGACTCCAACGAAGGAACCGAGGAAGGGGCCGGGGCGGGAACTAGGAAGGAGAGATCTCGTGGGGGAGTGGAGGAGTGAAGTGCCTGGTGAAACTGTTAGGGAAGTGTTATCCCTCTAGAACAAGGCGTAAAGATGCGTCTGTCGACGTGCCGAGCGCTAAAGACAATGGAGTGCAAGGACGGGGTCAAAGGGGTAAATACAAATCCGGAAGCCCTCAGGTGTCAAAAACCAAAAGGGAAGGCTAACGGGCAAAACGCCGTTCGCAAATGAAAAGATCAGATCTCTAACCAACCCTCGGAGAAAGTAGCGGGGCAACCGATTCCGATAGTGTGCTAGTTAAGGAGGCCTTTTCTGTAGCGGAGGGTAAGACTCACCGCTTTAAAAACGGGTGGGAAGATAAGAAGCATCCAAGAGGGGGGAACGAACAAAAGACAAGAGGGCACTAATAAAGCTTTCAGGAGCGACAGGCAAAAGATACGGGGGGCGTACTGGGCAGGAGCAACAGCCAGGAATTATGAACCGGGAAAGTAGCAAAATCAAAAAGCGGGAAGGCACAAAAAGAACAGAAAGTGTGTGCGCGTGAGATGCCAGAAAACAGCCAGCCTCCCAGAATCGTGAGAAGCTAAAGAAAGGAGGATCGAGACCGCTAGGAAAAGGAGGGAGGGGGAGGGGTCCGGACGCTGACCGATTTCGTCCACCACTCCTGGGGGGGTTGAGGAAGAAAAAGAAAACAGCTTCAAAGGCGGGCCCGAGGGAACGGAAGGACGGGGGCGATGCACGACTGGTAATATTAATAAATGCTGACACAAAAAAAGAAATGAAGAAACTGCGTCCATTTTGAAGAACAAGGAAGGGGGGGGAAAAGCGCAGACTAACAGAAACCCCAATAAACACAAAGAACAAACAGCAAACCGGGTCGTTCTGTAGAGGGTCCTTGCTAGTCGGGGGAGAAGGACGTGCCAAATTCGTAGGGCCGCCAGAAGAGGGAGATATAAGAGCGCGATGGGCGAAAGACGAACCTCGTTTTAGTCCAGCCGCAAAACAAGGGAACAACGAGGAAAGCCTCGAACGGAAAAAAAGAAGGACTAGGGCAAGGGTCGTTGGGGGGGTAAGACGAGCTTCAAGTGCAACCGTCAGAACCACTTATCCCAATCGACGACTAGGCGACGGCGAGACAAGGGGCAAGAAAGGGCGCGCATTGAATGGTAGTGGGCAAAGGGAAGGGAAGGAACAAGCTCGGAAAGCAAATGGGAGAGCCCGTAAGGCAGGTCAAAAAGAAACTCAATACCCGAACGAACGCGGGGATAACAGCCGGGGAGCTGAACTGTTCACGAAGCTGGAAGACGTTGCACGAAGTGAGGGTGGTGGCAGGGGGACCGTAACCACACGGCGTAAAACAAAGTGACAGAGGTGGCTGCGAAAAAGGAAGAAGACGGAACAAGGACGACGATGCGAAGAAAATCAGACCGGTCCGTAGAGGACGGGGGAAAAAAGACCAGCGGCGGTAAACCACGCGGCCACAACTGGGGCATCAGGGGGGAAGCGGCGACAAAGAAACGGGGAGTACAATGCGGACACAATACGAGCCCAGGTGTACTCGAAGCAGGCCATAAGGTTGACAAGGGTGAGGAGACAGGCAGCGAAAAAAAGCTTGTCGGTGCACCACCGAAAGCCGACCGAACTGAATGAACCGGTCCTCGGGCAAAGACCGGGAGAACGCCTTAAACGGGGGGGTCTTCTGCGGACAGAAAAAGCTTTCTGTAAGAGACGAGCCCTCGTGACAAGAGCCGGCGGGCTTTCGCCAGAAGCAAGAAATTCAAGGGGAGGAGGGGGAGTAAAAAGAACCCAGGGAAACGGCCGGACTACGTGAAGAATTCCTGGGAGGAAAAAAAAAGTCCGGACTCAACAAGAGCCGCTAAACTTAGCGGAAACGGTAGATGTCCGAGCAGGCCAGGGGACTCAGCCAGGCGTTCACCCGCGAAAACGAGGCAAAACCTAGTGGCGGATGGGAACGGATCAGAGATAAAGAAAACAACGGAAGAGGAGGAAAAATAGATTGACGAAGAAAGGAGACCGGCACGTAAACCGGTGCAGAACGAGGGGGGGGGAAAAGGCCGGGGAGGGCCTGACCTTGATACCGCAAGCACTAACGTGTGGGAGCTGTAACTGCTAAACCTCGAGAGGGGGGGGGCGATAGTCCTACAGAAATATACCCGAGTCGAAGACGATTGCAGCCAAGACGGTGAAGTAACAACATGTCCTGCGGAATGTCATTGATGGTTGAAAAAGCCCGGGAAGAGGAGACTAAGAATCCCGAGGGGGTGAGAGGAGACGATCGCAAGGAGCAAAAAAACGTAAACGGAAAACCTCGTTGTTTCTCTAGCAAGCCGGACGACGACCGGAAGCAAGACCGAGGGTTCTCTTGGTGCGCAGAAAGCGGCTAAGCTGGCCACGGCAGACAAAAGGTTCAACTCACAGTAACAACAGACACCGTAAGGCGCGTCGTGACGGGAACCCGACTCGTGGGTGTCTCGCGCGAAAACGAGAAGGTCGCAAGCCGTGGAGGGACGACATATGGGGCTGGAAATACGCGCTAAAGGGAGGGAAAAGAGAATCGTACGGCCGGTTAGAAGAGGGGACGTCACTTGAGTAGCCAATGGACCCAAGGTGAAGCAGACGAAGTGGGCCTCTTTCAAATCCCGACCCCCTGCTTCAGAACAAGAGCGCAAACACGTAGAAAAAAGGGGGGAAAAAAAAAAAAGGCGTAAGATGCGCAACGAATCCGAAAACGCCAGGAAATACGGGCGGAGGGCGAAGAATCTACACCAGAGACTTGTATCGTACAAAAGGAAGAACGGACAAACGAGCAGACACTTCACCTAGAGAAAGGACGCCAAGCGCGAACAAAGGATAGAAGCGGGCCGAGGGCGCAACAAAGCAAGAGTGGAGTCCGAAAAGGCAGGAAGGTCGCTCAAAAAGGAGGCGACCTGGGAAACAAAAAAAACAACAAATCAGACGCAGGCTGTCGTCCAGGTACGAGAGGGTCAAATCCGGGTGTGAGGAAAAAAAAAACAACCAAAAACGCTGACTTAACCGACGCTGAAAAACGCCCTCTTAGGCGTCAACCGCGAAAAAGGGGCCACGACTTCGACCGAAAATGAAATGACGACGAACGGGGAACGGGGTGAGAGGACGCAAAGGTTATCTTCAAAGGTGCGTATTGGGCTGAGAAAAAAAGACGAAACGGGGCCATTAAACGACCGATAGAAAAATGAAGAAGGCGGCTACGTAGGTATGGCGCACGGAGATCAACAAAGTAGCACCCAAAAAACAAAAAAACGAAAACACGAGGAAAGGAAGGGTCCAAGAACTGTTGAAGGACGTGCGAAAAACCAGGCCTTTAAAGAGCTACGACCGAAAAAAAAACCCAGGCCGGGCGGCCGCTACATACGGACAGAGGGGTTGACCAGGCGAGACCAAGCCCTGACTCTCCAAAAGGCACCGACTAGAAGTGGAAGCGGAGTCCGCCTGGACGAAAAGTCCTAATTTGCCAAGAAAAGAACATCAACTTCTGGTAAAGACCGCAAAAGGAATGGTATCCAACGGAGTACCTCAGGATCTACTTCACAGAATCCAAAAACCACGGAGAACTGGGGACCGACCAGTGGAATACCTGAGAAAGACCCGAGCCTCAAACGGCACGCTCGCGCAGGAACACAAAAACGCCTAATACGGGGAAAAAAACTTTTACAGTAAAGCAGGAAGGCTCTACGGGGTAGAATTCAATGCCGCACCTAGAAAGGAGGTGGATAGAACAGAAAAGGAATTGAACTCGAAAACAAGACAGAACTGCCTAGAATAGTTAAAGTCTGCTTGTTGGGAAGGAAGCCGAGTTCCCAGATCTAATCTCTATAGAGCTGTTGGTGCGAATGAGAAAGGCTGTTCCCTATAACAGTACGGGAGAGAGGGTCTCCCAAAAGGCTTAAATCCAGGTGAACAGACTGCAAAGCATACGGCAGGAACTGTTGATATTAGCGATAATGCCTCATCTTCTCAACCGCAGCGTATTTAAAAAGGCGATGAGGAGCGGGATAAAACAGGTCGGAAAATGCAGAAATTACCAAAACTAATCATCAAAGCAAAAAGAACACAACAGTCCAAAAAAAACGGGACATGCCGGAGAAACCAAACAGGAATCTGAAGGGACCGAAGCACAAAATCTGGTCAGAATATGGGAAAGGTGGAGGTCTGGAACAAGAATACTCAAGAGGGGGAGAAATTCACTCGGGGGAATAGTTTTCGAGGGAGGTGAAAGTAAAGTCATGTCGTAAAAAGTGGGAGGAGGGAAAGCCCGACATGGTGGTTGGTGGAAAGCTCTGAAATAGCAATAAACTGTTTCCCACGGACGGAAACAGGATACATAAGACAGTCATCCCACAGAAGGCCCCAGGAAAACGTGACTCGGCAGATAAAGGGTAGCACGTGGTGCACTTAATGAAGGAGGGGGAGGCGGGGGTGGCCTCTGGAGCAAGGGTCGCAAGAAAAGCTTTTTAGTCATTGGGCGAAAGAGGGACGAAAAAGGGAAGATGGGCGACAACGGAAAGCGAAGAGGACTGTGGGGACCCGGCGAAAACCCGAGGACGGCGTGGGTATGGAGGAGGGAAGGGGGCAGGGGTGCGATTTTGGGGTGCGAGTTTACATCACGAGCCTATCAGACAATCGAGGGGGAACACGTGGCAGCAGAGGGGACATCAAAGCCGGGAGGGGGGGGACGAGTTG
>Ga0179591_1320813_pt1 | contig 16449 bp, 23 predicted proteins | sample CZOMad2_1_08_16f_FD_182891 | JGI IMG/M metagenome (GOLD analysis project Ga0179591, IMG submission 182891) | Vadose zone soil fungal communities from Angelo Coast Range Reserve, California, USA - CZOMad2_1_08_16fungal (PacBio error correction) | ecosystem: Environmental > Terrestrial > Soil >...
AGATGCGGCAAAAAAGGAAGAAGAAGAGGGGGAAAAAAATTTTTCTCAAAGAATCCATGGAAGGAAACCCCTAATCACGGGAAAGAGTCATTCCATATTCGGGAAATTGGGTGAAGAGCACCTTCTTACCACCCCATGGTGATACCAAAAAGACTTTTCTAACACAAAAAAAAAAGGGGGGAAAGGTACTAGAAGATCAGTCTTCTGAAACCATAAAAACTCATGGAAGATCCGAAGGGATGGAGCCTTTCCCGGAGGAAGGGAAATTGGAATAAAAGGAATTGTTTAACCTTCCCTCAAGAGAAATTGGAAGAGAGATAAATCCCTAAGCAGTAGAGACTATCCGAAAAGTCTTCTTCATTGGGAAGGGGACTTGACGGCAGAATTAAGGTTTCAGTTAATACAGGAAAGGGGGGGGGGGAGAAAAAAAAAAAAAAAAAAAAAAAAAAAAAAACTTGAGAACGGAAAAATTTTGGGTTCAAAGGAGAAAACACCACTTTGCCTTACAGTGAAAGGGGGGAAAATACCCAAGACTTCGGGGGAAACCCACTTTTGAAAAGGGGGAGATTAAAGGAAAAAACGGACAACTAACCGTGTCAGTGGGAAAAAACCAGTTTCTATCGAGGGGAAAGGTACCCACAGAGAGATTTCAGGGGAGAGTGTGGGGGGGGGTAATGTCCGGTGGGTAATCGGACTCTTGGGCCGAGAGTGGGGGGCCTATTTTTCTGGGAAAAAGCATAAGGGGAGTTGTTATTGACATGGGGGGGGGGGGGTTCAAGGGGAAGAAGAATAGCAAAAAAAGCATTGTTTTAGGGGCGGAAGAGCTCGGGAAAGAAAGGGCTGTCAAAAAAAAAAAAGAAACCGCAGGTGCAGGGGAAAAAGCGATCAGGGGAAAGTCGGCAAAAAAAGAAAAAAATCGCCTAAGGGGAGTACATTGTAAAACAGCTGGAGGGACGAGTAAGTCCGGGAAAAAGGGCGTTCTCTGAAAAAAAGAAAGCTTAAGGGAAGCCCTAAAAAGCCCTACATCCCAGGGGGGAATGCCACAAAAAAAAAAAGGACCTGCCTGAGAGAAAAAAGAGGTGAAAAAGAAAAAAGGAAGGGCGATGGCCAGGGGCGAAAAAAAATTCATTTCAAGGAAAAGGGACCCGGAAGGGAAAGAAAAAAGACGTTTCCTACCGGGGGGGCACGGGGAACGTCCGGTGGGGCTGGGGAGGGAACCGTGCTATCGAAGGGAAGGGAGTTGGCAGGGGGGAGGGAACGACTGGCTTTAAAAAAAAACTGGCCGGGGGAAGGGGGTCCAAAAAGGGGGGTCTCGAGGGGGAGGGAAGGGGCAGGGTTAGCAATCATCCCATCACCAGAAGGAAGGAAAAACCGTCATCAAAAAGAAGACGGGAAACGATCCGGGACCGCATACAATAGAAAAAGACGTCGATTTGACTCACGGGATGCGGTACAAAGACAACATTTCCTTAAAAAAAAAGGAACGATGACCGAAGAAAAGGGAAGCCATCCATCACCAGAAGGAAAGCGAAGGGGGCGCCGGTTACCCAAATTAATTGGAAAGGGAGGTACTTAAGCGTTCATCGAGAAGGGAAAAGACGGCGATGGATGGAAAAAGCACGTGACATGAAACTTCAAGCGACAAAAATACCAGCGGGCGCCCGCGACGGCCTTTCTCCAGTTGAGTTCCTGGGGGGGGTGAAAAAAACGTGCAAAGAGAAAAGTAGTAGTGGTGGTTGCCATCAAAGCCCCGGCGGGGGGGGGGACAAGGTTTCCTCCCATAAAAGGGGAAGGAGCCAAGGCCAAAAAACTTGATCTGGGGGGGGGGGGGGGTGGGTTCTGCAAGCCCCCGAGGGGAGCCAGACTTTTGGGGGGAGCCTTCAAAAAAAAAAGGGGGTTATGAAAGGGGGAGGACTTCTCACTTGGGGCCAAGGCTTCAAAAAAAAAACCCCGGTAACGCCCCAGCCAGGATGGAAAAAGAAACCGAGCCTGCCCATGTCCGCATTCATCCTAAAGAGGTTTTGGTCGAATTAATCCCTAATCTTGGGGGGAAAGGGGGTACAGCAATGGAAGTGTGACAAGCACACTTGGGGAGGACTTTTCCGGGGGGGGGGACTTAGAGATTCCTTCTCGGAGTGGATGCCCCATTTCGGAGGGGACGCGGAACCGTCAGGGGCCATCCTTTGAGGGGACACCACGAAGCTTTTCTAAAGGCTTTGCGTCGGCATCGATCATAAGACGGTCCTTTTAGAGAGCGAAAGCCATTGGAAAAGGAACCATACTCTATCGCCGGGGGGGGGGGAGAGAGAATTCAAGAAAAAGGACAAAGGGGGGGGCGAATATCTTTCGCCCCCCACACGGAAACGCTGATAAATGCGAAACTGCCTTTCCGAAAAAAAGGGGAAAAAAATCCGTATGTCAAAAAACCCGCTCACGGCCTACTTCGGAGCACTAATCAAAGGTCGCGAAAAAATAAGGGGAATAATCATTGGGCCTTGCAGACGCTAAGATGGGAAAAGAGAAGGAAAACAACGAAAACGGAGGGGGAAAGAGAGAGATCAGCTAGGGGGCCAAGGAAAGGAAGGGGGTTTGGAAACCAAGGGGCTCCAAAGGCGCCAAGAGGAGGGGGGGAGCCGGCCAGGGGGATCTTGTCAAAAACGCCAATTTGAAAGAGCGAGTTAACATAGGGGTGGCTATCGAGAGGAGTCACCGTGTTATCTAGTGGGAAGAAAGTCTCAGGCAGGAAGCAGATGGAAAAAAGGTATCCACACCAATGGACGAGAGGGGGTCCGAACGCGCGCAGAAGGGGAGGATGACGACAGGGCGATCCAGACCGGGGGGAAAGAAGAACAACAAAATGGGGCAGAAAGACCCATTGCAAGAGGCCAACCCTTGGTTTGGCGGGGGGGCGACTTAATCGGCTAAAGTCCATGTCAGAAAAAAAAAGGGGTCTCGGCCCAGGTCCAATAGGGTACAACATGAGGTCCAGCAGGAGGGAAATCCCGAACAACTTGAGGCCTGCCTGAAAAAAAAGGGTGTGACAGGGGAGCGTCCTTGCGGGGCGGAAAAAAGTATCAGGGGGGGGGGTCTTCATCCCAAAAGAAAAGGCTTTCGGCAAGGAAAGGGGCTGTCCTAAGACCTGGAAAAGGAAACAGGGCCACCAGAATGCACAAGGGGGGAATTGCTGCATCAAGGGGTATACACCAGGGGAAAAGGGGGGGGGCTTGGAGAAACTCACTACTACGGGACGAAGGAAACGGCGGTATAAAAAAAACTTCATATAAGGAGAAAGACCTCGTCAGGACCCGGAAAAGGGTCTTTGGAAGTAAAAGGGGTTTTCATGAAAAAACAAAAAAAAAAAAAAGGGTGGTACAGTTTTTAAAGAACCGTTTCACGCCAAAAAAGAAGGAAAAAAGCTTATTACCCGGAGGGTCGGCCTACAAGGGGAAAACGTCGCCGACTTGTGGTGATTGAAAAAGACGAAATTCCGGTCATCCCGGAAAAAGGGAAAGGGGGGAAAGGACAAGGTAGAAAAGGGGGGACAATCCACCAAAAGGGATGGCAACAAGAGGGGGAGGGGAAAACCAGATTCATCGACTGGGGAAAAGGAATGAAATTCTAAGGAGGGGGGACCGGCCACGGAGGGGGGGCTGCCCCGTCAGAGAGTTCCCGTTCCTTGGCAAATGGGCCCCAAAGAACCGAAGAACCTCCCGGGTCAGACAAGACAGATTATTCAAGAGACTCTCTTGTCAGGGGAGAAGGGGAAGGGTCACAGACACAAGCAGCCTTTAGGTATATACAAGACGACAAGACCACTAACTGGGTAGGGAAAAGCCGAAAAGGGGTTTCCTTGTCGTAGACTTTCCAGATGCAAGGGAAATGGCGGCTTCTCAAAAGAAAATCTCCGCGACGGGAAGGGAAAAATCCGCGATTCAAAGGGGGCTCCTGCCGAACCGGGACCGGGGTCCGGCGGTGAATGGCAAAAGGGGGTCCCGCGTAGGGAAGACGACAAAGACCGGCAAAATAGAATCCCTGAAAGAAAAAAAAGGGCAGCCCGGAAGCACGTCGGCAGGAAAGGATGCCTATCAAACTGTGCTCGTACGACGCGCCCTAAAGAACTTCCGCCCAAAAACTGAGTTGGGGAGCCCGGGAGGTCACAGCCCTGTCAAAACCTTAATCCCCCACTAGGGAGGGGTCGACAACAGAGGGCCCGCGCGCGCGTGCATAAATCGTTTAAAAAAGAGCCACGGGAGCGAAAAAAAAAAAAAGGACTGCAAAAAGGCAGGCCCTATTGGAAAAGAAGATCGATCGCCCCGGGGGTGGGCTCCCAGGGAAGGGAAGTCGGGGCCCGCAGTAAGGGGGGAGCAAAAAAAAGCCTTGGGTCATTTGAGGGGGAAAGGGGGGGGGTGGAGCAGTGTGGGTGCCGGGTCGGTTAGAGAAAATCGCCAAAGGGGGGAAGGGGGAAGGGCACCTTACTCCCAATTCCTGGAAAAAAAAAAAATGATTCTGCAACGTAACGGAAAAAAACTCTATAGAGGACTGCTGAGGAGAGAAAAAAAAAAATCACTGAGGAACTTACGTGCCGGACGGTTCCACCACAAACCGAGACCCGCCGAAAAAAGAGGTAAAGGGGAAAGGGCCCCCGTATCAGAGCGGCGGCAAAGGGAAAAAGAAAAGTTTGTATTAAAAAAAGCCGCAAAGGGTTCGTGAAAGGGGAAAAACGGTTAAGGAAAAAAAGCCCCGCTGGATCAAGAGGAAAATGCGTTAAAATGGGGACGGGAGTGGACCCCGGGGGCCCAAACGGCAATGGGAAGGTGCCGCCCCGCTTACGGGAGGAGAAAGGGCGAGGTCCTCCCAACCGAGTCGACGATCTGCCGAGGAACAACAAAAGGAAGGAAAGAAGGAAATGTGGGCTTGGGAAGGGGATGTCACGAAGAGGGGGAGGGAGAAAACACGCCTGCCGGGAGGGAAGGCAGACGGGCAAAAACTTGAAAAGGAAAAGGTACCATAGGAACGGCCCATGAAATAAAAACAAAGAGAACAGCGGGCCTAGGGTGCTAAAAGGATTGACTCAACTATCAAGGGAAAAGAAGACACCCAAGGAGCTCATTGTCCGAGGGACCTAGCCGGTAAAGGAAAAACCCGCTCAATCGTCCTGGAAGCTTGGTGGGAAAAGGTAGGCACCTACAAAAGGGGGGGGCGCAGATTCCTAAGAACTCGGAGAATCCGAAAATTGAGACCTTTTTCTGAAGGAAAAGTTTAACGAGGAGTTCATAAGGTGGTTGGTGAAGACAGCATCGTTCGGAGCCACCTTGGAGGGGAGAGAAATGAGAACGTGAAACCCGATCCATAAGGCGGGGAACTGGGAGAAAGGTGTTTCTTCCAAATTTCTGGGACATGAAACCCAAAGGGGGGGGGGTGGGGGTGGGGGGGGGGGGGGGGACGGGGCGTACGGAGAAAAAAGAAAAAACCACTTCATGCGGAAACCTCAAAAGGGTTTGAAAGCCAACAGGGGGCTATCTCGCCTCAAAACATGGGGGGAGACCCTAGGAAACCCTGGAAATTCATTCCCTTTTCAGGAGGGGTGAACGGGAAAGAAAGCGGCCTCCATGGGGCCGATAGAAGGGGAGTTTGGGGTTCCTGGGAAACTTTGAATTTTTGCAGGAAGGCTCGTGGTGTGCAAAATGGTGGCAGGTCAAGGGGTCGCAGCTAAGCCATCCTTTTAACCCCGGCCCGCGGGCGAAAAATGCAGGCGTCGCCATGCCGAAGCGGAGAAAGGTTTGCTCAGGGCCAAGGCAGAAAAAGGGGTCATGGAATGTACGTGCTGGGGGGGACAGGGACTATTGGAATGACGGTTGGAACCAGCGCTGGGAGGGGAAAGACCTACGCGACAGGGGGGACCTCCCTCAAACCGGAAATCCAAAAACACTGCTGGCCCAGAAAACACGGTTGCAAGGATGAAAACCCCCGGGAAATAGTGAGTCGCGTGCGAATGGGGGGAAAAAGACACGCATTCAGAGAACGTAATGAATGAGAAGTCAAGAGTCGGCCTTTTTTGGGGAACCAGTGTAGGGGGGGGGGGGGTCCTTTTGTGCCGTTGCCGGGGGCTGGCTTGGTGGGAAAACTGGGAACGACTGTGCCTGGGGGGTTGGCGCCGGCCGCAAATGTCAAGGGCTTCAAAGACCGGGGGGGAGTCTTTGAAATAAAAAAAAAAACCGTCCACCGGAACCGTAGAGGGCCTGTCCCCCCCCCGAAGGATAGGATATCTTCCCAAAGAAAAGGTTTAACCGACCCTCAAGTTCAGAAGGAAAAAAAAAAAGCACTTCCATTTGGGTCGGCCTAAGAAAGAAATGCTTCAGATGAAAAGAAAATATTCTTTGAGAAATCGCGAACTGAGCCGGTTCCACACACGGAAAAGGGAAGAAGCGTTACCAGGGGGGTTTCTCGAGGGGGGGCGAACCTTCCGCCACTTTTCCCAAGGGGGAACGTCCCCGGGAACCTACCATACAGCGGAAAAAAGCGGTCTGTACATTATCTGACGTGGGATCGCCGGGGGGGGGGTCAGTAAGTAGTGGTTGGCTCCAGAAAGAGGGTGCAAGGGGTAAAACATAGATGGCCTTGATGTAAGGAGGGGGCCCACTTTGATCGGGGGGAAAGGGGGGGGGGGGTTGCCAGTGACCGCCCCCGCCGCCATCGGGGAGCAAACCTGGCAAAAAGGAAAAAGGATGCCCGGAGAAACTCAAAGAGGCTCGAAGGGGACCCACGCGGGTCCGGGAAGAACCGCCAGCAGAAAGTCTCAAAAAGGACCACAAAAAGAGTCAAGCAGCCTATAAAGGGGACGGGCCTTAAGAAAAAAGGAAGTTTCAGCACCAAAGGTGGGGTGTACTAGGTGTGTGTGGAAAAAGAGCCTTGGTTCGTTGCGGAGGGGGACTTAGAAGAAGAAAAGACCGTCGCTTTCAAAGCCCGCCCCCCCGGGGGAAGAACCTTTGGCCTCTTCGAAAAAAAAGAGAGAAAGTTCCTGTGAAGGAAAAATTTTTTCTTTCTCAAAGATTTGCGCGCCGGGCTGTTTCCGCAGGAAAGGTCATCTGGGGAAGCAGGGAATTAGGAAGACCTCGAGGGTGGGGGTCTAAAAGCCCCAACAGAGAAAGATCGAAAAAGATGTACTGGGGATGAAAGAAGACCGATCCCAAAAAGCGAATAGAAGGATAATAATCTCCCAAAGCCGAAAACGCAGGGAAAAATAAATAAAAATTTCCGAAGGTTAATACAAGAGGGAAACGTCCGGGGGAGGGCCAAAGTTTGGGCTCCTACGGAGGCAGGGAGGTTCACGGTTGTAACAAAGCGATGGTAGAAAGGCCGGACCAGGAGAGGAAAAAAAAAAATCTCTCACCAAGATATTAAAAGAAGAAGGAATCTCGCGGCCAAGTACGGGAAAAAAAAGTATTGCTTTGGGAAAAAAAAGAAGGGGACGGGGGCCACTCGCCAGAAAAACCAGTAGTCGAGGGGTGTGTCTGAACGGGGAGGTTGTCGTTCTTGGGGGGGAAAAAAAAAAGGGCCCCCAAAGAGGGGTTTCAGGGAAAGTCATCAGGGACGATCGGCGGCCAAAGCTGAACGGGATCGAGTGAAAAAAAAGCCTCCAGGGGAAGATCGAGATTTTGCCGGAAAAAAATGGGGCGAGAAGAAAAATATACTAACCGCCCCCAGAAAAGGGGGAACGACCGGAAAAAACCTCTCGAAAAGTTTTTTGCTGAAAGCCCAAAAAGGGGGCATCCACGCAAAAGTGGGGGCCAACCCGGGAAAAGGGGGGGCTTGGGAAGAAAAAAGACTGAAATAAAGAAGAAAGTCCAGGTAAGGGGGAGAAAAGGCTCGGCTTCCGTCGAGGGGAAGGACAGCCTCTTCAGGGGGAGAAAAAAAAGAACCAACTTTGAGGGGGGTAGTCTTGCAGGAAAAACCGGTAGAGCGGAAGGGGCGGTCTAACCAGGGAGAACGGCGGCCGCACGGAAGGAAATCCCCGAATCCCCGCATGAAAAGGCAAATTGGGCTGGGAGAGCTGCCATACCAACAAGGGGAGGGGGGGGGCCTGGCGAAAAGAAGGGGAGATATGTGAGACCCCTTTGGGAAAAACAAATCCTTGGGACGTAGGAAAAAAACACGTAGACTGGGGTACAGAAAAATTAAACGTCCGATAGAAGGGAAATATCTTGTCTATACAGGACAGAAAGCGGGCGAACAAAAAGAAAAATCGGGGGAGCGGTAATGGGAAATTTAAAAAGGGGGGTTTCCTCATAGCGGAAGGAGGAAAAAAAAAAGCAGATTAACTCTTGAAGGTAAAAATTCCGGCGGCTAAAAGAAGAAGTCGCGGGGGAAGGGGAAACCTCACTCCCTAGGAAAAAAGGCATTTCCGTCAGGGGCAAAGATATCCGAAGCCTTGGGCAGAGGGGCAACTCCTCCGGGGAAAAAGGAAGCGGTAAAATTGGACTTGACAGCAGGAAAGGGGGTTAGTCCGGGGAAAAAGGGTTGCCTGTGAGGGATGCCCAAGAAAAGCCGGGGAGCCGGTTTTCAGAAAAGTCCGGCCATCGAAAATGTTGGGGCCCAGTCGTGGGGAAAAAAAAAAAAAAAAGGCCAAGCAGGTTCGCACTTCTATAGACCACTAAACGAAGGGTACGAAAAAGGCGACCCCAGTCTGTCTGATTACGGTCCATAGGGGGGAGGGGAATGCGGCGGACCAACTGTCAAAAAGAACCTGCCTGGGGGGGGTACAACAGCGTTTGGGGGGGAAAAAGAAGACGGGCAGACGGGAGGGCCCAGCCTTGGATTTGAGGGAAAAAGGGGTCCGCGGAGGGGAAAAAAGGGGGACTCCAGCTCCCATCGCAGGTCGGAACAAGGACAAACGTCCATCCGGGAAACATCGGCCAAGGGATGGGCCGATCCAACTGGAGCGGAAAAATGCTACTCCCCACGGCCGAGAACAGCTTCTGCGATATCTCAACCCGGAGGAACACCCCCCCCTTTCCCAAAGGGGATCACTATGCTAAGTGTAGCCCCCCTTCAACAAAAGGGACGTGGGGGGGGGGGGGGCCCATTCGGAAAGAAAAAAAAAATTACCGGTAAGAAAAAGACCACCATAATGGGCCTTAGGGTAAAGGGGAATTCTATATAAAAGCCTGGGATCCCCCCCTTAATACGGGGGAGGGGGGGGGTTTCAGGAAGTGTAAGTTACGACCCCTCCGCCTGGTTGGGATTTACTAAGCGTTCAACTGGGGGGGGGGATGCCATTTGGGGGGGAAAGATTTCCTGAGAGGGGGAATCTTCAGGTGTGCGCTTCAGACGACCCGATGGATTATTCAAACTGGGGGTAGATTCTGCAAAGAGAAACTTCGGATCAAAGGACATGCTTTCGGGGAGGAAAGACGGCGACGGGGGACCAAAAGGGGAGAAAAAGACGATACCCGGCGAAAAAGGAGAATCTCACGGGAAAGGGGGAAAGGGGCGCGATTTTTGGGAAAAAGAAAAACACTGAAGTTGAGGAAGAACGAACGGGGAAGCAAGGGAAAGCTTGGATCATCTCTTGGGGGAAGGGTGCGTAGGGGGAAGGGCTCTTGGCCTTTCCCAGGAGGTGCCACGCCGCGAAAAAAGGCAGCACGGTTGGCGAAGCGAAAGGAGTCGAATATCGGGCAGGGAAAAAATCTCAAAAAAAAAAAAAAGAGATGAGAAAAGAGGAATGAGTTGAGTTCAAAAACAGACGAACTATTGTGTATGAAAAAGGACAAAGGCTTCCCGGGGAAGAAGTCTGAGGGGCACCTGCGCCAAGGCGAGGGCCAGAAAAAAAGGGAAAAGGTCCCATTACGCACAGGGGGCCAAGAAAACCCCATCTATTTAGGAAAAGACTTCTTCAGGCAAAAAGGGTGCCGGGATGACGCACGATCAGGGCCCGGCTCAGGGGAAAAAAATCTCGGGGAGGCCTCCTCCTCTGAGGACTAGCCGTGGAACCTACAAACGGGTCCCCCCCCTCGGGGGGGCCTGTGGAAAAGGAGGAAGTATTCCCTAGAAGCAGGCAGAAGAGGAAGACTACAAAACTTCTTAAAAAAAGTTAAAGGTAAAGGAGACCCAGGGGGGGGTTTCAGGAAAAGAGGGTGTCAGGGTCAAAGGTTAAGGGGAAATTTGGGGGGGGGAAATCACCTATTAGACCCCACTAGAACACATGTCCGTCCACGACAGCTTCGTACATTACAGGGAGGGGGCCTTAAGGTTCCACTGGAAAAACGACGTAATTCAAGGGGGAAACCCGGGACATAAAGCAGGAGCCATGGCGGGTACCAGCCCTGGAAAAATCTTCAAGGCTTTTCTGGGGGACCTGGTCAAAATTGCTGCCTCGGGCCGAAAGAAAAGTGGCAGGGGGGGGGAAGGGGTTTAAAAAAAACACTTTGGGTTAAAAGAAGACATCGGCAAACAGGGGGGGGAGTTTTCCGGGGGGGGGGGGCAGGGCCTGGACCGATACAATATCAGGGTCCGGCGCGAAAAAGAAGGGGCCGTGAGGAAGGGGCCGAAACAGGTGATAGGCAACATAAAACGGGGAGGGCATGGACGTCGGGAAAAAAAAAAAAAGTTTCGAGAAAAAATGCGAGTGGGCTCGTGGGGATGGGGAACGGGGAGGGACCTAAAGAAGACTTTCCGCACCAGGACAAACGAAAAACCAAGAGCTTACTACGATCCCGGGGGGGGTCCACTGGATCCGAAAGTTAAATCTTTTAACATATGGCATTAGGAGGACTATTTCCCTTTCAGGGGGGCGACAATTCAATCTTAGAAGGAAGAACTTTAATGGGGGATGTTCTCCTTTTGGGGGAGAAAAAAAAGGGGCGTCTGGTTGGTTCCGTTCTTAGACAGGCAGGAGGGGAGGTTGCCGAACTGGGGGGGGGGGACAAGCCTCGGGACAGGGGGGGAGTCCTCGGATGACCTTGGAGCTCCGGGGAAATAAATCACAAAAAATGCCAAAGGGGGGCAGCCCCCTCCTTCAGGGGGAATCGGCCGCAGACCTGAATCAAAAAAGCCAAAAACACAGTAACTCGATGTTGGAAAAGAGATGGGTCGGGGAATTTCTGGCTATACCATCCTGAAAGGAAAATGCCTAAAGGCTGACAGAGTTCCTGGGAGGGGGATCTAGAACGGATCCAACGCGGGGTTTCTCCGAAAATCCGGAAAAGGCGGTTACACTTAAGAGGGGCGCTTGGAAAAACGGCGAGGAGGAAAAAAGTCACACTGGTCAAGGAAAAAAAACTGCCCGGGACAAGTTCGAACAAAAAAAATCGGAGCGGTCCGGGGGGGGTCAGGTCGCCATGAAGGATCTTACTCCAGGGATTACCGACAAATCGGAAGGGGGTGGTTGGCTGGGGGAAAGCCCCAGCGGGGGGGGTCCTCCAGAAGGGCCCCCTGGGGGAAAGCCCAGGCCCCAAGAGCTGGTTGTGTTGAAGAGGGTTGGTCCCGAAGAACCCCCAGACTTGAAGAACGTTCACAAGGGAAGGGCGGGAAGGAAGAAAGCCGGCCTAGGATCCCGCGGAAGGGAACGACAGCCTGCTAGCAAGGGAAAGAAAACAACATTTCCTGAAAAGAGAGGTGGTCGGGGGCAAAAGGGAAGCCGAAAGTGCAAAAATTTTGTACGCAGGGAAAAAAAGGGGGCCGAAGCCGGGGGGGGGGCGGCCGGGAGGTAGACGATTCCCGTAATTCGCCCACGCAAAAAGAGGGACCGTGTTTGGCAAGAAAAAACCTTTGCGGGGGGGGGGGGGAAGCGTTTTCGTGAAGGGTCATCAACCCTCAGTCGCTGGGGGGGCCGGGAGGAAGCTCGATCTGGCGAGAACGTTTTTTCTATTAGGGGGGAGAAGAAAGCCCTTGTTTTTTCTAACAATACAGAAGAAATCGAAAATCCTGGACGGGGAAAAGAGGAGGCACTCGAATAATCCCCAGAGAGGAATCTTGAAGCCTAAATCGAGGGAATTTACTCAAAGAGGGATCGGAGCCAAACGATCAACCCCGGCGGTGCCTTTTCCTAACACCCGTCCCTACGCAACTCCCCCCGCGGTTTCACTCCCCGCTGCGTGACCCCGTACCTTGGGGGAAAGACGGGACCAAAGAAAGTTTGCGGAAATCCGTGGAGGAAAAAATGATCTCTCAAAACAACAACAAGAAAAAGAAAAAGAAAAGATGAGAGAGCATGGCCCGGAACGAAAATTGCTTTTTGAAACAAAACCAGGGGCTCGCAAACAGTATGCCAGGGACGGGGTCTGAAAAGAAAGTTTCGGTTCAGGGGGCTTCCAAACCCGGGAAAGCATGGGGGAGGGAAGGTGATAGCGGGTACCCATCTTGGACTTCGGTCAAGCAGAGTGAAAAAGGGTATCGAGTGCATGAAGCCCGGGAAGGGGCCTAGAGGGGGGGGAATTGTAGAAAAAAAGGCAGTCTCCGGGGGGGGGGGAAAAAAAAACTGAATAGGGGGGAGAGAGAAAGAGATTATCGACCTGGGGGGGGACTACTCCTGCAAAAAAAGACGCGGAAGACGTTTTTGGGGAAGAGGAGGCTTGCCCAGACGTCCCGCAGTGGGGGGGGTCCGAGGAAAAAACCCTTTTACTAAAGGGGGGGAGGGTTCATCAGACGAAAAAAAGAGCTACTTCACGACTCCCGGACAGGAGAAACATTCCGGACAAAATCTCTGGAAAAAAGAGATGTCCATCTTCCGAAGAAAGAATACCACATGAGGAAAGAAAATGAAGACCATTTTTTAGGTCGGCCCTTGGGGAAGCCTCTTATCCTCGGAGTCGAGGAAGAAGGGGGCATCCCTTCTGGTCCTGGAGGCAAAAGGATCCAGGGGTTAGCTGGGGCAACCCGGAAAAGGAGTGGGGGTTCCAAATTCCATCTAAGGAAGAACACCCGTCAAAGAAAAAGGGGGGGCCCGGGGAATTGCAAGAACCACTACAAAAAATCACCAGACGGGCGAATTAATGGGGCCGAACATAAAAGCGTCGACGCTGGGAGGGTTTTTTCGGGATAATGTGAAGTTTCAGGTGGAGTTTTTCAACGAAAGGAGACCCGTTGCGCCCAAGCTGGAAGGGGGGGGGGTAAACGCGGGAAAAAAGTCAGGTAAAGGGGCTACAGGAAACGGGGAAGAGGGAGGGAGCTTCTTTGGGGGGGGAGGGGGAACTTCACGCGGTTCCGGTAGTTCCGGTCAAGGGTTAAAAAATAGAAAGCCACCCCAAGAAAAAAAAAAGGATGGAAAAAGAGGGGAAAAGGACCGATTCAGCGGTATGAATCAAAAAACGGGACAACGAAAAGAGGGGGGGGACGGGGGCCTGGAAAAAAGGGGTCCGGCAACAGGTTCCGGGACTTGGGATGAAGCTCTCCACGGGCATCCCCTAAAGGCCTCGTCTGAGACAATGAACAAGAAAAAGCCCCCGCCCTTTGAAGAAGTATATCCCACAAGAAAAAAAAAAGAAAGCCACTACCTACTTGGGGGGGAAAAAAAAAGAAGCTCAAAAGAACGGAAGTCATGGGGGGGGGGTACGTTCCAGAGTGAAAGTGCGGCTTTCTGAACAATAGAAGATACCGGGGGAAGGTCGGGGTTCCAAAAAAAAAAGGAAGGTGGGCCTTCCAGGACGAGCAAAAGGGGGGATGTCGGGGGGAGGAGGGGCAAAGGGGACGCCGTTTAGCCGACGACAGCTCCCTTGCAAACTCACGGGAAAGGAAGAAAAAAAACCAAACTCCAGCACGAAAACGCGCCACAAGAGTGCCGTCAACATTCTAGCCTTAGAAACGCCCGCAAAGAGGACACCGCGCAAAACCGTCAAGAAAAGGAGGGTAACTCAACGGCCCCCCACCAAAAAAAACAGAACCACGAGCAAAAAAGGGAGGGGCAAAGTTTCTCCAGGGGCCCAACTCGAGAAATACAGACAGTCGAAAAGCCAAAAAGGGGGGTCACCCCCCCATAAAAGATATCAAGGGCAAAGAGGTTGTACCCTCAAAAGGGCTCCACCTGGGTGACACTCCCACGGAAAAAGGGTTTTCCTCATGAAGAAAAACCCCAGGCATGGGGGGAGGGGAAGAAACATTTAACTAATAGTGGACTACAGGGGGGTGGTTTCTCTTGGGAGAAAGGGATCGCCAAAGGGGGGAAAAGGAAGAAGAAGTACTACCAGAAGGAGGGGAGAAACCTTAAACCCTGGGATTCCTTTAACGGGGAACAGGGAAATTCGAGACATCAAGGAGACGGCCTTCTTTCGAAAAGAGAAAAGAGAAATCGCAGGAGAAGGGTTTCCACATCTTTAAAAAAAAAAAAAGGATACCCGGCGGGGGGGAGTTTAAACCTCGGTAGTCAACGTAATAGAAAAGAAGGGAGAGGCCCTTCGCTATTGGGAGAAAAGCACGAACGGGAAAGGGGGCGTTTTTCCAGCGTTTCGCCCCAGAGCGGAAAAGGCTGTATATCGGTTGGGGGAACGTAATGGGCCAGGGAAGGGACCTGGCCCTCGAAGTGGGGGAAGGAACAAAACCCCGCCGCTATCCCGAAGACAGGTCCTCCACAGTAGGAAATAGTCATCCATCATGCAAAGACGAGAAAACTGAGGTATGATTAAAGGGAAAGAGGGGAAATAAAATAAGAAGGCGATCTCGGGGAAACCTTCGCCAGAAAGGGGAAGGGGCTTACGGGGAGGGGCAAAAAAGGCGTAGGTCCATGCAAAAAAGAAAACCCCATTACGCACGCGTCCCAACAAGTCCAGAGGGGAGGAAAAAGATACGGGGCGAACCCCGGGGGGCGGGAACCAGGTTAATCATGAGGGAAAAAGGAAAAACCCACTCCCGATTCCAGCGTGGAGAATCGTGCCAAACTGCAAAAAAACGTACTCACCCTTCTCCTGTGAAAAGGAGCTGTGGAAAGGCAGGGAAGGGGGCGAGCCATTTAGAGAATCCAGTCAAGGAGAAGTCCGAAGTGAGAGGAAGTGCCCGTTAGGAAAATATCTTCCAAAAAACCAAAGTTTTTGCATCTCGGGGGGGTCGGGGGTGGACGGGTGAAGCGGCCCCAAAGGGGGGAGATCCTCAAAAGTCAGCAAGCACCACTGGACTCCATGGGGGGGACAAACTACCTTAACCAAAAAACCAGAAAGACGGGCTTTAAACCTTCCTGCGGAAAACGTATTCCCTTTGGGACAAACCAGGGGAAGGGAAGCCTTCATGGAGGGAAAGAAAACTTCTGGCATTCTGGGGGGGGGGTGTGACAGTGGGGGGGGGGAAAAACTCTGGCACGCTGGACGACGAGTCTACAAAGGGGTTGGGACCGGGGGGGCGACAAGGTTGCGGGGGCTCGTGGGGGGGGTTCCGGTGACCGGTGACTATATAGCGGTCAGGGGTGTTGTCTGGCTTCATCTTTCACCATCCTGGCGGGCGTCTCCTGCCGCAAGGGAGGGGGTTTATCACGGACATCCTCACTGGAAGTTCATGGGGAAAGGGTGGACAGGGGGGGGAAAACTCGTTCGACTAAAGGAAAAGAGTGGGGAGCGCTTGGGGATCGCGAAAAAAAGCAGGGGACCCCTGGCCTCACCAAACCAAAAAACCCAAAGCCCCCTTAACCCTCTGCCGGGGGGGTCCACAGGGACATAAGGCAGTGAAGAGGGTCTATTTCCTGGGGGGAAATGAATCATGGGGATCATCTTAGAAGGGGGGAAGGGATAATACTCAACTAAAAGAAACTTTTTTGAGTAACCAGGACCAGGGAAGTGGTGTAGGAAAAGGTTGGCTATCAGGAGTGGCGAAAAGGGACGGCTTGTTGTTTGAAGAACGGGGAAACTTGAAAAAACGCTGGCCGGAAAAGCGCAGGGGGGGGAAGGGGGGGCCAAAGGCCTCGGGGAAGAAAAAGTTATTCCGACCATCAAAACAGCCAGGCAAAAAAAACTGGGCCTGAAAAAGTCCTTGGTCATCCTCCAAAAAAAGTCACCTTTGCACTATCCTTATGGGGCCGAGGGCCTCCTTAAGAAAGGGGTTACAGAAGGGGTTGTCAAGAAAAGTCAAAAGGGGGAGGGAGGCTTAATATAAAACCTGCGGAAAGAAGAAGGAAAGGAAAATGAGCTAACTCACCGCGCCGGGGTCGCCGAAAGTTGACCCGCTTTTGGGAAAAAACTCTTTTAAAAAAAGCGGGGCAGGGGAGGCACTGCGCAGAAAATTGAAGAAAAAAAACACTGGTCATGAACCTTAAAAAAGAAGGAGGGACAAACGACAGCAGTCAGCACGGGGAGGCCGGTCCCATTAAGTCCTGGTGATAAGAAGAGGGAAAAAAAATCGTCAGTGGAGGGTTGGCTGTCAAGGGGGCAGGCTGTGCAGGGGGAGTCACATAAAGACCGGGGAAAAGGGTATCCCAGGCCCCACTGAGTTTTATCTGGTTGGGGGGTGGGCCATTCAGAAAAAGGAAACCTATGC
>Ga0179591_1259074_pt1 | contig 16448 bp, 12 predicted proteins | sample CZOMad2_1_08_16f_FD_182891 | JGI IMG/M metagenome (GOLD analysis project Ga0179591, IMG submission 182891) | Vadose zone soil fungal communities from Angelo Coast Range Reserve, California, USA - CZOMad2_1_08_16fungal (PacBio error correction) | ecosystem: Environmental > Terrestrial > Soil >...
CTTAACATTGATGAAAGGGAGTCAAAAAAAAGCTTCGAAAGCGAGATACCCGGGGGGGGATACTAAAAGGGCGAACTCTGCTAGAACCGAGATTGGGCCTGGAACAGTATTTGGGGGGGGGAGGGAGTGGTGGAAAATGGAGGCTTGGGCTTCGCAAGCGATTTACACGCAAGGCCCCGCGAAAACTCCAAATGCCGGCCGCTCCGTAGCGGGCTCAACGGCAAGGCTTAAAGAGTACAGGAGTGGCGATCAGCGGCACGCGGCGAGGGTCTCGTTCCACGCTCAACACGGTTTTCCAAGGGCACGGTAGGAGGAAGAACATTTAGTGCAAGACAAAGCTACATTGCGGAGCGTAGGCGTGGTGGGCACGGAAAATTAATGGCAGGGGGGAGGGGGCTTGCGGTCGCATGGAGGAAAAAGGCTTCTACAAGGCGCGGCAAGCGGAGACTCTCGAAAGGGGGGACCGGAAAAAGGAGGGAAGAGAGTTACTCACGAGTCAGAACCGCTTAATCAAACTTCTTCATCAACGTCGAGGGAGGGTTACTTTCGGAAAGCGGAACGTCTTATAACAAGAAAGAAGGGGGAAGAGAGGTCTTATCGATTCTAGGGTGCGGGAGGAACGCTGCAGCCTTTTGGTGAGGGAGATTTTCTTGCTTCTAAGGTAGCCTCATGGGCAATGGGTGATGGTGCGAAGGAGGGAGGAGGTTACAGCGTGGGTGGGGTGGGAAGGAAGCACATCGGAGATGCAGGCGTCAGGCATCGGCTGCCCGTTTCATATTCCTATCGGATTCAAGGAAAAGAAAAGGTAACCGAAAAGGGAGGGACGGAGTTCAGGTCTCTTTGGAATTTTACCGGTCCGCCTTCAACTTCCCTTGTGGCGCGGGGAGGGAATCCCTCACTCAACGGAAGTCTAGGGTCAAAAAGGAGGCGAAAGGGAAAACTCCGGTTCGCCTTTCCGAAGGAACTTCTGGTCGCCGGTGGGGTACAGACACGGGACGCCATCTCCGGAAAATCTCTCAAACAAATTATTAGGATTAAATTAAAAGAGGGATGGGGGGGGGGCGGGGGTCGCTTTTATCAGGGGATCCACAAGGAATTCGGCAAGGCTTATAGAAAAAGCTACCTATATAGCTGTGAGGCGATGGGGAGTCAATCGCCGACTTCCTTGTGGGGGCTAATTTCCGGTCATCAAAAAGCGACACCTTGAAGGAGGCAGCAAGACGGGTCCCCTCTCAAAAAATAAGGAAGGGGAGAGGTATCGTTCCAACTCAGGCGAGACGACGATCTGGCACAAAAAAAGGAAGCATATTCCCATTGCGAGAGCTGAGCGGGGCGACACCACCCACACGGAAGACTCAGGGTGTCGTTACAATCAAGGGGCGCACTTCACACCGTCAGGAACCGAGATCGTAGACAGGCTCCAAAAGGAGACTCTCCACGGGCCAAAGGTCGCGGAGCGCACCCTAATAGGCCTTGGAGAGCAACCCGCTGCGGACCTCCGGGGCGAGTCCTCCCGAAGGGGGAGGCCAGTACACGCCATATACTAGTCGTGATCGGCAGCAACGTTTGTGAAGATAGGAGGGGAACGCCTATTCTAGAGGTACCTCGACCTCGCGGCAAACAAAGCAAATAAGAGGTACATGAAGGCACAGGTGGTGACCCAGGAGAGACTCAGAAGCCTCCCAGAACCTCGAGCAAACCAAGAGGCCTTCGTCCACCTAACCAAACCACTGACGTCTCTCGCGCCAATCAAGGGCTGAGGGAAACGGACATTGGGGGGGACTCCTACACTATAGGAGAGGGCGAACACTAGTTGAGAAAATACAACTGGGGAAAAGGTATACCCTCGAAATTTCTCTGCATCTGAAAAGAAAACAAGGGAAAAGGATTCAAAAGTACTTTCTTTCAGGGGACAAGACTTGGGACGGAAGGGGCCGGGGGAAATTGGTGGAGGTCGCTTTCCTTCTTGAAATAGCTTTTCGACAATCCAGGAAGACGAGAACGCCACTCATACAGCAAGAAAAAAAAAGAGTCGGAGGGCCACTGACGAGGCAGCGTAAAACCAAGAAAAAACAAGAGATGGTACTCTGCGTGAGGGCACCCATAGTTGATGAAGCCTCCATTCTTATTCAAGCTTAAAGTGGGGGGGGGGGAAAAGAAAAATAAGAGTAGTTTTCTTGCCGAAAGGGAGTGACAGCTCCGAGACTATAATCGCGGGGAATACGAAGGGACAAAAATATGCGACTGACGTCTACTGAAGGCCCTGAGTCATTGTCCGACATCCAACGAGGGGCACGGGCACACGCGGACTCGGGGAAAAGAGGGCTTCCCACAAGAGAAGCGCATAGTTCAAATTCAAACTAATACCCGCGAAGGTCGGGCATTGATGGCGGGGGAGTCAACACGCCGAGTCAGAGACGCGGAGGGGCGAGTCGAGTGAACCTGCTCCCAACTACAAGACGAAACTGGATCAGATCGTCCTCAGACTGTGAAATCCTAACCTCACTCACCGAGTGGAGAAAACATCCGAACCGGAGGCTGGACGAAGGGGAGGGAGAACAGTCGAGCCACTTAGACGGAGCTGGGAGATCCACACGGAGGGAAAGGTAATTAGGCTTAAAAGAGGATGTTAACTTCGACCAGAAGAGGGGAACTTGAGGAGGATGTTGAGCGGGGAAGAGGGGGGTCCCCACCGCACCAAAGCTGGAGAACGTGAAACAGAGGTGGGGGAACAAGGGGTGCTGGGATGTTTATTTCGCCCCACCATAAGCAAGAGAAGGCTGAACACCACGCCCCCGTTAAGAAACACACCTTATAATCTCTTCAAGATGGGGCATTGTCTGGGAAGAAAAAAAAGGGTGGTTTCTCCTGAAACGACGAAAGATAATCTCTGAGAGGGGGGGGTGGAGTCGCTCTTTAGGGGGGGAAGACCGGATAAAAAGGCGGTCTGAAGAGGGGGGTTGAGTAGCTGCTAAAGCTGAGCGGAAAAAATGGGGCAGGAGGTCGCTCCAGCTAATGTCTAATGACTGGCACTGTTCGTGATACGTTCCTAGAAGAAGCCCGGACTTTTTCGCATTTCAAAACGACTGCCGCTCACACTATGGTGAGGAGAAGTGGGTGGAGTAAAGAAAAAAGGGCTACCGGGGGTCCCCGAAGGAAGGCTGCTCGGTGTCGCCGGAGATCCATTAACAAAAAAGGAGAGAAAAAAAGGCTGTGAGAGGTTCAACAGGGGGGACGTCGTCCCTACTAACGAGAAAAGCCGCGAAGCCAGGAGGTCCGGGCCCGCTCCGGAGAGCGGCGGGAGGGTCGCTGCTGCAAGAGAGGATTAGGAGACATGTGTGAGAATACACCTTTGGGCCTTGACTGATGACTAGCGCTATCTTGGCCGAAGGCGATCTTCAGGAGTAAAAGGAGGTCTCCGGCAAAAAGGCCGTACGCGGTGCACGAAGGAAGGCTCAATTGTGGGAGATGCGAGGGGGATCGAACAAGTGGGGCTTCAACTTTTAAGGGGTTGGTAACTCATGAGTAGGGGCGGGTGCCGCAGCCGGAAGGTGAAAGTACGATCTGTATTAAGGAACTAAATACTCCTACATGTGCTGTGAACTCATCGACTACCCTCAACAAGCAGTATAGAGGAGGGGGAGCGGAGATAGAGTTAATCTTGCTCGCCGCTCAAAAATCTAACCACCTTTTAGTTACGGCCGGGGGAAGGGGGTGGGTTGAGTTTTGGTTCCGAGTCTATACGTGCGGGTGCCGTTCTTAGGTTCAGAAGAAGTTCTTCGAAGAGATAGAGAGATAGACGCGATCAGGTCGGTTGAGATGGCAGAACTCTGCAACGCTTTTGGGGGGCGGGCCGGCTCTGTGCTCGAGTTGAGGGTAAGCCATATGCGCCCTTAGTTTTCCGCCGTCTGAATCCGTTCTAAGCCGCGTACGTGTAACTGAGGTAAAGCCAAGACGCGCGGATACGGTCGAGGGCCAACGCACTAGCTCTGCTGGGAGATTTGTCCTTCGTGAGACAAAGGGGGTGGCGCGAATATTTTTCTAGACCTTCGTCTTTGCCTTTGCCTAGAAGAAGAAGGTCAACGAGAAAAAATTCAGCCGACCGGAATTTTTTCGAGTCCGAAGAGCCTAAGGGACTGAAGATATTGTTTGCTGAGCTGAAAGAGAGCAAAGTTTTGGAAAGGTCGGCGCTCTTCTCTAGGCTCCTTCAGGGGGCTTCCCTGAAACAGGAGAAAGGAAGGAAGTCCGTTCACAACGCGTCCTGCCCTTAAGTACGTAAGGAGAGACCGTACTGAAACTTTTGGTGAAAGAGGTCTTTCATACCGGCAAAGGGGGGTGCCTTGGATCTTTGGTGGGAGCCAGAGGACTCAGTGAAGCATAAGCGGAAGGGTTTGAAATCCTCCACAAGGGCAGCCTTCCCGAATCAATGGTGGCAAAAGTTGAGGTACCAACGACATAGGAAGGCCCGCATAAACGGATCGGAAAAAATCAGCGGCGTGTTCAGGGCCGAAGGGGGGCTGCTAAACTTGAAGGGGGCACATCCCTGGCAATAGTTAGAGAACGACTCGCTCGGGGGGTGGGAGGGAGACTTCGTCATTCGGACTTCACGAAAGGGGTAGGTCCGATAGATCGGCTCAAAGACTTTCAGGAATGCCGAAAAAATAAGAAAATCAAAACAGGTTTCGTGTTTAGAACTTTGCGTAATCGCGGAATGGTCTAACCATGGGGGCGGACCCATTCCTACCTCGGAGGCAGGTCTTCCGGCTATGCCTCAAGAGCTCTACCTGGAACTAGCCAGGATGCCCTGGGGCGTTACACTATTCAGGGGGATCCGAGGCCGGAATTGACGATCTTGTCTGCCCACCATACGGCGCCGAACCTCATATCGTAGAGGATCTGCGGGGGACCAGAGCAAGTGGATCTCACAGAAACGGGTCAGGCGCATGAAGCTCCGTCTCTGAAGGAGTTTTTCAGAGGGATGCCTAGAAAGGATGTCGAACTTCTAGACTTCTGGAGTGCCGCTGCGTGTGAACGCTGAGAGGGGGGAATCTAGGGGAGGGGAGTGGGGACTCGGCTCCGCTCCGAAGAGAAAAAGGCGGTCGGGCCGGTCCTAGCTAACCTATGCCTGAGAGAAGATCAAGGCGACTTCCACCTAGGACGCGAAAACGGGGATCAGGGGGGAAAGTCCAACTCTTTTTCTCGGTGACCTGTGTCGTCCTTGCTTTTCCTGTGAGGAAGGCAAGCTCTACCGAGGGCGACGATCCCTTCTAAGGTGGAGGATGACTCGGGCTGGGTGGATTCTACACTACGACCTGCCTATCGGGCTGACGCTACAATACAAAGTCTGATTCTGTCGGGTGGCGGCAAATGCTATTGGCCCCTCTGGTTCCTCTGGTTGCTTCGTAGCCAGTCGGATTCGCAGGTCGGGGGCTCTCGGCTTCTCCGTAGATTGAGAGACCAAAGTTGCTCCGAAGGGGTGGAACGGCTGGGTTTCCTATAATCAACATCTGAGGGCGTCATGCGGGGAGGTCTTGGGGCCGAAATGAAGCGGAGGGCAAACCACCGCGATGAGAACGAAGAAAGAAGATGGGCTCTCTAAGCGCACGATGAGTCGGTTGTCGGTACTCGGATTGTGCGGGGGGGTCTGCAGGTGGTCTGTCCTTGGACTAAGTGTAAGTTCGAGCCTAGTCAGAAAGGAGGACTGTATATAAAACTCTTTGGGTTCAGAGTCGAAATTCTTCTCCTTGCCAGGCTCGGCTGTGAGGGCCCTGTCTCCTTTCTGAACTGGCATCCGTTCTTGTGAGGCTCCTTCAAGATCAAGGCGGGGACTACCCTTTCCGCTTTCTGTCGTGGTTTCTGGGGTTGGAGGTTGGTGGTTTCATGATTAGGGATAGACCCACTCAGGTAGGAGGAGCAAGTTGATCGTTATCATTCTAAAGGGGGAGTCGGTTGAGGACGTGGGATAAGAACTTTAAATGGTTCGTCGGGTACTGAGGATGGGACTGAGACGTGTAAGGGGGAAAGGGGTTCTAACCCTCATCCGACGTCCGGGATCTATATTGGTGACATCCAATGCTTTGTCGGTTTAGAAAAGACATTCGTAAGAGGGAATACGAGATGCTAACGAAGAAAGAGGGCAAAAGACATTCAATTATGACTCGACGATCTTTCCGGGGCGAAAACCAATTCTTCAGACAGAAAGAAGGCTCGGAAGCCCGTCGTGCCATATCATCAAATAGAATCAGGGACGGAATGAGTCAGGTATAAATCTGTTGTCTGGAGGAGAAGGCGTTTGACAGGCCATTTTCCCTGGGGTAAGAAGCATAAATCACGACGAGCTGCGATTGTGAGGGGAGCCAGAATGAAGATTAAAGGGATCGCTCTCTAGCTCGCGAAGGGCTAAGAGGGGGCCTGAACTTCGGCTTGGAGTGAAAGAGGGGGAAAGGGAAGGCTAGGGGGCTAAGGGTAAGAGTAACTGAAGGGACGGATGTCAGGCTAGCTCTTCTGAAAGGAAGGGGAGAGCCATCCTCGTCAATGATCTGGTCGACAGAAGGGGGAGGCCAACAAAAGTGGTTTGGGGAGGGATGTTAGTCTCTAAAAAGAGGGGGAGTGAGGTGAAGTACAAAGGTCTTTCGTGTGAAGGCAAGACGGAAGGGGAACTGATCGTTCAACTCTTAGGGGGAAAACGACCCATGCATGTGAATCTCCGGTGGTCTGAGAACTGAGACTAATCCGGGGCCGGGGGGACCTTCGACAGGAGGTTTGGAGTTCCTTAGCAAGAAATGGGAGCCGAAGGGGGAACGGGGCCGATGGCGTAGGAAGACGAATCCGTTGGTCCTTAAGCTCGGTCAGAAGGTGAGGGAACAGTCAGAACGGTTAAGGCGTCGTATGAATTGGTTGGCACTTGAAAAGTCATGTGCCGGGAGGGTTGCAAGGGGCAATGTTGCGAGTCTCCAATAGTTTTTCCTAGCGTCTGATTTTACCTGCAAGGACGTTTGTCGGTTTTTTCCAAAAAGGAACCACCCGTCTTCAGTGGTCCGGCGAGCGCGCCGAGGTGTTATAGGGAATCAGGGTGGCTTTATTAAGATAGGGTTCTCCTTGGTCTTTATTGGGTTGGAGAAGGATAGATAGGCGCGGGGTGGTTCGCTCTCTTAAAGGGAAAATATAAGGGCAGCCTGAACCCGTCGAAAGGATGACGACGAAAGGGAAGAAGAGTCCGAAAAAGAGCAGACCAGGTTGAGGGCGACTCAAAAAAAAAACAGAAAAAAGAACGGGGGGAATAGCATGCGGAAAAGAAGTTAGGAAACGGCTTCGGAGGCGTCGCTTCGCGTGAGGAGAGAGGGGGATGACTCCTTAATTTCAAAGAAACCTGAACCAGCTGCCTCGTCAAGGATACCCTCACCCAGGCGCAACGGAGAATAAAGAGCGTGGGACACTAGAAGTGAGAAGAGGAACACAAAGACCATCTCTTCGGCTCTAAAAATACCCGTGGGGAGACCAGGGACCGACAACTGCTCCTGGTAAGGTCACCGAGAAGCGGTCGGCCGACGTTGTAAGGAAAGGACCTCGAAGGAAGCACGAACAACTTCCACCGGCATGGGACGCGTACAGGTCAACCTTAAAGTCAGAAAATCAGCCGCGGGGAGATCGGGACGACGTCGTACAATATTCAAGGACACGGATCACTCTTCTGTCATCGAATCTAAGAGGGGCCCGGTGAGTAATTCGAGAAAAGAGCAAAAATCACGAGTTATGGAAGACCCGTCGATACGATCATGGGGCGCCACCTGACTTCAACCTGCATGGAGGTAAAGAGAGGGGGAAAGAGAAATTTCCAATGAAGTTGGGGACACGCTGGAACATAATGGGCTTCACCCGTACGGCTTTCGGGGGGGGAAAGAAACAAACAACGCCGAAGAAAACCTCCATGGTGGGGACATCCGGTACATCACTGAGAGAATGGGACTCATCTCTTCTAAAGAGCTGAGCCGGAGCTGAGGAACGGCATTCGTCAGGTAGGATCAAATAGCCGCGGGATATTTACCCCGACATGGCTATCGAAAAGTAAAACTATATTACCGGGGAAGAGAGAGGAAATAAAAAGAGATCAACCGTCAGGAGAATTCTGGGGGATAATGAAAAAAACATCGGAGCGGACCTATCACTGTGAATAAAAGAGGGTTCGGGGGAAAACTTCGAGAAGTAAGAGTGGAAGGAAGGAATCGGGACTCCAGAGAGAATAAGAAAGAAAAAGGAAACACTTGAGTTCTCGACTGGCGGCAGGGGGGGGAGAATTTTGAGAGTCCACGGAACGATACTCTGGGAGGAAAGGAGTGAAGGTGAAAGACAATTAAGTCCGGCGATAGTGGAGATCGATCTAAGAGGGAGCGGCCACGCCTCTTAAGGTGAATTTCCAAAAGAAACGCCTCTGTTGTGTTGTTGCGGCGGGTGTGTGTTTTTGTGTCGTTGTTTGTTGTGGTTGCTGTTTTGGTTGGGTGGTTGGCGACTTGACCGTTCGATGGGGGAGCAGGTCCAAGGGTCGTTCCCTCCAGGGGGTACACTGTCGCGGGCCCCGATGGGCCTCTTGGACTCACTCCCCGCCGATGCCTTATGGACGGGTCCTTTCATTGGGTGGGTGGCCAGTTCGACCTCCTAGCACTTAGTGTTATTCGCAAACAGAATTCAGAATCAGCAAGAGCAGGGAGCGTCACTTTTCGCTTCCAGGGGGGGGCGCAGAACTACTGGGTGGGAAAAGAAGTTCAGTATCCATTTGCGAATGGAGGAGAAGAGAAACTGGTCTCCCGACTCGATTCCGGGCAGGGGCGAGGACGCATCTCTTAAGAGAAGAAAGCGGTGGATCCGTCTAAAACTATACGAATCGAGGGATCTCTTCCTTGACGCCGGGGGGAGCAACAGTTACGAAAAAATAACGTAGCAGGACTCTTGGGAACCTGAGAAAGTCGGCTCGAGCCTGAGTCGGGGGTCCATCGGTTGAGATCTGGGGGCCCAACGCCATCTAAAAAATGACGGCGGAAAAATAAGGGCGCCCCTGCAAAGGAAACATGTGTCTATGTAAATACACAAACCGCCGGGGGAACCACCAGAGTCTCCCGGGGGGGAACTAGTTCACATCTAAGTAGCGGAGCCGATCTATCCCTGCGAGGAAAGGAGACGAGCTCAGGAATTAAACGAGGAGGCGTTTGGGGGGATAAAATCGACATGCCGTCACCGACCGCAAGAAAAGGGGCTTGTCTCGGTAAAAAGAGGAAGGGGCATTCTGATCGGGATCAGGGACTCAGGAAAAAGAAGGGGAAGCTAAGGGATCGGATCTGAGGTCGCGGCGACTAACTAGAAAAGATCAAACGGTCAACCGGACACCGCTGGTGGGAAGTGACCCGTCTCCTCTTCGGATTCTATGGTGAGGAACTTCGCCTATTCTGGCGGGGGAGTAGAGAGATGAGCATGCGAGAGCGGTCGGTTAAAGAGGAAAAGAGAATGAGGGGCCTCGGATCGAACGGGAGGGCAAAGAGAAAGAGAGGGGGGGGGAAAGGGAGAAAAAGAAAAGGATTACAGCACACACAAAACTTCTAGGGGAAGTTGAAGTAGCCCACACTCGCGACTAGAAATACGAAGAACAAAAGAAAAGTGGGGTTCCCCCCTATGGTCTTCCGAGATAGGAATCTGCACTATTCGGGGGGAGAAGCGGTGGACGTAATCAGATCGCCGATTAAGCGGGGGACTGTCGGACATTCTTGATGCGGGAAGGTCCTGGTTATAGGTTCGTCCGGGAAGAGTAAAAAAGAACCGCCTATCCGATATACGGCATGGTTGTGTGCCCTGTTCGCGAGACAATAAGTACTATGCCAAAGGGAGGAATCACTGAAACACGACAAGTTTGGGCTTTCCTTTGGTGCCGCCCTCATCACTGATTAGCACTAGAAAAACTCAGGGGGGGACCGACCAAGGCTTGAGGGTCGGACGGGAAGACTCTCAGAACCGCGACAGACGGGCAGCGAGAGGGAGGTAAAGGGTTTCGAAGGAACAGAACGAAAATCAAGCCCCGTCACTAGTCAGCAGGAGAGCTCGGAAGGTTCGAGGGAGGAGGGGGGACCGGGAAAGAACAAATCTTAGTTCCAAACACGTGTGAGTACGGGGTACCTGCAGTCAAATTGAGGATCCATCGCAAAGCGGTAGAAGTCAGAGCTGAATAAAAAAGGTCTAAAACCCGTTCGTGCCATTAGGGGACCCCACCCCAGTCGTTATAGGGCGGAACGAAACATTGCTGAATATTCGGGAGCGGAGAAAAAAGACGGGTCTTCTCGGACGGTGTAGTGCGACCGTGGGACGATCTGCACTGAAAGAGAAGAAAGAAAAGGACTAAGCAACTGAGAAGGGGGAAGCGGGCCGTTTCTCTTCTAACGTCCGGGGTTCAGGGGGGTAAAAGTGAGCTCGTACTGTCAATGGACCGGAAAAGGGAGGGGGAGGGAAGGGTAGAACAAATCTCGGCGCCACCAAGTGTGACGCTTCAATCGCCATAGGGAATCGGGGATGTCTTCTGAGAAGTGCACCTCAGAATATCTCGGCCTGTCGTTCGAAAAAGAAAGCAGTAGAACGCGGGCTAGAAACGAGCCTACTTTTAGAACAAGCCGCGCCTCACTATCAGACGCTAGAAGAATACTTAGAGAAAAACAATCGCCACGCAGTCAGTTGGAATCCACCGAAAAGCGAACGCTAGCTCAGGTTATTTACGAAAGAAAAAAATCAAAAAGTCCGAATCGAAAGGGGGAACGGTCCAGTAGAGGTGGAAGGAAAAACAACCGTAGGCGGTAAATCAAGAGAGTCTAAGCGCTCTTCGTGAACCGGAAAGTCTGAGGCCTAGCATACCTAAAGGTTTCGTTCTTTAATTGAGGGAAAAAAACACAATGGCGGTCAGGTTTCCTTTCGCGGAAGAGAGGGCGGTCCAATACGTAGCCAAGGACAAGTCACGCGCAAACGGGCAGCGTCGTCAAGACTAAAAGTTACGGGGAAGCTTTGGGGAAGAATAAAGTCTCGTATCCAACAACCAGCCTGGGGTCAGGGAGAGAGACGGACGACATAGGATCAGGAATAACCGCTTCTTAAGATCTGTCCTGACGCCGGTCGCAAGGAGGGGGGGAGACAGAAACACCAAGGGGGGAGGGGGGGGAACCAGCGGACTACAACCGTCCTTATAGTGCCGCACTAAGGAAATGGAACGCCCGCCTGAAAGGCATTCTCCGACAGAAAAGAGAAAACGCCGTCCGAACGACGCTTACTTCTAGAGTACCGGTCCAGCGACTGTCACAGTCAGAAACCTGCAGATTCAAGTGCGAAGGGAAGAACGGGAGAAAAAAAGATTCAGCGGGAGCTAGACGAGGGAACCAGGTATGAGAAATAGGTCTCCCTTATGAACTCCTGCTGGAAAGCGGGTAGGCAAACGGAGGGGGGATTAGGAGAAAGTAAAGCTCGCTTTCTCGGAGTGTAATACTGGTTTCACAAAAGACAGGAGAGGAGAGGTACTGCTTCGAGAGGTGCACTGGGTATATGTCGTAGTGGAAAAAGAAATAGGACCGGACGCTACTCGGGTCCGAAAGCCGAGGAAAATGTGCTAAAAAGAGCTATCTTCTCGTCCTTGGTGAGCCGCGAAGTTGTGCCCAGAAGAACAGACCTTAAAGAACGGCTATTAAGGGGGGGGCGACCGGGCTCTTAGGTGTAGATCATCCGTCGGGCGGTTAAAAGGGGGGGACAGTAGGATATCATCCGCACAATCGTGCAGGGGACTTTCATCCCTTTTTCCCGGGCTCCCCGCGACCTCCCCGTTATAAAGGGCAGGTCCTGGAGAATTAGCAGAAGGGTGTCTTTTGATCGGAAGAGACGTCAAGAATTCGTGGGAATCTTGGCCCCCGGCAAGCCGGAAGGGAGGGTAGAAAGACTTCCTTCAAGCCTACTGGAAGGGTCTGCGAAAAAAGCGGTGCCGTCTGAGAAGCCGGTGGAGAGTCGAGTAGAAGATCCTTAAGTATCCATGTGATTTTCGGGAAGGAAAGAGGAAACCGTCAGAATACTACGCGATTCGTGAGTCTGATGGGGGGGGGGGAATAACTTCTGTAGTCAGGTTGACGACGATGACGATTCTCTGTTGCCTTTCAGAGCACTGGGGGAACTGACAGGAATGGCGCACTGAGGAAAACGACAACAGGGAAAAGCACCGTTTGGGTTGTCGGCGACTGGCTATCCATTTCCTAAGCGGTTTTATTGCCTCGTCGGCTGGCAGAGGGGCGAGGGGGGAATCGAATCTGGGCTAAGCATCTCTTTGAGAAAAAAGGCCCTTTTGGAAAAAAAAAACAGAGAGTCGTGTTGGGGACAAACGCTGGAGACTTCGAAATAAAGAAAGAAATTGTAGAGGGAAGAGTTCCTCGAGCACCGTGATTAGAACGAGACGAAAAGTGGAGGAAGAACAAGGAGGGGGGAAAGGGACTAAAGGAATGTGGATCGTTTCAGCGTCGCGGGCCGAGTTGTTTGTTGCGAAAACTAATGGGGGGTAGCAATAACTTAACCTCGAACTCCACCGGCCGGAACACGCACTGTCTTTCTGTGGAAAAGAGGGGAAGGTCCGTTGCCAAGAATTCAAAGCGGTCGAGAAGAGAACAGGGCAGGCGGGCGCGGTCACACGCGGGAAAAAAACGTAGAACACCAGAATGAAAATGGGGGTGCAGAGAGGGAGTAGTAACATTTAGTGCCGGGTAACCAGGATGCTGGGAATTCGTCGGAAAAAAAGGAGCGGGGTTTCTCCGACCTAGGAAGAGGTTGGGGGTCGGGCTCGGTGGCGGCTGGAATTAGAATACTGGTGAATCAGAACATCGGAAAGGCGGAGAAAAGAATGGTTGCTTGTTGCTGCAAAAGGTGCGGCGTGCGGTCGTATCCTCTGATAGGGCAGAGTCTAAGAGTGATCTGGCAGGACCTTCCGAGGGCAACTTCTCATGAACTTCTGGACAGTGTACTGTCTGAGCTGAAAGAGGGAAAATCCCGAAGATCTTTTCCTAGGATCTGGGGAACAGATATATCAGGTCGGCCCGACAGTGTGACGCAGTGTTTGTATATGCGATGGGGTGGGGGGCAAACTGTATCATGGGGGAAGAGCCATGGGAAGGGACGTGTGGAAGTGGGAGAGATTTACCACTGATGTCGACGCCGGCGGGTGGTTTTTAGCACGAACGGAGAAAAACGGAAGGGAAGGGACGGAAAGGGGTTCAGGGAGCTTGTTTCGATTCGATCATTCTGCTAGAAACGAGGGGAGACGCCTCTATCAACCGGTAATCGGTGAAGATGGGGAGGGGGATGGAGAGGGGACCATTGCTCGTGGCCGCCACACAGATCCTTAGACGAACTGGGGAAGGTTGAATGACCAAAAGTCAGGCGAATTAGTTCCCGGAGCGAGTCTTAATCTAATGGGGTTCGAGGTTGTTCCCGAAGAAAGAAGTAAGGATTATTGAGAAGTGTGGGGGGACATCAGTTGGTACATCGAGGTAAGCTAAAAAGAGAAGAGAAGAAAAAACACCGGTGGGGGGGGGGGAGAGAGGGAGGCGATTATTTGGTCCACAAAAAGAAAAAAAAACTTATACTAAGCGGTTGCAGGCTGATGCATCCAATTAACAGAAGTAGAGAAGAGAGAAGAATTGCGGGTTCATCTTAAGACACTTGGGGGGAGTCGAACACAGAGAAACAGTCAGGAGAAGTTCGAGTTTCCTTTCCATGAACATCCCCGGAGGAAAACGCAAGAAAAGGAGGGGGGGGATCGCGGGGTTGAAAAATCATAGACATTATTCACTATCGGCAGGACCTTTGAGCCGATGAACATGCGCGGGAGACGCTACCTTGACAAGCCAGAGAAAAAAAAAGCTTCGGCGAATCCGGTCGCGGTCTCAACGTCACAAAAAGGGGGTAAGGAGGATCGATGCTAGTAGACGACCTAGAAAAGTCAGACATCCCCCAACTGCGGCAATCAGTCGTCTTATAGAACTCGGAGACTTCAAGAAAGGTACACAGAAATACAAAGGGAGAGTAAAGAAATTCAGGTTCCCTACTCGGTAAAAACGCCAGTAAAAACAGTAAAAGTAGGTTTGATTAGGAACCTTAGGAAAGTCAGGATGTCAGGAAGGAAGGGGCACAAGCTAGTCGAGAACCGCGACGACGGTTTCTTCCAGACCGAGAAGTAAAAGAAGCCCGCGGGGCCGTTCATCAAACTGAGAGACGAGCCGCCCGCAGGCCGGAAGAGAAGGAGACTCCCTTCTAAAGGAGGAAACCCCTACGAGCGTCCTGCAGTGTCCGATCAGGGGAGTTTAGGCAATAAATGTGGAAGAAAAAACGAAAATCCTCGTCTGAAGGGACCTTATTGTTAGAATGGGGCAGTCCCATCTGCTTCGGAATATGATCGACCGACGAAATTCTGGAAAGAGTACGTTCATTGGATCAAAGCAAAGAGAGTCGGTGAAAAAGCTGTTGATAGCGGCCTTTCTGCGAAAGAGATTTTCAAGATCATATAACCGCGAAGAAAGTAATCAATACTGCGAAAGAATCTAATTCCGGAAGAGAGAGGGAGGAGGCACTCGGCTTCGGGGCTCATCAGGGTAAAGAAGGATCTGCATTTTTAAAATCATGCAGATCATCTAGTCAGGGCAGCAGCTGGAAATAAACAAAAAAACGATTTTGTCACAAAAAAAAGGAGGGGGGGGGGAGGGGGGGGACCCAAGTATGACACGGATTCAGGACTTCGGAGTCCGCGCAGATTCGGAACGGAGCGACCCCAAGACTTTGGAAGGGGGATCAGCCCAAGTTTCGAAAACGCGGTGAATGCGGAGCAGCTCTGCACGTAAAGAAGAAAGGTCTTGTGACCACTCACACCGAGACGCTGGATTCTTCCCGAATATACCGCGCCTGGGATTTCATCGCGATGCGGGAAGCAGAGCACGCAGGACGGGAGATGGCGGGGCGATCGAGTGCCTTAAAATCCCTGCTCACTCTCCCGACTCGACTCTACAACAGAGAGAGCAGACGCAAAAGGAAGAAAACCCGGGGGAACCTGAGGTGAAAAGGCCATCAGAGAGGGGGAGGGGAAGATGGACAGTCCAGCCACGAGCTTAGGGCTGGCCAGATAAATCCAGGGGGATTGACGCTCGGCCAGATGGGAGGAGGGGGAGAGCGTTTTCATCTTGGAACCGGGCACAAGCGGAGGAGGGAAAAAGGACAGCACGAAGTTGGGTGAACGGCGGGATCGGAGATATACCCCGTTCACGGGGCGCTGAACACTGAAGCTCGCACCCAGAATCTACTTCAAAGAGGGAAGGGAACGGGGAGGGTCCCCCACTGGCCGACGAAAAAAGGAAAGGGAGGAGAAGATCTGAAGGGGAGCGCCAGGGAGGGGAGGCAAAGAAACTAAAATCCGACGCGTCTAGGGGAAGCAAAGGAAACCAACAATTCACCTCGCGAAGTGAGGCGGCGAGAAAAAGGGGAGTCAAAGAAAACGTTATCCTCTTTTATACGAAAAAAGAAGAACCGTGACTGGAGGCATTTCAACCGACAGTCGTTTTTCTCAAGAGGGGGTCTCCGTAGTGTCATAAGAAACGGGCATGGGAACAAGTCCCATGGAGGGAGGGGGGAACGGGGGAACGACATCGGGGGGGAGCCACTTGATCTCAGTCTCTGCATAGACTCCGCAGCGGTGCTGGTAGACGACAGAAGTGTTACTCAGTTCCCTAGAGTCGATAGAAAGACCTCACTGTCTTTCCCGGGCACTGCTTGGTCATTCAAGAAGCAAGGGGAGACGGGCGGCCTGAAGGAGGGTGTAGGTGTCGAGGGGGGTGGCACCAATCAAGGGGGGGGGGGGGGTTGTCCTATCCCGGGTGCGCAGAGAGGCTCCGAATCTACTAGTAGTCGGTACGTATTCGTCCTTCGGGGGACGGTTGCAAAATATCGCAGACGTGGGATGCTCTAAGGGGGGGGCATTGACAGCGGGAAATGAAGGAAACGGGGGGAGGGCCCATAGCTCAGTGTCTATTTGGACCTTTCCAAGGGGCGGAAAGTTATTGCTGACTCGAGACCAGAAAGAAGGACTTCTGGTCGACCAGTTCCCCAGGAAGAAAACTTCTTAGAATCGGAGCCGGAAGAAATACTAGAATCTCGGAGAGGAACGGCTTTTAGTGACAATACTTTGGTTGAAGGGGTGGTAAAAAAGAAGCGGCGGGGGAGGTAAAGGGGAATTTTGAAAGGCGAGTGATTTAGAGGCTTGCCTAGGCTAGCTCGACAGGGTTACGAAGGACCGGGAGGAGCCGAGGGAGGGGTGTCGCCCTTGCCGGAGTGTCAGGGTTCTCTGGGAAGAGCATAGGGAATGGAAGCCGGTAAAAGAGTGACCTATCTCACGGGACCGCAAGGTTGAA
>Ga0179591_1263052_pt1 | contig 16448 bp, 12 predicted proteins | sample CZOMad2_1_08_16f_FD_182891 | JGI IMG/M metagenome (GOLD analysis project Ga0179591, IMG submission 182891) | Vadose zone soil fungal communities from Angelo Coast Range Reserve, California, USA - CZOMad2_1_08_16fungal (PacBio error correction) | ecosystem: Environmental > Terrestrial > Soil >...
ATAAGGGGGGGAGAAAAAAGTACTACAGAAGGCAATTGGAGATTTCCCTAGGAGGAAAAAAGAGCGACCTATCTGTTGAAATGACATCACGCGGGGGCTTATCAGTGCCAATTCCTTTTTGGGTCTTCCCAGCAAAAGCCATGATGGAGGGAAGTCTACGTGGAGAGGGGGGGACTTGAACATAAATGGGAGCACTGTTTCTTCGGGAGCAAGAGGCCAAGTGGAGCGAGGCGCCAAGTCTAATAAACGGGAAGTAACCATAAGGTAAGGAAGAGACGACTCGCCAGTCGAGGAGAAGGAAGCTAGATTGGGTTTGCCGTTTCCTATCGATAGGGATTCAGAAATAGGTTTTGGCGCCGCGATGGGATTGACCAAAATGGAGGTGAAGAAGTCCATCAGAGAGGTCAGGGAGGGGGTTCGGTGGACGGGTTCTTCCAAAATCAAATCGGAGGTAATCAAGAAACAACCAAAGATGGAGGGAGGATTTCGAATTTGGCCAGGTTGGGAGAGGCCATCGGGCTCTTTCTTTTAGAAGGGGAGCGCCCACTTGTGCATCCAAAAAGTGAAGAAAGATGCGAAGTTTTTAGGCATTCAATATTTCTGTGGTGGCGGGACTGGCCTATTGGACAAATGGAGAGTCATCCTTCTTTGTATTATCGGGGGAGGACACCGGGAAATGCACGACGGGATAGTGCATGTTTATACTGGGTTACCTATTAGATGGTGAGTGAAGAGGTTTCTTAAAATTTCATTTGCCAGTGACCGCTATCAGGGAAAGATTTCACAAATGATAGCCGTGACCGCATCTTTGTCCTGGACAGGGGGGGGAACACCGTGTTCCCACCGTGAGGGAAGGATTTTTCTACACACCCGGGGGGTATTACTTAGGAACAAACTTCAACGCCACAGAGACACGGGGAGGCCTCTCGAACCTCCATCAGAGTCGGTGGGGGGCTTTAATGGGAAAAGACGAGATGGGTGAGTCCAAAAGGAGACTTGATTATGGAATGGTTAATGTGCATTCAAGGAAACAACAAGCTTCTTGCCAGGTAATGTGGGTGCAGCGGGAGTGAAAAGATCTAAGAAGGAGCATATCTTCGTTCAATGGTCGGATGAACCCTCGAGTTTGAGACATTGCGGGTAATTCAGTTAATTTACCGACGGGGAGAAGACCATGAGTCAGCCGGAAATGTTGCTAAAAAAGGGAGGGAAATTATGGCGGAAAGCAACCCGCGTGTAAGTGCGACCCAGCAAAAGGACAGAAAGCTGTGTTAATCCAAAGTTAAAGAAAATCATAAGACATGTTAGGAGGGCCGTCAAACTCCTCAACAACTGATTCAGGAACGAAAGGGCCGATCTCGACACAACGAAAAACAACCGGCTTCAAAGAAATTCAGAAGAAACGGGTCACGTTAGCAGGAAGCAGCGAGGAACTCGGGAGGGAAGACCACGATCTGGTGGATGGCTCGGCGAAAGACGAACCAAAGAGAAAGGAAGGGGCTGTTAATCTTGGCGCGGCGCGGAGGGTTTTTTTCTGGAGCGAGGCGCCGTGGTGCTGTTGTTGTCTGGGAAGAGCACGACTAAAGGAACCACCGGAGTAGGACATTGGAAACAAAAGGGAAGGCGGCAAAAACAAGACTCCGCGATACGAGCATGAAGAGAAGTCTGGGCAAAAGGGCAAGCAAAATAGCTACAGAATGGAACAACATCTATGGGGAAAACAAAGAGGGGGTGTGCAAATGAAAGCCGATACGGGGGATTCGAGAATAAGGGGGTCAACCTAGTTGAGAATGGGACGTACGGTTTAAGTGCTTGCATGTTTCTCCTGGGGGGAGAAATCGGCGGCGCCTAACAAGGAAAAGGGCGAAAAACATTCAGTAATGGGTAGGAAGTAAAGCCGTCGTCTACTTGAAACGACGTCATTTCCAGGAAAATCGAAAATTAGTGGACGCTCAGGGGAAAAGGAGGGCACGAAAGGACGGCTTGGGCGGGGCCTTCGCTGGGGGGGAAATGTTAAATCCCCACGGAGGTGGGAGGGGGGTCCATGGATACCTCTCTACAGACGAAAAATAAAGGGCACCCTGAGTTCCGCTGGGAGGGTACTGCAGGGTAAAACAAGTTGCTTCTCTTGGAAAAAGAATCTTCCTAAAAAAAAAACGTTAGGGGGGAGAAAATATGATTGACGAATCGGTTGACGAGAAAGGTTGTGGAAAGGCGGTTAGCCCTTCCGATCATACGGGGGCAGTACCGGTGGGGTGTCGAGAGAGTTCCAAGGAAACATCGCCCCGCCTTGGGCCATGGGGGGAAGCAGAAAGCCGCGCCAAGGCCGGCCGTTGGACCACGTAGGAAGAAATGGGGGGATCTAGAGCCGGGGTATACTAAAGTCGAGGAAGGGCGCTTCTAAGGACGCGTCAATACTTGAGGGGCCAGGCGAGTAAAACTTTTGAATTGTTCCGTCGCTCCCTACAACGGAGCAGTCGCAATCCCGTAACAGCAACGCAAGGATGATGACGAAAAGGGGGGGGCAAACTCAGGGTCCTGGGGTAGAAGCCGCCCCATCCAGAGCTGCCTTGCAGCCAAAAATCTCTCCCTTGGGGGGAAACGAATGGCGAATTAATGGAGACTTGTCTCGCAGTGGGGGAGGCAAGTAGGTGATAGTGACTCTTATAAAAAGGAGTAGCTGGAGGAGCACGCCAGGTTTCAAATGTACAAAATTGGTTTACTCTTGATGGAAGGGGGGAGGAGAAGAAAAACGACACACCAGAAGAAAACTGATGAAAGCTCCTCCGGCTTGAAAAAGCGACAACGAAAGGGGGAGACCAGGTCAAACCTATCCAACGCCAGGAAGAGAGGCTCTCATAGATCCATTGGGGGGCATAGAAGATACAAAAAGATAGGAGTCTGGGAAGGCACGATGCTACTCGTGAAAGTGATTGGAAATCCGGTGGCGTCAGCGTAGTAGAAGAGGGAGCAGGATTCACTCGATCTTTTGGCGTTTTGACGGAGCCTGGGGCGGTTATTTTATGAGGGTATAAAAGAGAAATGTCCTTTAATGTGGGGGATGGGGAACAGCGGCTTGATTTGTACAAAAATGAAACGCTCATCAAAAGAGAAATCCGCTGGAGCATCAGGTTTCGACTGGGTAAGCATTCGCGAAGAACACCGCAATCGAGCGTAAAGGATCGTGGCAGACAGGGAAAAGTAGCGACGAAAATTCTGGAATATAATGCGCCCTATCTCCTTACGAAATGGAAATCAGTGAACACTCAAAACGAAACGTCATCACGGAACGGGGGGGGGGTCGAACAAATCTATGAAATTCAAGATCAAAGCATACCACCGCATCTAAGGAGAACGGATCGGCGGGGGAAGGCCAGGGCTTCTCGAGAACTTTCGAACGAGGGAGATAAAAGGAGCACTTGTGTGTAAGCCAGTTCGCAGCAGGCCCTATCAGGAGAGATTTAGCGAGTCCCGGAGTTCGCTTAAAGAAACAGAAGCCCAGAGATGCAGCACCATGCAACGACCCGGAAAAAGGGAAAAAAAGTCCATGACCAGGAGTCAGAACGGCTTATCCATACAGTTTCGACCGACGATGACGTTCTATCGGGGGGGCAGGGGCAACCGAGGGAGTGAACAACCCATCGTGGGAAAGGTCTGGGAATTGCATGAACACTTTTGAAAAGAGGGGACAGTGGTCTAATCAGCTAATACGAAGAACAATATGAGACAAATGACACTGAGAACGAGAGGCAGAAGCAAGGTTGTACGGTTAGTTTTGAGGGGGGACAATAGATACTTCTAAGAGGTCCTAATGGGCTTTCAACGATGCCATGTTGCTCAAAAAAGGCGGTTAATATCGCGGGAAGAGGGCTATAACCGCGAGAATACGTGTCGGAAAAGGGGGGAACCGAAAGGGGGGCGACTAATTCGAGCTAGTCTGATTGTATATAACACTAAGTTTTAATATTTGGCAGATTTAAGATCTCCTAGACAAATGGCGAGGACTGCCGTCTGTTAAGCCCGAAACAGGGGGTGCGTTCAATGATTGGAGCCAAAAAAAAAAAAGGAGAAGGAGCAAACACCAAGGAATTAGGGATTCCGACCAAGAAGGAAGAACATGGATTCTCCCAGGAGATGCGCCACCGATATGTCGAGATGTTGCACCTCGGGACCTGAGCAGCCTTACAGGTGGAAATTGAAGGGTTGCTCCGATATTCTGCAAACAAACGGGGGTAAAATAGAAGTATGAATGCAACGCAAAACAACTACTGCGGCAGGACCTGGCCATCCCGAGGCTCACTAGAGACAGAGGTGTAGTGAAGGAAAGGACGCACGCTGGGCGTCATCAGGCCGATCTGTTTGGGGAGAAACAGGATCATCGGAACTGTTGGCTTACTGTCGAAAGGGGTCTGGGGTTGAACATTTTCTCACTTAAGGGAGGGGCTCAAAGCGGAATGCTCAAAGAGTGATAAGGGAGGCACCGGAGGATAGGGAAAAAAAAAAAATGAGGGGGGGATCGCACATCGCGCGAAGTCCTTGAGCATCTTCTTGGGGGTTCCGTTTCAGAGAGAGGGGAAACGGAAAGGGGAAAAATCATCAGGTCTCTGCAGAGGCAGTAAGACGGGGGGATGTGGGGCAGCGGCAAGAACATTTGGACACCTCTACTATAGGCGAGCGAGGGATCAACAGAACACGAAACCGAAAGGACCAACGGGGGCGCCAGACGGGAGGGAAGTCAGCAAATTCTCGCACTAGGCTCTTGCCGGGTATCGAGGAGAGAAACTTTCATAGAGGAAAAGGTGGTTTCAGAAAAAAAAGAAAACTCAAAGGGTCTCAGCACGCAAGATGGCGGTTGGAGGAAAAATTCTTCAGAAATATGATCTCGCCATATGAAGTATCGGGGCGAAAGGAAAGGGCTTTCTCAATCCGCGAAATGCTAGAAAGAAGCTCGGCATGGTTAGACGACAGCAAGGGTCATGGATGGGGTCTGCAGATGGGTCAGGAGGGAAGTGAAAAAAGGACTAGCCGGGCCGAGGGGGGACAAGATACTTTATCTATAGGTGGGCCTTCTTGCGAAAAAGGGTCACTTCCAAAAGAAAGGCTAATGGTTTTTCTCGTCGGACCCGGGGTATAGATCTGCTGCTGCAACAAGCCGCTCACAGCGGGCGCTCTTCTGGAAGGTGGTGGTGAGAAGACTTTTTGCTATAACACCGAAGGAAAAAGGTAAAAAGTGGACGTTTCGCATGTTTCCCGTGAAGAGTCCCCCTAGCTTTGCCATGGTGGTGGGGGTCGGGCTGCATCTGAAAAACGCCGCGCGATCTTACGTTATCGGATGATAAGACCTCGCGGCGTAAAGGGGGGATGGTAGTGATAGGCGCAAAAATCAAGTTACATCCAGTAAAAAGGTGAGAAGGATTTGGGATGGCGTCCATCAGAAGAGAGGGCAACAAAAAAAAAAAGGGGCTGGAAAAGGGGGAGGCTTCCTCCATTACGAGAATAGCGGCCGAGGAGAGGAGGAGCTCACATGAGGAAGCCACGGCTTTAATCAACGGTGCAAAAAACAACTCAGCGCGATGACTCTATGATCCCACGGAGGGGATGTATGTGACTTGCTCTGGAAAAGGTTCGCGCTGAAGCGACACTTGAGGAGGAAGTTGTATCGTGGCGAGAGGAGTTTGTGGCGATTTCAATTAAAGAGGCGTGGGCCAAGGGTGGGGCTGGGTAGTGGGGATCGCGACCTCACATCTTCAACAGGGCACGGACCAGGCACCTGTAAGAAAAATGGTTAGAGCATGAATCCGCAGGGGGAACGACGAAGCCGCGAGCTTACGCTGAGTTCATGAAGGAAAAGGAACCCAATGGGGGGTTATGTTGGTTCAAGACAGGCGAAGATCGATTCGGCAAACCGGGAATGAAGGGAACCTAGGAGGCCGTCAGCATCGTGAGGGGAATGCTAAAATGCTTTCGAAAGTCTTCTCAAGAGGGCCAATTCCCAGTATATCGAAAATACTTGAAGAAGGAGGGGAGAACGATTAATCGCAGCTCCTGACCGACGAGGGGGGCTTTCGCAAGGGAACGCTCGACTGCGGCAAATCCAAACTTGGAGTCTCTTCGGCTACTAACAAAGGTGGAAAACGAGTGAGGCATACCCGGTTGCAACTAAATCAAGGGGGGGCCAATCTGGGCGAGTGAAGGGAGAGGGGTATTACAAAAACAGTTCTGCAGCGGGCAATCCGATCTCAACACAACACGTAGAGAAGAATGTGATGCCAGAAAGGGGTTTTTAAAAATCTGTATGAGTGACTCAGGAAGAGTCATCTGGAAGGCCGGTCGGTTTCGAGAAAATCAACTATAAAGACCTTCCTTGTGGGGGACGGCTTGAATGCATACATACTCCGAAAAAAAGCCTACGGGGAGGGGTGACGCCCTAAGTGCAGAGGGGTCTCTGAGCTATTACGTCGCCGGGATCTGGAATAGGAAGATCTATCTCCTTGTCCAGTGTCGAAAACTGGGTCAGAAGCAGGGCCGATTTGGACAAGGAAAAATAACGTCACGAAGGCAGCATGATTGACGTCCAGCCTAGCGCAAGTTGGCCTTTCGCGCACGCAAACTCTATCGCAGTCGGGAACCAATACTCCAGAGCTTTGGTCCAGCGAATTCTTGAAAAAACGGGGGAGAAGGAGGGAGAGACTTGGGTCGCCTGATTCGAAATTTGATAGGAAATGCTCGGGACATAAGCGAGATGGTCTTTCAGACGCAGTGGCATTGCAGCGCCCATGGGTTGACGAGAACTGTGGGGTCGCAAGCGACCACGAAACAAAAAAGAAGCGCTAACACCCCATCGCAAATAACGAGAGCACCATCCAAAAGCGTCGCGCAGCGCTCAACAAAGAAAAGGGTTGCTCGAAAAAAAGCCCATCAGGGAAAACACCTCGGGGGGGGGGGGAGGGGGAAGCGCGGGTCATCGCTAGGTATCTGCTCTCTTGACACCGGGGGGAAGAATAAGTTTTGGGAGGTCAGCTACTTGTTAAGAGAAGGGTAGGCGTTTGAAACCCGGGGGGTGGGGCGCGTAATGGCTGACGATCAAAAAACGTTAGCATTGTTAAGGGGTGAGGGGGCGAAAAATAGGCTGTTTACGTCGAAACTCCGTAGGCAAAAGGAAGAAGAAGGTATGGTTGCTCCAAGTGAGGTAGACATCGAAGTGAAAGATCAACCGAGGCAGGAGGTCATTCCGACCTTGAACTGAAATGACGGAGGGCGAGCTACAGCGAAGAGGGCAAACCAATTTATTGGCCGAGGGTAAGTACCTTTCACATTAAAAGGCACTTCCTAAAAGACGGGGGCGAAAAAAAAATGGTTCGAGGGCAACGAAACGCCGAAGTGATGGCGGCGATCGCAGTGGTAGCGGAGGGGGGGAGGGAAAAAAGCAGCTGACAGAACTTTTTTCGACCGATAGAGAAACACGGGGTGAATTTAAGGTCCCGCACGAAGGCCAAGGGGAGAGTTCGCAACGTCCCGGCGCTAGGAAAGAAGCCGTAAGACAGAGAGCACCATGAGAAAACATTTAGACGCCTGCCCTAGCCTTCTATTCAGAAGACGTCGTGAGAATCAATGGGGAATACCGGGCAAATGAAAAGAAAGCGTCTACATAGGAGGGGAAAAAAGAGGAGCATCCGGGGGGGCCGCCTCCATCTTCTGATGGAGATTTCTTAAAGTGGGCTGCCATTTTAGGGGGAGAGGGGCGGCACTTCAGAAATTGGGAGCCAGGCCTACCACGCGAAGAAGAGAGGCGAAGACTGGGGTACGGTTAGGTCCCTAGATATAGTCGAAACGAACGAAACGAATTGTCCCTTTTCGCAAATGCAAAATTTTCTTCAAAGGGGCACCCTCGGCTACAAAAACATTATTCCCGAAGAAGGATCAAGAACACCCAGAAATGCCGACGAAGGAAGAGGGGAGAGTGCGTAGAAAAGTTTAGGGGGGGCGCAATTTGCCGATGCGCCGGAAAAGGGAAGAAAGAAATGGCTGGTAACTGCCGCTTGTAGCCCGAAGAACAGGTGAGAAAAATTAAGTGGGCCAACACTACCTAGACGTATCTCACCAGGAAGGGATGGCGCATGAAACCGGACCGAAGGGATACGCCCAGCTGCTCTCAGCAGAAAAAAGGAAGAGGTCGCAGAGATGTTGCGAACTCTGGCCCTGCAGTCAAAAAGCCTCTATAGCAAATCAGGAATCGTTGGTGCTCCTATATATCTCAACAAACAAGAGAAAAGAGAGAGAGGGGTTCGAGCACACGCGAACTGCTGAACTCTCAAATAGAGGAAAAACTGCTGCAAAAACGCGCAACAAGGGGGGAAGCGCAAAGATATCTGCCTCCACCGGGCGAATCAGGTTCTGGCCGGGAACAGCAAGCGCAATACATGCGTTGAGAACGGCTAGAAGGAACAATGTGGGACCATCATTGTCGCAGGTTCAGAAAGAGCGGATTTCAGACCAATGTAGAGGCGCTCGTGCGATCAGGTCAACGAGGGACATTGCGATCGCCAAAATCAAAGGAATAGTCGTCTTGGGTTTTCAGAGAAGAGGGGGGGGTAGGCGAGGGTGTGTGTGATTCGCGATGGGGACTGCAAGGAAAGACTCCGTTGTCATGCAGAGGCGGACAAGGCGTCCAAGGGAACGTCGTAACGATCTAAGAGAGGATAACCTCACGCAATACCAGGCGACTAGGAAACAGTGGACGCCATGTGGGGCTACGCAAGACGATCGGTGCAGTATGTGACTCATCCCACATTAAACGTTTCACCAGAGCAACCGTGTTCTTCAGCAAGGATTTGCTGTTGGGGGAAAAGGGGAAGGCGGCGCCTATATTGGTCTCGGCCTATGGGCTACAAATCTAAAAATATGGGGACTAATCCGTACGATGCTCAGAAGCAGGTGCGGAAAGCACGTAAAAAAAGATATGGGGGGGCTAAGGGAAGGATGGAGGCCGGCTTCCGCGATCCGGAATATTTTCCCCTCTGACCTCGGTTGAAAAGGGGGGCCTTGGTCACCTTCACAGCCGTGATTGGAGAGGGGGGGGGTCGCAGCAAGCTTTACTTCAGCGGAAAAGAAGAGTCAATCTCCGCATCACGGTAAGGTTTGGAAGAAGGGATCTTGACCTAGCGATCTGGTGAGATCACAAGGGGGGATTTCCTTGAGTGGGTCGAGGTCATGCCATGGAAAGTAACTTTGGGTTGGCGATCAAGAACGGTCGCGCAAAACTTCGGTTAAGGAGGAATGTCCGAGGACGCTCTACGCGGGGAGGGCGGTCAGGGAGGGGAATTCCTGTTAAGGGCGCACAATAAAGAACTGGTGGCGACGGAGGATCACGGGATAGTAACAAATCAGCCTTTTCATTGCGAACAGAATAAGGGTCCTATTACAAGCAAATTACGAAATAGAGGGCGAGTCAAGCCTCAAACTGATGCTAAAAAAAGCGCCGCTCAGACTACGGAAACGGAGGGCTCATCAAGGGGTCAATTGAGTACTAGGATCCCTCAATCGGATTAGATGGGTAGAAAAAGCAACCGTTATAACTGCGCACGCACTGGGGGAGGGGGAAGGGCTTATGCTGTGGCGGCGGGAGAGGAGGTTGGGGCTATGCCGCGCGTAAGGCGTCTCGGGGGGGGTGATGTTGGTCGTGGTCGAGCGATCCCTAATGTAACAATTTTAGCTTCGTGGGCCAACTTTATGTAGCCACGCCCTGCTACGACGTATGAAGCATCCTATCCCAGCGACTTCTGCGCAAGGGCTGCTACAATAGAAAAACGGTCATGGACCGACCAAGAGAGGGAACGTGCTATTATTGGGTGGCAAGAATTAGAGAGGGAGGGGTGTAGGGGCAGAGAAACATGGTCAACCTAGTGGGGACGTCCATCATGAAAACAAAATGCTGTTTTACGTGCTGGCATTGAGAAGGGGGGGGTGTGGGGGTTCCCCCAGACCGGCCTCCGAAAAGGTCCCATTAGACTGGAAACTGGAAAGAAATCTTGGAGAAAGGGGCATCCGCTAACCGGCGAAAGAGGCACCTCTACTTCTTTCAAGCAGAAAGGATACCCGAAAACGCTTACATTCAAAATGACCGGCGTAAATTGGGGGGCCGAACTCGATTAAGCCGGACAAGGGGGGGGCATGGGCAGACCTCTGTGCTGACTACACACAAATAAAACGATCCAAGCATCGAGAGCAAATCGATAATAGATCGGGAAACAACCACGTGCTGCGAAAAAAGGAGAGAGTAAAAACAACAACTTATGATTATTAATAGGGGAGAGTGGGAGGGGATTGAAAGTGGTTGTGCCCGGTGACGACGGAAAAAGTAAATCAGAAAGAAGAACGGGTTAGTCGGTGTCGAGTGCAAGAGGGAGGACGCATCAGGACGAGGAATTAATTCAGTCCGCAGGGACCGAGCGAATTAACCTGTGGGTGGACGCCTTCCTATCTCGTTAGTTGGCGGGAAAGAAGGGGAACGGGGTGCTAAAGGCAGGGCGGATGCTTGCGCTCCTCAGCTAGGACCGCTTCAGTCCAGTTAGAAGAAACTGGGCCGCGGCGGGAAGACGATTAGCACTGATCGCAATCACGTAAAAAGCTCGGAAAGGCAGACCTCGTGGGCCGGTCGCTAAAAAAAAATCCCTGAAGATCGCCTTTCATTTTACAATAGAGGGAGGGGGGGGGTCAAAATTGTTCAGCGTTGGGATAACGTGTCGACTAGATCTCCTTGTGGCGCCGAATTCGGGAAGAGGGGATTCTCGCCGAGATGTTCGGCCGCCCAAGAAGGTCCGAAAAAAACCAGGGTGTGGGAAAAGGAGCGCGGGGGAAAAAGACAAACACCACCACCCGGCCTCCGCCAGCGTCCATAGAACCTCCGCGACCGCAAGCAAATCCGAACCCACAGCAGCGTCGCGCACGCTACAAAGGTGCGCGTTGTCAAGATCCCATCGAAGAAAATGAGCATCGAGGCCTCTGAGAAAAGCGGTGCCGTGTGAGGAAAGCCGTGTTTCAGCGTAAAAAACGACGACTGGTGCATCTATAAGTATGCGTTTTGATAGGGCCGGGGAAGTTCGAGTATGCTGAAGAGAGCATCGGATCATGCTTATTTGGAGGAAAAAAAGAAGAGTAATTAAAAAACGACACTCCTCTACCAACCTAGGCTGGATCAGAGGGGGCGCACAGTAGGAAAAGAAGCGGAAAAAAATGGGTCAAAGAACCTAGAGCCTTCGGAGAAAGAAGAATGGTCCTTAAGAAAAGCTACGGAAGGCGGAGAGAAAATCCAGGCTCTTCAAGTCTGTCCAGCCTCTGGAATCTAAAGGGTAAAAAAAAAATAACGGGGTGGGAAACTTTCTCAATCAGGTTACGGGGGGGGGAAAGAACAAACAAAAGAGCTAGGTATATCACGCAGGCAAAATGAAGGGCGAGTCTCCAAGGAGGCGGCTTTTGAGCGACTGAAGGAGAAGAACGGTGCGCCGAGAAAAAAAGCAAGCAAGGGGTGAAGGTACCAAGCATCCAAAAGAGCTGTCCCGTCTGACATGGGCAAAGACGGACTCCGGCCTCCATGAATCCAAGAAAAAACTGCAGCCTGATAGCGGAAAAGAAAATTAAGCAACAATGCCCGAGCCCGTCAGCGAACGGGATTGGGACAGCATACTGTTTCGCCGTAGGTCAAAAGGAAAAGCAGGTCTCCTCCTAACGCCATCGGGAGAACACGGGCTGATGACATTTGGCATCCTTGAAAAAGATGGTCACCGTCACGTCATAGTGCGGAAAGAAAAAAGGCGAAAAACTGGGACGCGACTCACAGGGTTAGGGGGCGGGTTCCTCCCGAGCATAGTCTCGACTGAAAAGGTTGATTGGAAATCTGTCCATTCCCCTCTTGGGGATGAGGAAGTCGTTAATCCCAGAGTTCAAAACCGATGAAATCAGCGGCTCAATAAGGGGCGGAAACCAAAAGAAATAAAGATGAAGAAGAAGGCGATCGCGGCGAGTTTGCGAGACATAAAAATGGGGCTCCAGGTTCCTATTCAGAACAGCGCAGAGAAGACTGGGGGCTTGAACGACGTTGTATCCAAAACTGCTGACAATTGAGGGCACATGGCACCAAACGCTAGGAGCCTAAGATGGGGAAAGTTTCCTTTGAAGACCAAGCCAGGTGTTAAAAAAAGTTCGATTCATCAGCCAACCGATATATGTAGGCGGAAAAAAAGGTGTGCGCATGGGGAGAGCATTATTTTAGGAAGCGTTGGGGGACTACGTATATATATCTAAAAATTAGGAGGAAAAAATATATATATAATATCTGAGCACGCTGAACTAAGCTCAACGGACAAAGGGGGGAGTCGGACAGGGGCCCCCGAGGCGCAACCATCCTCCACGATAGAAGGGGATGAATATCCTCGCGGCATCCATGGAGGGGACCTTTTTGGAAAGGAAATCACCGAGTTGAAAGCAGGCTAAAAAACCAATGTGGAACCATCATTGTCGCACTTTGTTCGGAGGGGAGAAAAGCGGCCGATCGTGGGATTCTCTCTGAGGGGCAAACGCGCATGTGAGAAAAACACCGCGAGAATCACGGAAAAAATGCAAGAAGGAACTTCTTTGGTTCCGCAGATCAGAAAGGGGAGGGGCGACGAGCACGGGGTGGGGGGTCAGCTGTCCGAGTTGAGACAACCGACTTTGAAGCCGCGGCAGACTAAATGGGCGGCCCGTCGTCGACGGATTCTCGCGGAGAGCACTAACACTACGAAACGGGACGTATGCATAAAAACTGGGGAAAGGGTTTCGGACAGTTGGCTCGTCACTGGCTCGGAGGGGGGGTATACCTCACTCGGGCAAACAATTCAACCACGTGGGTTCAGAAAAAGATAGGGAGTGTTTATTAAAAACAAGAAATGGCGGTTTTCACATTCGGCGGAGGAGGAGTTCTCTCAGAAATCTCGCATAGGAACGGGTCGAATGGGAGGAAATCCGGCGAAATTTAGTGGGCTACGGCAGGGCGGAGAACTACGTCAAGGCTAAAGTTTTCCGTTGAAGGGATTCAAGTTTTCCACTGGGAAGGACGGGCTACCAGGAAAGACGAAAAAAAGTTGACGGGAAAAAAAAAAGGGGAAACTTCAAACAGGACTTTCTCTTTAGTTTCTCGCACCAAACGGGTCGTTTTAAGTTTTCGAGAAGGGCTAAAAGGGAAAAAGCCGCTCAAAATCTTGCGGAGAGAAGAAGAATTTCGGTCCACGAGTGATCGGGAAACTCGACAGTCTGTTTTTGAGCCACACGATTGCCGGTAACGATGGCAAAACCGGTGCGGCGTGGCCCGTTGTCATTCTATTCCCGAAGGGAAGGGAAAGAGGAAATTGGTTGTGCTCGGGTTACGACCCACCGGTCCGCGATCTTCGCGGGGGGGGTAGGGGGATGATCCGACGCTACTCGGCGTGAGGGGAAGGGAAAGGCTTATAGGGAGAAAAAGGAAGGAAGAGTTGGGCAAGGGAGCTTACAAAAGTCAAGCCTCTGTCCGGAAAAAGGACCATCCAATTGAGGAGGAAGGGTCTTATCTTAAGCCAATACTCTAAGCGGAGCCTGGAAAAAACTCAACCTAGAGGAAGTCAGGCTAATGCGAAAGCCACCGGTAATCATCAGTTAAAAAAGCTAAATAGGCATGGGAACTCGTACCGCACGAGCAGGGAAGGCCAAGGGGGGCTCTAATCGATTACAGAAGGGACGAGAAGATCGTGTCTGAGGATTGAGTCTCTTTCTAGGAGGGGTTTGCAAGTTAGTCGCTCGGCGATTGGCTAAAAGGTGTGTTCGGGGGGAATGCGCCGCGGCGACCGATCCGGAAAAAATCTTAAACATTGCACAACGGGTGGAGGGGGAAAAATTCTCCGCTCGAGGAGGGGTCTCTCCTATCTCACTGTCGGCGCCAAGCCGCAGGGGGGGCGCAAACCTGATGGTAACTGTGAAAAACGGAGAGTGGGGCAAATAGATGGGGATGGGGCGAGAAAAGAGGAACCAGAAGGGCCGTCTGTCCTTTTTACTGCTTTGCACGATGGGACCGTTGCCACTCTACCACGCACAGGACAAGGCCCGGAGAGACTGGGAAAAGGAAAAGAGCAAAAGAAATCGGAAGGAGCGCATAGCAGGCAGAAGGGACGTCACCGACTAGTCGCAGCACCTTAGAAAAAAACGGAGGCGGCACAGGTCGGAGGGGACTGCTTCAAACTGTGCCAAAAGTCGGGGGAAAAATGGGCGCTCGGGTGCTAACTACTAAAAGGGGGGGGGGAAATCCCATCCATTCCAAGATGAAGATTAGGGCGGGGGATCAACCGTCGGACAAAAAAACACGTGCTGCGCTGAGCCCAAATAAAAAAAAGACACACCAAACGGGGGGAAAAAGAGAGAGACTGGGATTGGGAAGGAGACGTTTTGGACCGGTTATCTCTTCATTACCACAGCGTGGGAATGCGGGATTTCGGGGGTAGCAGGGTGGACGAAACTGACCCAGCGGAACAAGTGATGAAGGCAGTACCAGCTAAGACGGGCCAAAAGGCCTGGAATCCTGGGCCTATCTCAAGGGAATTCTCTTAAGCGGAGGCCGTAGCGGTGAACTTCGAAAGCGGCGAGGCGCTCCTTAAAGAGCGCGTAAGACTTTCGTCAAATTCGCTCAGGGCGCATCTCAGTGTCTCCAAAACAAAAATCTCATGGGAAAAAACGACATCTACGTCCTAGGGTGACATGTGGGAGCGACGCCATCCCGTAGAAATGGGGCATTTCCAGAATAACGCCACCAGGGGGGTCAGCAAAAAGGAGTTCAAGGGACTTCGACTAGTCTTCTTGGGGTCTCCTGAAGGTTATAATCTCTTACAGACGGCGCGAGAGGGGAGTAAAAAACCGCCAAGGTGTGGCAATGGTCACACGCAAAGTGGACTCTTTTTAGGGGGGAGGATTCAAACGAAACATCACACAACCCGGAGACGCAAAAGCAGGAAGCGCCTTGCCCATCGCCACAAAAAATAAGAGAGGCCTGATAAAAAAAGCCCCAATCTCTGCGACTCGACACCATTGGAGCCGAGCAACGACGTGGGTATCGTTCTAGTCTATGGGTACTAAAAACTGAAAACGTTGATTAGGGTGGCTGTTTCTTAGGAAAGTCGAACTGATAGAGGGTCGAAGTTTGGGGAGAAGGAGGGGGCAGGGGGAATTCCGTAAGGGGCTGACGGAAAAGGAAACATTCTAATGTAGAAAAAGCATAGGCAATTTTTTGGTACTACATCAAAGGAGACACAAAAGGAATGGACTCGGCGGTTTGGTGGAGCCGTAGTAATAGAAGGCAAGGAGCACGCCGCTAGTAGGGAAAAGTCTGACCGAAAGTACTGTAAGGGAAGAAAAAGAGGGCTATCCAAAACGGGGACGGAAAAAAAAAACAATTGACGATTCCAGGTGCATCGAATGAAAACTTTAAAGAAGGTCTCTCAGGAAACGTTTTTTATTGGCAGAACCGACGGGGGGAAGACACCGCGACGAGCTGCCACGGGGGGGAGGAGTACGGGTTTAGTTTTCAGCGCATGATGACTCACGGGAGAGGAAAAAATTCCATATAAGCCAGGAGGGGGTGACCCACAGGTCTCACGAATAAAAAAAAATAACTGCCCTATGAAAATCCACGTGAAAAAGGAAAAGAAGAAGAAAGAAAAAAACACGTCATCAAATGATCTTACCCAGGCTTGTCAGACTTAAGACCCGTCGAGCATTTTCGCCCAGGCTTGAGGCCCAGCATATTTTTGGGAACCTCCTGGAGGCGCGACATAGGGCTAGAAAAAGAGGGAGACGACGAGTGACACATCATAGGAAAGACACGTCGATCTGGGGTGAAACGTGCGCGTCTGTGGCGAGGATCGGGGAAATCACCGGCACGAGCCAGAGGAGCAAAAGGCCGACCAAAGGTCGGGACGCGCGCTCAAATTTCGTGGCGGGGAGGTTATCCGAAAGCGCAGATTACGACTAGGAAGGGTCTTGCCGGATTCCATGCTCAGGGTAGTCAAAGGGCGGTACTGCCCATCAGGCAGGAAGACAAAAAAAGAATAGTCCCGGACTCCGGTATGGAAACGGGAAAAACCCCATAAAAAACCACGAAGTCGAGAGCCGGAAGGGATATACATCAAAAAAGTATTGGTAGCGCCCGTTTCAAACTATTAAAAATTGAGGGACACGATGGTCGATGACTTCGCTTTGGAAAAGGGAAAAAAGTGAATATTTCACATTGCCACTAAGGGAAAACGGGAGAACTCATTCGGGAGATATGCCGGGGACTAAAAAAAGGCGCTGACGCCAAAGTGGATTCACAGCAAAGATATAGGAGAGCAGGGTTGGCGACTCGGGGGCAACCGGCAAGCAGCATTCTTAGAGCAAAGGAAGGGGCTCCGAGA
>Ga0179591_1304900_pt1 | contig 16448 bp, 30 predicted proteins | sample CZOMad2_1_08_16f_FD_182891 | JGI IMG/M metagenome (GOLD analysis project Ga0179591, IMG submission 182891) | Vadose zone soil fungal communities from Angelo Coast Range Reserve, California, USA - CZOMad2_1_08_16fungal (PacBio error correction) | ecosystem: Environmental > Terrestrial > Soil >...
CCAAGGGAGGAGAAGAAAGGAAAAGGGGAGGTTGGAAAACGCTCCCATCACATTCAATCGAAAAAAGAAAGAAAGAAAAGGAGGTAAGACACGGGGTACAGAGAAAGAAAAAAAGAAAAAAAAGGAGAGAATAGACCCGTATCTTCTTCCCACCCTTCTTTAAAAAGGGGAAAGGGAGGGGGGAAAAAAACACAAAAAGGGAGAGGACAAAGGGGAAAAAAAAAAGAACCGGCCCTTGTTCACACTTTAATCAAACACGCAAGCCGAAAAAAGAAAGGAAAAGGGGGAAGGACCGGGGAGGAAAGAAAAGGAAAAAAAAAAAAAAGGGGAGCCATCTGCCAATTTCTCATTAACTTATTCCATTAGAGGAAGGGGAAAAAAAGGGAGAAAGACATATAAAAGTGGATAGGAAAAAAGAAGGGGAAAGAAAGCCCCCCCCCACCCCGCAATCCTCTTTCTTGAATATCTTCTCTCAAAAAAAAAAAGGGGGGGGGGGGAAAAAAGGGGAATGGGCCGGGGGGGGAGAAGAAAAGGGACAAGCGGATGGATACAAATTACTGTTAATCGTGGAGAAAAGGAGGAAGAGAAATGGTACCTTGAGGGAAAGAAAATGGGGAGGGGGACTTTTGGTTACTTATTAAATCCGGGGGAAGAGGGAGGTTCTGGGGAGGGAAAGAGGGGGGCTTATATACCTTGTGAACCAAGGAGGGGGGGAAGAAGGGGGGAAACCGAAGGAAAAGAGGACGTGGGGGGGAGGGGGAAACAAGAAATCAAAATATCCTTTTCTTTCCCATATCAAAGGGTGAAAAAGAAAGGAGAAAAAAGGGAGAGGTCTGAAAAAAGGGGGGGGGGAAAAAAGCTGTCCTGAATCCTTAAAAAGAAGAAAAAAGAGTTTGGAAGAGTGGAAAAGAGATGGGGGGGGGGGACCAGGGGGAAAATGGGGGAACAAAAGGAAAAAGGGCGCTGGGGTGACGAATGTGAATTTTGTGAGCAGGGGGGGGGGGAGGGGGAAGACGGGGGGAAAGGGCGGAGGAGAAAGACGAGGGGGGGAAGGCCAGTCCCTTCTAATTCATCGGTGGAGAGAAAAGGGGAGACGGAAGAAGGGGAAAAAGGGGGGAGGGGGATAAGATCATGTATTAATAAAGTATTTTTAACTTTTGTAAGAGGGGAGAGAAAAAAATGCGGTCGAGGGGAAGAAGAGGGGGAAAGAACGGACGGTGGAGGATTGGCCAGAGTTCGGTTTGCGTTTTTTTTGGGGGGAGGGGGGGGGGACTGACGGGAAGCCGGCGGGAAGGGAAAAAAAAAACGGGACGGCGGTGGCTGGCTCTGCAACTCCCGACCGCGGGAAGGAGGGAAAACGGGAAGGGGAGGGGGGGAAAAAGGTTGGTCTTCCCGGGTTTTGGAGTTGAGGGAGGGGGGGGGGGGGAAGGGGGGAAAAGGGGGCGAAGAAAAAAGGGGAAAGGGGAAGGGACTTGTGTCTTTGGGCGTGCTCCAGGGAGGGGAAAAGGGGGAAAAAGGGGGAAGGGGGGGGGGAGGAGGACAAGAGAAAGGAAGAAGGGGTGTTTCTCTTCCTCTTAATCCTTTTGTATTGCAGGGAGGGAAAAGGGAAAAGGGGGGTTGAGAGGGGAAGGGAGACAGAGGGGGGGGGGGCGAAATTATTCTTAAATTTGGGAGAAAAGAGGTGGAGGGGGGGGAGGAAAGGGGTTGGGGGGGGGGAGAGACGGAGGGGGGAAAAAAAGAAGAAATCACTTTATTTATAATGTGAAAAAAAAAGGGGGGGGAAAGAAGGACCGGGAGGGGGGGGGAAAAAGAAAGGTCTGCCTTCTTATCTTTTAATCTGCTCAAGGGCAAAGGTTGGAGGAAGGGGGACGGAAGAAAAGTAAAAAAAGAAAGGAAGGGAAAGCGGTGTTATTTTTCGGCAAAGAAAGGGGGGAAAAAAGGAGGGAGGTGTAGAAGAAATGGGGGGGGGGAAAAGGGGAGGGAAAGAGGGGACGGAGGAAATTTTCTAACTCCCTTTGCAAAAGAAGAAGCAAGCAGAAGAAGAAAGGGGGGGGGGGGGGGGGGGGAGGAGAGGGGGAAAAAAGGAGGCGGCTGCGCTTTTTCTCGTGGATTGGGGGGGAAGCGGAAAACAAGAGGAAAGAGTGGGGGAAACAAGAGGGAGGTGCTCTTCCTTCTTACGGCAGGAGGGAGGAGGGGGGGAAAAAAAAGTTTCTTTGGTTTCGCAGGCGAAGAAGGGGGTTTGGGTGGGGAGGCAAAAGGGGGGGGGGAAAAAAAGGGGAGAAACAGGAAAAATTGTTTGTCTCATCTTGTTTTCGCTTCGGGGATGGAAAAGGAAGGGGAAGGCTAGAGGAGCTAAAAAAAGAGAAAATAGCATCCATCCACTAATCTGGCAAATCCTCATTCGCCACAAGCTGAAAAGGGGGAAAGAGAAAAGTTCACAGGGAAAAAAAAAAAAGGAAAAAAAAAAGAGCCGCGCCTCCTCCTAATCAATCTTCCCCGAAAAAAAAGAAGGGAAAAAAAAAGGCAATGAAGAATGGCGACACGAGGGGAAAAAGTAGCAAGCGCGTGTCTGCGTCTCTCCAGCGTCACCAATAAAAAAAAAAAAAAGAACGAGAAACGGGGGAAAAAAATCCATCCACCATCATCACGTGGGCAATGAAGAAAGAGGAGGAATCTAAAAGGGAAAAGGGTAGTGAATGGAAAAGGAAAGGGAACAGTCCCCACTTTTTTCTACCAACCGGAAAAGAAAAGCAAAAAACCAAGGGGGGAAGGAAAAATGAAGGAAAAAACAGGGTGCCGCTTTTTCTTTGCCTTCCACCTTCACCGGAAGAAAAAGGAAAAGAGGAAAAGGGAAGACGGGGAGAAAGGACGGAGGGGGAAAAAAAAGGGGGAAGGCGGCCTTCTCGTGTTCCTGTGAACCGGTGAAAAGGGAGAAGGAAAAGGAGAAGGAACGTCCAAGAAAAGTAAAAACAAGGGGGAAAAGCGGCCACTTCCCGTCCCACTCTTTTCCCATGAAGAAAAAAAGGGAAGAAAGTCAAAAGGGACCAGAGGGGAGAGGGGGGGGGGAAGGGGGGGGAAAAAAAAAAAAAAGGAAAAACGGCTCCGCGAAGATAAACCACCTTCAGAGAAAAAGAGGGAGAAAAAACAAGGGAAGGAGGCAAGGGAGGGGGGGGGAAAAAGAAAGAAACGAAAAAGTCCCCGTCATCCTTCCATTTCCGTTGCATGGAAAGAAAGGGGGAAAAGAAAAAAGAAGAAGAAATCAGAAAAAACAGGGGGAAAAGAAAAAAAGGGAAAAAAAAAGGCACTTACCCCTCAAATCTCTTCCTCTTGGTGAAGGAAAAAACGAAGTCGAAATACCAGAAGAAGAAGGAGAAGTGAAGACTTTCTTCCCTAACTCAAAAACTCCACACCAGACGAGGACAAAAAGGAAAGAAAGAATGTGGAAGGAGAGAAAAAAAAAAAAAAGGAAAAAATCCTTTCTCATCCATTCGAGTTATTCACCACATTTCACCGGGAAGCAAGGGGAAAAAAGGGGAAAGAGAAGGGGACCAAAAGAGGACCTTCGCCTCTTCCAATACCGCGAATGGAAAAAGTAAGAAGGGGGAGCCAAAAAAAAACGGCAGAAAAGGGGAAGCAATAATGGACATCTCCTCCATTTCCACATGTGGGAAAAAAAAGGAGGAGGAAGAGACCAAAAAAGGAGTGGTAAAAAGGAAAAAGAGAAAGTAAGAGGAATAGTCCACCTTTTCTTCCACCAAGGGAAGAAATGGAAAAAAGAAAAAAGAAAAATCCTTGAGGGAGAGAATGAATGAGGGAGAAAAAGAAAAGAAAAAAAAGAGGTAACCACACGCCAATCCCGTCCCCTTCCTAATTGAAAAAAAAAAGGAAAAAAACGGGAAAAGAAAAACCGGAGGAAAGGAACCAAAAGGGAAAAAAAGGGGGGGAATAGAATTGTTCTCATTACTAATCCATTAGCTGAAGGGGAAGGGGGAAAAAAGAGAACAGAAAAAGAAGACCAGAGGGGGAAGGGAAAAAGGGGGGGGGGGAAAGGAAGAGGGGGGACAATAAACTCCATCGCAATTCTCCTCCGGAGGAGAGAAGGAAAGGGGGAGAAAGAGAAGAAAAGGAAGGAAAAAGGGAAAACGCGGCGTAATAGTGGTCGGGCAACCCACGAGAAAAGGAGGGGGAAAGGGGAGAGGGGGGAGAACTTAAAGGGGAAAAAAAAGGAAAAGAAAAAGGGAAAAGAAAGTGGAGATGAAGAAGAATGTCCGCTGCGAAAACCGGGGGGGAGGGGGGAGAAGGGGTATCCGGGGAAGTGGAGGGGGGGGAAAAAAAGGAAAGGGCGCGATTGCTTTTTTGGCTTACCGGGGGGAAAAAAAAAGGGGAGGAGGGAAAGGGCAAAAGGAAGGGTGGGGGGGGAGGGGGAAAAAAAAGGGAAAGCCGGGGCGGGCAGAGCAATCTTTTAAGACGGTGGCAACGAAATACAAGGAGAGAGGAGAAGTGAGGGACAAAGGGGGAGGGGGGGGGGGGGGGAGAGGGAAGGAAATCTTCTGTGTACTAGTTGGAAAAGCAGTGGGAGGGAAAAAAGGGGAAAGGACAAGAGGGAGGAAGGGGGGAGACGCAAATTTCTCTTTTTACTAATTGTTGAATTTGGGGAAGCGAGGGGGGGAGGGGGGGCAAAGGGGAAAAAAAAAAAGGACAGCGTGTTCTCTCCCTTTTCGAGGGAAAAGAAAAGGGGGATGAAGGGGGAAAAAAAAGGGGGGAAAAGAAAAAAAGGGAAAAGGTGGAAAATATGCCTCTAAAGCCTGCGCCGAGGCGAGGGAAATAAAAGAGGAAGGGGGGGGAACCGGAGTAGGGGGGGGGAGGGGGGGGGGGGGGTGGTGGGCTTCCTTGAAATAAAGCGGATGAGGTGGAAAGGAAAGGGGGGTTAGAAGAAGCCCATGAGGGGGAGGGGAGGGGGAAAAAAAAGGCATAGTATTCTTAATTTTACCGCCTGAAAGAAAGGAAAAAAGAGAGGGGGGGGGGGGGAGGGAAGGAAAAGTCGAGTGGGGGAATAGAAAAAATTTTAAAAGATAACGCTTAATTTAATTCTCCCAGGGAATGGGGGGGGAAAAAAAAGACTGAGTGAAAAGGAGGAGGGGCAAGGAGAGGAAGGGATGCATGAAGGGGTCATTTTTTTCCTATTTAGGGTGGGGGTGTGAAGAAGGGGGGGGGGAAGTCGGGGGGAGGAGAGAAGAAGGGGAAAGAGAGGGAGACGATGGTGCGCAATGTATTCTTGCAATGGTAGAAAGCAGGGGAAAGGGGGGGGAACAAAAGGGGGGAAGAAGGGGGAAGAAAAAAGAAGAGAGCCAATTTTATTAGAAATGTGAAAAACGGGGGGGAAAAAAAAAAAAGAAGAAAAAAAGGGGAGGCTGGGGGGGGGGGGGGGACAGGGGGGAAGGAGAGGAAGTCGTACTTTTACTTCTTCTCAATTTCCGGTTTTTGAGAAAAGGAAAGGGGAGTTTAAGGGGAAAAAAGAAAATAGGGAGGGAAGAAAAAAAGGGGGAGGAGAGGGGATTTTTCTTCACGCTTTGTTTCTGTAAGAATAGGAGAAAATCCGGGGAAGAAAAGGGGGGGGGGTAAGGGGGACGGAGGGAATTTTTTTCGGAACTCAGGGAAAAGAGGAAAGAGTCGGGGGGAAGGGGCTTCAGGGGGATGGAAAGAGGGGGGGGAAAAAAAAGGGGACGGAAAATCCTTTCTCCTGTCGCAAAAAAAAACGGGGGAGGAGGGGAGGAGGAAGAGTCCGAACTTTTTCCTCCTTCTCAGTAGAAGGAAAGTGAGAGGGGCAAAAAGAAGGGAGGGGCTCTGGGATACTATTTTGATTGGGAGGGGGAAAAAAAAAAGATAAAAGGGGAAAGGACGGGGTGGGGGGGGAAGGGGGAAAAAAAAGGACAAGCCGGAGACTACAGAATTTGTGCGCAGCGTGGTGGGGCGGAGGGGCGGAAAGGGGAAGAGGAGAAAAAACAAAGGAGGAAAAAGGGGGAGAAAGAAAAAAAAGGAGAACACAACGCCTGCGCACAAATTTCTGTGTCCTCCGATAGTCCCAATAAAAGGAAAAAGGGGGAGGGGGGAGAAAAAAAGGGAAGACGAAGGGAAGAAAAAAAGGAAGAAGTAGTACGGTCCTCTCCCTTCCGTCAAAGGGGATGGAGGAGAGGGGAAGAAGAGATTAAGGAGGAGGAAGAAAAAGAAAGGAAGAAAGGAGCCGCCTGTCCTCACATAACGTCCTCAACCCGGTGGGAAAAAAAAAGACAAGGGAAAGAGAGGAGGCTTGGAAAGTGTGGGAAAAAAAGGGGGGAAAGGAACCGCCCCCAGCGCAATTCCCCTTTCCCCACTTGTTCGAACCAAAGGCCGGGAGGAGGAGAAAACCAAAAAGAAAAAGAAAAGAAAAAAAGGAGAAAGGAAGATGGTCGGTGCCGTAAACTTCACCTGTAAGATGGAGAGGGAAAAGGGAAAAGGGTCTCCGGAGAAAAAGGACAAGGAAGAAAAAAAAAAAAAAAAAAATAAAAGAAGTCCATTCTTCCTTCTCTTCACAAGGGGAAAAACAGGGGGAAGAAAGGGGAAAATCAGGAAAAGAAACAGGAAAAAAAGGGGAGGACCAAGCCCCGTCCCACTCCTTTCCCACGAAAAGGGGGAAAGGGGAAGAAAAAAAGTCGAGAAGAGAAACAAAAAAAAGGAAAAAAAAGGGGGAAAGTAAAAGGATAAGACGAAGAGAAACACCTTCACTCTCCACCAAAGGGGGGAAAGAGAAAAGAAGAAGGAAGGGGTGGGGGGGAACGGGCCAGGGGAAAAAGGGAAAGGGGTTGCGGGAACTTTTTTTCTTAGAAAACGGAGAGAAAAAAAAGAGGAAAAAGGGAAAAAGAATCGGAAGAGACGGGCCACAAAGGGAAAGAGAGGAAAAAAGAGGATAAAGAACGGCCGCAGTCCGGCTTCAGAGCATCCACCCCGAGGAGAAAAAAAAAAAAGGGAAAAAAGAAGGAAACAGCGGAGGGGAAAAAGGGAAAAGAAGACCAACCGTCGGCGTCCCTCCCTATTTATACCGCGCAAATCGGGGAGGGGAAGAGGTAAAAGGGAAAAGAGGAGATCCAGAGGGGGAAATGAAAAAGAAAAAAAAAAGAAAGACGAAACTGCGACATCGCTACCAAAGGAAAAAGAGGAGATCAGAAAAAACGCGAGAAAGAAAAAAAGTCACAAATTCCTTCCCCCATCCGCCCAGGGGGAAGGGGGAAATAAAATGGGAAGGGAAAGACGAACACGCTCTACACTCTTCCCACCTAAGATTCCGCCAAAAGAGGGTAAAAAGGAGAAAGGGACCGGGAAAGGGAGAGGAAAAAAGGGAGGGGAAGGAAGCACCGGATCTGTGATTTCTTTTTCCACCGCCACCAAAGAAAGAAAGAAAAGAGAACGCAGGGGAAAAAAAAGTTAAGAAAAGAGAAGAAGAAAAGAAAAAGGGGGAAATTCCCCGGCCCGATCCCCCCTGCTTCCTCCCGCCGGAAAAAAAAGAGAAAGAGAAGGGGCTCAGAAAAAAACAGTATGAGGGAAAGAAGGCAGCTTCCTCCCACTATCACCGTCACTATCAGAAGACACAGGGAAAAAGAGGGGAGAAAACCGCAAAAAAGCCAGGCTTATCTAGAGAGAGGAATAAAAAAAGGAAGAAGAAGAGGAGTCGATGTTCCCCCTTTATGACCGAAGGGGGGAGGGGGGGGAACAGAAAGCGGGGATGAAAGAGAGGGGGGAGAAAATGTGAACTTAACAGTAAATTAATCTCAATGGAATTAAGTTAAGGAGAAGAGGGAGAACAAGGGGGGGGGTTTGGGAAAGGGAGAAGGGAGTCTGGCCCTCAGTACTTTTTTCGTGTCTTCTTTCTTTTGCTGAAAAAAAAGGGGGGGGAGGAGGGGACCTGGGAACAAGGCAGGAAAAGGGGAGGGGGGGAGGGAGGGGGGGGAATACAGACCTCACAGAAGCCTTTTCCTTTCCTACTCACCTGGGTGGGGGAAAAAGGAGCGAAGAATAGGGGGGGGTGAACAAAGGGGGGGGGGGGAAAAAGAGAAGATGCGGTGGAATTTTACATAAGCTTTTTTCGATTCGAAGGGGAATGAAGAAAGGGCAAGAAAGGTGATAGAGCTGGGGAACGAATTTGAACTTTGGTAGCAGTGGGGGGGAGGAAAGGGAGGGATCGGGGGGGGAAAGGGAAAGGCCGCGGCTAAGCCCAGCGGTGGTCTTCGCTTGTGGGGGGAGAGGGGGAACTGGGAGGGAAGAAAAGGGGGGGGGGGGGGGGGGAAGGGAAGAGGGAGGAGGGTGAGGTGGAAGAGGGCGCTAACTCCTTGCGCGCTGAAACAGGGAGAACAAAGAACAGGATGGGGAAGCAAGGGGAGAAAGGAGGCGCGGGGGTTTTTTTTTTTTTTTTGGGGGGGGGAGGGGAGGAAAGAACAAGGGACCGGAAAAGGGGGGAAAGGCGCTGAGCCGCCTCGCAGGAGGGAATCTCATATATTAGGGGAGGGGGGGGAGGGAAAGGTTAGGGGGGGGGCGGAAGGGAAAAAGGAAAAAGAAAAAAAAAAATTAAAAAGAAAATTAATTAATTCTTCCTGTGGACTTGGGGGAAGTGAAATTGAGGAGAGAAAAAGGAATTAGTGGGGGGGAGAGGAGGAAAGGGGGGGGAGAGTTGAAGGTTGTTTTCTCCGTCGGAGGGGAAGGTAGGGGGGAAGGGAAAAAAACGAAGGGGGGGGGGAAAAGGGGGGCGAAAAATGAGTCTAATGGAGAAAGAGGAAAAGAAGGGGGGAGGGGGGGGGATAGGGGGGGGAAGGGGGGGGGGAAAAAAAAGGGAGCGCCAAGTGATTGGATAATGGTTGACACGGGGGGACAAAAAGGGAAAAAAGGGGGGGGGGGGAAGGCGGGGGGGGAAGGGGGGCGGGGGGGGGAAAAAGAAAAAAAAAAAAAGGGGGGGGGAAGCGGGCGACAAGGGCCGGTTTGCGCAAAAAGGGGGGGGAAAAAAGGGAAAAAGGAAACAGGAAAAAGAGGAGAGGGGGGCGGAAACGAGGGGAGTTTCGGCTGTGCACGAAGGGGGGGGAAAGAAAAAGGGAAGGGGGGGGGGAAGAACAAGGGGGGGGGGAGGGGGGGGGAAAAGGGGGGGTCTTTCCTTTAGGAATGTGGACGGAAAAAAAGAAAAAAGGGGGTCGGAAAAGGGAACACGGGAGAGGGGAAAATCTTTTTGGTAAAACGGTTTCGGCCAGGGAGGGGGGGGGGGAGGCGCGAGGGGGGGAGGGAAGGCTGGTCTACTGACCGAAAAGAAGCGCCACCTTCTTTTTGGGGGGGCCAAGGGGAAAAAGACTGGGCCGGGAGCGGGGAGAGGGGCTTTCTGCTTCTCGGCGAGGGGGGAAGGAACCGAATGACGGAATGGAAAAAAAGGGGATTGGTACTCATTCCTTATACACCTTAAATTTGGGCAGGCAATAGGGGCGGGGGGGGGGAAAAAAAGGGAGGGGTGTTAGGAGGGAAATTATAGAAGAAAAAAGAGAAAAGCAGACTAGAGGCAATCTCATTCTCACCACTCTTCGCACAAGTAAGGTGGAGATAAAAAAAGGGAAAAAAAACCGGGGAAGATGAAAAAAAGGGGAAAAGGGAAGCAGAACAAATCGTCCCAAAAAAGGGGGGGAAGGGAAGGTATTCGTCCCTGCGCCAGAGGGAAAACAGGGGAGGGAGAAGGGAGGGAGCGAGGGAGGAAAAAAAAAGAGGAGGACATCGTCCTCCTTTGAAAAAGAACGGGGGAAAAAAAAAAGGGGAAGGAAAGATCCCTTATGCGCTTCGGCGGGCTTTAGGGGGGAAGGGAAGAAAGAAAAACCGCCAAGAAAAAGTCAAAGGAAAAAAGGGGGGCGGCCGTGCTGGCCGGGAAGAGAAAGGGGAAGAAAACTCCAAAATAAGCAAGAAAGAAAGGGAGTTTTCGGTTCCTTAAACTTCCCCCACCTTCATATTCGCGAGAAAAAAAAAAAGGAAAAGAAACGAAAGGGGGGAAAGGAGTGAAAAGAAAAAAAGAAAAAAAGAAAAATTCGCGTCCTGGGAAAAAACTGGTTCACATTCTCAATCAAAGTGGAGGAGAGAAAAAAAAAGGGGAAAGGAAACCCAAAGAAAAAAGAAAATAAAAAGGAAAAGGGAGGGAGACCATTCCGACTCACTTGCTCACCAGCCGCGAAAAAAACAGAGGAAAAAGAGGGGAAGGGAACAGGAAAAGGGGAAGAAAAGAAAAAAGAGGAAAAGAAAAAAAGGAAGCAGACCGCGCACACCACTAATCCTTCGCCCGCCTTTGTTGCCAGGAACGAAGAAAAAAAGAAGGGGGAGGGTAAGGGGGCGAAGGAAAAAAAAGGAAAGGAAGAAGAAAGAAAAAAACAGGGGAATACCCAATCTCTCCTTCCGTCAGACGGGTGAAAAAGGAGAAAGGGGGGGGGGAAAAGCAGGGAGCGAAAAATCCAAGAGAAGGGGGGAAAAAAGAACGATCAAGTTGATCAAACCTTGTCCGGTCACCTATTCCGCGGCGGAAGAAAAGAAGACTAAGAGGCGGGAAGAAAAGAGGAAAGAATTGTTAAAGCCCGCCTTTTCTTTCACAAAAAAGGGAGAAAAAAAAAAAGGAAAGTAATAGGGGGGATTCAGCTTAGTGAAGGGGGAAGGAAGGGGGAAACACCGCTTCCCTTCTCCCTCGGACAAGAAAGGAGGAAGGAAAAGGAGCTAAAAGGCGAAAAAGAAAGGAAAGGGAGAAGAACGGGAAACGCTCCATTTCCACATTTGGAAAAACGAGAAAGAAAAAAAAGGAAATTAAAAAGGAAAAAGGAAAGAGGAAAAAAGGGGGGGGGGGAAAAAGAAAATAGAGATTCGCCCGTAGCGATCGGGAAAAGGGAGGAAAAAGAGAGGGGGGGCCTGTGGGGGAAAGACAGCAACAAAAAAGAAAAAAAAGAAAAGAAAAAGGCGAACGCCCCGCCTTTGTTCCCACGGTTAATCAAACTCAATCCGCGAAAGTAGAAAAAGAAAGGGAAAGAAAACGTCCAGAATAAAGTAAAAAAAGAAAAGGGGGAAAGACCGCAGACAATTTCTTCATTAACTTTAATTCACATTAAGGACGGGGGGGAAAAAGGAGGAAAAGTGTCATAGCATCCGATGGGGAGAAGGAAAAAACAAAAAAAAAGGTCATCAACGCACAATCTCAATCCCCTCTTTCCAGGGAGTAAGAGAGGAGGAAAGTAAGAAAATTAAAAGTGGAGGTGAGAAGGAAACGGGGATATGAAGGTGATCTTGGCTAAGCCTGAAGTAGAATGTGACAGGAAAAAAGGAAAGGGAGGGAAAAAAAAGATCGAAAAAAGGGGGTGGGAGGGGGGGGGGAAGGGGGGAAAGAGGAAGGGGAATTGCGTTGCTTCCTTTGGGATAAAGGAAAAAGGGGGGGGGAAAGGGAAACGGAAAGAGGAAAGAAAAGAGAGGAAGTTGGTGGCGGTTTGAAACAGACTACAGAAGGGGGGAAAGGGGGGCCGGAGCGAAGAGGAAAAAAGTGGGTGAATTGTGGGAGACAGGGTGGGGTGGGGGTGGGGGGGGGTGTGGGGGGGGGGGGGGGAAAAGGAAAAAGATTGAAGGGACGTGGGAAAAAGAAGGGAAAGAGGGGAGTCGAATGTGATGATCTTTTTCCCACATTTCATGGAGAAGAGGGGGGAGGGAAGATGGGAAAAAAGGGGGGGAAGGGGGGGGGGGGGTGGGAGGCGTGTGGGCCCATGTCTAAAGATAAAAGGGAAGATCTAGAGGTGTGGGGGGAAGGAGTTTCTCTTTCTCTTTCCTACTCTAATAAAGGGAAATTAGGGGGAAAAAAGAAATTAAAAAGGGTGAGAAAAGGATGGGGGGGGGGAAAAAGGGGAAGGGAGAGAAAAGCTCGCCCTAATTTTCTCCTGTAGCCAGAGGAAGAAAGGGGTGGGGAAAAGGGGGGGGAATGGGGGTGTTTGCGGTCTGCAAATAATCTTAATCTTTTACCCCGGAAAGGGGAGAAAAAAAGGGGGGGAAGAAAAACTGAGAAGAATGAAGGATGGGGGGAAAAAGGAAGGGGGGGGGCATCTTCCATTATTCTGAAGTGGAACGTCCTAGAAAGGGGGGGGGAGGGGATGGGGCGACGGAAAGGGGGGAAAAGGAAAAAACGGATGGAAGGCTTCCGTTACTTTTTTGCTTTTCTTCTGCGGGGAAAAGGGGAAAAAAAAAAAAAAAGGGGGGGGGAAGGGGACCTAGGGGGAAGGGGGGGGAAGGGGGAAAAGGGAGGGAGGGAAAGCACGGGGGGGAATTGCGTCTGAGATTCGGAGAAGAGGAAGGAAAAGAAGGGGGGGAAGTTTGAAATGAAGGAAGAGGGAGGGGCGGGGAACGAAGAGAAGGTGGATTGTTTTCTAGGGGAAGGGGGAGGATCGGGAAAGCAGGGCGGGGGAGAGGGAAGGGGGGGGAAGGAAGGGGGAAACCCGGTTTTTCCCAGGTACAGGGAAAAAAAAAAAAGAAAGGGGAAGGGGGGGTTGGGGGGGGAGGGGTGGGGGAGAAGACGGGAGGAAAAAAAAAAAAGGGAGGCAAGGGCCGGTTTTGCGTCTCGCAACCAGAGGAAAAAAGGAGGGAAAGGGGGGGTGGGAGGGAAGGGGGGGGGGGGGTGCGGGATATCGGAACTCCAGCGGAGGGGGGAAGGGGAGGAAATTAGGGATAACCAGTGGGTAAAAAGGAAAAGAGGGATGGTGGCTTTATCTTTTTTTAAACGGGGTGAAGGGAGGAAAAAAAAAAAAAGGAGGGGGAGCTGGGGGGGATGGCGAACGCCTCATCCCTCTCTTGCAGAAAGAAAAGGAAAGAAATTGAACGGAAAGGGAAAAAAAACGGGGACGATTTCTTCTTATGCGGGAGCGAAAAAAAGAGAATAATGGAAAGAAGGGGAAAAAAGGGGGGGGGAACAGCAAGAACGGAGACACCGGAATTTTGTGCTCAGCGGGGGGGGGGAGAAGGGGGGGAAGAAGAAAACAAAAGGGGAAAGGGAGGGAAAAAAGAAGGGGAAAAAAAAAGAAGCATTCGCCCCATCTTCTCACAATTCCAGGGGGTGGGAGGAAAAAAAAAGAAAACCAAAAAAAAAAGAGGACCAGAAAGGGAAAAAAAAGAAATCAAGAAGCAATCTTCCCCCCTACTCCTTCGCCGGCAAAAGAGGAAGACGGAAAAAAAGAAGAAAGAAGTCAAGTAGTAGAAAAAAAAAAAAAAAAAAAAGAAAAGAAACCGCGACAGCTCCGCTTTCCTCAACAGAACGGCCGAAAAGGGGGGAAAAAAAAAAAAAAACCAAAAGTTAACTAAGAAAGGAAAGGGAGGAGAAAAATTACTACCGGCCACCGCCCAGCTCCACTTTCCCCTTCCCACTTTGGTATAAAAAAAAAGAAGAAAAAAAAAGGAACAAAGAGTGAAGGAAAAAGAAAAGAAAAAGAAGGTGGTCGGTGCCGTAAACGTCACCGTAATATTTGAGAGAAAGGGAGAAACTGGAAAAGGAAAGCGGAAGAAGGGGAAGGGGGGAGGGAAAAGGCCCCGTTTCCATGTCTTTTCCTTAAGAGGAAGAGGGAGAAAGAAAGGGGAACGAAGGAAAAAAAAAAAAGGGAACGAGAATCCCATTCCCCAACATTCCCATCAAAAAGAAGGAGAAGTAAAAATTGTCTAAAAGGGGGGGAGACACTCACTCTACCATCCTCTCCCAAAACCCCTTCACCAGGAGGTGAAGAGGAAAGGGGAAAAAAGGAGGAAGAAAAAGAAGAAAAAAAGGAAGAAACCTGAACTTTCTCAAGGGGCCTCGACACCAAGAAAGAAAAGGAAAGGGGTTCAAAGAGATCACGGAAGAAACGAAAAAAAGGAGGTAAATGTTTCTTACTTACACACTTCCTCGAACACACTCTGAAAAGGAAAAAAAAGGGAAATCCAAATCGCTCCTTCTGTCCTACGGTTCACTTCCACCAGCAGCTAGTGGAAAGGAAGAAGAGAAAATGGAAGAAAAAGAAGAAAACCCCGCTCACGTTGAGCCCACAAAGGGGAAGGGAACAAGGTGGGGAAAAAGAAAAAAAAGAAGACTCCCCAAATAAAAGAAGAAGGGTGATGCGAAAGAGAAAGCTTTTTCTGCGCAGAAATAAGAGAAATGATTCGAGGGGGTTCACCGTAATCCCGTTTAAAGGGGAGGGGCCATTAAAAGGGAAAAAGAAAAACATCGAGAAAAACAACGATGGGAAGGAAGGGAGAGAATTTACCTTCCGCCTTGGCAAAGAGACAAAAGGCTCCAAATTTCACAATTCGTCAAAGAGAAAGGGGAAAGGAGAAAAAAATGGTGGAAAACGTCTCATCAAAAAGTAGATAGGGAGAAAAAGAGGAAAAGAATATGGAAAAAAGGACCAGGGGGGTGGGGGGGGAAAAAAAGAAAACGTTTTTCACCAAATAAAGAGAAGAAAAAAAAAAGGGAGCAAGTTGAGAGAAAAGGAGTCGGTTTCCACTCTCCACACAATCAGAGCAAGAAAAAAAAGTTTCGACAAGCCCGGGGGGGGAAAAAAAGGGGGTAAGCCAACGCAATCCTCTCCACTGAAGGAAAAAAAGGAAGACGAAACAGGAAAAGCCACGTCACCCAAAGAAAAAGGGGGGGAGAAGAGGAACAAAGTTTTCTCACTTCCCCTTTCATTCCATTAGAGTGAAAGGGAAAAAAAAAAGGAGGAAAAAAGAGCAATGTCAATAGAAAAAGCCACGGGGTTTCCCTAAACCCCTCTTCCGCAAGGCACGGGAAGAAAAGGAGAAATCGCAGAAAAAAACAAAAACGGAGGGGAAGGGGGAAAAGGGAAGAGAGGAAAAAGGGCCGTTTTGGCTTACCTCTTCTTAAAGAGTGGTGGGGAAAAAAGAAAGGAAGGGGGGAAAAAATCGAAGGGAAAAAAGGTGGGAAAAAGAAGGGAAAAGGGGAAGGGAAATTTGGCGAGGTAGACTAAATTTCGCCGGAGAAAAAGGGGGGGGAGGGGGGGGAGAATAGAAAGGGGGGGGGGAAGGGGGGAGTCTGGATCAGGAATGTCTCTTAATTTCGTTTGCCAGGAAAAGGAGGAAAGGATAAAAAAAAAAGAAAAATGGAAAAAAGAGTTGGATCTTCTTTTTTTTCCTTTGGAAACAGACAGCACAGAGGGGGAAAAAAAAAAGGCCAAAAGCTTACGGGAAGGGAGGGGGGGTGATGGGCCGCTTGAACCCTCTGGCTGGAAAGCGGCAAGGGGGGGGGAGAGGAGGGGGAGGAGGAAGGGGGAAAAAAGGGCCGCGCCTGCCAGTGATGCAAAAAAAAAAGGGGAAAGGGGGGGGGGGGGGGGGGCAAGGGGGGGGCGGGGAAGAAGGGGCCAGGCCGAAGATTCATCGGAGTAGGGAAAAAAAAAGGGGGGGGGGAGGATGAGGGGGTACGAGAGGGAAGGTAGCTTTGCTCCCTTAATATGCGAAAGGAAAAGGGGAGTGAAAAAAAGAGGAGGGAAAAAAGAGGATTTGAAGGAGAAAGCCTTTCTCTATTCTCCGGTAATCAGAAGAAAAGAAAAGGGGGAGGGAAGGTGGAAAGGGAAAGAAAGGGAGAAGAAAGAGTCTTAATATTTTACCGGAAAAGAGGGGAGTCGAAAAAAAGATCTGCAGGGAGTAAAGAAAAAGGAAAAAAAAAAAGTTTCCGTTAATTTTACCTTCTTACTACTTATCGAATTTTTGGGAAAGGGGTTGGAAGTTGGAAGGGGGGGGGGGGAAAAGGAATTTTTCCTTAAAAACTTTTAAAGAACGGGATGGAAAGGGGGGGGGGACACAATATAGGGAGGGGGGGGGACAGAACGGATTCTTTTTTTCGCGCCGAAGGGGGTGGGGGGGGGAAAAGGGGGGGGGGGTTCTCTTCTCTATTCAGGGGGGGAAAAGGGGGGGGGGGGGAAAAAGGGGAAATGAGAAACGGGAAAGGGGGGGGGGGGGGGGGGGGGAAAAAGGGTGCGCAAATTAGTCGGATGGGAGAAAAAGAAGGGGGGGGGGGGAAAAAAGCTAAAAAAAGGGGGGATGAAAAGGAGAGGAGGAGCAGCTCTTTCTCTCGCAGGGGGGGGGAACATGAAAAAAGACAGGGGGAAAAAAAACAGGGGGGGGGAGGGGGAATACGCCTTCCTGTTCCTGCAGGGGAAAAAAAAAAGGGGGAAAGGGGGAGAAAAGGGGGGGGAAACGGTTTGTATCTTCACCTAAAATCTTGCAAAAAAATGGTTGAAAAGGGAAAAAAGGGGGGAGGGGACGAGGTGGGAGGGAAGATAGAGGGAAAAGGGGGTGAAAAAAGTGGGAAGTTAAATTTCTCTTTTCGGGTTCCAGGGAGAATTTGGGAAGAAAAGGGGGGTTGGGGGAGAAGAAGTGGCCTGTCTTTTTTCTGAGAGGGGGGG
>Ga0179591_1223585_pt1 | contig 16444 bp, 18 predicted proteins | sample CZOMad2_1_08_16f_FD_182891 | JGI IMG/M metagenome (GOLD analysis project Ga0179591, IMG submission 182891) | Vadose zone soil fungal communities from Angelo Coast Range Reserve, California, USA - CZOMad2_1_08_16fungal (PacBio error correction) | ecosystem: Environmental > Terrestrial > Soil >...
CGGGAAGTTGCCGATAATTGGAAGACCGCCGAGGTGGACGTATGTGAGCTAAAAAGCAGGAAAAAAAAAAACGATCACGTTAATATCGGAAGTCATGATACGGACAGAGGGGGTAAGTGGACGAGAAGAGGTCACAAAAACGGAACACACGAGTTGACATAACGGAAGATTGTGCGCCCGCTGCACGACGAAACTTTGGTGTCTTTAAGAAGGGTCCAAAGAACCCTTCGCAGAGGACGTAGTGTGTAGAGATAAGAGACCGGCAAAACTGCTTAGAATCGAGGAGTTTTCGATATACTAGGAGGAGTCTTGGTGGCCGAGTTGGGGGGGTGCTGGCATAGCGTATGGGGGAAATAGATTTAGGTACTGCATACAACCCCGGGGGTTATTGTCGGTCACGAAACCCGTCCCAGACCGGGAAAGGAAAAAAAAAAAAAAAAAAAAAAAAAACCCTTCAACCCCTCAAGTTCGGAAAAATATAACCGTAGCTGCCAATGAGCGCAACTGCGGGACAAGAGCGGGGGACTGTTTTGGCGGCCCGCGGGCGTCGAAGATGCAGTCCGTAACCCGCAAGAATACGCCTGACTCTTTCAAAAAAATGCGGGGCAGCAAAGAGCAAAGCTTAGCTGGCACGAAAGAAACCGTCGCCAGCAAGTCGAGTCTTGAGCCTGCCGTGGGGGGGGGGGGGGGGGGGGGGTGAAATAAAAAAACCTGATGGGGAAGAAGTGAGCCAGGGGCGGCGCGAGTACAAAAAGGGGAAAGGGGGGTCAAGGGGATGCGAATATCATCGGGGTGCTCAATCAATCGCCGAGGTCTGGGGAATCAGAGACTCTCGTAAATCATAGACAGGCGATATGTCCTCTGAGAAAACTTAGCGAGCAAAAGGCACTATAGAGATAACGAGAGGAGACACTGAGGACAAACCATGAATCGCCAAACGACGTGAACGAGAGGGGTCTAAGAATTTGCAAAACCATAGCGTCCTTCCAAGGGTAAACTTCGCATAAGGCGTCCGAAAGAACTGCAACAAAGAGCAAGGAAGTGGAAGGCAGGATGTCTGTGGATGCGATAGGAAAGACCTGCTTGGTCGAGCCCTCCCGATATCTATCGGGGTGACCGAAAAAAAGAGGGTCTACGCACCGCGGAAATTGAATGGGTTCTCAAGGACGACGTGTTCAAGAAAATCAAAAAGCACGAAGAAGGGCTGAAGAATATACGAAAGGCGTTGTTGTGGAATAGGGGAAAATTACAAAAAACAATTTCTTGTGCCTGTCCAGCAAAGGAATTGCCAAGACGGGAGTGCTGAAAGAAGGAGTGAAGCATAAGGGGCTTAGCCACAAGACACGGGGACGTTATAAGTACTCAGAAACGAGGCGTGGGGCCAGGGCGGACAATAACACCGAGCGACTAGGTAAAAAAGATCAAGACCGATCAAAGTCAGGCGAGCGTTACTACGAATCAGAGCGGCAGCAAAAGCCAATCAGGCACAGACAGGCGAAGGAACGGGAATGGGAAAGTTACCGAAAAGGCCTCCTAAAAAAGGGATGACATGAAGTTCAGATACTGAAGCGGGCTTCAATTAGAAAATCAACGGCGGACGCAGCGCGAATAAGTGAAATTGCAAAGCTCACAAGTGACGTACAAGAGGTGAAGACAGAATGCTAGGAGTTTAAAACGACTTATTATCACGCGTCAAAAAGATCGGAAACTTACAATTAAGAAAGCCTCGCTTAAAATCCGAGACCGCAGGGGGTATGGGGACAGGGGTCAGGGTGTCCTGGGCAACGCACCTAAACACTACACCCCAAAGAAGCTGAAACCATGACCACCTCTCGAAGTGGAACCCGCGTTGCGTGGTGGGGGAATGTAAATTGTGGGTGGAGCGGCCAGTGGAGGAATCGCTGGAACACGCAGTCACGGGACAAAAGAAAGACAAGGCGAAATAAAGAGGGGAAACCAATAACTAAGGCGATGGGAACTGGTGAAAGAAGGGGGAGTGCTTGTGGGATGCAAACGCGAGGGGTTCGCGATCGCAAGAATGGGAGGGTTGAGGGGGACAGCATTTGTTTGAAGTACAGGCAAGTCAAGTGGGATGGGGAGTGAGGGATCGGGGCCAGGGCGACTGTATCGCTCGATTACAAGATTAGGAAAAGAAAACCCAAAGAAGGAAAAAGGACACGCTCGTTTTCGTCTGAAAGCAACGGGAGGGAGAAAAGGCCCATCAAAAAAAATTTAGAGAAACAAAGTCGGCCGACTGGGGGGAGGGCCGAGTAAGGGTTGACGAATATTGGCTCGGGGAAAACGAAGGCGATCGCGGGGGGTGGATGACGGCCACAGCCAGTTTTTGGAACGGCTTGGGGGGAAAGAAAAGGGGCGAGAAGCTAGAAAAATTAAGCTGAAGAGCGAGGCCGAAGTCCCATTCGAGGAAAACCGGTCTACGAAAGGGAAACGAGGCCGTACGAGAAACGGCGGCGAAAGGAAGTATTTGCTGTCTAAAGGGGAGGACCGTGACGGATGGACTGGCGAGGTCGAATGCTACGGTCCGAAAGGGACGAAAGTTCAGGAAAATAGGCTTTTTTAAGGAAAAGGGGCCGCCTACCAAGGCCAAATGTCCAAGATGTCGGGAAATAAAGGGCCAGCGGTGCCTTTCAAAGGTCAAAGGCAAACAGGAGGTCGGGCTTAACCGAGGGGATTGTTTCGACACGGCCATCGGACCAATCAAAAAAGCATCTGAAGTTGTGAAATGGGGAAAACCCAGTCAGTACCAACTTGGGGCGGGGATGTCACATTGTAGGAGAAAGCCGTGCCGACAGGGGTGGCACGGCTCGGAGAAAATGGGTGCGAGGGCAATTGCCACGCGACGAACGCACCAGGATGGTATCCGGGTACATAGGACCCAGAGGATCTACACAAAAAAAACCTTGGAGAAAATATAGAGATGGGCTCTGATTCAGAAAAAGGGGCCGGGGTGGTGCGTCCAGCAACGTAGGAAGTTGCCGGCCGCAAATGAGCAGGGGGACATAAAAGTAGCTTACATCACTACAATGCTTCATGCGACTGGGGGATCCGGGGGGACACGTGAAATCCAACCAACCAGTGGGTATAGGAAGGGTTTTTGGAAAAAACCTCGAAAATGAGGAGATGCTGATCTAGACAATGACGTCGAACCAGATAGCCGGATTTATCGGGGTTCCTCCGAAGCGACGGCGGGGAAAACGGGAAATTGGGGCCCGAAAGCTACGTGTATATGAAACGAAAGTAGGGTCGGCCATATGGGGGAAATCTGAAAACATTGGGGAGGAAGCTCAAACCTAAGTAAACGATCATTAAAGGTATCACAGAGGAACTTAAGACAGGCGAAAAAAATGCCATCCGACGTCTCGAAAAGTGAGAACGCGAAAATAGTGGTCAGGATCGGCACCAAGGTGGATTACGGCAAAAGGAAGAAAAGCGGCAGCCTTTGTTGACTCTATTTGGAAAACCCTCTATCTTCAGACGATAGCTTCTAAAAAATAGTCAAACACAAAGGGAAAAACCGCGGGACAGGAACAAACTGGATCTAAGGAGTTTGCCAAAAAAAAAAAAAACGAGAGAAGAAAAAAGGCAAGCCCAGATTCTGCCGAATTCTGGTCTAGGCAAAATGGACTTGTGCCTTGCTGAGAGGCCTGAAAAAAGAAAAAGACGTCGGCAGGAATTCGGAGGTAGAATCATCGGCAGAAAAGCAAAGGCAATTCTCCCGGCCTAAGCACTGCCAAAATGCAACAGTGTGGATTCGGGCCAGTCCTTCCAACAAAGAAAAAAAAAAGGAAGCCACTCGACAGCCGCTGCACGAACCTGGGGGCGCGAACAAAAATAGAGGTTTGCCATACAAACACCTTTAAAGCAGCACCTCGCCCTCAGGCGTCTCAAAAGAATGCAGAGATTCCGACCCAGAAGGGTGAAATGTGACAGGCGGGGGGTAACAAGAAAGGACGCAAGACGGCCGAGAGCCCACCAGTAATCCACAACAACATCAATCAAAAAAGCAGAAAAAGGAGAGTTTATGGTAGAATTTCTGGGGGGGGGCAGCTAGGGGGGGTAAAATTGCAGAAAGAAAACAACCTTACACCCGACAACCTATCCTGGAAGCAAGCGAGGAATGCTGAAAGGTCTCGGGACGGGGAATTACCTGCTGAGGAATTTAAAAATCTCCGAAGGGGGGCAAAGGGTAACGCCAAAATGCGAATGTTGGGGGGCGGCGAAAGGGCAATGTTCACGGAGGAGCGATAAGGCAAAAGAGTCTAAAGTTTCATATCGCTGTCATTCTAGGATAAGCATTACAGACATCACGGATACGGATAAGGGGCCGAATAAATGGAAGGGAAAGTAATTCGCCGGGCGGGCCGCGAGGTGCTGGGGAAAAGAGGGATGAGGAAAGAAATTAGCGGAATCAAAAAAACGGCGGGCGATGCGGGAAAAGGAAGGAAAAACACAAGAATCGAGCTCATAATTTAAACGGTGGGGTGAAAAAAAGAGCAACCGACAAAAAAACAAAAAAACCAAAAAAAAAACAAAAAAAAGAAAACACCCCAACCACAAAAAAAAAACAAAAACCAAAAAAAACCCCACAAACAACCCCACACAAAAAACACCCACAAACCACCAACACCCACCCCCACACGCCAGTAGGGAAGACCCACACATACTATACCCACAACCCAGAACAACAAAAAAAAAAACAAAAAAAAACCACCAAAAAAAACCCCAAAAGGGCTATTGTTTTTCTAACTTCTCGGCATTTCTTCTCCTCCTCTCTTCTTTCATCTGCTAGAATTTCCTTCCCGTCAAATAAATTTCTTACGTTGTAATTATTAACTTATTTCACAACTAGTTTTATTCTGATGATTCGAGTTATGGGACGCATTAACAAGGACACTCTCTTCTATGAAATACATGTAAAAATCTCTATCTATATGAGTTATTCTCTCCAAAATAAGAATAGAACATCCACAGCATCATCCAGAATCTCTATTTTTGCTTATTTTTTTGGATTTAAAACAGAACAGGTAATAACTATTATCGTTAGTTCTAAAAGCGGGAATTCGTGAATTTGGCAAGCTTGTTGGGGTACTCAATGTTACTCCTCGCGCTCACCGAGAGGATTTCTCTCTCCAAAAAGATCTCGTAGAAGAGTACAAGAACTTCATGATTGTACTAGATTCCCCGACCTGCTTCGGTGTTTAATAACGACTTTAAATAGACATTGGCATCATGTTTGAAAGACCTTGAGTGCGGTTACGGTTTGGGGGACCAGAAAGCCGGCAAACCTGGTCTTCACATCATAGGGGGAAGTGGCTTTCCCAGCGAGCGGCAAGTGCGACAGATGAAAGAAAACTGCGGCCGGAAGGGAGCCGGGTGTAGAAGGCATCAAAAAAGCAACGATTCCTCCATTGAAGGAAGGATTGAGTCTTCAGAGCAGAGGGGAAGATGGGGGGGGGGGAGGACTAGGAAGAGAAGGTCAGGAATAAACAAGGAGTCAAAAAAAAAGGGAACCGAAAGGGGGTAAAAACGGGAATATCCGGCCTCAAGAGGGGGAGGCAGTCGAAGTCAAAAAGTTAAGGGGAGGGACAAAAACAAAATTCTGGCGACGCTTAAGTGTGAGAACTCCCCCCGGGGGGATGGCCGTACATATTTGCCAAAAAAAAAAAGTTAAGGAAGATTCCAGCCAGAAGAAAAGTCACCAAGACCTAAAAAAGTATCTAGAAAAAGGAATAGGTAAAAACCGACCGCCTGGTATGATCTACGAACCAATACGCCCGAGGAAAGGAGGACAGCATGCGCGGCAGAGGAGAAAAGTTATTGAGGAAAAGGTGAACAAGCACTGAAGGGGGAGGGCTTTGCAGGGTCTGTCGGTGTATGAAAATATCGCGACCGTCGATGAAAAAGAAGAGACTAGGGAAAGACTTAAAGAAGATCTAATAGCTCTCTCTTCCCTTTCACTGTTTAAATTTTCCTAACTGCTTTCTTCTTAATAAGCAAAAAAGCTCTATATCAGCTCAATCAACAAAAAATTAGGAAAATAGTTAGGAAGGGGGCGATAGGGGCAGGGGAAAAGAGGAGGGAAGTTTTGAGAAAAACGAAGCAAAGGAAAGTTCAAGAAAGACGAGATCAGTGAAATCTCACGTCCGACATCTACGTTTGGGAGCGGGGATATTTGCCACAACGGACCGAAAGGGGGGAAAGAACGTCACTTGTGCTTCACCGCTCACCGACGAACTGAATCCAGGGGGGCGAAGTACTCAAAAGAAGCGCCGCAGAAAAGGGGGGCGTTTTCGGGGGAGTCCAGAACCGGGATGAGGAAGGGTTAGATGAAGTTTCGAATGAACCGGGAAACTTCGAAGGAGTTTGCCTGGCAATCGCCGGAGTTGGAAAGGGAGGGAGGGAGGAAAACAAAAGGGTTCAAAAGGGACAAACAAAGGACCGGGACAAAAAAGAAGGAAAATCGCAATTTGTTCGAGAAGGAAGAACCGTAACGGCCAGGAAGGCGAAGGAGGGGAATAAAGCGCGGTAACTTGTTTGAAAGAAGAAGGACGGGGGCGGAGGGCCGAAAAGTCTATAAAAGTCTTAACCACGCAATCCGCGACGAAAAAGAAGACGGTCAGATGACCGCTTCCTGGGAAGCTAAAAAAAAAGCTTCGGAGAAAGACCAGGGACCTTAAGGAAGCAGTCGTGCTGAGAGAAAGGCCGGGAGACGGAAAAGACGTCCCAAAAAGGGATTGGTAATACATGGGAGCCTTGCGAAGTCCGGGACCGACCCATGACAGGGAGGTCAAGGAGTGCAAGGCGGGAGGAAGAGGGGTGCTCAATCCAAAAGAGGACTGGGGAGCGGTGAAATCTTGTAGTGTAATCAGCTCGCTCCATCAGTGTCCGCAGAACTCGCGTCGATCATAAACTACAAAAGGGAGAAGAGGGTAAACGTGAGGTCGGCAAAACATGGCAAAAAAAGGGGAAAAGTTTTAGGGCCAGGGGGAAGGACAAAAGGGCGATCATCGTACCGTTCCCTTTTGGCGCAGGAAAAAGAGAAGAGTAAAATACAAAACTCAAAGGCAACAAATAAACAAAAAGAAGGCGAGGGGAGGATTGAATGTTCTGGGGGGATGCGAGCGACCGAAAAGAGACAAAAAAGAGCGTCTATTATTACCAATTTTTACTAAAAAAAGCGCATAGTGGGATCAAGGACGCGAGGGGTAAGAAAGAAAGAACGCAGGAAGAAGTGGGAAGAAAGACGAAACGTCGTGGTTGGGGGGAAGAAAGGGTTTGCCAAGAGGCAAAAAGGCAGCGGAAGGTGCTGGAAAGAGAGTGGAAAGGACTACGAAGGTGAGAAGGTGATGAAGCCGCAGCCGGCGAGAAAAAATTCAGCGAGGAACTTGAGGAAAGAAAAACGAGGCGGTTGCGAGGGTAGGACCAATAACAAGGGAACTTTATGAGGCAACTCGAGGAATTGGGTGGATCGGAGATAGCCCCCGGATCGGAAAGTGCCTGCAGGAGATACTATCAACCGCCCAAGAAAAAGAGATTCCACCAGTCGAGAGGGAGGGGTCCAGGAAAAATGAAGGGAAGGAAAACCAGAAATGGGGGCATGCTGAAATTGCGTGCACTTACAACTGAAAGGAGCGAAAGATGATAAAAGAGAACGGGGGGAGCAACGCGAGCCGAGGAAAAAAAGACTGAAATTGCCATCGGGGGAACGCAACGTGAAATAACTCTTCTGCAGGTAAAAGATACAAGGGGCGCGAAGATGTACGAAACTTGGGGCAAGCGCGCGAGCGGAAAATTGCAAAAGTACGCACTCGCGGACGCAAAAAATCGCTGTGGCAAATGTAATGTATTGCTTGTTTATGTAGGGTAAAGCAACCAACCCTAGCTTACAGAACCCGAAAAATGACAAAAAACCCCCCTGGGGAAAAATGACCCAGAGAAAGGGCCAAATACGGAGGGGGGGGGGAGTGGGTTTTGGGGGGGGGGAGGGGGTCTCAAGGGCCGGTCGTTGGTCTTATCGGCGGGGACACTCATAACAGTAAAACGTTAAGGGGGATCGGATCTCCGCAGGAGAGGATCCGAAATACTAAGGCCGAATGGTGACTAAAAGCACGTCGTGCTGGTTTGGGCAAGCGATTGGTGGCGTCGCGCAAGGTAGCAACAGGAAAGATGAGAGGGGGGACTCATGGTGGTGGAAATACTGATTCAATGTTAAGTTTCATTAGCTGACGGGAAGAAGGGGAAGACGAAGGTCCTTAAGGCGATGATGAGGCCCTCCGAAGGAGAAAATTTCAAACTGGAGGGGTTCTTTTTTCGTCGCTCACTGCTGGAGGATCATAAAGGACCCAACCTCCGGGGGGCGGGCTAGAAAAGCACGTAGAAACTGGGGGGGAAAGATGGGGTAAGGGAGAATGAGTCTCTGCGGTGAACTACTGAGGAAAATCCGGGGTGTTGCACAGCCGGGTGGGAAAAACGGAGGTGGGAACGAAAGGAGCAGGAAGAACGAGGAAAAAAGAAGGGAAAAGATCGAGGAAGGAGGCACAGAAGAAACTGTGACTACTGAGGCCGATGGGGCTCAATACACTCGGGGGAAGAAGAGACTGAATATTGTCAAAGAGCAAAGTGTTCGGGGGTATACGGTCTGATGCTGGGCGAGGGGGCGCCGACTTAAGTAGCGCTGGGGGAAAGAGAGGCCGAGCTGGCGAAGGGGCGGTTGAGAGCGACAGGGCCTCCAGACCAAATTCCAATGTCCTACCTGAAAGGTGGTGGCAGGGGGGGGCAAGGCAGGGGAAAAATTTCAAATAGGCAACCAGGGAGTTGAGAGGGAGCGCAAAAACGAAGAAAGACGGAGGGGGTGAGACCCACAATCTGAAAGACATCCAAAGACGTCTAGGTAGTTGAGGGAAAACCATTCCATGAAAAAAGTGGGGGCGGTGAAATTGTTACACTTTGGAGGCGAAAGGAAAAGTTCCTAAGTTATGGGGTGCCTCAGGCATCGATAAAGGTTTCGGTCATGGTTGAAAAAAGGACGGCGACTAACCAAAAAAAGGGGTAAGGGAGGGCAATCGAACCATCTCACTAAAAAAAAAAGTGATAAAGAAGGATGTCTTCGATGGCAACGAAACTTAAAGGGGGTGGTCGAAAGAAAGGAGAATGGTTGCAAGTTGCCTCCTAATTGTATGTGGGGCGGGGGGCACGGGGGGGGGTGTGGGGGGGGTGTGGTTTGGGGGGGGGGAGGGCGGGGAGGCGGGGTGGTGCAGGCAATCCTACGTTCGGCAGCGGCTTGGGGAAAAAAATGGAAAAAAGCCCCATTGTGAAATGACTGGGGTTTACACACAACTAAGAGATCGTGATTGATCAAAGGGAAGAGGAAAAGATCGGCGCCTTCTGAAAGTTACGCGCAATACACTTGTGGCCTGTGAATGGGGCCAGCACCCGCGGAAATAATTACAACAAAGTCCGGGCAAAAAAGCCATGCACTTTTGGGGATCAGGCACAATTGTCTCAAGTACAAACTCGACAGGGCCTGACAAAAAAACTTAAGTCAAATATAAAGACGGTAGCAGTTAATCGCCAGACCACAGTAAGGAAAAAGCGGGAAACAGGGAGAAGATAAATAGTCAAGGAGCAAGGACCGGAGGGTCGGTCTCTTATGGACCTTCGCCCTTTTAAGGGAGGTAGGGACCGTCATAGGAGGACAGAGGACAGCTAGTAGTCTTCATCGTTCACCAATCCATGGGTAAAAACTCTTGGGGGTGAAAATCCAAACCCATGGGATCTCGAGGAGTCAAAACGCCGAGACTCAGATCTAAAAGGACTCGGCAAGCCAAACAGTAGGAAAAAGGTTTAAGAGCAAATGCATTAAGGAGGGAAAGAACCCAAATTAAAAAAGAAACGAGAAGGGGAACGGCCAGGTAAGTAGGAGGTAAAAAAGCAAGAGAGACGGAGAAGAGGAGACAGGAACCAAGTCTCACTTCCAATTCAACTGAATTCCAATTAAACATTAAAACAAATCAGAAACGGCGGCCGACTCTCTCCGATCGAATTCTAGGCCTAACGTGGAAGCACCTCGATGAAAAGAAAAAAAAGAACGAAGGGGGAGGGAGCAAAAGAAAAAACTCGTAAGTCGTCTCAAGGTACAGCTGGATAGACCTACTAATGAGGGACGGTTGTAAAGGGGAAGGCGGGGGAAAATGTAAGAACAAAGGGGGCTGGCGAGATCCCCACCAACTCAATAACACAAAAACCAAAAAGAGGAGGCCAGGCAACGTTCAGAGCTGTGTAAGGGGGCAGATTTCAGGTGGTCACAGGGGGTGGGGGGAGGGTGTCCTACCCAGACCATGACACCAGAAAAATAATCCCTGACAAAAGGCAAGCGAAGCAGGCATCTATTCAAAAGGTCGCTTCAATTGGTCAATTTTCCATACGAGGGGGGGGGGGGGGGGGGGGGGGGGGGGGGGGGGGGGGGGGGGGGGGGGGGGGGGGAATGGTTAAGAAATCTATGGAGTAGGGAGGCGTACTATGAGGAACGGTTTGCGGAGAAGGAGAATTTCACGGGGGGGGTTCGCGAGAAAAAACGCGCCAGTTCGATGATGGCAAAACTCTTCAGTCAAAGGAGCTAAAAAGCACATCAACTGGGAGGGATACGCAGAAGGGGGAAATTTAAAGGGACAACGTAAAAAAAAGAATGGGAAGGGAAGGAGTTATTATCCTCTATATTAAAAGGGAACCTAACTGCATCAATCGCATCGGTCGAGAGGGGGAAGAACACACACTCCTCAGAATCCCACCCCAAAAAAAAAAAACCCAAAAAAAAAAAACCAAAAAAAAACCCAACACCCCAACACCCCACCCCCCCCCAAAAACAGACCCCCCCCAAAAACAGACCCCAAGCCCCCCACCCCCCACAAACCCACAAAAAACCAAAAAGAAAAAACAACAAAAAACCCCCCCCCACCCACCCCCCCCACAAAAAACCCCTACTCCTCATACGTTTCTTGTGGGGAAGGGGGGGGGCCGAACCGCGCAAAAGAAGAGGGGGAGGAAGTAGTTCCTAAAGAGAGAGATGAAGGTGATGAATCCTCCTCTTCAGGGCGCGTCAGAATCAGTCTCATCACGAAGTTGAAGTTCAAGGAGGAGGACCCATTCAAATAAATTGCTTTCACTTGGAAGTCGGCAAATATTCAAAAAAAATTAGTTGTAATCTTAAAACTCCTGTCGTCGGACGGTGAGGAACGAGCGTATGTTAACCATTAATCAGGCGCGTGGAGGAGAATAAAGAGGACGGGCAAACCCTCTCGATCTGAGAATCGGAGGGCTCGCAGAAGTGAAGAGCGGGAAAAAATCAAATAAAATCCGCCTACTCTGAGGTGGGCAATTTTTTTTGCATTGTTTTTATGGACGAGTATGCTCAGAAACAGAAAGATAGGGGAGCAATTGGGGGAGGGGACGAAAACTCTGACATGGAGAAAAGCGTGTGGCGAGGGAGACTCAAGGTTGTGAAAAAGAATACGCCGAAGACAGAGGACTCAACACTAAAGCGAAAAGAGGAGCGAGAAGAAAGGAGCAATACGCGATTATAAAGCTTAGGTAAAAGACCTAGGCGATTGAAAGGAGAAAAAACACACAACTAAAACACAAAATGAAAAAAAAAAAAAAAAAAAACTATACGAAAGGGCACAAAATCATTTTGAAAAGACTTGATGGAGGGTGAGGGGGAGGGGACGCAGAAAAAGGGCCTCAAGTCTGAACAGCGGAGGGGGTAAAAGGGATTGTCCCATCTACCGCAAGTCTCAAAGCCATGTCACGAAAGGGCGCAGGAAGGGTCCGAACGGTGGGCTTGTCGGAAAGAAGCGCGAGTCGATGCTGAAAAAGAAGGAAAGTTAGCATCGGGAAGACGGATTGCAAGTTACTACTGCAGAAGTGGGGAAAAACAAGATTCCAGCAAACAAGTTGAAGGAGCTGATTCACATTGATAAAAGAAAAGGCACGGGGGTCTAAAGTTTACTAAGAGGAACGACAAGTGAAGGGGAAGTTCAACCGGAACTGTAGACGGAAAGATAACTCCACCGGTGTCAACGGAAGTACATCACTCTTGTGGGGGGGCACCAATGGTAACCGCCGAATGGCATCCAACTCAGGAAAAAGGAAAAAACTACGAGGAGAGAGAAATGATCAGAAAGGACACGCGAAGGGGGGGAGAAATAAAAAAAATAGAAAGAGTCTAATCCGGACCGCCATGAAGTCGGGACTTCTCCAAGAAACTGGAGGGGAAGGGAGCGGTCACAAGGGGGATAAGAAAGATAACGTGATGGCAAAGAGGGCTTGAGTCGGTGAGGGGAGAATCGGAAAAAGGGGGAGGATGGAAGGGGTGAGATAAAAAACAGTCTTCAAAGCCGCTCGCCTATGGGCCGAGCGAAACTTTCCTATTTCAAAGGACGAAAGAACGATTTCTGGCAAAGGGAGCGGCAAGGAGAACTCAACAATCTTAGGGGGAGGGGAAAGAGGGAGAGGCGGCAGGGGGGAGGGGGGAAGAAAAAGGAACGGATTATGGTTTACATAGTCCAGGTTCCTGCGCTCAAGAAATATGCTAGCTACTTGGAAGATAAAAAGCAGGGGGGAAGATCCTTGTGGAGAGATAGGGAAAGAAACAAGACGGGACACTGACAAAGAAAACGGGGGCTTAAAGAGGCCGACGAAATACTCGTTTTCGAAATGGATCGACGCGAAAAGAAGCGGAAGTAGGAAGAGGCTGTTCAACTTAGAAGGAAAGGAGAGAGTGAAGTCGAGAAAAGTGGGACAGATACTCGGCTTATTGGACTTTGGGCATATTTTTGCTGGGGCATCGAGGAATGTGGAATGGTGGGGGGGGGAAGGGGAAATAAAACCCCAGGGAGTGAGGGAAAGTTCAAAAAAAAGGACGACTAGAAAACGGGGAAAAGTGGTTCGGGAGCGAGGTAGTAACCAAGACCTATGTTGAGCACTTATGATCAAACTTTACAGTTTGATTTCATCCAGGGAGTCGACCTTCTGCCAAAGGACGGAACAAAAAAGATAGGAAAAAAGAGGCGTGGAAAAAAATCCGTCTAAGGAAGGCATCTAGCTCGGGAGGGCTTGCAGAAGAAAAGCACAGGGTATAAGAGATAAATCCGGATCAATGAATGGTTCGAAGGGGCACGCCGGCCCACAAGATGGGAAAAAAAGGGGGGAAGGTTACTGCGGAAAAGGGAACGAGAAAACGAAAAAAAAAAGCGGTTCAAATTCGTTAAAGATGATCGACATACGTGTTCCAAGAAATCCCGAGTCTTGGAAAAAGAGAGCGTAGATCGGATAGGGGGTAACTCAAGAGAGGAATTCAACGTGTGAGATCGAACGAAAGAGCAAAAATGAAGATGGCGGCATACACTTTATCCCGCAACCAAAAAAATATCGCCAAACTACTTATAATATAACGGAAATTAGTTTTCGCCAGAAAAAAAAAAGGGACGATATAGGAAGTCCCTGGGGGGGAAAGGCAAGCTCGTCCCTAACAAAGAAAGTCAACAACCACCTCAGGAGGCTGCAGTGTTCGGGAGAGAGGAACCTACCTGGGGACTGGGAGAAATCCCTCAGATCTAAGATTAGTTTGGGTCCCCCGGGAGAAGTGGCTCAGGAATCTCGAGAATGAAGGTAACAGAGATCGGGTCATCATCACGACAAAGTAAGAAGGGGGGGAGAATAAGCGTCGTGTGTTGAAAAATTTTGAAACGGAGGAAAAGGCAGCTTTGGAAGGGGGAAAACGGAAGTTTGGGCAACTAAAAGAAAAGTGCGGAGGATGAAAAAACGGCAAGGCAAAGGAAGGGTAACGTAAATCAGAAAGGGGCTGACTGTTAGTACCAACCACCGACGTTATGAATGCTGCTAAAATGGGGGTTGGGGGCTCAACGTCACGCCCGAGAGCTAAAGGGACTTGGAGAGTTAACGAAGATAAGGAGAAGCAAAGCAAATAGAGGAAAAGAGAAGAAACGGAACAGAAAAGTTACAGCACTGCAAGAGAAATATCTGCGAATTTCTTGGCATCGTAGAAGGAAAGACGGACTTGCCAGGACACGAAGAGAAAAAAGGCGGGAAGGAGCGAACGAAGACGTGAAATGGTGAAATCATCCTAAAAACATGGGAAACTGCGACTTAACGAAGGGGAGGAAAACAGTGGGCAAGGGATACACGCTCCGATCCACTTTTCACATTAACAAGATCGGGAATTTCACTTCATCAAGCAATCAAAAGGGAAGGAGGGGGGTTAGTTGATGGGGAACAGGTGTCATGGGGGGAAAGGAAACCGAAAAACAGGCGAAACTAAGGAACACAAAATACACCGCTCTAAAGTGCCGTTCAAGGACTTTGGTGTTGGGGGGAGGGTAATGTGTGGGTTCTCTCAGGACGCGTTGGCGTATCAAGGGACAAGGAGGAAAAGGCACAGGGTAGGAGGGACGTAACGACTCATGACCGGAAAAAGAGGTAAAATCAATACTAGGCGCGACTGTTTCTCAATGCAACGGGAGGAGTGTGATTCAACGAGGGGGGGGAGGGGTGCGCGAAGGGAGGAAGCGGAAGGGGTGGCGAGTGGGGAGGGGGAAATGGTGCTGGTTGGGGAATTACTTCCGAAAGGGACAATTTGGTAATGGGCATTTAAGAAAAGGCAATTATCTAAGAGAGGTCAGGCCGAGAATGGAAGAGAAATAAGAAAGGAAAATGCAGACGTGGAGGGAGGGGGCGACGGCGTCTAGCATTCACGGCCAACATCGGAAAAAACATCGTTCTATAAACCCGTAAAGACCCCAACAAGGTGGGGGGGGGGGTGGACATTGGGGAATTGGTTCTAAGAGAGGAGAAGGGCAGTTTGGCAAAAGGAATCAAATGGGAGAAAAGTTGGGTTAAAAAGTCTTGTGGGAACTAAAAAATACAAAAAAAAGAAACTATCAACTGAAAATCTGCCCGGGGAACACAAACAGACCGCCGGTAAGGAAGAAGAGACGATCATTAACTCAAAAAGAAAGAGACCGGGGGAGAATAATTTCGCAGGACGCAGTTGCGAGGAAAAGGGGATGAGAGTGGAAAAGGGGAAAGGCTACGAAAGGATGTGAAGATTCCGATCTTCTAGTCGGGGGTGGTGATCGATGCCGCTAAACGACCAGGAGAAGAAAGGCTGTCATGTTTGAAGAAAAAAAAGCAACTGGGAAGGGCATGAAAAGGCAACAAGGGGGGAAACGGGGGCGACAGGGAAGTGCACGGGGGTTCAGGGACCTGACATCTATCAAAAAGTCACAAAAGAGTTCGATTGAGTGAACGTCAAAAACCGTCATTAACATTGGTGAGGTTATTAACGTGTGAGCGAAAGGAGAAAAGGGACCGAAGGGAGGGGAAGAAGCAAACGGCAGGAAGAAAGGGGGGGGGACGCACACGGAAAAATTTCGACGTGGGCGAACGAAAAAAAACACCATGGGAAGGCTTCTGTCATCGGAAACAAGCTCTCAAAAAAACAACACCAGAGGAGGGAAAAAGAGGGGGCTGAAAGAGAGAAAGGGGACAACTGGGTTCTTTCCGTCTGAAGGTTGAACAGAACAGGTACATTCAAGGGCTTGAAAGAACTTTCAGGGACGGGCGGGAAAGGGGAAATGAAATCACCGGACCCAATTTGGGATGACGGGGTGGGGAAAAATCAATGGGAGGACGGGGTTCTGGAATCGATCGGCCGTCAAGAACCTACGCCGTAGGGATCGTTACGTCACTACCTCAACGCCTGTAAGGGGGGAATGGCCCGGAAAAGGGGGAAATGGATCTACAAAGTAAGACGTCGGCCGTGGATTGGTATTAAAGGGAGCACTCAAAAAAAGACCGATCTACCTGAGTGAGGAAAAAAAGCGCGAACGTAGCAAGGAGAGAGGACAGGAAGAAGGAGCCAGCTAAAAGTGCCCGAAAAGTCAGGCTAAAAGGGGAAGGGTTTGGGATGAATTCTCCTTACAGTACTGAGAAGGTGGGAAGAGGAAGGGAATGAAAGGAGTAGTCTTACATCAGTAGGAGGGGAATTCTTAAAGTAGTTCTTTCCCAAGCAAGTTGACCACGGCGGGCTAAAACATGAGCAAAAGAGGATTCGTTGCCAAAAAAAAAACCGATACTCCGATGAAACCTCTTCAAAAAAGAATCAAAGGGCGTGTCGGCCGGTACTATGGGAAGTGCTGAAAGAAGCCGGGGGGAAGAAACTAAAAAAGCGGGGTCAAGGCATTCCTTCGGAACAATCGCGCCGAAAACCTGCAAGGAGAGATAATGGGCCCGGATCTCACTGGACTGCAATAAAGGGAAGAGCTCCTTACAAGAAAGGAAGGCGACTAGACACAGGAAAAAAGCCGACACGGGGGGGAAACAAATGGTTTGCCATCCCCAAAGCCAC
>Ga0179591_1252200_pt1 | contig 16444 bp, 15 predicted proteins | sample CZOMad2_1_08_16f_FD_182891 | JGI IMG/M metagenome (GOLD analysis project Ga0179591, IMG submission 182891) | Vadose zone soil fungal communities from Angelo Coast Range Reserve, California, USA - CZOMad2_1_08_16fungal (PacBio error correction) | ecosystem: Environmental > Terrestrial > Soil >...
GCAAGGATCGCGTGTGACCAGCCCTATGCAGTCACGATGCGTTGCGTTGTGAATTTGACGTTCTGGCGCCGTGCTGCTGATCGGGACAAATGAGCAAGCCAATCTAAGCGCCCTGGTGACTAGACCGAGACACACAATTACGGCTTAGTTGTTTGATAGCACCACCGAAAAAACAAAAGATAAAGTTCCAATCCGGCTTTTTTTCACATGGGTGGATCGGATCCTTATGCATGACGGTGACCAAAAAAGAAGGCGAAAAGGGGTATACGGACACCTTTAAAGACGGGGAATTCAAACAAGTCCGTGCATAAACAACACCAACAGTGCCGACGTTCATCACTAAGCCTACAATTGACCCCCGGGAGGGGAAAACACCAAAAATCATCTCGACTCGAGGGGTCAAGGGAGATGCCAGCGGCCCAATACTGGCCACTAGGTGTGCTCGCGAAAAACGGCCTGTGGGATGTGTCTAGAGGTCGCAAGCAGGCATCGGCAGGCGGCGAACCAGGGCGACACTGGATCAAACTTGTCAGTGGGGTAGGGGAGGGGGGGAGAGAAGACGCCGAAAAGCAGAGGGGCCAATTGGCTCAAAACGGTTCCCAGACAAGGCGAAGAAAGGAATGTACAGACAACCAGGTAAGGCCGCGTCCCACTTACACAGCGGCACATAGACTCAAAAGTAAAAAAGCCTCAAGATCAAAACAGGGGTCGCTAATTAAGTACCGTAGTTTTCTGCAAACGGAGAAAAGAAAGGGATCCATCCGGCACCTAGGGGGCTGTGTACTCGAGAAGTTGTTCACCGGGGAAAACCTCCAACTAAGAGCAGTCAGGATCGACTCTTGGAAAGGTAAGAGGGGCCGCATCACGTACTGGGGAATCTTGCATTAGTGGTTCGGTCTTCTAAGATCGACTAAACTTGTGCGGGTGACCAGCTGCCCCCAAGACGAGAGTAGAGCCTCCTCAGGGACGAATGGGTACTTAGCGGTCAATTGAGTTGGCTCCTCCAAAAGCGGCGGTAACTAAAAATGACTGGGACCGAATCCACACACCCCCCAAAGATCACTGAGGTAGGGTGAGGGATTATTAGTAAGGCTCGCAGTGTAGTCTTGGCAATTACAGCGTCTTAATGATCCTATCTGTCCTCCAAACGGGTGACGTTCGACCACACTGAAAGGCAGAAAACTTTGTCAGTATTCGGGCATAAAAAAGCGAATGCATAATGGTCCTTGCCTGGTAAAGAGTCGGGGGGGGGAAGGGGGCGAAGGAAGGTAACAACTTCGTGTGACGGGAGTATGCTAGCTGGGGGGCGACTTCCTTAAGGACGTGGGCAATCGCGAACGTCCCGCATGCGTGTCTGATGCGGAAGGCGGTGAACTTCGTTTCACTCTTGTATCCTACCTGTGTCTAGAGGTCGGGGGAATACTCGTGCAGGTGGTTGCTGTTTGGCAGAAGGTCGATCCAGGGAAAGCGTGAAGCATGTCGTTCACTGTAGAGATAGACGTTCCGTGTACAGCTGGCTCAGTGCTCAATCCAAACAGCTAAACAATCTTTCAGGCGAGCAGCCATCGGCTGGGTAGCTAGCAGGGGACCGAGGGCGGCCGGAGATGTTAGTGTTTGAAGCTGAAGGGACGAAAGTATGAAAGCCTTGCGGGAAGGCTCGCGCGGGGTAGCGGTGTCTGTTGGGAGCAATGTGAGCGGGGGGAGAGCTTGCGGGCAAGAGGGAACATCAAACGATGACTACGGTTGGGACGTTAGGTCGGTAGCCGGGTGGCGGTCCGTGCAGGCGCCAGCGCAGGGGTCGAGGGGAGGACTGCTTAGTATATTAATAAAAGGGGAATAAAAGTACGGTCAGCCGCAGGTCGGGATTGCCAAAATCAAAAAGGGGAGAAAGGGACCAGGCAATCCTCGAGGGGCTGGGCGCAGCCAGACTAAGGTGCGGCACTAGATGGTGTTGGTTGGGAGGTAATCAAAAAACACCTATGTGAGTGTTGCTGGGGTCCAGATTCAGGTATAAACTGGGGAGGAAGGTGCAGAAAAAACGGGCGGAACTGCAGGTCGGCAGACGGGTTGGCCGTGGGCGGAAGGCTGCACCACTTCAAACGGGGAACGCCGAGGGGGAAACAAGCGTCGAAAACAAGGAAAAGTTACAGCGCAGAGGGGAAACTGGGTTGGGCTCGGTCAAGGGCTAGGGGGTCTAGGGATTCCGGGCTAACCACCCAGAACCGAGGATGAATCAGTGAAATAAGGGGGAAAGATTAAGAAAAAATGGTTTGACGTTAAAAGCCAAGCACATGCTGTCCAGATGAAAATTCGGTCCAAACAGGACGTATGAGTGGAAATGCAGGACGGTCTCCAGGGGAAATTGTAAAACAGCAGCGGGGAGTTGGAGGGAACTGTTCAAGTGATTTAAAAAGAGGCTGCTCGGGTGTGCGCTACATTAGTAGGTGCAGGCGAAGGAAAAACCGTACACCGTAGTCCCTTCGGACAGTTGCACTCAGACAAATAGCAAAGGACCATTCTAAGTTCTCAAAAAACTTCGAAAGAACGGCAGAAACGGTGCAACGTGTCAAGTCATTCAAAGGCAAGAGGGTCTTGGAAAACTTTTTGGGGTGGGGTAGGGCCCAACAGAGCCACAAACGAGGGCACCAGAAAAAAAACAGCCAAAGTCCCCGAAACAAGTCCACGATGCCACAAAAAGTGAGAATTGTCGTGGGAACTGGTCAGGCACATGTTGGTGCAGGACCGCCAGCTGATGAACGTAAGATACTAAACAGGTTAAGAGAGAGAAGGGAAACCGCGACGATCACGGACCGAGCATTCGGAGTAAGAACAGCAGGAAAAAACAGACACCCTGCAATACAACGGTCCATAAAAAAAACCGTGTCAACTTACAACCTTCAAGGGCTGGATCCGTAGGCAACGCTACCGCCCAGGCAGGGGTCTCTCATTCAGAAGGGGACTGGGTGGAGGGAAACCAGAAGCCTGATAAAAAACGACGGGGAACCCGGTCATTTGGAGGATGAGGATTGGGCGGTTAAAAGGCCACACATGGGCAGTTGCACTAACGATTCTCCCCCAGGATGGAAAGCGCTGGAGAAAGCGCTGATAGCGAAAAGACTGGGAGACACTCCCTCAGAAATAGGGTCAAACAAAGGCTGACTAACAGCGCCCGCAACTATACCAAACATCTCGAGAAACAAAAAAACGGTAGAAAAGGAGTTGGTGATAGCGGAGGGGGCAATAAAGAAATGGGGGCGGAGGGGGTAAGCCTTTTAAAAAAACTTGATCTGTCGACGCCGCGAGCTTTGAGGACAACGCCAATAAGGGCCATAGGAGGAACCACGTAGGAGGGGGTGGACTCAAGACCAAGAAGAGATAACGCCCTGCAGACCTTCCATAAGACAGGGGTGGTGTTCAGACAGTCACGTAACCGTTGCAACAGGGAAGGTCGTACTGAGAGAGCGCAGAAGAGGGGGGGCGGGGAAGATCCTCCAGTCAGCGTGTGAAGTTTGGGGGGAGGGAGGACACTGTTTGAAGCTGCGTGGTACATGTAGGCGTTTTGTCACGAGGGGGTCAGTAGAGAGTAAGGGAAGAGGCTCGATTCTGAACGGTTCAGGTCATCAAACGTGTAGGGGCGCCCGGGAACAGACTAGAACAACGACAGCTTCAACAAACTAAGACCATGTCTGTGCATCTTTGGCCAAGAGATAAGCTGAACGGTTTAAAGGGTCTAAGCGTGTGGGCGTCCAAGGGATAGGCTTACTTGATTGCCTCGTGTATCCCACTCTAAAAAAACAAAAGTAGCGTGCCAACCTGATTGGGGAAGAACGAAAAAATGGTCTAATCTTGGGAGGGCGCTGGAGAATAAATCTGATATGAAGAGGGGGGGGGGGGAAGTGCCGAAAACCTGAATTGACGGTTTCCGGGAGGGAACATCGGAGAGTCTCTGGGAACTGCTCGGCAAAAGCCAGAATAAGCCACGGCCGCTGAGGACCTACCTGGACCAGTTCACAACCGGCACCAGAACTGATTCCTGTACTCTTACAGTGGAAGACCGTAGGGGAAGCCCTGCCGGCGGTGCAGTTTGTCCTCGCGGAAGGGGGAAGTAGTTTGGCACACCTTGATCATAACTAACTTGGGGAGGGGGGGAAAAAAAATGCTAGACGCATTACTGCAAATATACTAAAGAGCAACAGGGAAGGTGCCTTAGACCCGATCGTGCAAAAAAATTTCTACTGGCCTTTTGCAGGTTAACATGGAGGCCGGGTCCTCAGGAAGGGGGGGGGGGGGAAAGAACAGGAAACATCGGGCGAAAAGAGCCGTTGGTAGACGAAGCTAGAGGCTGTACTGGGCTAAAGGGGAACCAAAAACCACCAATCAGTTTTTGATGGAGACGGACAAAAAACTAACGCTCTGCAGAAACGGGGTCGAATTGAAAAACACATCCCGCGCGGTGAGGAATGAGGGTAGAAGGAAAAGAGCAGGGGTGGGCGTCCCAGATCCTCTTATAGGAATTGGAGGGAAGAATCCACTGAAGAGAGAGGGGCAGAAGTCTACCAAGTTGCGTCCGATGTAAGAAGGAGACAGAAAACATTGATTAAAATACATTCAATGTCCACAAGGAGCAGAAAGGAAGGGGATAGGTAATCGAACGCAACCCGTCCCGAAAAAAGGGAAACTAATCAAAACAAGAAAACGAACACTAGCGGCCTCCAAGCACTGTGGGAATTAAAAAAAGCTTCAAAGCGGTAAAAAAAAAACAGAAAAGCTTAAGGGCCCCCTTTTCCATAGAACAAAGACCGCTAGTGTTTTCAGGTATTCGTGAGATTTTTGTGGTTCGTAACGTTCTAACGAATTGAATAAGAGAAAGGTACCTTCAGGAGGCTGAGAGCCCCAGAAGCAAAAGGGAAATCTCTTTAGGAGCGCTTAATGAAAATCCACCAGAAAAAACTGAGACCAACTAGAACACGTGAAAGCAAAGAGAACATGTGATCGAACAGGGAAATACTGATTCCCGAATTCCAACAGTCCGTCCTTTCCAAAGAACATATATCAGATCCTCTCTGGCTTCAAAAAATGGACCAGGAAGAAGGGGCTAGCTCTGAACCTCATGCCGCATCGAATAACCAGGGAAGTGCCTTATCGTTCATTAAGATCCGTGCAAAAAAAATCATGCGCGGAACTCAAAATTTGTATTAAATAAGGAACCAAGGGGACTTATTGCCAGGTACCCGCTTGGAACGAAAATTTGGGTGAAAGTCAAGAACATCAAGGAGACGGAGAAAAACAATAAAAATCTCATGGGGGCACAGGGGGCCAGAGTCAGTACATAAAAAAAAAAATACCAACCTGCTTGAGATCAAGAACACACCGAAGGGGTGTGAAAAGTCGCAACAGGAAACGGGGGACAAGAGTGACGAATAAAAACCTTTACGAGAATGTACGCCGATACGACGGTGGCTCGATCCGGGACAAGTAAACCAGAGAATTAAAAGGATCGATTCAGAAACTGAAAACAAGCCGCGATCTGTGTCGAAAGAGGAGCAGAAAAAGAAAAAGGGAAAGAAAAACAGAGACGCTAAGAAAAACGGCGGGTGAGGGGGCGGATCTTCGTAATCTCGGAGACACAGAGAAGGGTCGCCCTTGGTATAAAGTTAATCAGAGTTTTGAACACGCGGGAACTACGTTGCAAGGGAGAGGGACGTCCTGGGGGGAGCTAAAAATGAGGACGTCCGGGGAACATGTGGGGAGCGGCACTTGTCGGGAACAGAACAAGTGGGAACGCGGGACGGAAAGTGGACTGGCCACTGAAGGAGGGACCGCCGGGGAACAAGCCCCGAGTCAAAAACTGAGAGGACCAAATGGGTCGGGTGATCTCTCAACACAAATCCAAAGCCCACCCACAAAAGCCAGAAAATAGAGCCATCAGAAAATGCTGGCTCGCTGGGGGGACGCTGAAACCGGGGCGCTCGGCAAAAAAAGAAATTAGCGGGGGAAGGCCGTAGACCGACCGCAGCGGGAAAGCGGGAACTTTCCCCGATAGCAAAATAAGGAAACAAAAAAAAAGGATCAGCGTCGGGGTAGAATCGGGGTAGTCATGGGGTCAATAGCACGTTAGTTGAATTGAGCCTGTCCTGTGGGCGTGTAGCTTAGTTGGGGTTAGGTCAGTGAAAAGACAAGGGGGTAACTCAAGTCTCATCTTGTCGCGGTCATGTGGGGGGGGGGAACGAGGTATCAAGGGATAAAATAACCCCAAAAGAGGGACGATAAAACCTTGTAAGGGACGGGGTGCGGCGGGTACGAAAACCTACAGAAGAAAAAGGTGTCGGGCGCTCGCACCAGGGGGGAGGGGATAAAAAGTGGTCGGGTCACTGGTTGAAAACGAAGAGGGGCGAGAACAGGAAAGGTAAAAGCTAACCAAAAACGCAAGAGATCGAAGAGGAAGCGATCAAAAAGTTAAAGGGGCAGAGAGACGAAAACACAACGGTATTGTGAAAGATATATATTAAAAAGGGGGAAAGTGAGCCTCCACAAAGTCGATCAGAGAGGTGTCAAGGCAATGGGGAGGTTGAAAACGTGGAGGGAAGGAAAGGGCGAACGAGATACGGGGAGCCCAGACGGGGGGGGGGAAAAGACGAAAGAGACACACTGTTAGGGAGGTGAGTGGGGGGGGGAATTCCGCACGCACCGCATACCAGAAGATGGGGGGGAAAAAAGAGTACCTGAAGGGGGAGAGGACTTTAGACGAGAAGTTACCGCCAACGCTACAAAAAAAACCAAAACCGGGAGCAAGAAATGCCGAACAACGAAGTAAAGGACCACTAAACAGCCGTCTCAAGGGGGTCGAAAAACTCGACGAAACATGCAACCGACCGTGGGCAAAAAACGGCAGAAGGATTGTGGGTGCGACACGGGGGAACCGGCCGAGTTCAAACGCGGGGTTACTCGGAGGAAAACGGAATGGGGCAGATTTTCTCTGCGAAGGCGAAACAAAAAAAACATTGCATCAGTAGTAGCAAGAAGGGAGGAATGGAGCAGCGTGGGGGATGGCAGAAAGCGAGTATAGGCTAAAAAACGTAGAGGGGTGAATGAAAACGTCAGGCGGGGCCAATGTCTAGGCTCAAAAAAAAAAACCACCGGTAAGGCCCGAAAGAAAAATGAGTACAAAGCCCCTGGGCAGGAGGGAGACGCGGAGAAACTTGTATTCTTCAGAAGACTTGAGGTGCAGTTCTCTACGCCACGTTAGAGAGTCATGGGCGGTGTTCAACTGCCCATGCGTCACTTTAGAGACGCTGCCGCTTGTTGTAAACGTGGACGTGATAGAGTTAGTTAAATGCCGCCTGGCGGCCACCGAAGCTCAACGGTAATCGCCGAAATAGAAGTCAGGCAGACCAAAAACAAAACATCTTCAGTCATAGAAGGGCGTCTGGCCAATTGGGATCAAAAAAAACGGCAGAATGAGGGGGGATTAAAAATCGATCGTCAACCAAGGAAAAAAGGGAAAATGTCGTGACGTGGTCAGGGTACGTGAGGGGAAAAAAACCAAATGAAGTAACTTGCATGCTGCCTTGAAGCCAAGGGAGAACTGGGGCAGGAGGGGGGGGTGCCTTTAATAGGGAAGGTCAGGAGAAGGTGGGTATTGAGTCTTTCATGAGCCAATTTTAAGCAACTTAATTTGCAAAGAAAAGGTTTAAAACTTCGTGAATTCCCTTAAAAAAAAATTCTCAATCAGGGAAAATCGGGGTCATACACCGCAGAGGGTTCTGAATCGGATTCCTCGGTAAAGGAGAAGAATCCGCTCGAAAAAGAAAGCGTGGGGGCATGCAAATTCTTTCTCTTGCTGGCGATACCCTTCCTTCCTGGACTCTTGCCGAAAACTCAAAAGAATGACGTGTGGAATATGGAAACAGTCAGGAAAAGTTGCGGTAAAAATGGTGGGAACAGGAGGGTGAGAATCCGACTTGGGAAAAAAAAATCGCTTAAGATTGTACTGGGGGGTACGGGGATGTCTCTTGGGAATAAAGACACGGGGCTATGCTGATTTCCGGTACACGACGACGGGGGGGGCCGATCCTCAGGACCAGCGTCCCCGACCCCCCACGGCAAACCCAACCCCGGGGTCCGAGAGAAAGCCATCGCGGGCTCACGCCGGATGCACGGGGGGAACGATCGTAAAAAAGTTTGAGGGGGGGGGGAATCAGGACACCGAAGGCAATCAGTGCACTGGAGGGGGAAGAGAGACATCTTTCGGGTTGCGGGAAAAGCAGAGAGGGTGGGGGTGGTTGGCGTCTCTGAGAACCAAGGAAGGGCCGACTTGGAAATCTTAAAAAATATGGGCGGGGTCCATCCTACAGAGGCCGAAGAGGGAACAGTTGGAGGTAGGCGGAAGCAACTGATATGCAAAAGGGGGCAGGAAGGACGGAGGGCCAAGGCAAGAGGGGGGTCCTTTCTAGGACCTCCGAAAAAGAGCAGCAAAAAGGGCTGGGCGATGGAATCAGAAAAGTGGGCAAAGGGAAGGGGTGGTGGGGACTGCGTTCTCAATCAAACAAAATGATGGGGGGGGCAGAATAGAAACGGCCGTAACCACACCGATCGGAGTGGAGGGGAACAAAGTGTCTAATAGGGAGGATGTAGCAGTGAGGGGAAAGAGAAACCACACGATACGACCGCAGCGAAAAAAACCAGTCAAAAGTAAAGGGGAAGATAGGGAGGGGGGAAATCAGGGAACGGAACTTGTTTTGCTCTTAGAAGCATGAAAGGAGTTACGGGACTGGCAGACCACCAATCACAAAAAGCCAGTAGAACAAAGAAAAAGTAAAAATGAGGGGAGCTGCACTAACACACAGTAGGGGCGGTGAAAGGGGAAGAGGAGGTCAAAGAATTCCCGCAACATCCGGGACGGGACAAAAAAACGGGTCGTTTTGAAAAAAGAGGGGGGAGGAAAGGGGGGGGGTTCGGGCCAACGCGAGGTGGAGGCCCGCAGACTTTAACAAAGAAACTAGGAACAGAAAATGGACGAGATTTTCGCACTCGTCCCACGATCATAAAAACCCAGCGATTCAAAGTAGAAGCCGCTCCCAAGTAAATAAAAAACTAAATCCCGGAAAAGTCTTAGAAGACTTGGTAGCAGAGGGGTGCAACCACTGCACGATGAAAGAAGAAGAGGATATGGGGGGGGTCCGCCCCACAAGCAACCTGTCCAAGATTAAAGGGGTAAAGATGGGGAAACGATGAGCAAACATAAAGGGGTTAAGGGCTTTAGTGCCAATCAACGTCGGGGGGAAAAAAGCCAATTCCGGAGCACGAGATCGACAGGGGCGAGAAGGCCAACGAACCGCGTAGAGGCCGGGAGAACATGAAAGGCAAAAAAAAGGGACGGGAAAAAAAGACACTCGCCATGAATCAGAAAAAAGATCACACCAACATGGTCGGAGGAACGGAAAAAAAGCTTCGCTAGGAAGTAACAAAACCCCTCCGCCAAAGGCCAGTGACGGCTATGCAGCCGACTGAAAAGTCGCAAAAACCTTCCTGGAAAAATTTAAACAAGGGAAAGATGTAAAAGGGTCCTTCCTGAATAGGGGGGGGGGCTTCTCAAACAAGACTTCAAAATGGATTAAAAGAGAAAAGATTGCATCGTAAGAAAAGGCGGTAGAGTCCATGGTAACGTGAGAAGCAACGGCGACACCAAAGGGTCCGGAAAATGCTTATCTGTCAGCCCTCGAAAAAAAAAAGCTCCCAAAACAAACAAAAAGAGAAGGAAGTGGAGAGGCGGTCATATAAAGCCTGTGGGGTAGGGGAAAAGAAGGGGGGATGCGTAGCCGTTTCAAAAGGAAAAGAGCTAATGGATTCAGGGGAAGGGGGGGGAGACTCCTTCTGTAGTTACATCAAGTTGAGGGGGGGGGAGTCGGGGGCCTCCAGGTAACAACAAATGAAAAATAAAAGGGCACGAAGGGTGGGGGTCAATCGGTACTTCCGGTGTCACAGGAAATCTTCCAATGAAGCTCAGAATTGGAGGTCCGGGAAGGATGGTTTAGACGGGCAAAAGGCAAATGTTTAAGCGGACTCACACGTGGGAGGGTCTGCGGGGGAGAATGGGGAAAAAGGGGGATGTTTTCCTCCACGCTGGGAGGGAATCGTACTACTAATTCAAGATTAGAGGCCATGGAGGGGTGATTCAAAGGGGAGCGGGAATCAGACGGACTCCCTCATCAGCTTGGGAGGGCCGGCAAAGGGGTTAACTACACCGTGTAAAAAAAAAACAGACCTGTGCGGCAAGTCGGGGAAAGGATGAGGACTGAAGGGGTGGGGGGACTTTAATGCCGCCCTACGATCTTCAGGGGAAGTGGCACGCCGCTTTAACATAACAGTAACACCAACTGAGGTAGGGGGGGGCACCCCTCTCCTCGACGACAGTGGTAAAAGGTTGAGACTCGGCTCAGTTAAAGCGCGGAGGGTGAGAGTGAATGCCGAAAAGACGAAGGTGTTTCAGTCTTTCTCGTGCGGGAGGGGGGAGGAGCCTGAAATCCTTAACCCTGAAGGAAAAGCGCCAATAGCCATTTACACATGGAAAAAACTCCCAAGAAAGAGGGGGGGAGGATTGTTCTTCTTAAATTATACCTTAAAACTAACAAACCTGCGATATCCAATTTTTTGGTTCAGTCTAATTTAAAGTGGATGGTATGCGAAAGTTGATACGTTGATTTGGGTGGTAAAAAACGTCCAAAAATCAAATCGGGGGGAACTAGGAATACCAACCTTTCCGTTCCTGAGCGCGAAGCGGGGGGGGGGAGATGTGAAAATTCAATGAATTGTTCTAAGAAATATTACTCTTCGAAATGTCGGGGAAGTGAAATCCCAAATCCCAAACCTCTTAAACCTGGCTTCAGAACGTGTGAAACCCAGGGGAATAGGGCAGGGGATGGACCCTGGAAAATAGCACAGCAAAAAAAAGAAAGAGTTTGGTGTAACGAAAAAATAGAGAGAGGGCCAAACAGGGGGAATTCATTGTCAGCAAAAACCACAAGAGAGGGAGGCGCGAGAGTTCGGGAAGGGAGCCTTGAGGAAAGGGGATCACAAAGGAAGATTCCTTGACAATTCTCACAACTCGCTCTCAGGAGGGAAAGCCTACCGAGAAAAAGTGGCCTAATCTGACGTCTTTCTCTCCAGGTGACAGATCAGGATCAATCAAACAAATCCCTCACGCGCGCCGCCCATTCGTCACTAGGGGTCTAAGAGCTTCCTGCAAGAAACAAGCAAAAGAAAAATCAAATACATTGAGGAGGAACCAACGACCCTCACAAACTACGGCGAAACTATCCTGACCCCATCCCTGCACGGGTGACGGAGCACGTCGCTGGGAACAGTCATCAAAAAAATCAAAGATCCGGCCGCCGGTGGCAAAAGACATCAAGGAGGAAAAACGAAGATTCTCTCGGGGGAAAGGATTAGAGGATGTGGGATGAAAAAGGAATGGGGTCAAGGGCAAGGCCAAGTAAGGAGCAACGTAAAGGAAGAATAGGAAGAGGAGTTAAAATGATCTTGTGCAACAGAGACCCCCAACCGTAAGAGAAAAACTTCGGTCGAGGGGAGTCCATATCACAGAGGAATAAAATCACATACGGCTGCCGGACGACAAAGTCCTACCAAAGCAGGAGGGAAGGACGAATCCGAAGGGCTCCGGTAATACATAATAGCTGAGCTCATAAAAGAAAAAGCGCGAAAGAGTCATTGAAGGAGCAAAAGTCCTCTCGACGGGAAATAAAAAGGAAGCCAGAAGTAAAGGAATATTCAAACTGAGGGGAAAAAGGGGAAATACACAAAAGCAAGAAGCAAGGACGTTCCTCTTAAAACGTTGGGGCAGATAAGGAGAAATTTCAGCCTCGCGGACTAACCAAAAACAAAGGGGAATCTACATGCTATATGGGGAACACGCAATGGACATACCAAACGGGGACCCCCCATCCTTGATCCTTAAAGGGGTAAACCTAGAGTGGGGTTTACCGGAGTGCGGAAAGGATCAAGTACATCTCAGACACAAAAAAGGAAAAATATCGGGGGGAGGTACAGGAAAGCTCAAGGGAGTGAAGTGTAAAAACCAAACAGGGGGATGTGCTATTACAGAAACTGAACTTTTCAGGGCAGGTAGGGGGTGAACGGAATCTTACTCAGATAAGAGGCGAAAAAGAGACTGCGTGTCGTTGTCTTGAGGGGGACCTCGTCATAAGAGATAAAGAACATAGCTCGGTGGTCAAAGGAGTGGATCAGGGTAGAAGCTTTAAGTGCGGAAATGATACTCTACTGCGTTTAGCGTTTAAGGAAGATAAAAAGTGAACGCCTCGTCCATGGAGACCGGGCAATAACTCAATTGGAGCTTTCAAGGTTGAGGGGGAGGGGGACAGTACGGTCATGCCGATGAGAGGGGAAAGGGGGAACTTAACCCAATGGCATCAGGACTAAACTGTAAAGAAAGAAGGTGGAAGGTGTCGAGCGAACTTCACGCCGACCCGGGGGGCCGCTCTAATCCATGTTCCGAACTCCAAAAGACTTGAATATTGCCATGCTGATCAAAAAAAAGCTCTCTCACAAAGATGGAAACATGAGGGAGGGTCCGAGTCCCATCAAAGCCATCTAAATAAAAGGTCCACTAGCGGAGAATAAAAAGTCACTCGGGGGGCGGGGGTTTAATCGGCCGGGGAAGGGAAGAGCGTGAAACACTTAGGGCAGAAGAAAAGTTGTTAATGAACGGGATGTTTTGGAGGAGGGTCCAGGGGGAGAACGTGGGTCCCGTGGCGTCAAAAAAATGGGACAGGCAAAAGGTTGTCAATGGGGAGAAGGAGACCCCCCAGAAGACGGGTGAAAGGAAAAAACCCGAGGGGTCGGGGGCGGGAACTCAATCAACACAAAAAGCCAGAAATGTGGGTCATGAGGGTGAGAGTCGCAAATGGGCTAGGGAGGAGGGGAGGGCGCACTGTTTGAAGGCGAAGCTAGCCTGAACTGCAACGAGCATACAGACAAAAACAACTACGATCTAGTTCTGGAAGAGCCACTGGGGAAAGGGGGAATCTCGAGATCAAACGAGATTACAAGAAAATACAAAATGCAAGGGGGGCTTAAAAATAAAAAATGAGGATCGCGTTCTTTAAATTCAGGGAGGGATTGGGTAAGGGGAGTTCTGAAAGCCACTGAGAAAGCGGTGGAAACAGAAGCACAAAGAAAGAAATTTTGTAAAAAGAAGCGAAACAAAAAAAAAAAAAAAAAAAAAAAAAAAAAAAGAAAGAGAAAAAAAAAAAAAAAAAAAAAACCAAACACAAACAACGTTCGAAGGCGGGTTGCTGCGGCGCCCGACACGAAAGACAAAGGCTTGGTAAAGCTGGAAATTGCAAAAAAAGGGCGGAGCAGGTGAGCACCCTTACAGTGACCAAAGCCGCGAAACAAGACAAAACGCCGGAGAAACCGTGGAGACAAGAGAAACCAAAGACGTAAGAAAACGCACCACAGGGAGACCAGAAGGTTCTAAAAAAAAAATCAAGCGCCTAAGCTTTAGACACCCAGCGCGACGGTGAAAATAAAGGACGTCTTAAGACTTCCATGATGGCTCAGTGCCGAGCCGCATGGGCAAATGATGTGGGAACCTCAGCAAGAAAGCGCAAAAAATCTGCCATAAGAAGTTCAAGGGTGTAAGGGAAGATGTAACTTTGTGGGCTGGGGGGCCATCAATAGGGGAGAATAAACGTTACCGTGAAGAGGTTTCTGAAGAAGATAGTAAAAACAAGGAAAATTGCGGGCTGGAGGGTAAAAAATAACTCCCGGAAGGGAAGTGAGATCCAACACTGATCGCAACCCACGGATCGTAACAACTGTCTACCGCCTCGCCTTAAAGGGAAAAAAGTCGCTCCCCATCAAGAAAACGAAGGGGAGTAGTAAGCTCTGTAGGGGAAGAACACCTAAACGATACCAGTGAGAAAAAGCGAAAGCTGGGGACGGGAGGGTGTCTCAGGGAGAGCAATTGGATAACGCCGCCACGGAAGAATAACGTCGTCCGCAATCGTTATGTCTTCCAGGAAAAAACCTTCGTGTCGGCAGGTCGGGGAGGCTCTCAAAGACACGAAATCGGTCGATCTTACTCAAGGAGAGAATCAAAAAGAGGTATAAACGCGGCAAGCCAGGATCACATTCTTGAAGGGAAAAAACCTAGGGAGGGACGGTTACCCGGGTTGACAAAAGCGAATGTCCTAAGAAACTATAACGGATGGGGGCAGGGAGCAATTTGAGAAGGGCCGTCGAGTGAGAAGTTAAAGTCTGCGTTATGCAAAAATAAAAAGTGAGCCGAAAGTATGCACCCGCCGGGTTAAACTAAATTTGAACTGCCCTTCAACCCTTTTTGAAGGGAAAGGACGGCATCACAAGAGGTGGGTTCAGGGAAAGGTCCTCTCCAGGGAAACGGCTGGATAGGCATCTAAAAGGAAAAACTTTATGTGACAGGGGTTGTCATACGAAGCGTCCGTAAGGGCATCACGGAGAAGTCATAGGCGGAGGGAAAAGCAGAGGAATCTGAAAAAAAAAGTGTGGGGGGAAAATTCAAACCAGTTGACAGGAAGGCTTACCGAGGGGGGGGCTACTTGTTATGCGGCGGGAGCGGGGGGTTAGGGGGAGCGGGAAAGGAGTCGATTCAAAACGCGAGGCCGCGAAGGATGCATCCGATCAATGGGAAAAAACCCAACCTAAAAAAGCGGAAGATATCCACCAATCAAGCAGGGTAAGAAGGCTAGCTGTCCATAAGCCGTAGGGGGCGTTTTTTAACCACAGGGGGGGGAGGAAAATGGCAAACAGGATTACCATATCGACGCATAGTGTTAGGTTGTCGTACTAAATAGAAGGGGTATGTTTGCGAGGGGCAGCGGGGAGGAAACCGGGGTACACTGTGGCAAGGGTGGGAGGGGGGGGAGAGGGAAACTGTTGGGCGGCCGGAACACAACCCACCCACCGCAACCCAACACAACACACAACATTCTCAGGGGAGAGAAGGGGGAACTCTTGCGTGTATTCATGCCGAGACTTCGGGGGGAAACGTGCTGGAAAACGGACAATTAAGAGCCTTCCTCACCTAGACGTTGGGAGGGGATGAGCAAGGACAGAATTGCAAATTCAAGAGATTTGGTAGGGGGGGGGAAATTACTAAGAAAAAAATTGGGATTGGGCTGGGGGGGACATATAAGGGAAATTCCATTAATCGGAGTTCGGGGATCCCACCGTAACTTCATAGGCGTAGAAAAAAAAGGAAAACTCTGATGAAACTGAGGAAGGAACCTAAACTCCGAACACGGAAATTTACTTGGCAGAGAAAGAGAGGAGAATAACCGGGAAGTTTCTCTTCTTCTGGTAAAGTGAAGGGGGGGAAGGGGGCTTTCTAAACAAAGAAAAGTGAAGGTACTGACCGCCGAGAAGTCCACCTTCAAAAGAGAAGGAAAAAGGTCAGGAAGGGAATGCACGTAGCCACGTTTGAAGAAGTACAAGAAAGATCCCGGGCGGGGTAAAAAGAAATTGTCATTCGTCCGCAAGGCGGGGGGGAAGAAGTCTTGAAAAAGGCGAAGACATCCAGAACTAGAACGCTCAATTCTAGGTTAGGCACTCACTAAAACAAATTAAACCAGATCCGGGAGGTCACGAAAGAGAAAGAAGAAAACCAGGGTCGAACTCTTCGTCCCAGGCACTGAGAACCGGGGGGTAGGTGTACAAGAGGGCAACCAAAATGACGATCAGCGTAAGAGGGGCGTGGGAAAAAGATAAAAACGCCCCCATAAACAGACAGCAGCTTGTTGAAACGAAAAAGAAGAAGGGAGGGTGGGGAAGTGACTGATATTGATGTAAAGGGAGGGAAAAAACACTGGGATATCACTTCGAACAATACCAGGTGCAGATCAAATCTGGCGAGAACTCAGGAAAAGGAGAACGGAAAGATTCAATCTTGCGGACCAAAACGAACCGAAAAAGACCACACAGACAACTCAGCAATCAAAACCCAAACTTGTCAGCGAACTGAAAAAAAAATCGTCCAAACGAACAAAAGGAAGGAGAAACAAATCCGCAGTTCGTCGAGCAGGAGAAGTTACGGAAGTACATGGCCAAAAATGGAAATGAAAGTAACGGGGATTACAGGGGGGGGGGGCCGGCAACGAACCAAGGGGTTCTACCGGAACCCATTGTTCGGAGATGGAGAAAGGAGGGATAAAATGGTTATATGCGGTACCCCGCAAAATAGGGAAAATAAATGAATCCCGGCTCACGCTATCAAAACCTAGAGAAACAAACAAGGGATTATGCATAGAGCTATGTAGGGAGGAGAAAGGGAAGAAGAAAGTGTATAATATTGGCTCAAGGGGTACCGTTTAGAGAAAAAGGAAAAAGGTGAGGATCTCAAGAGTTCAAGCGAAGGAAAGAGGTAGTA
>Ga0179591_1283536_pt1 | contig 16444 bp, 17 predicted proteins | sample CZOMad2_1_08_16f_FD_182891 | JGI IMG/M metagenome (GOLD analysis project Ga0179591, IMG submission 182891) | Vadose zone soil fungal communities from Angelo Coast Range Reserve, California, USA - CZOMad2_1_08_16fungal (PacBio error correction) | ecosystem: Environmental > Terrestrial > Soil >...
TTCCCTGGCTACCTTTTACGACCTCTGGGGTCACTCCCCGTCCGAGGAAGGGGGGACTGTCAACGCACCCGAGAAGCGCCGAAAGAGAAAGAAAGATAGACATTGACAAGGAAACAATCTAGGAGAAAAACAAAACGGAAGGGGGGAAGAGGAGAGGGGTGCTGTCCGTAAACGCTCGTCTTTGAAAAGAAGAGGACGAAGGTGACGGTGACAGGCGATCAGTAAACGGGAGAACAGAAAGGTCGCACAGGGAAGAATCAAAAGGGAAACGCAGGAAAGATGCCCGACGCCAAACACGTGGGGGGATTAAAACCTTCGACCAGGGAAGTCAGTACCGTTATCCTTTAATGAGTCCCCGCTAACATGAAACCTATGACGGGGGAGTATTGAAATAATTGAGGAAGGAGTATGGCATAGGAAAGAAGCGAGGGGTTCCAAAAGCTCAAGCCTTCGGCGAGTTAGAACGAATTGTTCTCACTTAATCTTATGAAGCTCACGAAAAGAAAAAGTAAGGAGGTGGTCAAGCTGGGAAGAAGAAGGAGACTTGTTCTGCTGAAGGCGGCACATGTGGATGGAACTTGGAGCAAGTGGGGGGAGTCCGAGGAAGTGGGGAGATGGGGACACTTTACTGGGGGTGCGCGTTCAACGGAGGGGTCGCATACCGACGTCGGGGAAAAAAGTTGAAAAACCAGGTGATCCAGCACCGTATAAAGCTTGGGGTGCTATTTTTGTTCTCCGGGTAGTGGCTACACAGCGTCAACGCAAAGGGTTTCTGGCCGAACTCGAACCCCACAGAAGGGTTTCTTCTGGATGCGGCAAAACCTGGTTCGGCTGGGGGAGGCAGGTAAGAAAGGGGGCTGGTAGAGGGCTCTGCAGCTTGTTCTCGAGTAAATGCTTGTGCAGGAAAGGTGCAGTGAGGGGTTAAGCTGTACTAAGCGACCTTGCGACTAGAAAGCCTTAGGGGACCAACATTGTGGGTTTGAGCAGAAGAGAATTCCGGCTTCGCCCGGAGGATCAGACGTATCGCCGGGTCACGCCCTAGGAGGAGGTCGCATAGGGGGGGCGCTCGGGGACGCATCCCCACGCGGACATAGGGCGGAGACCTCAGGGTGAAATCACCTGTTGTCTAAGGTCGGAGTATCTTTGTTCTTCTTTCTGTCAGTTCTCGGGGGAGAGTTCATGTGCGGGGCTCGAGAACCCCGTACGGCTTCGACGGTGCTTAGAAACCCACTATCTACGGACTCAAAGGGTCTATGTGAAAGGAGGCAAAAAGACGCTTGCAAACCATTACAGAGCCGGCGGGCTCTCTCACGCTTCGGGGAAAACCTACGGGGGAGGGTCCTCGACTGGCAGAAGATGAGGAAGGAAAACCAAATGCGGCCGCCGAATCGAGTAAGAAAGGGGTCTGAACACGGGGGAAGAAAAGGGGTCTTGGGTGAAAAAGGCAGGTAGACTGTCTTATACTGTGATCAGCAATCACTAGAATTTAACAGATCGGAAGGGGCCACACAGGAAAAGCCTGAAGATGGGAAAGGAGGGGCTGTGGAAGCAGTTCTGAGGGTAGTTAGCATTTCAAGGGTCTACCGCCTCCGACGGGGAAATGCGGGATAATGGGAGGGGGTACAGGCTGAGAGGGTGTTGTAAGAAAGAAAAAGGATCTGGGCGGGGAGCTTCATTAAAAGATAGGTGTGAAGAGGTTGGGGCCGTTTCACACCGAGCTTTAAGTGCCCTTCTGTCAGCGAAAAAAACCGTTTCCGGCTTAGTGGTGTGCCGTAGACAAAGTAGACCGAGAGAGGTCGGAAAGGTCCATCTAAGCCCTACCCCTAGGCGGAACTGATTTGTCTCGGTTCTCTAGAGAACTAAGGTGGGGTGATTTTACCGGATGGAATGGAGAAGGAAACTTCATTTCGCGACATCAAAAAGAGAGCGTAAATTGAAACGAGTAATTTTTAGTAGGCACCTGCGAAAGTTTAAAGGGTCGGAAATGGCGGAAGGGCCCGTCGCCCGGCGTCGGTCGAAGGGGGAGGTGCCGAGGGGGATAATGGTCGTGCATAGAGGGAAGGATCAGCTGGCCAGCAGAGAGGGAAGACCAGTCCGATGCCGAGTGCCAGTAAGAGGACCCAGTGCATCTCCGGGTTCCCACAGAGAGGACCGAGAGAGGGCTCGGCGAAATGCGAGCGACTCTTCTTTAATCGGGGGAATTTCCTATTGTTTTCGGAGGTAAACTGCGGGGGCAACGAGATGCGCGTTAAGGGGGAAGAACAGACGACGGATAGGCGTTGAATAGCAGGATAGGCGCGGAGGGAGGAGGGAGGGAAAACGGGGATTTGTCAACTTGCGGCTCACGCAGATTGAGCAGGGGAGGGGGGAGAAAAACGAGAGCCGCGAACTTTCTAATCAAGGCATCTCGTCCGTGGCAACAGCCAGGATCAAAGAGGAAAATAGAACCTAAAGGGATTTCCTCGACCAGTACAGATGGGAGTAAAATCCGCCAATCTGGTGCTCGCGACGCAGTTTTTGACGGTGACTAATAGGGTGAAGCGGCTTCACTCCAATTCGGGAAGGCGGTTTTCCCTCTGCTCTCGTTGCGGGAGGACGGCAGGGAAAAAAAAACAAAGAAAATAGAGTTATCCAAGGTCTAGACGAAACCCAAAAGTAATTAGAAATCATAGTTATCGGAAAAAGACCCGCGCCGTTAGTTTTTTGGTTTTACTGGTTCTAGCCCGAGGGAAAAGGGCACAGAAATAGTCTATTTCTGGTTTTGTTTGCCTGTCTGAGCCGAACCCGGGAAGGACGAGGTAGCCCGGCTTTAAGATTTCCAAAAGGAGTGTTAATGTCCGCAGATAAGAAAAGGAATGCCCGTCTTTACTGTCGAGAAAAAAGAAATGGGAGAAAAACGACTAGAGCCTTGCAAGAGGACATCAAGCGGTGAGATTTGGTCTGTATTCGACGATTCCGAAGAAACCTGTCGAAGGTAAAATCCGCACCAGCTCTTAGGGGTGCGTTTTCGCTATGGTTCAGGGCACGGTCGAACGGGGAGCCTTCTCGCGGTTGACATGGGGGTCTTGGGGAACTCAGAGAGAGGGGGGGTCCGGGCGCTGCCCAGGACCGCCTAATTCTATCACAAGCGCATGAGATTCGAGCGAGTTGAAGGAAGCGAGCCGGGCGCGGAGTGAGGTAAAGACGGGGCCAGCGAGCGGACGAGGAAGCAGAGAGGTCACGGGATCGGCGACGTGGCAGAAGGGAACACGGGGATATCCGAGCGAAAAACAAAAGGGGGAAAAGGGGGGGAAAAAAGAGAGAGTTACGGAATGATAGCCTAGTGAAAAAAACGTCGAAAAGGAAACAAAAGGGACCCGGAGACTCGAGCCAAAAGAAAAAAGAGAACGCCCGGCGAGCCTTGAAAAAAAGTCGTGCAATAAGAATCGGGGGCGGAGACGGGCATGGGAGGAACCTCGGACAAGGAGTGAAGGGCAACTCCATTGGTCCCTAGGCAAGTAAGGTGCAGGGGCTCCCCGATAAGGACCCTGAGAAAGGCGGCGGGGAGAGATGTTCCTAGAAGAGGAGGCCGGCTCAGAATACCAGAGAAATACCCTCCCTCCATCGCCATGCAAAAAGAAGTGCGACGGCGTGGGAGAGAAAGCGGGGGCAAACGGACCCCGATACGTGCGGCATGCGGGGGCTTCAAAAAGGGGCAGAAGCACTAACGGAACAGAGGCATGGGGGACCCCGGGCCGGAATACCGAACGCCTCCGCGGATCCTGGTGGACTTGCCCGGTTGGACTTGCGATCCGAAAAACCCACAGCCACATCAAAGAAAGGGACGGGGGACTTCTAATCGGGTTCCATCAGGAATCACGAAAGAAGGGTTGCGGCCTTCGGGACCGTCACCCGGAGGCACCCCTTCTCGAAGGACACAAAGGGATCAGCCCGGGGGGAGCCGGGGGAATGAACGAGATATTCACCTGATGGCCGAGCGGAAGCTTCGGCTCCAAACCCTCGTTTCGACCAAACCTTAGCACGGGAGAGGAATAACAGTGTAGCGAGGAACTTAAGGGAGTTTATCCTGGAAGGTAACTCCTGGCTTCTTCTGGTCGCAGAAGATGGGAGAAAAAGGGTGTTCCGCCAAGCCCCAGGAGGCATGCCTTCGGATGGGAGAAGAGAAGAAGTTAACCCTCCGGGTAAGAGAAAGTCATAAACAAGGGAAGATTCGTGACAACCGAATCACTTCATATTCGGGTTCTTCTCCAAGGAGCTACCCAAGAGGGGCCCAAGGGTAGGTCGATAGACCAATGCAGGCCTGAGAGTCTCAAAAAAAGACGAGAAGAGAGGCTCAAAGTTCTCAATAAATAGCAAGTCAATCGGAGAAGGTCATAGGCGGAAGAGGGAACTCCACAGCGCTGCCGCCCGGGGGGATTCCGCCTCTGACTGGCAACTCGAGACCGGAAAGAGCGATATGCCACTCAAGCTTCTCTCACAACGAAACAGAGAAACAGAAGGGAAGGCGCAGTCGCAACTGGAAAGGTCGGCCGGCCGGGAGAACTAAAACCTGTGATCACGAATTGACTAATATGAGTAAACCTAAGCGGGGAAAAATGAACACGACCACGGCGGTCTGCTAAGAGAAAAGAACCACCGCCATCGCTTCCTGAAGGGACTCGTCCGAGTGCAAGTGCCGCGGTCAGCAAGGGGTCGATCTAAAGGGCGCACACGCGAAGAAGCAAGAGCCTCTTAAACCGTAACCGTTCACCGAAGGGAGAAACGTGGATCTATGTTTCATGTCCAGCTTTCCGCCAGTGGAGGAGAGCACAACACCAAGAGGGACCAGGAATCCACACACCATCGATCCCCCAAAAAAAAAGGGTGCGTTTAGAAAGGGCTCTGGTTGGCGCCTTCAGGGAATGGGTCAAAAAAACCCGCAAGCACTCGTACGAGACAAGCAGGATAGGGGGAGGGTATCAAAGGGAGTTTCCCACTGTACTCCAATGGAGGTTCTGTGCTTTAAAGTTTTCTACGCTTAAACAAGAGCCAATACAATCTGTTCAAACATCTTCACAGCAGTTCGCAGGATGGGGGTTCAAGGCCAGATTTCTGGCTACAGACAAAGGGTGGTTTCGTCATCAGTCGGGGCCTGAAAGTCCTCGGAGACTGTATGAAAGCTGGGGAGGCGTCGACCTATCGGAGTCACGTGCCTCTCTGGGGGAGAGAACTATGAGTCGACTGCCGTCATGGAAAAAATAGTCGAGGCCATAAGAGAGGAGAGCCTAAGATGGGGAAAAAAGGGAAAGGCTCATCAAGAAGGCGACACCAGATTGGGGTCAGAAAAGAGACGCTTACGATATGGAATAAACGGATTCAAGAGAAGAAACGATCTAAAAAAGGTAAGTCCTCGATAGACTCGAAAGGAGGAAAAGAAGGGGGGAGTCGTTGCAACAAAACTGCATGATGGCCCGACGGATGTGACGATCGGCGGCTGGGAAAAAAACCCGATTAACGGCAGACAGAAAGTAAAGGCGAAAAAGATAACAACCGTCTGACCAAGACATCGACCACCCGCGCATGAGCCCTTAAACGCTCGCGAAGCTCATTGTGGTTGGGCAAGGAGGTGGAGGAAAGAAGGGGGGAAGTGGAAGCGATCAAGCACGAAACCAAAACAGACGACGACAAAGATCTGGTATTTCCTTAGTTCGGGCTTGCCTTGACCGAGGGGGAGAAAAAAAGGGCTAGGACCGGCAGTCAACTCACGAAGTAAGTGTCCAAAGAAGCATCCACCTCCAGAACGGGAACACCCCGGCATCCCTTACATTCCGCTTCAAGAAGGGAAACTGAAGGAGGCCGGCCTAGTCAGCGAACAAGTCGACTCACTCGAGAAGAATTAAGTCGTTGGCCTCAGTATCAGAGTTAAAGAAAGCGCAGACGAAGCCAAGAAGGGAGGGGTAATATGGGATAAAAGCCGCACGCCCAGAATTCCGAGGACCGACGCCGGCGAAAAAGAGGATTCACATAAAGGGGCCGGGAGGGGGATGGCAAACTCCTTAAAAGGAAGAGGTGGTGATCCTGATCGGAGGAACTGATCAGAGGTGGGCTCGGATAGGAAGTGAGCGTCCCTTATCCCACTACCTTAGTCCTCAATGCCGAGGAACGAAAAAACCTCGGCTCAGACCGGAGAAAAGAAGATAGAAAAGGGGAAAACAAGCCTTTAAACTCATCTCGCAACCAACGGAGAGTAAAAGAGAAAAGGGGTGGGTGAAAGCGGGGACTTTTTATCAATTTAAAATACGAGCAGGGGTTGGAGAAAAGAGAATCAGGCCGGGTGAGGACCGAGGAGCCAAGTCTCACGGGAAAACTTCCGAACTCCGATTACCACAAAATACTTGGAAGCCCCCCGATCAGTTAACAAAATCCTGGAAGGCGTCCCCGTGCGTCCTAACAATTCATTCCGCTTGGGGGAGAAAAACATCAGTCGCGACGAGGAGCACTGCAGGCAAGTCTGGGGAGGCGGGTCCCAGTATCGACGGCGTCTAGTTGCTAATCTCGCAATAAACGTCAGGGTATTGAAACGGGTTGACTGCTGACAAGCGAGGAAGGTTGTGACTAACTGGAGAATAGGAGAGGAGGTAGAAAAAATGAGAGTACTTAAATGGCGCGGGAAAAAAAATTTTTTCGATTAAGGATGGGTGGGGAATGGAACTTCGGGGGGAGGTGTACGCTGTGCCTCGACCGAACGCCACACTTAAGAAGAACCAGGCGAGTGGGCCATTAAGAACCAGGCAGCAAGGTCGAGTGGGTGGGCGGGTTAGGGGGGGAAAGATCCCAACTGAGTCGGCCGAAGTAAAAAACCACAACAGGGGGGTAGTCGACTGGAGGAAATTGTTCGTATCATTTCTCGATCAGGTGATACGTGTCGAGGTCTCGTGTTAATGGCCGGTCAATTAAAAAAAACGGTGATAATTCTCTCAGCGACCCCTGAGGAAGAGAAGGCGGGCCGCAGTTGTTCGCGAAAAAGAAGAATTTCTACGCTTCTAGGAGAAAGATCAGGGCCGTCCCAATCAGAGGGAGGGAACATTAGTAGAGGGGGGGGCGAGAATGCAATCAAAGGTGGCCCTTCGTACTAGGGAGCTCGTGGGAACTTAGACGCCCGAAACGTAATGGGTGAAGGGGAGGTCACATCGAAGATAGCGGGCGAGGCGGCGGGAGAGAACCTCGGCAGACAGTCAGAATAGGCCACGATGGAAAGGGAAACGACCAGGGGTCAATCGGCACGAAAACCGCTCCATGGCACCCGACCCGCGAGGGAGCAGCCTAAAGAAAAACGGGGGATGGAATTTCCAGGCTTCCGATAGAAAAAAAAGGGGGGGGACCCACGACCCCATGCTTATTCGGTCCAGGGATGGGCCTGGAGAACGGAGGTGCGAGGCGTGTGGGATACTTCGGGGTCTCACCTTGAGTATCAGTTCGAAAAGATACGTTTGGGGAACTCAGATAAAAAAAAGCCAAAGAACTCAAGAGATTCTGCGAAATTTAGGTTCAGTCCAAGCGGCGTCTGGTTTTAGGTCAAGGGCGTAAGCATTGAGAAGAACCGGCTGGAGCGGCCTGGCTTTCCTGGGCTTGTTGTAGGGGAATCTCAAATAGGAGCAGGCCATGACAGTTTAGAACTTTCTCGCGCAATAGGACTTTTGACCTTGCTTTCCCCTGGGGAAAAAAAAATGGGGGTAGGGAATTTCCGCTGTGAGCCTCTAGAGAAACCTCGCCGAGCATACAGCGTCACATCAGACAGATACCCCTAGAAAGGAGGGGAGGGGTCTGCCGAGCAAAAGAACGTTGTCGGGTTCGTCCAAAAAGGCTCAATGAAGGCACTAAATTAACTCGCGCGGGGAAAATGAACTCGTCAAGGTTAAAGGCGAACTCTTCGAAAAAGGGGAACACTCTTCGACCTCATTTGAGGTCGGCCAGCAGGGGTTTTGTCCTCACCTGGTCGACCGGGCTTGCAGCTGGGGACATCGACAAGGCTTCTCTCAAGGGGGAGTTTGCGGAAAAAAAGGAGGTACCGGCTATGGGTTTAGGTAGAAACGCGTACGCAGAGATTGCGCAGGAGAGTCGTCTGATTCCTCCTGAAAGACTAATGGGAGAGCGGAAGAAGGGGGGGGGTCGTGCAAGGGGGGGTGGCTACCGGCACGAGGTGCACGACTTGGGTCGAGGTTCTTTGACGTAAACCTCCATGGAGTTGGAACGAATAGAAAGGGGGTAGAGGAGAGGGGCGGTAGCGGTAGGGGCCCTTTTCAAAAAGTACAAAAAACAGCGAAGGAATAGCCGGGAGAGGGGCGGAAAATCGGGCCGCCGGGGATCCTACTGGGTCTCACAGCGAACGCATTTCGAGGCCCGTAGTCACCGAAGAGGGACCAAACTTATGGGGCCAGCAGTGCCAGGGGTGTTGCAAGGCACTACCTCAACTCCAATCAAGGATTCATATCACTGCCTAGGCCACGATTTAATCCAAAAATTCTTTTCAGCGCCGAGGCACCACCCACCTCACGAGGGGGGCAAGAGAAGCAAATCAGGGGTGTGAGGAGGCCGCAACGTCCCTTGCAGCCAAATCGTTCTCGGGAAGAGCTCTTCAACCTCATTGACCTCCGAAGCAGGTTGACAATTCAACAACGCAGGTGGATCTACGAAGATAAGGGACAAGGAGATGGTCGGGGACGGGGGTTCCTGCGGCGTCGACGGAACGGGGGGGCCGATTAGAGGGCGTTGACGCGTTCCCAATGCGGGTGAGTCGCCAAAAAATCTCGAACTTCCAGGGAGAATCTGATCGGATCACGAACATGGTCGACTCGATCACAGGTTCATACTCTTTATCAGGAGGGTTTGGCGAGGATGCAGGAGACATCATAAAATGGGGCGAGGAAGCTCTGAAGTCAATGAGTAAAACTTAGGGGGGTCCTGCAGGAGTACTCAGGACCGGCGGTAGACGATTGTGAGCTCTGAAATTTAGGGACAGGAACTACCTTAGAGGGAAAAGGGTCTGGGCTCGACAGGCAAGGTAAAAGCAAGGTCTTCAGCGATCAAGGGGAGCTCGCTCTCTTTTAGATCGAAAGGGAGAGAGATAGTTCGTGCGGCCATCAAGATCGGCTCGGCCAGGAGAGATTGTCAGGGAATGGTTAATAGAAGGAGAGCAAAGAATCAAAAAAAAGGGGGATGAGATATGAGATTAAGAGAGGCACTTCGCCTCTCACCAAAGCCTCCAAATAAAAACAAATTGCAGATCCAAAGGGGGAGGGCCTAAGACAAATATAAACCTCCCAATTGTCAGGAGAAACAGTAGAGCTAGTCATACAGAATAAGGCGTAGAAGTAGTTTCAAGTCTAAGAAGATCATTCAGATCAGGGAACACAAGAAATGCACGAGAGACACGACGTTCGGACCGGCTCCCCGAGAAGAAGACTGGCCCAGGAAATGTTGTGTTCCCAAAGGCAGGGATGGACGACTCCGAAACGCCCAATCGCAGCAGCTGAGTACCGCGATGCCAAAGTAGGGACCATGGTCGTGCAGGAAGCGGCGATAAACCGTAATGCATAGAGGAAAAAATCGGGGGCGACTGAAACCATACAAACTTGAGACGAGGAAGACCAAAGGGATGAGAATTTCCCTAAAAACCCCTCCAAGAGACAGGGTTGGAACAAGTGAAGAATTGTCTTCTAGAAAAAACATTAGGTTTGGGGACAAATCAACGGAGAGGGCAGGGGGCTGCGGTAGGGACCGCATGAAGGAAATCATGCTTCCTCAATTAGGGGGCGAACAAAACAGTGCTAGTAGGCATGCCCCTGGGTCTGGCACAGACGGGCATCTGGACTGGGGGAGCCTGAAGGCTAGAACCGATGATCGGACCTAGCCCGGATTGATCCCAGTCCAGCTCGTTGCTAGTTGGGACCCGCTTCCACAGCGTCTCCTTTCGGATCGGGGCCAGGGCAGGGGTCGCGGACGCAGTAGTTTCTCAGTCTTTCACGGGTACTGGGCGTTTGCTTCTCCGTTGGGTTTCGGTTTCCGGGAATGTGGTCGAAACCGGTTTGGCAGATTTCTGTGGAGCGCCTCAAAAGGGTGTGGCATAAGTCCCAACACGAACGCTTCTTTACCCATTCGCCAGTTGGGAAGAAAAAAGGTGAAGAAGAAAATCCTGTGTGACGTAACCGAAAGCGCCGCGAACCGTTCATCATCGTCCCGACGACGGCGCAGAGGGGCTTCAACACCCAGAAAGGCGCGTGAAAAACACAAGCTGAAGGTAGAAAAAGCTCCCGAAGTGGGACACCGCCTACGAAACGACCGATAGCCGCGCTATATGTCCAGGCCTCGAAAGCCTAAAGGCGCGAGAATCTCGGGCTTATCCCGTGTAAAAGGGAATGTGGGGGGTAATGGGCATTCCTGAGCCTCGCTCAACGGGATGGGTCTCGAGACTGAGGGACCGGGGGAAGACTTATCGACCATTAGCGAGCCCCAGGGCCCGGGATAGAGATAAGCCTTTCACAATTCAATGGGACTGCCTCCGCCAATGTCGAGCGCGTGCTCCTCAACAAGTGTAAGGATGAAAAACACGACGAGAGTGGAGAAGAAAGTGAGGAAGGAACTCATCAGGACCGGAACCCGACCACGGCCTTGCAAAAAGAAGACAAAAAAGACTACTCTGGTAGCTGTTCGGAAGAGGGCTAGGGGTCCTTGGCCGCTCCTCTTAGAGTGTCTGACAACGGGGAGGCCGGACACCCAGAAAACCCCGAAGCGCAACAAAAGCTGGCGGCAGAAGAACCACCGGGGACTGACCCCCCCGATCTTCGACGGAATAACCTGAATAAACGGAAAAACAAACAGCGGAAGGTCTACATAAGCCCAAGCGACAGAGTACAAAAACGACCCAGGCGTAAGTGAGGACCAGTCCTGTGCAACCTCAGTTACAGGTTAGCAAGAACCAGCACGAAGCTGCTAGGACAGACCAGAAGAACGGTCGCGACATGCTAGAGGGGCTGGGGTTCTCGTCGGGTGACCCCCTGAATCACTAGGTCATCAAAAGCAACCAAAAGCAAGGCAACGGACTTCGGAACAAAGCGACGGCACCGTTCCATCTACATGGAGGGGCAGGACGGGGAAGGTGTTCGGTGGGGAAAGGAAAGCGCGTTCGTCTCAGGACGACGGGGCGTATCCTGAATTCGGTGACTCGAGTAGAAAGAGTCGATCTCTGGAACTTGTGAAAGTTGAACCTGAAGACACGTAAGGATCGTGCGAGCCTACTCGACCTGTAGACTCGGGTTCGAAACCACAAAAGAGACAGCTCTATCGGGGTTCCGGAATCGGAACCAGAAGCTCAGAGGGCCCGGGAAACACGAAGCCACGAGAAAAGAAGCAGGACTTCTACAGGAGGCACAGATCGGAGCTATATTTAAAAATCGAGCGGAGGGAACGGGTCAGAGCGCTCGAGCTACTGCTAATCATTCTTTAGGACGAGAATTATGGACAGCCGCTCGTAGAATCGGGGCGTTGAGGAAGATTCAGGAACAGACGAAAATCAAACGGGAAAAAACCATAGGGTAAAAAACAAAGAAACGGGGGAGTGGAAATCTCCCCTAAAGTGAAGGCCGTCCGGGAAAAGCCGACTGAAAGCGTGCTAAGTCGGAAGATGATAAAAAAAGGGTCTTGGGGGGGGGGGCATGTTCTGGGGCCACGAATTGGCAGAGGGAATGGGAGAACAAATCGTCTAAAAGAAACCGCTCAACGGAACCAAGTAAGCATCATTTCAGTGGGGCGGGTATAAACAGGGGGAAGGACATGACCTCCTGGGGAATTGGTCAAAGGTCGAGGAGGACTGTTCCACAGACCACTACATTCCCTATGAAAACACATACCAACTAGCCAAAGAAAAAAAAGAACGGCTCAAGTGCGTGGGTGCATGAGACGGGACCACGGGAATGAGAAAAAAAGGTAGAGTCGGCCCATCGGGTAATCTATGGAGAAAATAGTAGGCTGTGGCTTCTTGTCAGGTTAAGACATTCGAATGGGAATCGATGCTTTTCGATAGGAGGGAGGACACCCCCACCATGAGTAGGATCCTTAGCCTACAGATGCCCTGCCTTTGCCAGACGTCCGGAGAAATCTTATCATTAGTTAATCATTGCCGTGCAGTCCTTCGGGTGCTTGAATTGTTACCTTCCCGGGAAGGAGGGGTGGAAATCCTGACGGCGGAAACGGATCAAGAGGTTGGGCTCAGTATCAGGGACGGTCCCTTACGGGACGGTGAAGACCTGGCGACGGAGGGGTCCTCGCGGGTGTCAGACCAGAAAAGGGAAAACCCGGGAGTCACGACCACTCGACTAGATCTACTACAAGTTAAGGAACAACAAAAAACGTTCAAAGAGAATCCTCAAAATGAGGAGATAAAGGAAGAAAAGGAGGGATGGGGTGAACGTATGGCCTTGAACGTGGGGATAGGATCTCGACTTAAGCTTTGCTCAGCGGTAAAGCCGAGGGTGTGTCTAGCGGGTCAGGGAGACCCATAAGTCGAAAAAAGTCTCACCCGGCCAACTGGGGTAACCTCGAGGACGAAGCGACAATACAACGAAAGCTGTTAAAGCTTAAAACACTGCTTCCTGTTGTCTTAGAGGGACTTTTCCGTTCGCAACTGCCTGATGGGGGGGGTGTTAATGAGTCCGGTTTGGTGGTAGAGGGTGTGGGGGGGCGGGCGGGCCTTCGTCTTCCCTGGGGGGACGTGTAGGGATGGGTGCTTCCCCGGCTCTTCAAGATGGCTTTGGTGCAGATTTGGGGCTAGCGAGAGGGAGTGGGGATGCAGCGGGGCGCCCTGCACTCCTAGTAGGGCCTTTGTGATATCCTTCTAACGGTCACTAGAGGTCCTAGGACGAACCTCTCTAGATGAGTTTTGGGGAGATAACTGGGAAGGGGAGGGGGATACGTTCGTGTCCGAGGGGAAAGCTAGGGACTGGGCATGAAGGATCGTACCTTGGGGCAGGAGTGACTGGAGCCCAGGGTGTGTTGTAGATTCAGGATTTTTCTTGGTTGGGACTGGACGTTTTGTGGGAAAACGCGTAACGACCGTTTCTAATAGACGAATGGTTTTACGGTGAAACCGGAATGGGGGAGACCGCCTCCGGCCATACAGATCGTGGTTTGGAGTTTAGGTGGGGACTAAAATGGGTATTTTCGCTCTAGGACCCGTCTCAGCTGCAGTGCTCAGGGAAAGGTAACGTCGACCAAGAACCGGGGGGTTGGGCGGTCCCGACTGAGAGAGTTAAGGTTGCAGGATGCTAAAGTCCCTTCTAGGCTCAAGTCTGGGGATTTTTGAGGCTGGGGGGAGAATTTGGGAGTGCTTAACTCTTGGTTTCCCTGGAGGTTCCTGTCCGGAAATTGACAGCTCAGGATGGTCATTTTTTCGGAGCGGTAGACTAATCGTACAAGCCCCGCGAGAACGTCGTCGTGAAGGGCGGGGGGGGCTCGAACGAAGAATGGCAAGGATTTCGAAATTAGAGATCTATCTCTTTCCTAAAGGGATTGGTCGGCATGCTCGTGGGGGCTCGATGCCGCTCGTGACGCGGAGAGACGCGGGGACTCAGTACGGGGGCACCGTTGCGGGCGAAGAAAAAGGGCCTGGGTTAAGCGGGCGGATCGACTCAAAGAGAGGAGGGAGGGCGGCCCCTGCAATAGGGACAAGTCGCCATCGCTCGCCCCCAGAGATTACCGGTACGCCAAGGAAGGTCGCGGGGAAGGAAACGGAGCGGTAAGTCCCCAACTCCCTAAGTCATGCGGTGACCGAAGGCAGGACTATAAGCCCGTTTCTTTCCTTTAGAATTTTCAGGATTAAGTGACCAACGCCAAATAAGGCCGGCCGAACGGGATGTTCCGAGGGCTGAAACAGAAATGGACGGCGTGGGATACGTAGTTCGGAAAAGTAGATCGGGAGGACTCATAAAAAGAACCTGGTATAATTGGGGGAAAAGAGCGTAAACTAACACCACCACTCGCAATGATGGGCGAACTTTAACTAGTCCTTGAGTCTGCGTGTGGAAGGGGGCAATAGCGGCGAACAGCCCCCTTCGATGACCGATACTTATCTTGGATACAAATTTCCTTTTTCTTGTATGCCGTCAAAACTGGACGCGAGCGAAGGAGAGGGGAGGGGATGGGAGGGGGAGGAGGAGGACGGGGGAGGAAAAGGCGAAAGTGAACGGGGAAGAGGGGGGGGGTGAAGGGATGGGGTGAGGGGGGATGGAAAGAGGGGGGGGAGGGAGACGAAACGAGGGGGTGGGAGGGGAGAGGGGGGAGTGGGGGGGGAGTGGGGAGTGGTAGGGGGGTTGGGGGATGGGAAAGGGGGGGGGTGGGGGGGGGAGGGGGGAGGGAGACGAGGAGAGGGGGGAGAGTGATCCAGGGGGAGGGTGGGGAGGGGTTCTGGTGGGGGGGGGGGGAGGCGGGGGGGGGTTGAGTTGTGAGAGGGGGAGGGTTGGGGAGGGGGGGGGGCAGGAGGGAGAGGAGGAAGAGGGGGGGAAAAGAGCAGGCGAGGGGGGGGGGGGAGGGAGTGGAAAGGGTGAGGGGGGAGGGGGGAGGCAAGGTGGCGGGCAGGTAGGGGGGGGCGGGAAGAAGTATGGGGGCTTTAGAAAGGAGATAAGATGAGGGTGGAGGGGGTGAGGGGAGGGGGGGGGTTGAGTGGGGGGGGGGCTAGGGGGGGGAGGGGGGTGGAGCGGGGGCGGGGGGGGGAGGTTGGGAGGGGGTGTGGGGAGGGGGGCCGGGGGGGGGGGGGGGGGGGGGGGAGGAAGACGAGGAGGGAGGGTGGGAGGAGAGGATGTAGTTTAGGGAGAGGCGTGGGGCCGTGTCGTGGCAGTCGAACGCCCTGACTAGGGCAAAAACGGCTCGGCAGCCCTAGTGGAACCCAGGGAAGCTTTTAAGGAGGGAACAGCCCCTCCCGCTGCAGCAACCTTCAAGGGGGTTCAAAAAACTGGACATCCTGTTCCTCCTCGGTTTTCTTCTGGTAGGATAAACATCGAGGAAAGGGTTTGCTGTGGTAGGGGGGATCTTCACTTCAACTGAGAGGTCAAAAACTCTCCCACCCAACTCCTTATTGAAACTTCATTTTGATTGACACAGCGAAGAAATGTGTACGGAGGAATTCCTACCGGTCGAAGAGGCGTATAAGGGTCGTGAAAGTCTCCAGTAAAAATGGCAATCAGGCGGGCCGGATAAGGGGAAAAGGCAAGGAGGAAAAATGGCAGTAGCAGATTTTTCTGTAATCGACGAATAAGATTGGACAACAGCTTCTTGATCTGGCTTCGAGTTCCTTCTTCAAGGGACTATCGTCTGCCGGAGTCGTTTGAGAGGGATCATAACCTCAAAAGGGGGGTTTCGACCGAACTGGGGAAAAGAAGTGAGCGGGTGCTGCCGTAGATACCTCACAATGGAACAGGAGGTAAGTCTTTGCAACATATCTGAACTTTTAGACCTCAGCTTATGATCGGGGGGGGAACGGAGTAAAGTCACATGGCCCGAAGGGACATGCCGGGAGGGGACGCACCGAGGAGGTAAAGCCCGACTCCTGGGGAGACATCTCATCTCCATCAGGGGGCCATCCTCCACTGGGTCAAACCAGAGAATCTTCCAAACAACAAACCCGTGGATTTGCCCCCCGATCCAGGACCTGGGGTGAACCTTGTGGCTACAATTACTGGGTGGGACGCGAAGATTCGGGTAGGAAAATCGAGGGGAAAGATCCTCTGGTTAGAGCTAAAACCGTTGAGAAGATTCGTTGCCAGCCAGTCGGAAGAGCTGTTGGAGGTTCTACTCACAAGAAATTCGGTAGAAGGAGAGGAAATCCCCAAACAATAAAAGTGCCTGGGAAAGCAGAAGCGTGTTATTCTCACTCTCTAGCAATGGGTGTATTCTGCATGATCGAAGAGCCATAGGAAAGGCCCCCTGAAATTCCGTTCCCTGAGACTGAGAGGGAATGGACTGGGCGAGGACTCAAAGGCGGTCCTCGGGGTCCCGGGGGGGCTTGGGCCAAAAAGAGAGCTGTCGACTTCGATCGGTTCCACGTCCGTCGGGGGGGGGCGGCCTGTATAACTGGGCGCAACGGTCAAAAAACGGCGGGGAGGAGCTGGGAAGTAGTCATTTCGAGCCGGCAGCCTGCACCTGTAACCAACTCTCTTCTGCTGGGCCGGGGTCCAAATTCGAAGTCCTTCCCGAACGAGGAAGGGATCAATACTGGCGACAGGTGTGAGGTGAGGAAACGAATGCGCTAATAAGACTCCCAGGGGGGCCCCTACTGAGACGCGAGGCTCGGGAGCTCGGCTGTCAAAACTGGGGGAGCGATCGAGGGAAGTAGAGAGGCAGCTTCCAAAATCTTCGAAGTCTCTTTCACATAGCTTAAGAGGAGAAAGGGTTGTGGAAGAAGGCGAGGCATAGAATA
>Ga0179591_1286062_pt1 | contig 16443 bp, 18 predicted proteins | sample CZOMad2_1_08_16f_FD_182891 | JGI IMG/M metagenome (GOLD analysis project Ga0179591, IMG submission 182891) | Vadose zone soil fungal communities from Angelo Coast Range Reserve, California, USA - CZOMad2_1_08_16fungal (PacBio error correction) | ecosystem: Environmental > Terrestrial > Soil >...
GAATACGCACAGGGACGGGAAGAGGTTTTTCATTAATTAGGGTATGTGATACCTAAAAGAACTTTTCAGGGGATGTGCCGGAGGGTGAATCACATAGTCTCGGACCAGGCAGACTTTGTGTGGGAGGAAGGGGGTTGGTGAAACTTACGAATGTCCCAGATGACGGAGAGGAGACCGCATGACAAATCGAGTTCAGATCTACTCATTGAAAAAAGGGAAGATGTCGACTTTGATGGCCTGGGGGTGGCTCCTGTATGGCAGGGCTTCCCCTGTTGGGAACGTCGAAGTAACGATGGGTGGAAGATCATACAGGATGGAAGATAAGGCGCCTTCAGACATCTCCAATCGTAGGAGGGAAAGGGGTCAAGAGCGTCCTAACCTGTCTCACGCGTGGTCTTAGTGTCCCGTAAAAGCGGAATGGGCGGCGGAGAAGATTATGTGCCCTCTACTGAAGGAAGGGCTGCTATTATGGGGGGGGGGAGGATAGGAAAAATGTCTAGTCCAGATCGAGTTCCCGCTTCGCCGTAGTTGGGGCAGGGTGAAAATTGGAGAAGAGTGGGTTTAGGAGAGAAGATTCGGGGCCCTCGCCTCTTCAAGAAGCGGGGAAGGAGTGTCCGGAAGTGCTAACCATCATTCACGCAAATCGTCAATGGGGTTGTTGTGAGAAGAAGACTTACTGTCCTCAAAGGGGCGGGAATAAGTCACGTCAATTCTGGCTGTTTGGTAAGTAAAAGGGTTGAAGCGGAACTTGCCGGGGCCTTTTGTCCGTCGATTCAACATCCGAGTTCAGGGAAAAGGGATAGGAAAGACCCTGGGAAAAGAAGGCCTGAAGAAAATTCCTTGGCCATTTCAAGATTGGGAGTCAGTAGGGGGCTTCGAAGGGGGAAAGGTTTTCTGTAACAAAGGGAATGAGAACACTGGGGTATCTGGAAGTCAGCCTTCATTGGGGGAGGAGAATCGGCTTGAATTTCGATCGCCGGGAAAAGAGATTTGGATAGGGCCGACCTTGAAAGTGGGTTCCTGCAATCACATTGAAGGTCACTCAGAGAAGGAGGGAAGTCTTCGAATATCCTGTGGACAAGGGTCGTACGAGGGGAAAGGTTCAGGGGACTGTGAAAATTCTAAGTGTCCGTTGAAATTGGCGGATGATAACGAGGGGACGACGGAGAGGCAGGCTTCGGGAGAAAACAGGGGGGTCAAATAATCTCGAAGTTAACAGTAGGGGGGAATTGGGGTGGATACCCCAAGAAGGGTTGAGACAAAAGCTGAGAGCTCTATATTATGAGACTGTGAATCACCTAAACAACACGGTTAATTGAGTTATTTCTTCGAGGGAGGACCTTTGAAATATCTGGAACAGGAAGGCGAACGAAGTCTTCTCGGGGGAAGGGGGGGGAGAAATGAGGGGGGGGGGGGGGGAGCAATGCGGGCGGAGAAGGGTGTCCTTCTTACACCAGGCTCGGACCAGCGAAGGTCAAGTCGATAATCTCGTAAGAAGGAGATCAGTTACGAAGGGAAGTGGGGGGTTGGAGGAAAAGGGACCGGGGGTTCTTTATGAAAGGTAAAATTCTGGGGGATCGGGGTTCTGGATTTAGCTTCTGGAGGTTGGAAAAAAAAAAGAAAAGGAGTTCGTGGAGGAGGCGCAGGGAGTGGGGGGTTGGTACTGGGGAAGCGAACACCTGGCCTACAGGCAAAGAAAAAACATGGTAGGGGGAAGCCATCGCAGAAAAGAATCGGTAAATATTTGCGTTCTAATAAGCAGCTTTTAAGGGGGAACGCACGCATTCCCGGAGGGGGCAAACAATCTCAATGCCGTCTGAAAAAAGAGGAGAGCAAGTTTTGGGAAGGCGAAGAGAAAAAGTTAAAAGGGGGGAAAGCCATATTTGTTGAAAAAAAATAAGTGGGTCCGGGGGGGACAAGAAAAATGTGCGACGAAAACCAGCCACCAGCCCAGCAAAATCAAGGCAAAGAGCCTAGCCTGGTCGATTGATGCAAAGTAAAAATTCTGAAAAGAGGGCCATGCCACAACAGAAATTAGGAAGGTGTCGCATGAGGACAGAAGCTCCTGGGACGAAACGGAAGAATTTCCTTTTGCGCGAAAAAAAAAGAGTAAAGCCCGAGAGCAAGGAGGTCGTGGAAGGAACATGGGAGAGTTGGCGTGCCACGAAAACGCCAAGGCGAAGGCCTTCGATCACAAGCAAACAGGCGAAAAAATGGTATTTGCCGACCGCGGATGAGAGAATCTCGATCAGTATTACGGAAAAGTGTCGTACATGTGCTTTTTGGAAATGGTTACCCTTAAGAGCGGAGGACGCAGGGGGCCTGCGTACCCCGAGTTGACGGACCGAACTCGCATTGGCGATATCGGCCGGGGAAAGGGGTATGTCGAAGACTGAGGGCGTACTTGGGGGGGATCTTCAACAAAAAAAAAAAGGAGGATGGATCTAAGCAACAGGCTTGGAAAAGTTTCGCTAAACAGAAAGAAAAATGCCCGTTAAGAGGAGAAAGTAAGGAGGGAAGGGGGAACCCCGGAGGCCCGCGTCAGAAGCCCCTTTACCATTACGATTTTTCAAAAGGGGTGGGTTCCTCTCAGTAAAATGATCGCTGATCTTCAGGAGAAATAAAAGGTGTCGGCTTTCAGCGTCAACTGTTGCTGGTGTTAGGGCAGTCGGTCGAAAAAGGTGGCAGGCGACGCCCTGAAGAGGGACCAAGTTTTACGATCGCCTTGCTCTAAGGCGAGGGGCCCAAAAAGGGGTCCATAGGACCCAAGGATGTCATCTTACAACTAAAATGGAAGAATCATGGGGAGGTAGTGTGCTTTTTACGAGATGAGCAGGGAATCGATACAGGAGCGATGAGGACAAAAACTAACGGAAAACAGGGACTGGTGGGATACTCGTCTGACGAAAAACAGGAGAAATCTCACCACCACATACCAAGGAGGGGATATGTCCGTTTCCGACGTTCCACTTGGAAGGTACACACTTGCCCCAAAACTTTCTAAAATTAAGTTTTGGCAGACTCATGGGATTTTTTTATGAGGGGGGGAAGCTTCAGGAAAAACTAGCGTCAGAGTAGAAAGGACGAGGGGGGTCCTTATGTGCATGGTCATGGCTCAAACGCAACGTGGTTGGTCGCCTGTTGAGGGTCCGCTGAAAGGAAGGCCCAAAGTACACACCCCACTACCTCAGAACGACCTCAGAAACCAGTAACCTCAATACCGCTCCCAAGCCTGGACACCCCAGTTGACCTACACGGAACGCCAAAAAACACCACAATCCAAAAAGAAATCGGCTACGTTGCGCTGTGGGGGGGTTAGCTAACATGAATTTCTAGCTGCGCTCCTGGTTAAGAGACACAATCGTACCCAATAAGGGGAGGACAAAGTCTGGGGATTCTGGATAATGTACATTTATCAGTTGCCGGTCGACGACAATAACCATACGTTCGGGTGGGGGATGATAGTTCGAGTATCGCCTCGGGAATCGTAATTGTCTTGCGCTCCATAAAGGAAGATGGTTTACAAGGGGTACCGACTGATCCCGTTGGAAGAAGGCGAACTCTATCAAGGTCTAAGCTATACCCCAATGTCCCAAAGAGACAGGAGGGAATTGGTTTGTCGAGTTGGCAGTTGAAGACCAGCGGGAATTCGCAAGAAAAAGCCGGTCGTAAACTCGAATTATTCATCATGGAAGGGGAGAAGGACCAAAAGTCGAACATCGTCGGGGAAAATCATGCGCAATTAAGGAGAGCGCCATGAAGGCGTTGAGCTGACTCGGGGAAAAGGACCCTTTTCTAAGAAAGAAAAAACCTGTGCGCACAATAAGCGAACTAAAATGTACCGGAATTTTTCGTGACAGATACTTTAAGCACAAGAGTGTAAGATCGTAAAAGGACCCGGCAAGTTGAAACGTTTGATAGCACCAAAAAAGGGACCCAGGATCGCCGAGTGCTATTCCTTCGAAGAGGGGGGAGACACTTTAAAAAAGGTCCGTCGGGGCAAGTGAACAGGTTCGCAACTCAGAACAGCTATGAGGCAAGGATGGTTCGTTGGAATCGACCCCAAGATGACACTGCAGGAAACTAAACGGCGAATGCCGACGCTTTCCGATCAAACCCTGTTGCTACCTCTCAAAAACCTGGAAGGACACTCTTCGAGTTAAGGGCCAGCCTGGAGTCGTCACAATCGACTGTAGAAGGCAATACTACCACTCGTTACACTTGGATCCTACTAGTTCCTGCAAAAAGACTAGGGCAGGGGCATTCCAGCCTGTGGGGGACGCACAGTCTTCAAAAGAGGGTCATTCGGAGGATCAGGAATCCAGACCAAGCAAGGCAACAAAAAACCAGTCCAGCAAAACCTGGAAAGCACTCAGGGGTTAAAGAGCAGTTTCATAACGAGGATGGTTAAAAGCTACCCGATGCTCGCGGCAGTTTTAAAACATACGAGCCCACCAACTGGAAAGTCCTGGGCAGAAAGAGGGCAATATCAAAAAAAAAACAAAGGCACACTCAAAAGAAAAGAGTGGTTTAGGATTCCAAAATACTGTCCTCAATAAAACCGGGAGAAAGGGTGACTCAGGGAGAACGTGATAAGTCACAACTACGAAGGGCCGGGGGAAACGCACATGAACCCGGGAGGGAATACTGGGGTCGCCGGGGGGAACAATTCCCGGGGGCCATTCAACTCAACTAGAAAAATCAGAATGCTATGAATGGGGCTTCGAGCGGCTTGATACACTAATCTGGGGTTGGGACACGGGGGTGAAAGCCTGAAGGTTAACAAATCCGACCAGAAACCAACAACCACTAAACAGTATTTTGTGTTGAAACAAAACTTCAAGAAAAGGGGGGGATGGAAGACATGCAGGGGGAACTTTCAAGACACTCGTCAAAAGAACCTCGAAAAATGAAAACCACTCAGACCGGGAGGGACTTGTAGGGAAAGGGAATGAGCTTTTCCGGGGCGGAAAAACGTCCTACCTCTGAAGGGATCGACGCCTAGGTTGGCCAGCAAAAGTCGGACACGTCTTTCGTTGAACGTGCCTGTCTGCTGACTAGGTGTAAAGGGCGGCAAGGGAAACCGAAGGTCAGCAGGGTTCTGAATCGATGCATTACGAAGGGGGTGCGAGAAAACTTTGGAATAAAAGAGATCCTTAGGAGGGGGGAAAAGATATTATTTCCCAAGGTGAACCGGAATTTCAGGTTCGAGCAAGGATGATAGGAAAGGGATAACTGCGGGAAGTAAATTAATTTCATCAATCAGTGAAACGCCATACTTGTCGAAAGTGTTCGTCAGAAATAATGTGGCGGCCGATCACGAAAGGAATTTAATGTCCCTGAAATGACAGATAAGTAAGGGGTGAAATGTACAGCTAAAAAGATGAAGTATTGTGGAAAGGCATAAGTACGGAGCGTCTTGGGAACTTGGGGTTATTTCCTCCAAAAAGGCTGGAGGGGAAGGACATATGGCTGGGAGGTTGTTTGGAAAAAAGGGAGGAGGTGTGACGTATCCGATTTGCTGAACCATCCTCCCTGAGAGGTAAGCCGAAAAGAGAAACATTGAGCCAAGGTTACTCAAAAACAGAGAAGAGAAATTCCGGTCCAACTTGGAAGGGAACTCTCGGATAGGCCCGCAAAAAATTAGTGAAAACAAAGGGTCATCTGGTAGGAGTTTAATTTACACACGGGATACGAAAACTGAGGTGGGGGGACGAAGTAAGATCTGTGAAAATCCTAAAAACTGCCTCTTGAAGGGGTTTCGTGGGCCGAAGGGGTGAAGAGAAGAGACTTTCTCTCAAAGGCCAGGACCTTTTGGGGGATCTGGTAGTTTGTGGGGGGAAAGAGGCCCGAGATGCCTGGAAAAAACGTCAGGAAAATAGAAGGTCTAACCTCGAGGGTTCCCTTAAGGGGATGTCGACGTGGGGCTTGGGGTTTTGCAGGATGGCGAAGGACCAGTATGGGAGAAAAGAGAAGTAACCGAGGGGGGGGTTTGGGACGCATCAGATGAAGCTACCACGAAAGGGGAAGACATCGACCTCACAGAATGTTAAGCGTATAAGGGGAAAAATGGTAGTGGGGCAGAGAATGGTATCGGAAGAAGGTTTTCCAGCAGCTTATCAGAAAGCTTATGGTGTTGTTCTGGAGCGAAACTGTGCTTTCAAAGAGAGGAGGGATGACGAAAGTAGCCGTAGAAAGGTTTTCAAGAGGTTGTAATCTTTGCGCAGAGTTTGGGGACACTCTAAAAGCACATCATCTTTCAGGTTAAGGAGTGAGAAAACAGATTCACCAATCGAGTGGAGGGGGGGGGGGGGGTAAAAATGAAGTAAGACTTCTACGGAATCGTCACAGACAGTATCTTTGGGGGGGGTTGGTTATAAAAAGACTCGTAAATGGAAGGTTGTAGGATATTCACATAAGACTTCAGGGAGTTGCGAGGAAAAGTATCAAGGGAAAGATGTCTTCCTGAAAAAGGGAAAATTGTCCAGGGACCAGAGTTGTTCGGAGGTCGTAGGTGCGGCGCGACAGTGTTAGAAAAAAAAACAGGGAGTGAAAGAACTCCAGTCGGATTAAAAGCCTGAGAGGGAAAATAGAGATTCTCTATGGAGGGTGAGTGAGGTCATTGGGAATTGGAAGAAAATTTTGGTGAAAGGAAAAGACATTGAAGTGTAGGATAGGAAAAGAAGAAAGGAGGGAGAGGCTAGAAATAATTCTTTACCGGGTATTAAGTCACGGGAGGACAAAAAGATTTCAAGCGAGGGAGTTGGGAAAGGGGAGGGAAGAGGGTTCGGCTGGAGGAGGGGGCCGCAATTTCCAGTTCCGTAAAGGTGAAGATGAGCGTTAAACCGGAGGGGCATCAGATGGAGGAGCAGCCGATAAGAGGAGGAATCTCATAAACCCGAAAAAGGTTAATTTTAGGTATTTTGGAGGTTCGAAGATGGCATCAGAGCTCCATTAAGTCTCATACACTATCGGGAAGAGAAGTGGACAAAGATGGGGGGTAGCAAGCATGTGGCGCTTTGTAAAAGGAAGGACCCGTCGGAGCAATTCGAAAATTCTATGTTTCGAGGGGGAGGGAGATCCTTCGGCAGTCTTGGTTGGGGGTGGGGAGAAGCGGGGACGGGGGGAAGGAGTAAACTGGGCGAAAGGCTGTTAGTCTCGGGGGGGGCTTATTTGGCGGAGTGGGGGAATGTGATTAAGGGCTGAAGGCAGGGGGTTGAGGGGCAGGGTGGAGAGTGAGGTTGGAAAAGGGAGCAATAGCTAAAAAAAGGGGAAGAGAAAAACAAAGGCGTGTTTCAACGGAAAACGCCTGAAAAAAAAAGAAATGTAAAACCTATTTTCAAGTTAGAGATGAGGAGGTATGGGGGGAAAAGATAAATGGGGTTCACAAAACATCTCTTTCTCATCGGAGAGGAAGAAAGGGGGAAGGTGCAAGGCTTATCTTAAATAGGGGGGGTTATAAAAACGCAAGAGTGGGGTGACCGAAGGTAGAAAAGTGGGGCGATCTAATTTGTAAAAGAAGCTAACACCGGCAGGAAATTATATAAGGGACAAGAAGCCGATCCTTGGAGAGGAGCTAAAAAGGGCTAAGCCCGAAAATCGAGGGAAAAGAATTGGCATTTCCTGCGAGGACTCATTGATTCTAATCAGGGGGGGGAAGAAGGGACTATTCCGGTGGGGGTTGAGGCCACGAGCAAAGGGGGAGCCGGCGAAAGCAATTAGAAAAAAAAACAGAACCAAGGGGAGAAGTCGGCGGAGGAAAAAGCAGCAAGGGCTAAAGACATGCAAGAAAGATCACAATAGAAACGAAAAGAAGCGTTAGTAGAAAACTGACAAAGTGCTAATATCTATCCAGGAAGGAATGAATTTGATCCTGCAAAGCATGGGGGGTAGGGGATGGTCAATAGAAGAGAAAGAGGAAGGGAAGGGTAACTTGAAGGGACGAGAGACCGGGCTCTTAATTGCCGTAGTAAGTGCGGTTCAGTTGAAAAAGGGACTTAAAGGAGAGGAGGGGGGGGGTTTTGTATCTCCAAAAATGAAAAAGAATTAAGATACAACCATACGCGAAGAGGGAAGGGTGGAAGTCAACAATAAGGAAAACCATTGAAAAGACGATATACTGGAATGTTAAGGGAGGTCAGGGCGGTAGGACTTCCGAAGCCTTAATGGGGAAAGACGTCAATATAAGGGTAAAAATTACCATCGTGGAAAGCCAGGAGAAAGGAGAAAAATGGTACTGTACTAATGTATCTGCGAATATCAAGGGGGGGGCGTAGAGGAACACTACATCTCTCGGAAGGGGGAGGCTTGTGATCTTGGGGGGTAAGGGAAAAAGAGAGAAGGGAGGTGGAGGGAAAGGAAAGAGGCACACGTGGGGGACGGGGGGGGACAAGAGAGACTCTAGACTCGGCGCGGGGGAAATTGGGCTCGGGAGCCAGATGACGGGGGAACCCAGAGCGGACTAATCATGAATACGCCAGGGGAGTCCCATGTGGGGGGGGGGGGAAGGGAGAGTGGCGACTTGAGAAGGTGGCGCATAAATACTAGCCAGGAGAGGCTTCGGGGTCCTGTGGGGCGAAAAAAAAAAGATGAGTCTAGGAGGAGGAACCTATATCCGCCCCAGGACATACAACTGGATGGAACTCAAACATAGTTGAAGTGCAATCCAAGGTCAAAAATTCTTTAAAGGGGGAACCCTTCCCAAAAAAGGGGAAAAAAAGATTCGAAGTTCAGAAATTGGTTTGGGGAAAACCAAGGAATTTATTCGCGCTCAAAGAGGGAGAAGGAAAGGGGGAACTATTTGTTACATGATTAGGTGCAGGGCGGTACTTTCCTTCACGAAGGGGGGTTTGGGTCCTCTGAACTGTTAACTCATTGAAGGGCACCAACAGCCGAACGAACACGAAGGAAAAAGTCGAAGAAAGGAAAAGAAGAAGTAGAATCCTAACCTCTCATACCAAAAAGAGACCCAATCGTTAGAACCAATTTTCCTCCGGGAAAAGGAAAAGCCTACCCTCGAACACCCAGTGGCCACGGTAAAAGCAGACGGGATCATAACGATAGAGAAGCAGAGGGGAGCTAAGGCGCCCTGGTAACGCAGGACAACAATGCGAGTGAAAAAATGATTGCGAAAAAGAAAGGGCTAACAATTTCAATCACAATCTTAGAGAAAAAGGAAGGGCGCTCTGGAAACGGGGGGCCGAATTCTCTAGAACATCTATGAACGGTAAAGGTAAAGGGAATGAAATAGTGAGAGGAAGCCTCTTAGGAGACGGGGGGGACGGTGAGATCCATCATTTATGGGGATAAATCCGTTACCGGGGTCTTCCTATATTACCTGGGTGGTAGTAAGTAACGCATGTCGAAAGGTAAGGAGAAGTCAGTACGAGACCTCCAATGCCAAAATCCACTATCGCATGTAAAAAGAGGGTTTTTCCATAACGGGGGGACTCCCTTGTACTCCAGAAGGAGAGTCATCCATACCTCCGGTCAGCGCTCGGAAAGGTCAGGTAGGAGGCTCATTACCGACAAAGTAAGGGGGAGGAAATATAACATCGTGGGAAAATAATGACCGGGAATAATCAGAGGAGATCGAGTGAACTGCGCCGTTAGTTGTTGAGGACGAGTGTATTACAAGGAGGCCCTTTTAAAACCTTTCCCGCCTCCTGAACTACAAGAGGAAAAATGGACAAGTAATGGGGGAAAAGTGGAAAATGGATACTCAGAAGAAATCATCTATTATGTGTAGATCCGTAACCAAGGACACCGGACAAGGTCCTGTTGACGTTCAAAAAAAAGCTAAGAATCAGCCTCTGAGAGAAAAAACTCTGAGAAGAAGGTAAGGAAGTATATCTCCAAAAAAATTCCCTTTCGCGTCTTACGGCTTTGTGATTCAGAAAAGATAATGGACCCGGAATTTCAGATATTGTGCGAAAAAGGTTTCCGTTATGAACGCCAGCTTCGGAAAAGAGGGAGAAGAGGAACTTACGTAGTAGGGGGCATCATCTACGAGGGGGGAAAGTATAATCCCGAAAACACAAAAATCGGGGATCGCCTAGTCCTAGGAAAGGGGACAAGACCTTCTCGTCGCAGAGCTATTCTCGGGAAAAGAATACAAAATCACTGGACAAAGTGTAGCAGACCGAGAGACGAGGGCGATTTCTGCAAATGCGAATGTGGGAAGAAGACTCTGACGCAAAAAAAGAGGGGTAATGTCGAGTCGAAAGGGGGAAACCTAATGACAGTGGGTACAACTCCCCACAAAATGCAAAAAACGTCTACATCCTAGGAGGGGTGTAAGGAGAGGGAATCAGGGGGAATGAAGGAAGGAGTCCAGCAGAAGAGGAAGCGTCGTCGTGTTCAACTACTAGAAAAAAATTGCCGTCGGGGGGGAAGGGAAAGAGGGCGGTCGATACTCATTCAACAATCTAGAAAAAGGGGTACAGTGGGGAGTAGGAAAAAACGAAACCTACGTCTAAAACGATGCACATCAGGGGGGAGCTGACTTTCGGAATTCAACGAAGAAACCAGGCCGGGAAAAAATCCATTCTTGCGCAAAAAATTCCGAGGGGAGGCAATTGGGAACCGCAAATATGAGGAAATAACGCGGAGGTCAAAATTTGTAACGGAGGGAGAAGCGAAGGCTTGGGCCCGTATTGGGTCACAGACTGTTATACATCAGAAGACTCATGAAAAAAAAACGACACGTCAAAAGAGTGGAAAGCGGAACTTCCCAAGTTTGTGACAAAAAGGGAAAAATAATCAAAAAAGCCCGTCAAAGTCCCAGATTCAGAAAACTGTGAATCCCCCATCAATGAAAAAGGGCCAGGGCTGGAAAATGGTGGAAAGGGGACAAAGGGAAAGGACTTGGGCATGGGTCATGGCGGAAAAAGAAATACATAAAAAAGTCAGGGGAGGGGGCGACCAGTAGGAGAGGGGCCTCACAAGGGATTGTAGGGTCGGTGCCACGGATTGAAAGGGCTGAAAGGGGAAAGTCTTTAAAAAAAAAAAACCAATTGGAGGAAACGTGAAGCTGAGGATCTTCGGCAAAGAACTTACAGGAGAGAACTGGTACATCGTCTCGGGCAAAAACAACGAAAGGATGGGGTTAAAGGATATTAACAAGTTCGGAGACCACGGAGTACAATGTGACAGGGCCGATAGTACCGAGGAGGGGAGACCTTGCAACTTTACAGGTCATGTAGGGGGGGAAGGCGGGTCCGTGAAAAGGAAGGGCGGGGATAACTTGGAAAGGAAGAAGGGAAAGGGTGTAGGCGATACTGGAGAAATTTATTCATGGGGAAGACCCATGACTGCAAAAAAGAATACCTTTTACTATCCAAGCTAAGAACGCCGGTCGGATTTGTGAGGAATTTTGGGGATTTGTGGGGGGGGTTAAGGAAGGCTGCAGGATGTCTTTATGGCCTCAAAGAGTTTGTTGACTAACTCAACTTATCCGGGTACGGGGAAATATTTCTTGTGGGTGGAGGGGTGGGGTGGGAAAAAGGGTGAGGGATATACCCGAGGGGGGGGGGGGACAAAATAGAGTTAAAGAGGACTGCTGAGAAAGACAGATCGAGAAAAGAAATCCGCGGCTTTTATTCTTGAGAAGAAAAAAAAGTGGCCGTCATTATGAAAGAGGGAAGGTAATAGAGAACGAGAAATGAAGGTTTAACTGCACCTGAGAGTTGTGGAAGCAAAATTCGACCCTAAAGCGAGCTGCACCGGGGGTTTGCAGAAGTGACGGTGACTCAGATAAAAGATGGATGAGGACCGGAGGGGGGGGGCGAAGGAAAGGGCTCATGACAGATGACAAGAGGTTGTTGGCCGGTGGAACAGAGGAAGAGATGCCAGAGAAAGAAATGACATTCAAAAAATCATGGGGGGGTTAAGAGAAGTTAACCAATAGTGATGCAGACGTGAAGGGGCGGTGGTGCGCTGGGTTTGATTCAAATGAAATTGAGAAATGAGGTAGGGGGTGGGAGAAGCAGAAGGGGATGAATCAAGGAGGGGTACGACATCCTACTAGGAGTAATTGCGGTCTTATAACTTTTCAGTGGTATTTGGAACAGATAACAATGAGGGAGGGAAGAGAATGCTGTCAAAGAGAAAAAGAGTCGAGTGATAAGAGGGGAGGGTGGGGTTGGGGAAGAGGAAGGAAAAACTTGGTTCTAGGGGAAAACGGGGGGGGATTAGATTTATCCCTAAGAGACTGAGAGTGCACTCAATTCTCTACTGTCAGATTGGAGTGTCGAGGAAACGGTAAAAAAATATACCACATCTGAACTAAAAAGGGGTAAGAGCGTGTCCTGGGAAAAAATCTTCAATCAAGAGGGAGGGGGGGTTTACTGAGGAGAAAGAGGATGGATATTAATCGCGAGGAATGGAGTTGTTGTTTATATAAAAAGGGGGGGGCTAACTTAAAGTTTTGTCCTCAGGAGTCGTCACTCATCAGTAGGACAGAGAGGAAAGGAACATTTTCACGTGAGGCCGGAATGCCTTGACTTTCATACTGGTACGCGTCGTATTTGTGGAAAAGGGGTTCGAAGGAAAAGGGAAAGGTCTAACCTCCTATAGGAGTTACAAGATTCATTAAAAAAGAGGGAGGATCGTTGGCTGGGAACCTAGCGATGGGAAAAAGAGTACTTTCTTTGGGGGTCCTTGAAGACTAAAGTGTAAGGTAAATTGAAAAGAAAAGAATGCGGATCAGAAGATAGCCGTCTTTACAGGGGGGAGGTGGAGTATACAATTGTAACTAGGAGGCGGGGGGGAGCAGTTTGAACTGGGGGGGGGGATAAAGAAAAGATTCTACGGAGGGGGGGCCGACCTTTAGTGGGAAGTAAAAGGGACAGAATATACGTTAAAGAGGGATTTGGTAAAAGAAGACTTGATTTAGAGAAACAAACGGGGAGCTCGACGATGTAGGGAACGATCATAACGCAATAAATTTGACGTTTCGAGGTTAGGTCGGGGGCGGGGCCTCAGGGGGGTTCCAATCGCAAGGAAGAGAGAAGAAAGAATATCGATCTGGGAAGGTGCAATCTTGTTCTCCACGGAGAGAGGGGGGGGGGGGCCTTATAATGGCCTCGAAAAAGTCGAAGGGAGTCGATAAAGAGAGGTGTCCTCGAGGGAGGGGGGGGAGGGGACTGTCTTGGGGGGGGTCGGGGGGGAGGGGACTGCGGGGGAGGAAGGGAAAATGATTCCCAGCTTTTAGAAGCTTTTAGACGGAGTAAAAGGGGGGGGGAGGGGTGGTGGGGGGGGGGGGGGGGGGGGGGTGTTGGGGTTGTGGGGGGGGGGGGGGGGTGGGGGGGGTGTGGGGGGGGTGGGGGTTGGGGGGGGGGGGGGTTTAGTTCCTTTGTCTGGGAGCAGGGGGACTTGCGTGAGAGTTGGCCCGAGGCAGCGAGGGTACAGAAAAGACGGAAAAAAAACGTGGTTTCAAACCAGGACCAGGAAAAAGAACTCATTCACCTGAAGGTCAGGAGCAAGCTGAAATCTTATTGCACAACGGAAGTCCCTAATTGTTGGGGAAAAAAATCTCCATGAGGGTAGGGAAAAAATAGGAGGCTAAGAATTGGGGGGAAAAAGGTCGGCCTAGTAAGAGGGGGGGACGGGGGAAACTACATAGTGGGTGGACAGAGGTGGGTTGCTTTACAATTTGGGCGATAGGGTTGCTACAAAAGCGAATCCAATTCCAGGCTAAGGGACAAAATCAAAAAGAAAAAAAATAAGGGGAATAAAATCGAGGGAAGGAGAAACACGGGAGAGCCATCGCGACACAAAACCCAATACCGAGGCCTCATTCTTTCTTGGAGAGAACTGGTAAATATGGCCTATTTCCTTGGACGAGTTTATCAGAGACAGGGGGGAGCCGGGAGGGCAAGGGTCACACGGGAACACAGGGGGGCAGTTGAGTCAGGGGAAAATCAACAAGGAGAATCAATTCAATAGCCGATCAAGCGAAAAAAAAAAGGACACGTCCTCGAGTGTTATGACTCCTCCGGACAATTAGTCTCGACATGAGAGAAGTAGCATAGAATCAAGGGGGGTGGAAAAATTTGGGGGGTACCAGGTATAGGGGCGCTAAGGAGTTCCTTAGGGGGAAAGAGTGCGGAGGGGGAAGAGCTTAGGGGACAGGATACCTCCGGTGGGAAAAGGGGGGGAAATGTCTTGGCTCAATTGACTCGGAATTGGGGGTTTTGTATCTTCAGGAAAAAAGGAGGGAGGAGGAAGATATACCAACACCAAGGGCAGAAAGGAAAAAGGGGGAGGAAATACAGAAATGGGACACCGCCGCTAAATCCCATGGGAAGCGTAGAGTCTCGGCGGGTCCTTCAATTGTGACAAGGGTTGGGGCCCGAGGGAGGGAAGAAGAGAAGGGGTAAGTAACAGACAATTTTAAAGGAAGTGGGAAAGGGAATGGTGATCAAGAATTAAGAAGTATCTCTATCTCGATAAGGGGAGAGGAGTCACAACAGTGATATGTGTGCGCGTGTGTACGGAGGTAGTGCTGAGGGGAAGGAGGACTTGGAGAAAAGAAAAAGAAAACTGGGGAAGTGGGGCCCAGAGCCGACTTTCTCTAGCTGGGGATCAGAAGATACAAGATCTCCAGGAAAATAGGTTCCAGCCCAGGGAAGGAAAGAGATAAGAGACTGGGAAGGTTGGAATTCATGCCTGTAGGGAGGGAGAGCCTATGGAGAAGTGCGCAGGAAGAGAGCCATTAGCTTCTCGGGGGGGACTGGTTAAAAAGCAGTGAGGAGGGGGGTGAGTAGTTAGAAAAGGAGAGAGGCAACACGTGTACCATACCTAGTGGGGGAAACATATGTGGCCGTTTCCAAATACTTTCTAAAAAAGTCTTGGTAACACACAGCAAGGGAAAGGAAAACCAAAGGGGCTAAGGGATTATTGGGTAAGGGAAGAGTGGTTGTGAAAATTGGGAATGAGTGCTTCATCACCAGAGAGAGTAGAAAGGACAGGGGGGGTCATGGTGATTGGTTGCAGGACGTACATGTCCATGGACGGACGGGGGGGTCTCAAGGGGGATGTGTCGACTCGAGGGGGGCAAATCCTAGAACAACCAAAGGAAAAAGGCTCCTACAGGAAAAACTAAAATAAGAAACGGTCGAGAGTAAATAAAAAAACACCGGGGACACAATCCTGGAAGAAAAAGGTGACGCATCCAAAACCCTCCGAAACTCGAAACAACAAGAAAGGCCGAAAACCGCAAAAGAATGGGACATAGATATTGAGAGAAGCCATCGAATTCGACGAGGAAGGGGAACTCTAAACCAAATTCTCTGACGTAGGATGAGAAAAAAAATGTCCCATTCGATCCGAGGATATAGGCGTCAGAAGTAGGGGCTCTCTTAACAGGGCAAAAGCGACTACTAAATAAACCTCTCGAAAAAAGGTGGGGGGTAGGATGCGCGGTTAGGGGAGTCAACGAGTCGTATAGGTCCGTTGTCGAGCGCCATCATATGTGGTATAACGAAAAAGGGCCTGATCACTGGTTCTGGTCGGCTGGAAAAGGGATTACCCTTGAGTAGAAGAGAAGGAAAAACGCCCAGGAACAAAGGGCGACACTATCGTGGATTGGAAAAGGGGTTTGTCCAAGCGCATTACAGTCCCACGGTCCATCCTTAGAGGTAGAAAGAATGACCCTAAAAACAATCAAGGGAAAGGACTTCAATTTCGAGTAATGCAAAATGAGCACCAGAATCAACATCTGTCGGATAAGAAATCAACAGCAATAGGGGCGAAAGAAAGGAGTTATGAAAAGAGTGGAACCGTAGGATGTGCAAGAATTACTGTGATCGAAAACCTGTAAGACCTAAGAAGAGAACCTCTGATGGAAGAAAAGGTGGAGTTAAAACTGAAAGGAATAATCGGGACATGGGAGAAGAACACCGGGTCCCAAGACGATTATTGACCTTCCAAAGGAATTCAAATGGGCATATGCCCAAATGTTATATCCAACTGAAAGGAGATCAACTCGCTATAAGGGAAAAGGAAAGTCAGAGAGGAAGTTCATATCTTCCCCTCAACAAATGAAAGGTTAGAAGGATGGATCGGGGAAAAATACGGCCAATATAAGGAAAAAGTCGGGAAGATGGGGATATTCGAGGGTTCCGTCAGAAAGATGACAATTCGGAACGGCTGGGGTAGGAAACTAGAAGCGAGAAATTTCTGCTATGGGAATAAAGCCTGGACCCAGTTTGAGACGATACCCCAAAACAAAGGATAGATCCTTGAAGAAATAAAAGAGGAAATGAAGGAGGATGTCAGACTTCTTATTAGAGATTGGCGAGGGCAATAAGAAATATCTTGAAAATGGATCCGACTAGCAAAAATGAAGACGAGGGTCAGTCTTCGAATCCGCAGTTGGGATGGATCACCTTGCTTCGTATAAAAAAAGGTTATATTTTGATGATTGGGAATCCTGCCTAC
>Ga0179591_1374080_pt1 | contig 16443 bp, 17 predicted proteins | sample CZOMad2_1_08_16f_FD_182891 | JGI IMG/M metagenome (GOLD analysis project Ga0179591, IMG submission 182891) | Vadose zone soil fungal communities from Angelo Coast Range Reserve, California, USA - CZOMad2_1_08_16fungal (PacBio error correction) | ecosystem: Environmental > Terrestrial > Soil >...
ATGGGCAATGCACCGGGGGCGGAGTGCGCGCCTCCGAAAAGAACGGTACCTTGGGTGGCTGTATGCGGGGTTGTGTGGCTGTGTTGAGAAGATCATAAGCCTGCTTATCCTGAGAGGGTGTAAACGTGGGCTAATCTTGCTGGTCCTTGTCTCCCAAAAGTACTACCCCACTCCACTTGATGGGTCCCAACAACCACCAGTTGGGTACCATGTCCACTGACATCCAGTACATAAAATGGCTCTCAACACAAAAGTCACCGGACCGAGCAAGTGGGAAGAAGATTGCCCTACGAGTGTCAACGTGGTGTCAAGATCTGTGGTAAGGCGGGATGGGAGGGGACCGAGACCTGAGGGGTGAGAGGGGAGGTCGAGGAAAGTGTAAAGAATAAAGTGTGGAGGAATTTCCTGTGGTGGGGGGGAGGCCTTTTTATCGCAAACGAATACCTTAGAACCAGAGAAAACAACAGGAAAGGAAAGCACGACGACAGCCTACACCGACCATTACCAAAGCTTCAGGGGGGGATCAATGCCGGCTTAAAGGCTATACATTCAATTAAGAAACGTGGTAAGGGGGATCATACAGGTTCATAGCCCCATGTCAGCATTGAAAAAACGTTCTGTTGCCTACACGAGCGCAAACAAATCTTATTGGCCAAACTAGAATCTCCTGGAGCTCACCCTTCTGCGAATAAACCCTAAAAAAAGAGGGGCGAATTGGGTTGTTCTGGACCATCCAATCACAGGGATCCGACTCAAAGGCAATTGAAGTTAAAAAAGCCAGGGACAATGGTACTTGAAAAACTCCCGGCACTGGGGGAGAAGAGATAAAAAAAAAAAGATGTGGGTGGGTGCACAACCCTGAAGAAAGCCAGGGTTTTGTCGCAGGAGAAAAGGAAAACCCAGTTCGAAAGAAATTTGTTGAGCATGAGGGGGAACTGAAAAACAAAAGACCGGGGCCGGGGAACATAAAGGGCCAAGGACGTTGACATGGAACCTAAGAGGACAAATTAGGATTTGACCAATGCGTAAACGGAGAAAAAGGGGGCAAGACGCAGGGTAGGAGAGTTGCGACTTTCACAGGGGGATGCAAAAGAGGAAGGTCGACAATGGGTTCCTTGGATGGAGGGTTCACTCAGAAACGTCCCACAAGCACGTACTCCAGCCCGGGAAATGGGCAGGGGCAAACCGCAGCCAGGACAGACGCATTGGGGGAACGTGCGGGACAGCGCCCCACGCTTTACCTGCATGTACCTGGCCGAGACTTTGGTTTTCAGCAATGCAGAGGCTGGGGCACGTGATCCGCGGACGGGACGGCCGTGCAAAGGCGGCAATTGTGGAAGGGTTAGTCCGCGTCGGCTTAACCCAAAGGGGAAAAGAAGGTTGTCTTGGGTCAAACGTGTCCTCTGTTTGACCCGCGAAACGGGGGTCCAGAGCTGCACCAAGTGGGAAACAAAAAAAAGGATGCCACCCGGCCCGACCTTGACCGGTGTCCCCGCCCAAGCCGGTCAAGCAGAAACAAGGGTCAAAGGGGTGGGAACATTTCCAACAGAAAATGGGGCTGTTGATCTCTCAGGGCACCCTTTCCCGCGTGGGAAGAAGAGACTACTTTCAAAAACTTGGTTTAACGGAAAAAAAACAAAAACCGTTTACGCACTCAGTTTCCTCCCACGAGCTCACCAAGGTAATAGACGAGGTCCGTGGAACAGATATCGTTAACAGCGAGCCCCTGCAAATACGGGAATCGGGTCGCTTAATCCTACTACCGGGGGACGGTCCTCATACGTTGCACAAGCTGCAACGTCCATCGAGGCGAAAGAGTAAAGCCTTTCACACTTTTCCACGGGGGAAAAAAGTTTAAAGATCCCCCTGGGAAAAGGGTATCGTACCCAATACCACCTGGGATAGAAGGTGTTGTCCGGGAAGGGAGAAAGAACGGTATTTACCTGAGGGGGACTCAAAAAAACCTCAAAAGGGCACCCGTTTTAACCGGGTCCCACCCGACAGATCCGCCCCGGCTTTGTGGGAAGAAAACTTAAGAAAAAGCCCTGACTAGGTCGCAACTAGAGAACATGCGCTTGTCCCCTTAAAAGGGGACGAAACGGGCTACGGACGAAAAAATTTCTGAACAGGGTTTCTGAAGGAAAAAAGGCCCGGAGAAAAAGATCGATCCTTCAGCTCCGGAAAGGGAAAAATACTTTAAGAAATTCCAAAGTTGTCCTAGGCCTAGCTGGAAAGATGTAAGATTAATTGCTTTTCCCTGAATAGAGAACTGCACACAAAAAACCCCCGAGAAAGGGATGAACCAGATTACCGGGTGTGAGGAGAAACAAAAATTGTTTGTATCGACCACACAGGATTCAACAAACGTGAAGGGAAAAAGACTGGTTGGACTAATTAGTCTCGAAGGAATACGCGGATACAATGGGCCTTCGACAAGGGAAGTTGAGGTCGTTGGGGAGCCTACTGGTGGCACTGTCGGGCAATCTCTGTGGGGGTGGGGTCAGGGTCTGGTGAGAACAAAAACATTGTCAAAACGTCGGTGGTGTGGGGGTCAACAACTAGATTCGAGGGACACTACAAATACCTTCATGACAACGGCCAGGGGGTGAAACACATCAAAACTCGAGTGCTGACGGAAGGGGACTGTAAACACGCGAAAAGGGGGAAAAAGGAAAAACCAGGGGGCAAACGAGGGAAAAAAAAAAACCCACTGGAACAACACTGGGGGAATGAGGACCTCGAGTGGGACAGGGGAGGGGGGCATCAACGATGGAAAGTGAAGGGAAAAAGGGCCAAACGCAAGGGTTAAAAGGCGTTTCAAGAAAAGACGGCGCGAAGCGGGCCTGAACGGAAAAAAGGGGAAAAAAAAGGCATTTCCGGTTGACACCATGAGAAAAAAAGGGAGATTTTCGTTGACGGAGCCACAAGGAATCGGCACTCAGTTCCACAAAAGGAGGGCTGCGAGCCGCAACGAAAGAGATCGGGGAAGTCCCTGGGAGGACCTACGGTGGATGAAAAAGGGTCCAGTGGGGGGACGCGGGCACAAAAAATGTAGACATCGAAGGAGGGGTGGCCCATATAACACAGAGAAAAACGGGGAATCAAACAACTACCCACTACGGAAACCCCAAAAGAACCATGCAAGAAATTAGGGGGAGGGAACACGGGTCACACCAGAAGCAGGGGGAAGGGCAATCACTTCACCGCCCAGAAAGACACGGCACACGTCTCTACTTAACAGCTGGCTTCTCCTCAGGGGGAGAATAGAAGGAAGATGGGGGGGGAGTGTTGAACCGAGGGTGTGTGAAAAAAAGAGACTACGGGGGGTCCTGCAAGGACCTTCGTTACCAAGACCGTGAATAAAAAGGACCCGGGTTCCCCTGGAAACCCGTGAGACCATGTGAAAAGGGCAAACAACAAATCTGGTAAACATGACTTGGAACGCCACGAAGAACTCTGTTTTTTTTAGAACCCGAAAGTATTTGAGGGAAGGGGCAACCAAAGGGGGGGTCCCACCAGTTGCCGTGAGCGAACATCACGGGGCAAAGCTTGAAAAAGTGACTGGTAATTCTTCACGGGGATAGATGAAACTTTCCCTCCATGGGCACCAAAAGGGGGGAAACACAGGGGACACGTCGGGGGGACGCCAGAAGGGGCCTTGGTTTGGTGGGTTGGTCATAATGTGTGTAGGGAGGAGGTGGGATGTTCACGACCAAGAAATCATGCAGGCTGGGGAAAGCCAGACGTCAAAGGTGGGGGGGTCTGCCGGCAGGATCCCTCTCAGGGGGAAACACGAACGTCCACCCAAAAGGGGGGGGAAACCGTGAAAATCGATGAGGAAACAAAAACGTAGGAACTTGGGAGAAAAGAGAGATAAAGGGGTGACTGGGGGTGCGATCCACCGAGTTGAGTGGGAGAATTCGATAGGAGGGAGGCAGAAACAAAGGCTCTTTAAATCAAAGAGAGGGAACAAGGGGTCCGCTAAACAGAAAAAAAACAAATGACGGGAAAACCTCTCTTCAGAAAAGACCAAAAGACGAACGGAATAAAAACCAGGGGACGATGTTGGGACCTGGGGTGGACCACGTGGAAAGGGGGGTGAACGACGGGGGGGAACGGTTTTTGCGAAATCGGAGGACGCGAGTAAAAGACATGGGGGGGAGCTGGGTCTACTTACTTCTCAGGAAAACGCAACGGCAGAACTTAATTTAAGTGGGGTGCCCCGGAATCGCTGAGACAAGGGGTCTAGGAAACCAAAAAATGGTCGCAACGCCACGACGTCAGATGTGGAAAACAACAGTTTTTTTCATGCCAAGGGCCAGAAGGGTTTGAACCGGGGGAAAGTGGGAGAAACTCAAGGGGAGCTAAGGGTGTCTGCCGGTGCCCAAAAGTAGGGGTTGGACACGGAAGCAAGGCATGAGCCTTGTCACCAAGGAAAAAAACACGTTCCTTGGAAATTGTGGAGCCACAGGAATGGGAGGAAAAACCGGAAATTCGCCAAACAAACGCCCCGTGTGGGGCAAGTGGGGGAGGGGGGAGATGGTCCTTAATCCTTGACAAAGCCGCTGCGGAGGATGTTATCCGGCAGGAAGGTAGTACTGTGGTTTAACGAGCAGGGGGCTACACCGGTAAAGAAAATTGAAAAGGGTGGGGGTGGATCCACGCATCAGAAGGGGGGAAGGGTGCTGGGGTGAGCTATTCACCACTTCAAATGGTTTGGGGAAAAAAAAAAAAATATGGGCAGAACAAGAGGGTAAGCAATCGAATCAGTGGACCCGCGAAGGAGATCCTCAGAAAAGGCCGAAGGGGACACGGGAAGCAGGAAAAAGGGGGTAAAAAACAGATCTCAACTGGGTCTGTTTGGGAGAAAAACACGTGCCCCTTGGGGGTGTCCAAAATTGCCTCATCCCCTCAATAATAAAAAAGCCAGTAGTTACGTGAAGGGGGACGCCGCAGGTAAGGTGGCGTTTCCAGAAAGGGGTCAAGATTTTCCTCACCCGGTTAAAAAGCCGCTCAAATCTTTTGTGGAGGCCCAAAAAGGGGACAAGTCAGAAAAGGTTCACCTTTAAAGGTAAACAGGGTGGTCAAGCAGTGGGGGGGAGAGTGGTTGGGCTCCGCTGTGGGGAAACGAAAGGGCCATGGACGGGGGCAGCCGCCATCGCCAAACCAATCTAGCGGAGGGGCCTGAAGTGGAAACAGAAAAACAAAAAAAAGACTGGAAAAGCACGAAGCGGAAAAATGGCCATCCCCCTCGATTGGTCCCACTGACACCTGAAGGTAAGAAACCTTTAAAGAACAATCAAGAAATGGAATCCAACCAGGACGGGATCCCAAAACAGTAGCGTCTCTGTGCCCCGAAGTAGTGAACTTTGGTCAAAAAACGAAAACGCCCCCATTTCGAGAAAAACAAAAATAGTTGCCAGGTAAAAAAGATCCAACCGGCTTTTGGGGGGGGTGGGGAAAAAAGGGGGGGGGGGACCTTTCAAAAAAGTCCGCCAGGGGTTGGTCAGAAGACGCCCTCGTCGGAAAGAAAAAAAAAAAAAAACGTGTCTTCGGAAAACTTGAAGCGAAGACACGAAAAAAGGTTGGAGTGTGCTCCGGGCGGTGCGGTAACTCCCCAGGAAAGAGGGGGTCTTATGGGGGGGAGCGGGGAAAGGTGTCCTAGGAAAGTGAGGGGGGAAGAAAAAAAAATCCGATTATCGTAGGACGAAAAGTTTGTGCGGGAGAAGTAGTGAAGAAAAAGGAACAAAAGACAATGTGGGAAGAGGACCGAAGTACGGGGGGGACTCAAGGCTCTCAGGGGCGCAGGTTCAATAAAGTGGCAAAAAGACTAGCGGGCAAAAAATAGGGGCTAGAAGAAGGGTGGGACTGTAAATTTGTCAAAAAGAAACATACCAGGGGTCACCCATTTCCTGGGGGGGTTCGGACATAATAAATTTTTTCAAACGCTGGAAAAAGCCCAAGAAGTAAAGGCTACATATGGATGTGGCATCAATTGGGGCACAAACGAAGTCCATTAACCGGTCTTGATTTTAAAGAGAACTACATTTAAAAGGATAAGGGGTCACAGGTCATCTAGTGTGTCCCACTGAACACGGTTGCTCCAACAACTTCTGGTCAAAACCGTTTTGAGCTTGGGGGTGGGAGGGGCACGAAACTCGGACCAGACCTTCATATGCACAAATCCTTCCTGTGAGATGCTCAGTCAGCAAGGCCCGGGGTCCACCCGAGGGATCGTGTAGGGGGGGAGGCCCGGGGGAGGGTTAAACCGGCACACTTCCAGTTCCTTTGAGTGTGGGTCATGTTGGGGCCAAACCCCAAACATTGTATTATTTTCGAATTTAAGCTTGGGAGTTTACTTTGACAACCCCACCCATGGGGGAGCCCAAAGAAAGGAGACAAACTGCTCCGAAAGTCCCCATCACTGCTCAAACCTTAGTGGACTATTCCAAGGCGCGATTTAAAAAATTCCAAACCGCACGCCTGCTCGGCCAGGGCAAGGGAAAAAGGCACAGGTTTCGCGGCGCAGGTCAAAGGGCGAAACGCGTTGACCTTTGGGAGGAGGACCTTTAACCCCTCCCCTTCACCAGGGGCTGGACGGGAATTTAGTAGGGGGCGTGCCGAATGAACAACTTTAAAACCCGTGCAGGCTTGCACACTCGGAAGGACAAATCCACACATGGGGAAGAACAAAACTATCCGGAGCCTGGTGAAGGTGCGCTGTTTTGCAAGAGGGAAATCTAACGGGGATGTCCCGGTAAACAAAAAGGTCGCCTTTGGGGAACCGGCCATGGAAAATTGAGGGGGGGTAAACGGCCTGAGGACAAAACACCTGCGTGACCGTTGGGAGACGGTATAAAACGGGCTTGAAAGGGGTGAATGACAAAAGTCGGCGGAGGATGATTCCATTTCATGCCCTTTTGGAAAAAAGAAAAGTCCAGGGGTGCCAGGAGGAAATATGAATCTAGCCGGAATCTAAATTCTTGGGGGCCAGGAGAACACGCAAAAACGCGGAAGTTTTATACTGAAGAAAAGAAGGAAGGTTCGCAAGAAATTCCAGTCTCCAGGTTGTCTGGCCTGTGTCGATCCATGGGGGAGGACAGATTTCCGGAGAAGGTTCACGCCTTAGAAGCGTCATAAAAAAATTCCTGAAAAAACATTTTTTGGGCCCTGCATGCGGGGAGGGCCGGTACGACCAGGGACCCCCTTTTTCCACGGTCAAAAACGTACTCCAAATCTTCAGCCCACAACAAGGGAGGGAGGAATAACAAAGAAATTGATGTGGCCTTTTGCCCGTTGAGACAAAAACGGGGGAGAAAAACTTGCAAGACTTGTGGTTTTGTTTGGTGGGTGTGGGGTGTTGGGTTGTTAGTTTGTTTGGGCATCCCACCATAAAAAGGGTCGTAGGTAGTCGCTTGGGAGAATCCAAGGGAACGCGGAACGGCTGTGAAATGAAGGAGGGAAAAAATAAAAGGCATGTCAAAAAATTAAGCGAGGGCGCGTCACCAGGGACTGACAAAAGCAACAAAACAAAAAACCGGAAAGTACAGTGAAAACAACGTCAGGGCAACAACCCAACAATGAGCCTCAGGTGGATCGTCGTACGAAAAGGGTTAAGAAAGTTCCTGGAAATGGTTTTTCAAAACAGGCCCCGAGCTTCCCATAACGAAAAATTGGGGGGGGACATGGGCAACAAACCTGAAAAACGGTGGCTAAGAGAAAACAACACCTTGGCCCTCTGTTTTTTTGGTTGGGGCTGCATGGGAGGGTGAACGAAACTAAAAAGGGGCCAAAAGGGAACAAAGGTAAAAGGATACAGAAACTCTTAAGAAGGTCTATCTGAAACGCTGCGGCAGAAAAGGAGGGCGAGTGGAAAAAAGGACGGGGGGGAGGGGTCCGCTATGCAGAAACGGGGTTGATTGATGGGGTTTCATCACACTTCCGAAAAGGACTCCGGGGCCGAACTGTAAAGGGACAGGGACAGACGGCTCCGGGAAGGGGAGCAAAGGAAAGCAGACTTTGAATGGTGGAAAAAAACTGGGGGAAAGGGGGGCAAGGCGGTTTTCTGCACAAAGCATCTCCTGAAGAGGAACGAACGTGCCGGCCGTCGGGGGGGAAAGTTTTGGGGGGTCTAGATGTTAGGAAAGGAGAAAGGTGAATGGGGAATGGGAATACACCTGGTCATCTACAAAACAACCGGGGGCCGAAAACTCCGGCAAAAATTGGGCAACGGACTACCCCCGGACCGCATGTTCCTTGGAAAAAAAAGAAACGGGGGGGGACCCTTCGAAACCTTCTACTCGGAATCGCAGGGTGACCCAAGGGGGGGGCTGTTCCGGGAGCTCAAAACCCGGCCGATTGGACAGAGTTGAAGAAGACGAGCAACGGGAAAAGAGCCTTTAAACGTGTGCACTGCCGGTGACAACCGGTTTAACAACTTACCCTAAGGGTAAGAGGCGGGAATGGGGAACAAAAGGAGGGGAGACGAAAGACCGTGGGTCACCAGGGTCGGATGGCGAAGAATGAAGGGGGGAGGGCGGGAAAAAAACGTGAACCCAGCAGGTCACAACAAGCGGAAATACTTAACAGGATCCCGCCAAAGGTCATGAAGGGTGAAAGGGTACCAACACTTGGGGAAATGGGAGTCCTTACATGAAGCAAAAAAAAAAACGGGGATGCTAATTGGCCGGAAAGAGCCGCACTGGGAGGGGACCATAAGAAAAAAAAATGTGAGCCAGATCAAGGGAAACTTGGCCGACCAGAAAACGAAACAAAACTATGGGGTCAGCCTGACGACAGGGAGACCCAGGGGACCGACGACCCCCAGGGACTACCGAAAGGGGGAAGAGGAAAAAAAAAAACTTCGCCAAGCAGAAGAGGACGTCAAACCTGGTGCACTAAACCAGCCCTGGAAGCAAAAGCAGGGTAGGGGACAGCGCAAGGGAATGGAGAGACTCGACCGAGGGCCGGAGGGCCGAGGGGGGAGAGGTGCATGACAGAGGGAAAAGGAGGTCACCCAAAAACATGCCAACCCAAAGCAGCGACGGATGGAAACTCCAGTGGGTGCGCGAAAAATGGTCAATACCCATGTGGGACGTTTTGGTGACCCGGAAAAGGGACGCGCAAGAAAGTCTCGCACAGAAAAAAGGGCCTGGATCGGGGGGAAACAAATAGGGACAAGGATGCGGGGGCCCTTTGAACTTTTTCGGGTTTCACTTTCCGGTTCTTGGGGGCAACCAGAAAGTCTAATTTTACCGCTTGGATACGAACCCGGGCATGAAAAAAAGGGGGGGCAGGCAGGTTGGCTACCAGAAGGTGCTTGGCACGGGCGCCAACGTGGGAAAACGAAAAAACATGGGGGAACAGGGAAAAGGGAGTGGGACCTAAAACAAACAAAAGGAAAACCTGTAAATTACCGGACACCATCGGAAGGGTTCCCATGGAGGGAAACATCCCACAGGGGAAATGCGGGGAGGAAGCAACAGTCCCAGAAAGGTAAAGGATTCCGTTCAACAAGGGAACTTTCCGGTCCCAGCGAAAGGGGAAAAGCGGTGCAGGGGAAAACCAGTGCAAAGGCCACCAGTTCCAAAGACAATTGTAAAGGGGGACTGGGGGGAGACCAACAGGGACAAAGGGGGGAAACGGAACACCAGAGTCCCCTTAGCTAAAAAAGCGCAAAAGAGAAGAGATTAAAAAGACGGTCTCCCTGCAAAAAGGGATGGAAAAAAAATTTCCTTGGGGGACAATCGCGTGAAAAAATAGACAAAAGAAGTACTCACGATCGGGGTGACCGGGGTGCAACCGCCAAAGATAAAGAAGAAGTCAACACTCCCGAGATGAAACAAAGAACTAACCGGAAAATCTTCTGAAAAAGACCAAGGGGCGAGGTACGGGACACATGCCCCATACTAAACACAGGATCCTACTGAAAAACGCTCGCGTCCTAATGGGAATGGAGAACCGTAAGGGGGACCCAAAGGGGGAAAGGCATATTTTCTACAAAAAACCGGCAACTAGGGGGTAAAAACTTCCAACCGAGCGTCGGACAAGGCCAGGAAAAGTCGAAAAAATTTCCCCTGGGAGGTTCCTAAGGGGGGGGACACGAATTACCAAAGCAAAAAGTAAAGGTATCTCTAAAAAAAGCTGGGGGGGAAGATCAGATTCCTTGCCGGGAAAAAGTTGGAAACCGTAGCGAGCTGGGAGGGGACTAGTACGACCATGCCTTCCCACGTGGGGGAAAGCGGAATTAGATGAATGCACCCCGAAGGCATGGGTCACATCATTGGGGGCCACCAAAGGGGAACACGGCGGGGGTGAAGGAAAAGGTTTGTGGGGTTTGGCCTAAGAGAGGGGTGGGCCGCGGGAATGGGTCGAACCCGAAAGGGGTACGGATCTGGGGGTTCTAAAGGCCTCCCCCGTGGGGAAAAACCTACTGAGAGAACGGCGCGCACTCCAACCTCCAGGGGGGGGGGGGACTAAAACCAGATATCTCTCAACAACAAACAGGAAAAGGAGAGTCGGGGGGCGAAAATCCCCTGTTGGGGGGGTGCAAAGACAAGGGGAAATACTCGATCTGACCAGAAAGACAAACCCACGTGGAGCACGCAGGAGATATACCAAAGTCGAACCTTCGGAGACAAAAAAGGAAGCAAAGATCACACTCTCGGAGACCAACAAAAACTGGAAAAAAAAAAAAAAAAAAAAGAAAAAAAAAAAAAAAAAAACGAAAGGCAGTTGAAAAATGACGAGGTTTTCAACGGGGTGAATGTGGGGAAAGACGGGATTGGAAGTATCGGAGCACTCAAGCACAGCGGGGACATGGCCGAATTGGATCAAGGTGTTGCCGCATCCATCGTCAAAACTGAGTCGTTGTTTTCCACGCAGCAAGCCGAGCGGGGCAAGACTTGACGAAAAAAAACAAGCTGTACGGAATGACCAGATGGTTGGGAACCAGGATTTGGGGGGGGGGTGGGAAAGGAAACCTGGCAGAAACCGTGTGTAGCAAAACGGATCAGACCGAGCCTTGGCGAAGGTAAAATGTCAAAAGAAAAAACGTGGAGGACACGATCCGTGCTGTCCACAACCCTCGTAAGAAGTTCTGACAGGAGGGGGGGGGAAAAAATAAGCTAACGGGGGAAAAAGGCATGGGGGTAGGGGATGGTATGGGCCGAAAGTGGGCAACACTTCCCAAAATCGAGGGGCGGGAACCGGTGTTGGCATAAAAAGTTCCTGGAGGTGTAGGACAGGAGGGGGACACTGGCAGGCCAGGGGGGGAAGGGGGTAACAGAGCAATCACGAGGGGTACATTATCGGGGGGGGGCCTCGGGGTGTCCACCCAACGGGCACCTTGTTAAACAGAAAAACAAAGCCAGAACACCGGTCAGAACGGACCAGTGAAGGATTCTTACTCGGGGGAAAACAGCAGAACCCTGGGGGGAGGGGTCCGATGGGAGGGGGGCAGACAAAAAAGTACAAGTCGAAAAAAAAAAATTGGGGCGGGAATGTGCCGGAAAACATTGGACAATACCCTTGACCAACGCCCGAAACCCCGCAGCCGCAAGTAAGGGGTTCGTGTCAACGCAGAATAACATCATTGGGGGGGGGGGGGGAACATCCTGGGGCCTGATTGACAAACAGGGCAGACTGTGTTATGCAAGCCAAGGGGCCAAGTTTCCAAGTCACCGTAACAGTTGGGGGGTTGGGGGTTGTCAATTGACGGTGGGAGGGGGGGTGTGAAATAAAAAAAAATAGGTGTTCAAGAAAAGGGTGCCGTGAAGATGCGCTCCTTCCAGGAATCCAAGCAAAAGTGAAAGGAAGGGAAAAAAGGTGGGAAACATGAAAAGGTCAATCCCGTGGTTGCCAGTGTTAGCCCGTGATAGCACGAAGCCAGTCACAGAAAACATCTTCTGGACTGGGGGGTCAAGACAACAGGGAACTTTTATGCAGAAACAAAACTTGACAGCCTGGGATAAGCAGGCCGAACAGGTGGACCAAAAGGACAACCAAGACCTGCCCTTTCCAAGGGGAAGGAGAGGGGTCACAACTTTACAAGAATGACTGTGGCGGGAGCCCCACCCCAGGGCAGCATCCCAAAAAAAAACGGTCCGTTGGTCAATGAACTTCCTAAAACCGTCCGCGGAGGGGGTTTGGGAGGTTGGGGTCCGGGGTCTGCCGGGATACCCGATCGGACCGGCTTCAAACCAAGGTCGGGGACCAGGAAGCAAGGGTTGTCGCGGTTTGAAAAGGGACAAACGCATAAGGCCGAATGGGCTGAAAAGACTCTTAGGGGGGAGGAAAAGCAGACGACCCGATGGTAATCTGCACTTCTGCAAGTTGAGACAGGGGGGGGGCTAACAAGGTGGCGTGTATGACCAGCAGGACCAAAACTAGGTAGTCAAGAAGAAAGGTTCTTAAGGGAAGGAAGGGGGGGCCCGAGGCAAAAACAACAGCGTGGGGAGCAGGACCTTTGAACGGGGGACTGGGCGTACGACTAATTGGGAAAACAACCAGACAAATCAATCACTTGCAACGAAGCCTAAAAAACCCACAAAAGGGAGAAAAAGCAAGGTCAGGGGGGGGGGGGGGTCAAGAGGAAAAAGGTCCGGGCTTGTTCCACCGGTCCGTGAAGTGGGGGGGAACCTTACTGGAAGAAGGTTCACAGCAAATCTTCGGGGCAGCAGGGGGTTGGTACACTTCAAAGGGTCAAAAACCATGGAACACAAACTTCCAAGGATGGTGGCCAGCTAAGGGGGGGGGGTGGGGAGTAAGCAAGGGATACAAGTGAGGCATCCTTACTTGGGTTCCCGTCCCTGAGTGGGAATAATTCAAGGGACAAAGGGGCGAACGGGGGTGGGGGGTTGTAAAGTGGGATGAAATCGAGCAAAAAATACAGCAAGAGAAGGTTCCAACTAAACGGACCAAAGAGGCCGGGCGGCACAGAAGACCTACAGGTCCCCATGTAAAAAGAAATGTTTCGGTAGAAAGGAATGGGGGCCGGGCCACCTTTCAAACCGGTCTTTGCAATGCTGAAAAGGGTGTGGGGAAAACTTAGGGGAAAAAATGAGGGGAGGAAACAGGGTTCAGCCTGGGGGGTGGGGACCAAACAGGTATGGGGAAAAGGCCCCCGACCTCCGGAAAAGGTACCGGAGTCGACGGCAACTGAAAGCCTCACACGGGCCAAAGCCTTCCCCAACGGATGAAAAAGGGGCTCTTCCGTAAACCGCGTTGTAAAAGCATTCCATTCCAAAAAGACCCACGGAGTGGAAACCCATGGGTCTCGGGGGCGACCGGGTCAAGAAGGTGCTGCGTGCCCGTAACCCGCCGCGCTGGCATTAGCATCCAGGTTTCAGGAGGGGGACCGGGGCTAGGGCAACCTGAAGAAACCCGCCAGTTTCGTCAAATAGTTCAAAAAAAAAAAGCATGCGTCTTGAAGCAAGAGTAAGTAACCACATCCCAAGGCCCCGCCGTTTCAGAAAGGGCAAGCCTGCAAGTTGCAGCGGGGGTCAACCAGGGGCAAAATACGAATGGAAAAAACTTATTTGGAAAAACGGCCCAAATTTCGGTGAGGTAACCATCCCGAGGTTGCCGGACCCAACAGGACCAGGTTGAACTGTTGTCCGGAGAACAAAAACCTGCACTTGTTGCCATGGGCAACACCGCTTCCGGAGGAATGAAGGGGGAAAAAAAAAATACAACGGGTGAAAAAAATTAATTGCCCCCGTAGAACGTTTGCACCTAGAAGACGTGGCAAGAATTCCAGGGGAAACGGCCGCCCAAAAAAACATCACTTGTGGGCTGTACCTAGAAAGCTTTCAAGAATAGAGGGGTGTGGGCCGGGGGTGCCTGGGGGCGCAGCAAGCAACATTCAGAAACTAAAGTGAACGGGAGACAGCCGAATTCCAGGAAAAAAGCCTCCGAACGGGGGTGGAGTTGGACCACCACGTCGGAACCAAGGAGACAAAGGGTCGGCACCCCGGGGTCCAAAGTGAAAAAACACACAAGTACGAGACAATCCTCGAGAGGTAAACCAACAACCGGGGAAAGGGGAGGAGGAAGAGTATAAATTTATTATGGGGGGCCTTGGGGGGTTGAAAGTCCCCGGGAGCTCCCGGCACGGAAACAAAAACCTGAAAGCAACTGCCACCCCCTTGACAACCGGCACGGCTGAAAAAGGATTTCTATGAGACAGCCAGGTCAGCGGAAAACCTGCATGGCCTCCATTCGACCAAGTGAACCCCGAACAAAGGAGGCTGGCTCTTTCCCAGGACAACCACATGCTAACCGGGGGACCAAAATTCGGGGGGACGCACTGGACAAGGGGAAAGTTAGCTCCGGGACCTAAAACCCGGGGAACCAGTGTTCCAATGGAAAAATTGTAACACCAAAAGTTTCCCGGCCTTTGGGAATCAATTAATCCGAGGGTGGGTGGGTTGCCCTTCCACCTGGGGAAGCCCGGTTAAAAAGTCCGGGAAAAAAAATGGCCGACCAGGTTGCATATGGCGTGGCAATAAAACCCGCCGGAAATGCAAAGGCTTCTTGGACCGCTTAAAAGAACCTTCACAGCAGGTGTGGGGGCCCGAGAAACGGGCGGACAACTAATGTGAAGGGACTCGGGGGAAAAACGGAAACTGTATGTCGCCCGATGACAGACCCTGGTCGGGGGTGGGGGGGGATTCTGTTGGGTCGCGGAAAAGTGGACCCCGCCGCACGACGGCCAAGCGGCACGCGGGACGTGTCAAAAAAAAACCCAGGACAAGACGCCCGTGATGTGCGACAAAGAAGAAACTCCTTTGGCCTGGGTGCTCTGTACCAGGCAAATTAGGGCGTGGGGGGAAGAAATGCAAAAGCAAAAACGGGGGGGGTGGCGTCGAGGGGACCTTCTTCCCTGGGAAAAAATGTTTCCATCGTGATGCGGGCGGATGGGTGGGGGGTAGGGGGAGTGGGGGGAACACCAGTCCACCTTAGGGTAACAGGGGAAACGGTGGAAACTGCCCAGGTATTGGGGGGTAAACCTTACGCCCAGACCAACCCCTCCCAAGAAGGGTTTTTGGCAAACGCCCACCCGGTAACTCCCTAAAGAACAACGATGTCACCAGAACGGTTTAACCGGGACCGGGCCTGGTAGGGGGTACAGTCGCGGCTCTGGGCCAAAGGATCGAAAGGAGGCGGATAAGGGTCTGTCTGAAAAAACCGGGGGGTAACGCCCACCCAAAACCCGTTCACACCGAACTTAAGAAACAGACTAATCAACTGGGGGCAGGGAAAAAAAGAAAGCACGCCTTGACCCGGATTCCTTAACTAATAGGGAGCTGGACAGCCGCCATCAAATACCTACAGAAAGAAAGTGGTAAAAAAACCATCTTCCCACAGCCAGAGGGAAAGGAACGGGGAAGGGAACCATGCCCACTGTCAAGGTGAAACCCGGTACGCGTACCATCCCGGGGGAATCTGGGGGGTAAACAAATGAAGAAAAAAAGGACCTCACCGGATCGGACCCCGAATGAGGGGAGCTGCGCACTGAATGGACAAGCAGCGCTCCAGCAAAAAAAGGTAGGGGGGGGGAAACTAAGGGGGCACTCCCCGGGGGGGTGCCTAAAGGGGTTATCAAGTCCTTGCGAAAAAAGGGGTCTCCTCTGAAAAAACCTGGCCTCAATGGGCAACAAAGACTTCAACCTGACTCACATCCTGGAAACGAAGGCGGGAGGAAACCGGGGGACTCTAGGAAAAAAGCACTTGATAAAACATAGGAGATACTTGCTAGTAGCCGGAAATTCAGCTACTCTATTCAAAATTCTGGACAAGAAGCGTAAAGCAGGGGGGGCAAAATTGACAGTTTCCCTGAAGAAATGAACCCACAACCCACCGAACTTACGGGATGAAATAAGACTTGTTTCTTACTCAAACGGGGGGGGGGAAACTCCCCCAGTGGAACGGTTTCCCTTCCTTGAAGAGGAAAAGGACATTCGAAGAAGGGGTCATCAAGGGGGGCTGATCTACATGCACCGGTCAAACTGTGGGAAAACCACCGGTTCCCCGGCTCCAGGGGGTTTTCGGTGGGCTGGGGGGGGGGGAACATAAAGGGGGAAATTGTCCGAATCTGCGGGAAAAGCTTAACGCCAAGGGCTTACCTGAAGAAAAAGGCGGGGTAAAGCTGAAAAGGGAAGGGACACCTTGGTCCAAAAAAGGAAAGGGGAGTCCAACAACACTCGGAAAAAGGGGACACCTTTACGGACATCCGTTTCCAACCTGGGACGGGCCTACCAACACAATTAAACAGGGGGGGGGGAAAAGGAAAAGGTCAGACCATTTACTCAAAACGAAGGGGACGTTCAGCACACGACGGAAATGGCGGGGGGCTGCGGGCAATGAAACCGGGTGGTTAACGTGGTCCACCAGGTCAAAGAAATTTTTGGAGGATGCGGGGGAATGCGAAACCAAAAATAT
>Ga0179591_1299976_pt1 | contig 16442 bp, 17 predicted proteins | sample CZOMad2_1_08_16f_FD_182891 | JGI IMG/M metagenome (GOLD analysis project Ga0179591, IMG submission 182891) | Vadose zone soil fungal communities from Angelo Coast Range Reserve, California, USA - CZOMad2_1_08_16fungal (PacBio error correction) | ecosystem: Environmental > Terrestrial > Soil >...
AACCGGGTACCACCTGTTTTCATCGGCAACACCGGAAAAACAAAGTGGTAAAAGGGGGAGAAGGAACGATACCCCTACTGGTTTCAAGCGACCCGGATGGTGAGCTGAGGGGGGGAGGGGGATTTTGTGAGCAAATCAACGCAAGAAAAATGAAAAGGGAGGGCAATCGAAAAGTGAGGAAGAGGTTCCCATTTGGGCTGATCAAATGGGCAAAGATCTGAGAGCGGGGGGAAAAAAAAAAGACAAAAAGAAGTTGGGGGGGGGAGACAAAAAAAGCTGGGGGGGGGAAAAAATGAGTCCGGGATAGACTTCAAGTGCAGGGTGGAATGAAAAGGGGGGGGGGAAAAAAGGGGCGTGACGAGAATGGACGCGTCAATAATATCGGGGAAGGGCTCGGGACTACAAGAACGAAAAACAGTATTAAAACACAACAGAGGCACCGGGGGTACTTGCTGGAAGGGGACTGGGGAAGTATGCAACTTGGGAAAGAAATAGAAATGTACCAGGACGGGACCGGAAAAGGTGGAACTCAGGTTCAGATGTCGGGGTCACGAAAAATTTAGGAAGGGCACAGAAACCGGAGATGTTGAGTGGGGACGACGAAGAGGCCGAGCAAACGAACAGGTAATAGACGTACAAAGTTGGAGAAGAAAGGAAAACAGGGTCCGTTATTAAGGGGTCTCACTCTTACATAAAGGCGCAAAATGCCAAGAAAAAAAGTAAAATCCAGGGAACATAAATAGTGGTAATAGACTTTATGGGAAACACAAGCAAAAAGGAGACACGAAACGGAGGAGCAAATTGTGGGCCTTTTTCCATAGGATTGTAGAGCAGCCAATCAAAAAAAAGGGGGCTGGCAAAAGATATCTCGAATGACTTTGCTAACATCTTTCCTGGAGGAGGAAAGAGAAAAAGGGGGAAAAAGCGAAACATGTTCTCCTGGACGGGCAGACGATCACGGGGAATATCGGAAAGGGGGTCACTATCAGAATGCCGAAGAAAGGGGGGGGACATAGGAAGAAAAAAATCGATCAACGGGGGCGCCCTGGTCAAAGAAAATGTTAACTGTATGGATACAAGGCGCGGGGTCGACTGAAAACTCCTGAGGGGGACAAATGAGAGGAATAAAATTCATTTTCTGGGGAAAGCTGTAAGGTAGCCCTAGTTAACTAGCGACAAGAAAGGGGCAGGGCTTTGCCGTAGCAAGAGAAAAAGAGATTAAGTAAAAAAGGGGGCGATCGGTAATTCCTATAAAGGAGTGAGGGGTCGACACGTAAAACGCAAAGGACTTCGGGCAGGGGACTTTTAGGAAAGGGGAACTTTTAGTCGGGGCGACTGAAAATTAAACCAAAACGCGTAAAGGAGAGTAACATCAATTTAGTGGACGAGCAAATGCAAGTTTGAGAAGGTCAAAGTTGGATTTATCGTCAAAGCTCGTCTATGCCAGGGCGAAGGTAAACAGGGAGACGGCTTCCAGCTGATCGGGGTGGCTTTCAGAAGAAAGGGGGGAAGGGTCCGCCACTCTTGGGGTTTTGGCGTCAATCCTCAAACAAAAATGAAAATAGGATGAAAGGGAAGATGAAAACTGAGCGGCTGCACACAACAATAGTGGGCCCCCTCACAAGAGAGGGGTGCGGAAAAAATCAATATGGATTAAACCTAGCCGCTTTACCGGCAAACCCTGTAAAGCGACAAAGAAAGAAATCATCAGGGGGAAAAGGAAAACACCAACCTTTCTGAAATTGCGCGCGCACAAAAACCGGGAAAAAAACAGAAGGAGGGATTTGGGATTCGCTTGAGTCCAAGAATGGGCAAAGAGGTTTCTACAGAGGACAATCAGAATACGAAAAAAATGAAAGAAGGGAAAGCCACACGAAATCCCAGCGAACGCAAATTTGAATAAATTCAAAAAAAAAACGAGAGGTCGATTGCTCAAAAAGGAAAAGGACAGCGGTGCGAGCGCACGTCAGGAAGCGAAAAGGAAAAGACCTCCCTGTCTCAAGGAAGCGGTGCATTTGGTTGTTACAGACTGGGGGGGGGAGGGGAAGCAAAAAGAGCTTCAAGATGGCAATAAGTGAACTTGAGGAAAAGTGAGGAGCACAGTGATCGGGGATTTGGACGAGTCACTGAGATCTCAGGCGGGGTGAGGAGCTAAAGAATAGAGGTGGAATCCGCGTTCACTGGAAAAAACTAAAAGGGGTCTAGGCAAAAAGAGATCTAGCAGTAGGAAGTGGGGAGGAAGAAGCCCGTCGCCGTATCCGACTGGCCGGTGGATAACGGAAAAAAGGGAAAAGGGGGCCATCGCTCATGCCGAAGTGAGGCAGGAAGAAGTGGTTTTGAGTCAGAGAAGATGAATGTGCAATTGGGGAAAGGGGACTATTTCATTGTGGACTCGTGTCGATGAGCATGATTATCATAAAAGCGAAACATTTGACCGACCCTAACAAAATGAGGTTTGAGAAATTGTAAAACGGGGCCTTTAAGAGGAGGGGTGGATGCGGAGTCGGCCCTAAGGGGGGGGGGGGGAAACAAAACTATGATCTTGGAAAGATGTGGCTTTAAAAAAAACAAAACGGGAGAAAGTCGTGAAAGAACGAAATGGCATCCCGCAGAAAAACAGATTCCTGAAGGACTTTAAATACCTCGATTATTGAAAAAGTTGAAGAAGGTCAAACAGAAAGGGAAGGCACCAGTGCTGGGGTTTGCGTCTGGGGCGTCCGTTTGTTCTTAGGCTTTATTTAGGGTAACTTAGACCGTTCATGCCGTTCCCACGAGAGAGCTGAGGCTGCTCGCACGAAAAGAAAGGGGTATTCCGTGAATGAAAATGACTTGAAGCAGTAGGGAGGAAACAAAGGGCCATCTTTTTTGGGCGAACAAACTTCTTTGTTTGGACACCAAAAAAGGGGTGTTTGAGGTCTCAAAAAAAGGAATTTCATATGGCGAATTGATCCGAAATTGGGGAGGAGGGTGAGGGTAGTAATGTACACGGTCCTAAGGTACCTTTGGTCAGGGGAGGGGAATTTAAACATGCGCCCCGGAGGGGAAAGCGCACACCGGTTTCTACGCTTGGAAGTTTCTATTGGGGAAAAACACTGAAATTGTGGTCCATTGGCAGGTTTTGTGGCCGAGGAAAAAGTTGAACCCAAAAGGAGATACGAAATGAAGAGGGAAAAAGCAAAGGGGGAAATCTAAAAATTCCTCTCTTTGCTTTGAATTATGCTGTGTAAGGGGCTGAGTGGGGGGGGGGGGGGGGGGGGTGGGGCGGCGGAACTTACGGGGGGGAAGATCTATCGGTCAGTGATGATTTCAATGCCTTTCTCTGTCCGGGTATTTCGTGGCAGGACCCGAGAGACAGAGGGAAAAAAGGCCAGTGCAACATCTCCGGCAGGTATTCAGAAAGCCCGCGTGCCGAAGGTTCCGAGAAAAAGAAGGAAAAAGTCTGGGGGGGGGAAGGGGGGGGTAAGAGTTGCTTTCTGCAAGAGCGTGGCGAAAAGGGACCGAGGTGAACTGGGCGATCAACTTTGACCCGCAAGAACGCGACAGGCTGGACCCTATGGTCGAGGGAAGCGGCGGAAAAAAAAAAAAAAAAAAAAACAAACGGGTGGGGGTGATCAAAAGAGAATATTGGCTTTCCGTCAGATTGAAGGCGGACCCAGAAGAGAAAAACGGGGAAAGGTGGAAAAGGAGAGAACCGGCCAAGAAAAAAGAGACAGCATCATTCCCACAAACTTGCAGCAGTACACCAAATTGAAGAAAAAGAAGGGAAGAGCGGGGGTTCAGGCTGTCGGGACATTGGGGATCGCCCGGGGTACTAAGAAACGAGTAGTTGGGCCAGGGTGCGCCTCCAGATTTCCGAGATTTCTAGGTACGAAAAAAAATTAAGGGAAGAAGATGCCCGCGTTGCACTGCCAGTTCAGATGATGCGCCCTTATGTAGGGGGTAGTGAAAAGGGGTGGCTTCGTAGAGAAACCCAAGGGTGCCGGTCATGAACACCATCATCACTGAAAGAGAGGCAGTATGGGGAAGTTCGCAAGGCCCGTACAAAGCACGCAGCGAAACGGAAAAAATCGAAAGAGTGGTAGATCGAGATTTTCAAAGAAAGGGGGCATCAAATCCGCCACCGTTGGTAATAACTGCCTTCTGACACAAAAGACCGCAATGGACAAACAGGGTCTCGGGTGGTCGGCGCTGTAGGAAGAAAAGGGGTCCGTAGAACCCGGATGTGATTTCAAAAGGAAGGGGGTTTAAGTAGCAAACGCAAGCAAAGTACCGGGGAGGAAAAAAGGGGACGTATACACCCAAAAAAAAGGACCCCCGGCGGAATCACTCTGAAAGATGATATGGCGGAAAAAAACTGAGGAGACAAAAGAAGTTTGGGGAGACAACCAAATATCGAGGGGGGAAAAAAAAAGATGATCAAAGATATTGGAGGGAAAAGAGGTGTTGGGAAGTAAGGTCAAACGTGGGGGACTGTGGGGGGCATGCGCGGGCCAATCGTTTTTAAAAGAACGGAGGAAAAAAATAAGGATAAGACCAAACAAAACCTGAAAAAGAAACCAAACGGGGTATTTCTGAACTGGGTCTGTGGAAAGATATGAAAAAGGGGAAAAGATCGGGAACCCAAGGACGGGAAGGACCGTCCATAATCAAAAAGTATTAGAACGGTATCAGTGATGACAGGGAGCGGGAAAAGCCCCATATTATTCCCTAGGAGAGGGGTAAGACATAAACAGGGACAACGCAAAAAGAAGAGAAAAAGATAGCAGTACACAAATCACTTGAGAGGGGTAAGGGGGGCCGCTTCCAAAAAATGGGTCATCATTCTCCCAAAGACAAATGCCAAAGAGTCCTGGAAGCAACGCAGTAGAAGTATGGGTAACACCCGCGCTCATAAAAAATTCGCGAAAAAGGGGGCCTTTCAAAAAAGAGGGGTTTATCGCCAGAGCCAGAATTAAAGGGAGCGGAGAAACGGAAGGGAGCAGTTGACAGACCATCTTTCCGGAGAACGAGAATAAGAGGGATGTACAGGAGTTTGAATCTGTGCGACACGCGTAAAAGGTACTCTATACAAATAGGGAGAGGGGGGCCCCGGATCACGCGAATTGAGGAGAGGACTCGCAAAATCGAAAAGACGGGGGGAAAAAATTGCACGCAGAACTTTCAAGGGGAACACCTTGAAGAAAATGAGAGTTTTACGACCACCTAACCGAGATTTAAGGATGGACAGCCTGAGCAGGGAGGGTCAAAGCTGGGGTATAAAGAAAGCCGGTGCGATGAAGGTACGGGCGTTTGCAAATCTAGAAGAGCTCTGGGCAAAAGGGGAGGATTTGAGGAGCTCGTGAGGAAGGGGAAATCACTGGGGAAGGTCTTTGCTGGGGCATAACGCTTCCTTAAACTATGGAGGCTGAAAAAGATGGTGGGGCGCTGACGAGTGAAAATGCAAGAAACCAGGATCTTATCGTCGGCAGGTCGGACAAAGGGGGGAAGAAAATGCAAGAAGGTTGTTTAGAGACGTTCCAAGGTGGGGTAGGAAAGGGCTCAGCATGGCCCAGGGCTGCTCCGTGGAGGCAGAGGGAGGAAGAACAGCTGGTGTTTTCAGCAACGCGACATGGAGTGGGAGACAACTCTGGTTGGGGGGGGTAAAGAGGAGAATCAAACAACGGAGGAGGGGAAAAAAGATAGAGATTAAAAATGATCTTCGGGAAAAAAACCCAGGTTGCGACCCTCAAGGAGCGGTTGCTACAAAAAAAAGAATCAGAGGGAGTGAAAAAGAGCGGACCCTGAAAACTACTAAGGCAGAGCTTCGCCAAGCAACTTGGGAAAAAAGAGGAAGAAAAAAACAAAAGGGCAAGCTCCGACACTAAGTGGAAGCAGACCGCTGGTCGGGGTTGGGAGGAAGGGGCTAACGTACACAGGCATGAATGAGTTTTCTACAGACAAAAAGAAGGCAATTAAAGAAGAGGGACGCAGGATAACATCCCAACAGAAGTGAAAGAACTAGCTCGAGACAATTGGGGGGAAAATACGGAAAAATCTGGAGAGATCAGGAAGCCAGAACGTCCCTCGGGGAAGCGCAAAAGGAGACTTGAGATCAGACGTACAGCTGACCGGCTCATAATTCTTGAAGGGTAAAGGGTTTTTAAGTGCACTGAGTGTGTGGGGGGTCGTGAAAAATCAAGGGCATTACAGATGGAAAAAAGCATGGCTTCTGACAATTGAGAAAAAAGAGAATTCGGTGAGGGCATCTGTCTAGATCATTCTAGAATCCCTGTCGGCGAAAAGCAAAAAAAGTAATATTGGTATCATTCTTTTAAAAGGAGAGGGGAAAAGGAGAACAACAACGCTGTCAAGACAGGGACGATTGCACAATAGCTCTTGATCAGGGAAAAAAAAGGAACGTTGGGTTCAATACGCGAGAGAAGATACCGGAGACCTATTTATCCAGGGGGTGCAACCTTAAAGTGGCGAAAACTCACAAGAACAGCGCTTGGAAAAAGGACAATGGCCGCATCGCGAGACTGAGAGAAAGGGGGAGGGACAACCCAAGTGTAAATAACGAAAGAATTACACGGGAAAGGGAAGGGCTAAAAAATGAAAAGTTCTTCTTAATCGTGGGGTAGGAGGCTCGGGAAAAGAATGGCGTGCGAAAACATTTATAACGGACCTAATGATTGTTGTAAAAGGCGAGGGTAGAACGTGTCTATTTAGTAAGAGGGAGGAATTCTTCAAAGTTTGGGGGAATAAAAAGAAAAAAAAGGAAGAGGGGGCTTGTCGAATCATCAATTCTTGGAACGGGAAAAATGAGGGCCAACCCCTGATCAAAGATCAAAGTGAAAATACAGTCCTGGGACCTGGTCCGTTTGGGGGGAAGAGGCACAGAACTGGAAAATACACGCGGTGCTCTGTGGTTTAAGAAGGGCAGGTTGGCGGCTGTAGTGTAAATTCACCGTTCATGGGAAACGAGGGAGTCAAAAGGGTCCAAAGAGACAATGGTTGGTACATGGAAAAAAAAAGGGGGAATGGCCTTTTGGTGTTTATATTCCGTATGACATCGGAAAAAAAGAGAAAGAGAGGGGTTGGTCTAACACTTCGTTGTCAGCAAGAGGGTGTTCGTCGGCACCGCATGATCAGCACCCAAGGGGGGGGTCCCCCTGCGAATCTTTGAGGGGGGGGAATCCGGTTCGGTAAGGTGCGTCTTAGGGTGGAAATTTGGACACCAGTCGGACCCAAAGGCTTTTTAGCGCACATCCGGAGAGGCTCCTTGGTAGTAAGAACACCTTCGAAATCATCAGACAAGGGGGGTTTGGAAGTTGCAGGAAAAGCAGGGAGGGAAAAAAATTGGGATTGTACGGAATGAACTCAGACATCACTGTGAAAGAAAACTTGATAAAAACTTCATCTGTGTGCGGGAAAGGGGTTACGAGAGGGGATTGAGGACTTGGCTAGAGGGAAAACTAAGGGGGGGCGAATTTGCAGTTGTGAGTTCGAATTACAGTAACGTGCTCAAGCCTAGAAGAAAAGGAAGAAAAAAGAATAACCTCACAAACCGTTTCAGACATTTAGCAGTGAAATTCAGGGACCAGAGGGAGAAGTAGAGTCAACATCTCGGAAATCTGTAGGGGAGTTGAGGGTGTAGGACGTCGGCGGGAAGGGAAACCGTAAGGAACGGTTCTTATCAGGGTAACACTACATCCTTAAAAGAGGGGAGATGTAGAAGGGTGGGGAGAAGTAAGGAGTATTGTTGGAATTATCACCTGCTGAGTTTGGGATATGGGGGAGGAGGGGGTGCCGTTCCATTCGGGAGGAAAAGATCGACTCCACCCCAAAGATTATTAGTAAAAGGAAGAGGGGCAAAAAAAGGAACAAAAAAAAAATAGAAAGAAGAAGAAGGGGTGAAACATGACCCAACACCTTTCAAGGGAAATTCCATGTTGGAAAAAAACCTAAAAATAGACAGCGCTGACGAGGGAAGGCTTGGGGGGGGACAGGTTATCTAAAAACCTTATTTAAAATCGGGGAAAGGACAAAGCAGAAAGGTGCCAAGAAAGATTCAAGCCAGAAGAGTTTCCTAGATGTTGCTCAGGGTAAGACAAGAAAAAGCGGGAAAAGACAGAGCTTATACCTGAAGAGGGGAAGGTCAAGGAGGGAAAAACCTAGCGTTTATTCCGGGGGCAATGGATCCCAGAGCGGAAAGGTATGAGAACCAAAGAATGAAAATCTCAATCGCTGGGAAGACTCTTCGTTTCGATACAGAGAGCCGAAAACGGAATCATCATCGAACATCGAGGAAGGGATCAAAAAAAAGGAAAAAAGGGGGGATGGAAGGTCATTAAAAAATCCGCCACCGGACTCCGTCGGAGGGAACAAAAAACAGGAATCCAATGAAAACAATTGGGGGGAGGACTGAGTCCCTGTAGTTGGGAGGAAGGGCCCGAACCCTGGGTTCAAGCGGAGAAGGGTGGAGGCTGTCAAAGGAAAGTTTTGAGAAGTTGTAATCAAAGAAGAGAAAAGGGAAACCGACCTTGTAAATTACTAAGAAACAGATAGAATAGTGCCCCTGTGGGTAGGATAAGGGGTGGAGGAAAACCTCAAAAACCTATCGGGGGGTTAGAAAAAAGGTCAAACACAACGCAGCAGGGATCCATGTGAGAAAATGAAGAGACGGATTAAACTTCACGGAGTGTGAAAAACGGGGTGAAATGTTTTGTACGTGGGGGATCGAAGCAACCAAAACTGACCCAGAAGTTAAAATTAACATGAATTAAAATTTAAATCCGAAAGACATAAAAACGACAAGCACGGTGGTACAAAGGGGAGTTTCAACTGTCGAAAACAAAGGACTGACCCGTAAACCATAATCCAGAGGAGATTTTAAGACACGCGAGGTCAGAATGTCGGCGAAACGGAGAACCTATTTCAAGAAAACTAGTCGATGTTGGGAGGGGGGGGAGGAAGATGAAAACGAATAAGAGAACAGGTAGATAAAAGAAAATACAAGGAAGGGAAGCATAGTTGGGTCTCGGTAAGGAGGGGCTGCAAAAAGGGGTAAGAAGGAAAACCCTCTACAAAGAGCTGCACAAAGAAGCAAGAGAGTGGAAAGAAATGGTTAAGGACTTTTTTAAAACAAAGGCTCACAGTGGCCGCCAGTATGAGCGAGGGGGGGGTTGCCTTGCAACTGAGGAGGAAAGAGTGGAGAGAGTATTATCGGATCCTTTACTTGAATAACCGAGAAAGAATTAACGAGATTTCTGGTGCAAAGAAGGGAAAATTTATCTTGCGACGGGAGCGTCCAATGAGGGCTGAGTGATGATAAATCTCAGGCACTCACTCAGAATGATAGAAGGGAGATGATAAAGAGGCAAATGAAATCCGAGGGCCGGGGTTCACTCCTCAACTGAACTGGGAATGAGGACACCTAGATTTTGCTCTTCAAAAAAACGAAGACGATCTAAATCCTAATGGATTTCCTGAGCAGGTAAAAGGGCTACGTATCAAGGAGAAAGCCGGGTTGGCGCAGAGGGAAGTGACGGCGTTGGCAAACACGAGCATGCGAGAGGGGGAGCCAAGTTTTATGTCAAGGTGCGGGCGAGGAGAGTAAGGGAGAGTGCGGGGGCTGTGGAATCTATGGAGTAGCGGCGTAATTGCGAGCGTAAGGGTAGAAAAGAATGTTTCATGATAAGAAATGGGGAGGAAAGGAAATCCTAAAAAATAACCGCAGGACTGCGAATAGCAGAGCGAATTCCTCCATGTTGCGATCCGTCCACAACGGGGGAAAAGAAGAAGAGAGGATCAGGAAAAGAGATTGCCAGCGCGCGAGACTCGCTATCCGCCTGAGCGGGGAAAGCATAGGTTAGGTGGGTGGGAGCACTCTGGGGGGTTGTGGTGGTCAGAAAATATAGATCCAACAACACAACGAATGCATTAAAGAGAGAGAATATAGCGTAGCGAGCGAAAAGAGGGGGGCTAAAAAGAACAGAGTTCATTTCTTAAAAAAGAAAAGGGGGGCAGATGAGAATAAAAAAAAAAAAAAACAGCAAAATTGCCCGCATCTACGAGCATAGCAGGGGCCCGGATCATACAAAAGTTTTGAACGAGGGGCTCAAAAAATACCCTGGCTTCATTGGCGCTACTTAGGGAAGGGGCCTAACCTCGGAATTTTAGGGGGGCAGTGAAGTAAGCTCGCATCTATAAAAACAGTTCTAAGAATTTTTCTCCAAACTACAAAATTAACGCGCGTGTCCTCACTGATTTGCAAGACAACCGCACTCCTTTAGAGATTTCGTGCCAGCCATTGCCACAATCAATTCGAGTCGCCAAGAATTTTCAGGGGGATATTTCGCGGCACACGAAAAGGCGGCGGCGATCTCCTGTGCCTCTGAAACGGAAAGAGTTTCCTCGCCGGCTAGGTGGCATTCCTATTGGGGGAAACCGCAGAGGGGGAGGGGAATAAAAAAAGATCCGGCGTAAGGAGCATGGTGACTTTTGCATAGCGTGAGGGGGGGGGCTAAACCGGGAAGAGGACAGGGCGAATACATGACTATCTAAATGATCAACCAGGAAATAGGCTGCCTAATTTTGTTACAGCTGTGGCTTGGAAGGAACGCCCAGCGCTCCTAACAAAGGTTGGAAAAGAAGAGAGGCTCTTTGGCGTAAGTCATATGGTAGCAAGGAGTCGTATATCCCAAGTCGCCGGAGAAGGGTACTTCAAACTGGCGATAACGGGATGTTAAGGGCACATGGTCAGCGGAGCAAAGGGAGCACAGCCTTTTGAAAAAAATAAAGGCAGAAGACACTATTTATTGGCAGCCATACTATTTCGAGGGGGGAACGTGGAGGATAGTTCAGAAGAGACGAAAAATGGAATACGGACCAGAAAATGATTTGGGGAACTGCGATGATACTTTTTCGGGGGGAAGACCGGGTGAGGTGGAGCTGTTTTGCCCGAAAAGGGGGGAGGAGGCCAAAAAGGCAACAGCGACTAGTTGAACGATGGGCGGGTTATCTAATTGTGGGGAAGAAAGAGTATCAATATCTAAAGGATTCTTTAGGAAAAAGTCCTGGGGGATTTAGGGGGGGGGGGAAAGGGGAAATGTCAACCGAAAAAAAAAAAAAAAAAAAAAAAAAAAAAAAAAAAAAAAAAAAAAAAAAAAAAAAAAAAAAAACATAGAAGAGACACAAAAAACAAAATAAAGGAGGATGAAACAAAAAAGCACAAAATATAAACCACAAAAAAACTGTAATAAGAAAAGGGTGATACTCGTTTTAATCCTGGGGGCTTTTTTGGAGGCGTTCTTAGTCCTTCTCCGTCATGCCGGTGAACTTCGGGGACTAGTGAAAGAGATAAGAAAAATGTTCCACGTTTAGTGAGGGTTCATGACCAACAAGGACTTCGCTATTCCGGAAGAAAAGGGTGGAAACGGAGCCAGATCTGGTTGTCGAAAAAAACTTCTGGCCTCAGAGAAAAAAGGGGGGAGGAGCAAGCCATTATCAGAGCGGTTGTCGGGGTCTCAAGTGGGGAACTCAAGGGTAGGAAAGGGGGAAAGTAAAACCGGTTGACGGGAGAGTCTGTATAACAAGAAAAAGGAAGGTTAAAACTCACATCCTTTGATCTTGAACCATGGGCTGATTGGGTACTCAACACCAGCCGAATCATCAGACAAAGTTGTAAAGTGAGGACGTGGGGGAGCTAATTAGGTTAACCCCGTTTGGATTTTACGAGGAATCAATGTGGAAAAAGCAGACGAAAAAACAACTTCCATTGAGTGGAGATGAATCTTGGTCAATGGTCGCTCGTCTGGGGGACTAGGCACTACTATCTTTTCACTTGATTCTTGGAGCCAGGCCTCCTGAAAAGGAGGGAGGCGATAACAGTGAGTACCCCGAACTACCGCAAAGCTTTCTGTTCCAAATGAACTGCCATGCAAGCAGCCCGGTAATATTCATAAGGTAACCCGGGGGGTAAAACGGAGGAAAAATCAGATGGTCAGGAGGGGAGGTGACAACGGGCCGGACAGGAGTGAAACGTGGAAGGGAAATTAGTTGCGAAGCAAATGTTGAACCGACGACCCATCAGCGCTGGACGAAGGGGGACTTCTGGGGAGGAGGTGTTTTAATTAAAACCTTCTTCTCTTGGGGGGGGGCTGTCTTGGTGAAGGTCGGAAAAGGTAGAAAGACACACCAACTTATTGGGGGGGGGAAAAAGAGAGAAGAAGATAAACTCCGATGACGCAAAAAGAAGAAAAAAGGGGTGATCATTCCCACAAAATTTGCAGTGGGAAAAGGACGGCCAAAAGGTCTACATCGCGCGATGGGAGTCTTTCGTGGGTCACAGTTGGGATCGTCGTCAGTTGAAGTCCACCAAAGAAAGGGGATCCAACTAAATTTCCACTCCACTCCGGAAAAGATTTAGGATCAGGGAATAAGGAGAACCGGGGGGAAACTTTACTTGAATCTACATCGCTGGGGAAAGGGCCAGTTTCACATTCTGTCGCCCTGTGTGCTGGGTGGGGCTGGCAAGGGAGAAAGAAATCTTCCACTTTCGTGAAAGGAAGAAAAGCATCACTAAATATCACGGAGGAGTGCCTCCAAGGGGTCAGCATGCCGCAATACAGACAGCCACGAGCGAAAACGAAAAGCGATCGCGCAGAAGGGGGGGTTGGGCTGAAATGGGAAAATGCCTATGGCAGCTTAAAATCCGGGGGGGGAACTACCAGTCAAGAAAAAGCCAATGCCAACCACAATTGTATGCTTCGGCTAAAGTATTACAGAAAAAATCCCTGGGGGCGTATAAAAGGGGAGAGGGAAAAGAGGGGGCTAATGTGTGTCAAGCAAGAAAAAGAACAGCGCAACCTTATAACGGGGAAAGGAAAGGAAACAGAACAAGAGTTCCATGGCAGGAGCACGTAACGCAAGCGGGGGGGAAAAGAGGGGGGATGAGTGCAAAAACATTTTGGGGGTAACAAAAAAAGAGGGAGAAAAGGGGGAAGTCTGATCTAAGAAGTAGGAAAAGTCGGTGGTCATGACGAAATAATTGGGGAGGGGGAACATTCGCGGAACCAGAGAGGGTTAAAGAAAACATTAAAAAGGGGGAGGGAAAGGGTAGACCTAAAGCCGAAGACAAACAGGACGTATAAACAGCAAAGAGAAAGGGTGTGTATTGCTTCCAACGGGGGGGAAAAAGCTATTCAAAAAGGTTTTCACGGAGATTTCCCAAAGGAAAAAATCAAAAGAAAGAAGAAATGGGAGAGGAATGTGCTCAGCGTTATGAACGTAATGGTAGGGGGGAAACTAAGGGGAAGATCGGTAAATGGAGGAGGAAGTTTTAGGGATGACTCCTAAAAAAATCGGGCAAGAAGCGGAAAAACTATATAAAGAAAAAGGAAGAAAGTACCAATCCTCGTTTCCAGGAGGAAACAGTTTGCGCATGAAGAAAAGGGCACATACCCCTCGCACGAGCCAGAAGCATCCTGACGCAAATCGTCAAACGGTTCAGGATTACACCAACAGGGTCGCTCGTCGGGAAGGCGGCTTCGGGGACGTGGCCTGGGGAAAGAGGAGGAGGTATCGAATGAATGCCATCATGAGAAGGCGGACGGCGGGAGCGCGTTCCGACTTGCTAAACAATCTTTGAGAGGGAGAAAGTATGGTTTCAAGACACTGTTTATAAATCTTTGCGAAGAAGGGAGCGGATTCAACAAGACGGGAGCGAAGAACGCACTCGAAAAGGCGGAGAAATGAGGAGGAAAAAAAAATCTAACAAACTGGAGGATCAAAGAAAAGGCCGGGACATGGACAGGGAATGAGGGCCATCGAATCCTGAAGGTTGCCTTCACGACCCGCGGGAAAGCCTAGAAGGCACCGCTTTTCCTGAGCAGGCAAAGCTGAATGTAGAAGCTCATATCCTGTGGCGAAATCGGGGAACCGAGACGTTAGGCGTATCTCTAACTAGAGGGTAGCCCAATTGGAAAAAGGGCGGTAGAAAGAAAGGGGCGAGCAGATTTGCTGGGGCTGGGGGCCATCTCCATGTCGAGTAAAGGCGGCAGGAATTAGAGGTTAAAAAACTTTTCCTAGTGTAGAGAGGGAAGAGAAGGAAAAAGCCAACCATTAACCCGAAAACAAAAAAACAACAAATTTAAAAATCGGGGGGGTCTGAAAGTCCAGCCGTGGGGGCAGAAGCAGGACCGGGATGAGATCCTGGAAAAAACTTTGGTATCCGGCACTCTGGGAAGGAGAGGGGAGCAAACTTAAGCGGCTAGCTTGAAAGAGGAGAGTGGTCACAGCGCCGAATGTGCGCAAGGGGGGGTTTGGGTTGTAAGATCATCCGCGATGAACAAAACCGGAGGAAGATAGATATTTAACCGGCGAAACAACACCAAAGAGTGGCGAAAACCATTCGGGAGAAGCCATCCCACTCCTCGCAAACCGCACAACAAATAGGGAAAGAAGAGCCTGACGCTGTTCTCTCAGGGACATCTACGAGAATAGCGTAGGCAACGAAGCATCAAAGGGGGACGATAAACATTGGAAGAGCCAAAAATAACAAGGGCGAAATCCTACCGATCATGGAGGGTTAATGTAGGCCTTCGAGAAAGCAGAAAGGATATCTTTTCTACAGACGCATCCAAATTACGCCAGGACTAATAGGAAAAACTAAAAAACCGGGCTCGACTTAACAGGGGAACGCTCCGCAGACAATTTAAATCAGGGTAGCTCCAGAGGTTGGCTAGATTGGGGTCGGAAACCCAGGAAAGTCCAGTAGGGAAAACTTCTCTTGAGTCTCCCTGAAAAGAGGCCCTCAATGCAGACAGGTTCAGGAGAAGGGTGGGTTTTACAGGCAAGGAGTTTGTCGTGAAAGAAGAAAAGAGAATGCGTCCAAGATGGAAGTTTGGGAGCGACAAGGCGCCCAGATCGCATTTTGGTAGTCTCTGGTCATTTCGAAAGGAGGAGAGTGTGCCTTCGCTAAGGATCATCTGTGAAAGATGGATGGGACGAAAACCAGATAACACGAAAAACATTTGATTGGCAAAAGGAGCTCGTGACTCTAAGCGCGGAAAGAAGGAAGAAGGAACTGACGCGAAGAAAGAGTCGCCGTATAAACAGGGGGGACGTGCTTAGATCACTCGCAAAAAGGAAGAGGAAAAAAGGACATTCTCGCCGGGTTAAAATTACGGAAAAAGGAAATTTTTATGGCACTTGGGGCCAGGACGAGAGAGGGGAAGAGTGAGCATTCTTGAAAGGTTTCAGGTAGTAACATGTAAGAAAGAGGTGGTAACTGCTATTGTATGTCTCTGGGAAGGACCTTTCGGATAGGCAAAAAAAGGGGGGGTTCCTCCCACTACAAGACAGAATCGTGAAACTATGTGGCTTTGTGTTAAAAAAGCGTAAGGGACAGGTGCCCTCCACTCTGAGAAAATACTCTCCATGTCGGAATAAGGGGGGGGGGGAAAAGTGGAGTGTATTGTAACAAGTGGGGAATAGAGGGAAAAGAACTGGAGCCGGCTCGGGGCTCGGTTACGTTGGGGGCTTCAAAATATTGTCAGGGTCCTGTCAGGAGGAAGAGAGCCGCGAATCACCATACAATGCTTCAAATTGTCGTTCGAACAGGAAAACTAGAAGAGAGTCTAGAAGGGCAACTTTAATAATCCAGATCTTTTAAACTTCTTGGGGAAAAAAACCTATCTGTTTGGGGGGCGGTCTCACCGCCCATTAAATCATATCTGCGAAGTGATAACGCACAGTCTTCGGGCTAGGTGGAGGGGGGAAGATGGGAAGTTTTCTACCGTGGCCTTTGAGAGTGATTGGGGGGGGGGGACTGCAACAAGCGCCCCAATGAAAGGGGCCTCGAAAGAAGTGGCCACTGCCAGGGCTATGGGTAAACGAAGAAAAAAGGGTGTTTGTCGTGGGCGTTTTTTTCCGGTGAAAGCAGGCGGATGGTACGGAAAGACTCCCCATCCATGGAAAAATCCCGAAGGGAAGAACCAACTCCCTGGTGGCGATATGCGGTAAAGGTGAAAGGTGACTTGGCAATGCTGAAAGATTATGCACTCTATCAGGATCTTTTGTAGGAGAAAGGACGGTCACAAAAACTGGCTATTTATTGGCGCATACATGGAGCCTAAACAAGAAACCGGGACATCCGGGTAGGGGACTGAAAAGGAAAAGCCATGCGTTAAGAAAAGTTTCCCATGAGGGAAGGGATGAAAGGGGGATAATCTGAGGGGGGGGGAGGTTCAAAATTTCGGGCACTTCGGAGTCGCACCTGGGCGGCGGGTGAAAGGAAAGGAGGTAGATGTGACCTACATCCTTAACAAAGAGAATCTCTTTCGCCGAGGTAAGGGAGGAAAGGGCATTTAAGGCGGGGGGGGGGAAAAGGGAAAGCACCAGGAGGAATCTTTTTTGGGCTATTTGCGGAAGGTTTGACAGGTAGATGTAGGTAAGGAAAC
>Ga0179591_1306129_pt1 | contig 16442 bp, 20 predicted proteins | sample CZOMad2_1_08_16f_FD_182891 | JGI IMG/M metagenome (GOLD analysis project Ga0179591, IMG submission 182891) | Vadose zone soil fungal communities from Angelo Coast Range Reserve, California, USA - CZOMad2_1_08_16fungal (PacBio error correction) | ecosystem: Environmental > Terrestrial > Soil >...
GGATGGGGGAGTCCAACAGGTCAGGGAGCGAAAAGATGCAACGTTGGGGGGTAAGAGTTGGACTATTCCGGAAAAAGGTCCGAAAGAGAGACGAAGCGTGAGGGGCAACCCGCTGATTGAAGCTCGGTGAATGCAGACTAAAGAATGGTCAAGACGGCTGGGGGGCGGAAAGAAATCCCGAACTGACTACCGCACGTAAAGATGCGCTGTAAAAGGGGGACGATCACTCGGACACGCTTCGGAGCACGACCAGCGTCGAATAGATCACTGGGGGATTCTAGAAATTCGGACACGGTCCGAAGCTAATCTGAATGACAACAAGCTATCACTTGAGTCGAAAAATCTGCAGCATCCGTAAGAGAGAGACAAAAAAGCAGATGCCGTACGGGGTTGAAAAATGAGTCTTAGAACTCAATTTCATATCGCGAGTGGAAGTGTGTTGGGAGGGGCACGCAAGTGGCCGTAAAGGCAGTGAAAGCGCGGATGGGGGGCCAAAAAAAAACGTTTCTTGTTGGGCGCCATCGCGAGTTTTTTTCAGACATATATTCGGGGTTCCAGGGAGGACAAAAAAAACGTTTCCCGAGGGGAATTGCGGACATCTATAAGGATTCGGCCCACTAGGAAGCAACGGTTTCCAAATTATGTGGGTCACCCAACCAAAGTGGAAGACCCCGGCCGAACGGTCCGCTTACAAGAAAAGTGCGGTGGAAGGTTCATTTGAGAAAGATGACGAAAAAAGAGATTGAAACACTAACATTGAGCGGAGACAGGAAAAGGATAACAAAGGTGGGGAAAACCGGCACGCGCTAGATGAACAACACGAACGCCGCAAAATTTGGATATTGGTGGTCGGCGGGCAGTAGGACAGCGAAAAGGGGACGGTCGCCACATACTGATATTTCAAAAGTTCGAGCAATTAGGCGCGGGACACGACACGCGAATACGGCAGATGAATCTGGGGGGCGAGTTGGGCCCAGGTCGGGCTGAGTAGCGCGGTTCATGACTTTAAAAGAATAAACCTCGGGCCCCAACAAAGTCAAGCAAACCAGGAACGGTGTTCGTCATGCTGTTGGGGGAGGTTCGCTGTGGGAACCGCAGTCAGGCTAAGTTCTGCGCGGATGACCAGACAAACCTGAAATAGGGCGGCCAGGGAAGAGGACGACGCGGTTAAATGGGTGCCCTGAACGCAACAATCGCCTCTGCTTTGTTGTTAAAAAAAGAGGTTTAGACTGAATCTGGTGAGTGTTGGGACAAGAAAAAGGTGGCATGCATCCCTGGATGGGATTACATTTCAAGGAAAGTGAAAATGAGTGGGCCGGGAGAAGATAAATTGAATTTTTTTGGAAGGAAGGAAAGCGGGACTCACACGCAGATAACCGAAGGATGGGCCTGAAAAATGGAAAAAGGCGAGGCGGCACAAGCTATGAGGAAGATGTTTCCGCACAAGAAGAACTAATGGACCAAAGAGGGGGAGTGAGAATAGTTTCAAATCCTGGGGGAAAGCCAACTAAGGGAGCCGAAACAACGGAGAGGGGGGCGCAGAACAAGCACCACTCACGTGGATCATGTTAAAAAGTAGCAAAATAACCCCGTAAAATAAGGTACGGGGGGAAGAAAGACCAGTATTCAAAGCGTGGAAAAGGGAACTCTGGGGGGGGGGGGGTTGGGACATTTAGTCCCTTCGAGCAAACGTGATTGAGGGGAAATGGGTCTATAAGAAAGTGGAGAAAAAGAGAAAAAATAATTCATGAGCGGGAAAAGACACCCGACGGTCGCAGGGAGGAACCGAACGAGGGGGCTTTGGGAGGGGGTTTGACAGGATGGGTAAATGTGGGGGGACGGGGGAAGGGGGGAGGGGCGACATTAATCACGCAAAAAAAGCTGGGAGGATACTCACTTGAAACAGCAGGGACTCAAAGGCGATTGCGCAGACGGGGAAAAACAAAATCAACTGAATCTGGGAATGTTATACTGAAAGCTGAAACTGGAGCGCAGGAAAGGAAGAAAAGAAATGGTTGAAAAGGAAAAGAAAGCTGAATTAGTGGGTGAGAAAGCAAGTGAGTAAAAATGCCAGGTCGGAAGGACTTCAAAGGACGACTGAAACGGACGTGGAAATACAACCGAGCAAACCACCAACAAATCAAATTGAGTAAACTCATAGAGCCGCTCAACACAGGGATATACACAAAGGTGAGTCAATTAGGAAAAAATTCGACTAATTACAATTCAAGCAAAAAAAGAAAGATTCAATGTACGCATGTCGAGGAGGGGAAAAAAACAAAAATAAAATACTGTCACAAGGTTGTCTTTGGAGCTAATAGAGCTTTGAAGAAAAACTTTACCTGAAGGGGGAAACGATCTTGGAGAAGCTACCTAAATCGTGCAATAAGGAGAAAGGACAAACTAGGAAAGGGGTATTGATCAGGAAAGAGGGTAAAAAAATCACCGGGAAACACCGGGGGAGGCCAATGACTTACGAATGTAAAAAAGAAGAGATCCTGCATGGGAGGGGAGCGCTGGTCCTGAAGGGAGAAAGCCAACCGTTTGTTGGGGGTTAGCTTAAGGGGGGTCGGATCACAACTCCTGAAAAACTACGCCGTTTAGAGGCAATAAACTAACCCTGGAAGGGGCATTAAAAATATGGGGGTGGGGAGTAAAGAAAAATTGGAGGTAAAAGAAGCAGGAAAAATGTTCGGCTGACCGTGGGGAAAGGCAGTTTGAAAGGGAGGTTTTCAAAAATGGCGGCCAAAAACGCCGGATTGAAAGTGTTGGGTTTTTGGTAAAAGTTGGGGGAAAAAGGGGAGAACGGTGCCAAGTCCTGTGGGAAAGAAGACAAATAAAGGGGCGGGAGATTGAAACCAATCGAGCCGACAGCACAATTGGGGAAGGGGTACGGGGGAGGGCACACAACAAAAACTGAGCAAAAAAAAAGAAAATGCCCCACATGTAAGATGACAAAAATAATTAGTCGGAGAAGGCTCCGCCAAAAACTGGTGGGGGCACGGGGGGAAGGCCACTTTAAATGGCGACCAGGCGGGGAGGAGCATAACAAAAAAAAAAAAAGTGGGAAGTGCAACAGAGGATTAAGGGAGAGGGCGAGACGATCGGAAAGGCGTGGAACTGTCGGACACCGAGAAAAGCACCGCGAGAAGGTCTCAGAAGGGAAAGACGGGGTCCCGTCTTATTCTCAACAGAGGGGAGGGAGGAAGGGCCGACGCAAATAATGTCCACGTCACTACAAACGGGGATATCGGTCGGACTCGTGGCACCTAGGCAGAAAAAAAAAAAATGGGCCCAAAGATGGACCAGAACCGCTTGACAACACAAACTTTGGAAGTTGGTCGGAAGAAAAGATGGGACCTAAGAAGGTCTATCGTAATAAAACGAGCAAAACAACATAAAGGCGACCGTGTCCAAGGAAGGCCGGAAATGTCAGATCTTCCAAGGGGGGGGGGAGGCAGTCGGGGGTGGGAAGAAGTTAATGGGGTCCCCTCCACTTACCTTTCAGTGAAGAGCGGGTGAAAAAAAGGGAAAGGCAGCAAGAACCTTCTTATTGAAATCTTCCGAAACACATACTGGAAACGGGGGGGGGCCGAATGGGGGGAAAATGCAAAATGGGTTTGCAAACTGGGCTCAAATTAGAAGGGAGAAACGGGAAAACTGCAATTCTTCGGGAAAGTGAGGGATGCTGCGAACAGAAGGTGGGGAAGGCTAATGTCTTCCTAGTTCATAGTTCGGAAAAAGAAAAAAACAGGGCAGCCACAGGAGGAGTAGAGCACAGCCCAACTGGAGGGAACTACCCTGAATGGGGAAATAAAGAAAGAGCGAAGGGATTCTGTAGTGAAGAACTCCGCTCAGGAGGAAAGGGCAATTATTAAAACTCAGCTCGGAGGGAGACTTGCAGGAGAAGTCATCAAACGTGGCTTAGATCGGGTAAGCATAAAGAAAGGAGAACAACCAGGGTATGGTCCGAACTCACGGGGAGTGATGAAAAAGACGACGGCCTACTGCCCTCCACCTAGTAGAGGGAAATAAATCAGGTTTCAGGAAGGACCGTGTTTCTTTTCATCAAGGGAGCCGAACAAGACATTAAGAGGAGCTGGAGTTTCAATCTTGGCACCTGAAGAGGGACCAACAAGAGTCTGAGACCTTTAACGGGGGGGACGGGGGAAATTCAAATAGCCGCCCGGAAAACCATAGCGGCGAAAAGGATTATCATTGAAAAAACGATCCAAGGGAAAGGTCACGCGCGCCAGGGAGGGTTGGGGGGGTGGCGGAGAGGGTCACTAAATCCGGTTACTTCTAACCAGGGGGGATGGGAGAAAAAGGGGATGGGCCGAGGGCGCTCAAAACAGTCTAGAAAATTCAGAGGAGGCGAGGTTAAGAAAGCCGGGGGGATGAATAAAGGGGGGAGAAGCAGGGAAAGCCTGTGTGCAAATCAGCAGGGCGGGGAAAACAAGGGATAAAAATGCGGGTGGAAAAAATTCGGTCGGGCGCAAGCCACCCCGGTGTGAGAAATGAGGGGAAAAATGGCGAAGGCATGTGGGGGGGAGGGAAGGGAGAAACCATACACAAAAAAGGAAATTTAACGAGCCACAAAAAACCACCCGCCCAGCTTCTGGGGCAAAGAACGAAAAGGGGGAGGGTTGAGGTGAGCTACGAAGTCATTCTACCCTTGCAAGAAGAAAAAGATTAATAACGAAGTCCCAACAAAAGTTGGGGGGGGAAGGCTCTAACGGAAAAAGGAGGGGGGGTAGGGGGAAAACGGCCCCCCAATAACTAAAAACCTTTCTTCATTACCAGTAAAGGGGGGGGTTAAGGATTTGGTAATCGGGGGTTCTCCTGGAAAACTCGAAGACGTCTGGGGGGGTTGCAACAAAAGCAAGCTCGGCTGCATCGTTTCCCCTAACAAACTCATGATTTGGAGGAGGAAAACCGCCAGAAAAAAGAGACAAAAACATGAGCAGGGCACATCGGGAAAAGCCAAACAAAGATCTGGCTCACAAACAGAAGATCTAACACCTTTGGAACGGACACAAACACAAAGTTTAAAGACACCGCGTCATCCTGGTCAGTTCTCTGTCAGTAGTAAAAGGAAAGTTTCCCAAAAATAAATCAATGAGAAAATAAGAAACACCCCTGCAACTCATTGCAGAACCGTCAAAAAGGACAGTAGTAACCTGAAAAAACAAAACTGGGGTAAAAAGACCATACATGTCATCAATGGGCTGGGCCAATGGGAAGATGACAAGAAATCTATCAAAGGAACAACAACAAAACCAAGTCCAGCAACACGTCTGTAAAAACATAATCAAGCACCGGAGCAAAGGGGAAAGACAAGGAAGGGGGAGTAAGTAACAAACGCACCTCGACAAAGGACGTCTGATGTTCATCGAGGCGCAGTGAAAAAGACGATCAAAAAATGCTGAAAAAAAGGGGAACTACAACCTCAAGGAGAAGGAACTCTTCATGGAAGAAAAGGCACGAGAGGTGTTTGTGAAGTGTGCAACTGGGGAGAGCAGGGGGGGAGAACAAAGTATAAGAAAAGTGAAATAGCCCGAACTGTGCCCCCCAGTTGCGGGCAAAAAAAAGGACAAAACGCGATTCACGTGAATGAAAAGGAAAAATCATTAATTCTAGGAGGAAAGGAGGAGACAATTTAACTAGCCAAGCAACTAATGGTATCTCGTCCCTTCCACCTAACGTAGCACAAAGACCCTTTCCCCCCAACGACACTCGCAGTCGTAATACAATTAATAGAAGCGAGGGGAGGAGGCAAACCCGTGATCCTTATTACGTGGCGCACCAAAGGAAAGCACAAGACAGGACTACCTACGTCTATGGGGGAGAAAAAAAAAAAAGCATCGCCACACGAAACAACCCATGCTTAGAAACGGAGGAAGAGGAAGGTCGGCCTTTGGCAAAACAACAATCTTACGTAAATAAGGGACGCTGTGGAGAAAGGGGGTACAAATACCAGATTGGTTAAACCCGAATTAGAAAACGTGGAACCATAAAGGAACATAAAGTAGACCACACGCGGGAGTCGGGACAAAATAAGACCCGCTTTACAAGGGGTGGGGGGAAAAGTGAAAGCAAAGTCTAGAGGGGGAAGGAAAAAAATAATGCAGATCTTTATTTAAACAAATCTAATCCCATCTGTTTCAAGACGGTCACAGAAAGTACGACACTCAAAAAAAGAAAAGGGTGAAGACTTTAAGAAGAAATGCCGGTTGCGCAAAGTAGGGGGGTGTTACAACCTAAGCGCCGCGGGGAAACGTCGAAACTATTTCCGGCTTAAAGGGGCGGGGGTTTGTTGCTGTGGTTTTCGACGAAAAAGGGAGGGGAGGGGGCATCTCGGGGGGGCAACCTGCTTTTGCCATAGTGCAGAAAGAAAAAGGGGGGAGGGAAAAAAAACCCTTACTTTGGGGTAGAGGAGGCATCGAAAATTATAGAACGAAACGGTTCTCCAGCGCCGCGCCCCGTATTGAAGGAGAGGACCTCTGGACAGTTCCGCGCGGGATTAATTTTGCAAATGAGGGAGAGGACGCCAGCAAGGGAAGGAAAAGGTGGAAGAAAAACGGACGAGCGTCAGGGGTTCTTGGACCGAGGGGAAAAAAATACAAGGGAGTCTGTCCGGATATTGTTAACTCTTAAGGGAAGACCGAGGGAGCGCAGAATTTGAAGAAAATGAACACGGGAGGGAAAGGAGACAAATAGAAAGAGAGATAAAAAAAAAAGGGGGAGACACTAGAGAACTGCTTGTGGGAAGAAGGAAAAAAAGAGGGCTAAAGATTTCGTTTAAAAAGAAGAAAGTAAGAACAGTTCCTCAATCGCATCCAAAAAATCGGAAAGGGAAAAAAAAGAGGGAAACAAAGTAATCGTTGCTTCTGAAGTGTCGAAAAGAAAAGTCGTAAGAGGGGAAGAAAGGGTAACTTGACAGAAGAGAGGAAACAGGGAGCTTCTGATTCCTATAAACGGCGCATGGGATAGCAGCTGGGGGCAAAAACATAGAAAATCGGATCCGCAGTCTTTTATTAGAGAAGAAAAGTCCTTCCAGGGGGAAAAGAGAACTACGCGCTGCAATACTGAACGCAAAAAGGAGAAAGGACGGAGAAAAAAAAACACCGACAGCCATAAAATGGAATGATTTCGGCAAAAACACAATAGGATTCAGTGATAGAGTACCTTTTGGCCAAAAAGTACTGAGGAACGGGACCAGCTCTAAACACTTTTTGGTGTGCTGGGGAGGGTCGAGTTTGTTCCTCACTTCGGAAAGAGGGAGAGTCTCAGAGGAGGGGAGGAACGGTATGGGGGGGTGAAGAAAGACGGGGAGGATTCCATCTGGCAAAGGGCAACTCACAAAAAAAAAAAAAAAAAATTGTCACAGGATTTCCTCTCCCTGATGATTGAAAGGGGCGAAGAAAAAAAAAGAGAAGGGTCACAGGGTTTGGTCCCAAGCAGCGAGACGAGGGGGCGCCAGAATGCAAGAAAGAGACACAGAAGGGGCGGTTACGGACGGTGGGAGGACGACAAATGTAAGGATCGCACGAACGCAGGAAAAGTTGGGCGCATTACTACTCCTTATTCAAATCGATGGAAAAAAAGGAAAACTCGCTGGGGAAAAACCAATGTGCTGTCTCGAAGGAAGGGGAGGGGGAAGATAAGAGCGACATTCGGCTCTTCCTCACTACTGGAGAGGAAGTGGGGAACGCCGAGCAGCTGGGTCACCAACAAGCGAATACGTACAGATGGAAGAGGGGAGCAAGGGGGGTTCCCTCTAAATGATGAGAGAGTGACAAACGGGAGAGGAAAAGAAAAACCGCAGGGCATCCAAAAAAGCAAAATTAGCAAAAAAACTTCTACGCGGGAGTAAACCGATTTCGGTCGCATAGTTTTTGAAAGGAGGAGGGTCAAACACCCCTCTTTTAATCCACTTCACTTCAGCGAAGGAACAGAAAAAAAGGAAGTTATGGGAGGAAAAGAGTCTGGTAGGGTCTGCGGGGAAAGGGTTTCCCGGGAGCGACCACAAGTAAATAGGGGGAGAACTACTTGAGGGGTAAGGGGGTTAAAAGGGTTAATTTGTAATTTTAGGTGGGGCCCGCCAGTGAGAATGGGATTGCAGGAGACGAAGCGGACGGACGAAATGTCGTGCAGGGGTACAGAGGTGGAAGTTACTGAGAAAGGGGGGAAAGCTTTCTGAAATGAAGCAAACACATAGAAGAAGAACCTGCATTATCTGCTACCTAACTGGGGCAGAGGAGCAAAAAAACACGATAATCATTATTTTGGGGCCAGCCCTGCACCCAAAGAAAAGGAAGCAGATACGCGGGTCCTCTAATAGTTTATTCAAAAAATAGTTAGGCCCCTCGCTTGGGAGAAGAAACAGAACAAAAAGAAAAGTCGGTAAAAAATAGAAAAGGAAGAATAACATTTCGGGACGGGGGTAAAGAAAAAATGGGGACCAGGGGGGGGGGATTCAATGGGCTACGTTCCTAATCGAAACGCCAGGGGGAGGGGGGAAGTGGCCATGTGGTGGTCCGAAGGCCAGGTGGTCTCAAGAAACCTTTCCAAGGATAAATCAGGGAAGCAGAAGAAGAGAAAAAAAAAGAAACCCGGCTTGTCGGGGGCAGTGTTGGGAAAGGAGGTGACAGGGGGGGAGGGAGGAGAAAACAACTGGGAAGGAAAAAGAGGGAAACAGGAAAGGTTACTACGCAGAGCGAAAAAAAGAGGGAAAAAAAAAAGCAAGAAGTTTCTAATGTTGGATAAGCTTAACGGAAGCAGGAAACTGAAAGAAGACAGATGCATATGAACAACTACAGGAGTGAAGGGAGGTTGGGATGAAAGCGCGTCAACTGGCGAACCTTACGTCAACAAACTGGCCGGCGAAAAGAACGCGAAGGAACTAACAGCCAAACCAGCCAGAAAGGGCAGGGGACGCGATCTCACAATGAAGGAAAAGAGGGAAAAAGTGGGGGCGCAAGGGGGCCATCGCTACTGATTACACCTTGACCCTAAAGCAGGGGACGCGCAGAGGTGAAAAGATGAAGGAAATGAGGAAACAAAAAACCGTTGATGATTGTCTTCGCTTTGTAAAGAAAAAAGTGGAAGGAAAGTAACCGAGAGGTTGCCTAGCCGTCTATAGGGTAATTAGGGGGAGAACAAGGCGGACATACAGTTAAAACAAAGGGAGTCCGCCGTCTATCGAACACCTCAGGGAAAGGAAGAGGAGAGGAATCTTAAGGAGCTGACAGAATTTCAGACGAGGTATTGCTAAAAAGGGTCCTCACGCTGGGGGTAAAAAAGGGAGGGAAAAAAGAGGGGGGGGGGAGGGATTTAACACCTGACCGGGTCTCCAGGTCGCGGTGCCAAGCTCCTGGCCTTGGCAGAAAAAAGCAGGGGGGGGGGGGGGAAAAGGGGAGAGAATTCGAATTTAACATCGAGCAACGCTGGGCGGCAGCAAAGGAAAAGGGGAGAACCGGCGGGGAAGGGGCTGTATGGGTCAGATAGTCGATCCAATAGCAGTCCAATGATGGAGAGTGCACAAAAAGGCTAAGGACATGTAAAAGTTTTTTCTTACGACGCAAGAAAGTTTATGCGAAGTGATGCGAACAGAAGAAAAAAAGGAAGGGAAAAAAAACACTGGAGGAGAGGACGAAACCAGAAGAAATCGAAAGGCGTCAAAATTAAGAGCTGGACCAAAAGAATGCGGGAGGGGGGCAAAGGGAGAACCAGGGGTGGTTTTTCAGACGTGATCGCTACTAGGAAAGAGGGGGGGAGAAAGGGCTTCGGAGGAAAAAACAAATGTGACATCAAGGGGAATTCTGAGACATGGATAATGGTTCGTCAAAAAAAAAGAGGGGGAAAAAAGGACGGGACCCAGAAGAAAAGCCCCCGATATCCCCCCTCCGGTCTTCGTTTAGGGTGAAAAGGGGGGGAAAGAGGGGAGATAGTAAACAAAAAAAAGAAAAATTAAAAAACGGCGCACGTCAAAAGCCGAAACGCTGCTTGGTCTCTAACGAGGGGCAAGGAGTATTTCCACACGCCGTAACTCTTGCCGAACAAATTTGAGATAGGAAAAAACGGAGAAGAATCCCAAGCGGGGGGGGGGGGGACATCAAAGGGGGATTACCTCCGGGGGAAATGGGGTTCTCCATATCTTCAGACCAGTCGGAAAAAAGAAACGGGACGGGACCGTGGAAGAAATCTTAGGCTCATATTTATGCGGGAGAAGGGAGAGGGGATCAGTTTGAGGGGGGGGGAGGAAAGAACCAGAAGGGAAGTGTGTCCTAATTTTGAGAGAAGTTGGCGAGAAAGACAATCTCATAAAGTCTGAGGGGTGTCTACGAACACCTTGGTTTTTCCTTACACTTACAGTAGAAAAGAAGGTCTGGAACGGGGAGTCCGATTTTAAGAGAGGTAAGACCCCCGAAAAGCGTCCGAACGGGGGTCATGGAGGAAGGAAACAGGAGGGGAAAATGGAGGGTCTCGAAGTAGTACGAAAAACGCCTCTGGAGAACTGCCCGAAAGAGTAGCTGTCACAGAACTAGCATGTCTAAAGGAGGGGAAAGAAAGAAAAACAAAACTAATCAGACGGAAGGATCCTTTCGAATACTCCAGATGAGGAAAGGATGATCAAGCGAATGGCACGTCAGTGGCAAAGACGGGGTTTCGATTAGCCGGTGCGGAGGCCAGATGGAAGAGAAAAAGAACTCAAAGTGTCTTGCTCTTACCAGGGAAAGGGGAGATGAAAAAAACGCCCCGAGGGAGAAAAAAAATCGTTCAGTGTGTCAGTTGGGTCAAATCTCTGATCGTCCCGACATTGGGAAATGAGGAGAGGGGGGGGTTGGTGAACCTCATTATGAATTTTTCCCACAGGAGAGAAGAGGAAAAGACAGTGAGAGGAGAGGGACCATACGCAAGGCACTCATCTGCTCGACAGCGGGGTCCAGCAAGGGGAGCAAAAGAGGAGCGGGGGTTTGGTGTCTTCACCCGGTGGGGAGGAAAAAGTTTGGTTCCGAAGAAGAAGGGAGGTTGTCGCCGAGCACTTCATTCAAAAGAATTAAGATCGAAGGTGGAATGCACACTGTAGTTACGGCGATCAGGGCCGCAAGGGTGAAGTAAAAGCTATCGGTAAAACCTCAACACTCTTGTTGCATTTTCAAGAGGAGGAGGAAAAACGCCTTGGGGAGTCACGCTTTTTCACACAGGGGGGGGGAGGAGAAAAAGTCGCCGGTTTGGGGAAGTGATAATGATACCATAAAACAAGTCCAAAAGTGAGCACCAACACCCGCCCTGCCGAAATAACATCTTTGGTAAGAAGCTGACCCGTTTGGAAAAGGAGGGAGAAAATCCTCATGGAGAGGAGAAGGGGCAAAGATGGCCGAGAAAAACTTTCAAGACCTCCAAAGGGGGGGCCGGGAATCGAAAGAGAAAGGAGGAAAAGGATTTGGAGAAGTTAACTATCACAAGCGAATCCCTTTACATGGGTAAAAGAAAATTAAGGGGGGAAGGAAACGTTTCTAGGGTTTTTGCAAAAAAACTTGGAAATCGCCGATTTTTGTTTAATTCGCAAAAGGAGAAAAGGGGGGGGGGATAGGAGTGAATCTCTTGTAATTCACAATTCATGGAAAAATGGGAAGAAGGGATGCGGAAAAAAAAAAAAAAAAAAAACAAGTGTCGACTAGTTGGCAGGGGGTTAAACGTGAGGGGGGCTCCAAAAACTGATATCAGGTGCGGTTAAGGGGACCCCCAAAATTCAGAATAGTGCTCTTCTGTGCACTGTTCGGGGAAAGTTCCTCAAGGAACAAAAGAGGGGGAAGAGAATCATCCCAGAAATCATTTCGTAAGTTTAACAGAGAGGAAGGAAGGGTCATAAGGCAAGGAAGAATAAAGTGGGGCCAAAACTAAATTTCAGAAGAGTTGAAAAAAGGACATACCCAGTCTCGCTTAATTTTGCGCTTCAGGAAAAGGGAGAAAACTTCAACCAATGGCTAGGGACCCCTGAAGGGGATTATATGGGACATCGAAATGGCAGATGTGCTATCCTCCACGTGAGTGAAAAGAGAAAAGACAAAACCGAGAAGGGAAGAAAATCGGGTACTGTGGAAATCGCTTGTTTTTGCGGAATGGGGTGGGGAAATGAAGGGGGTATAAAGAAGTTCTGCAAAGACGCGCTAAGAAGAAACCCGTGGTACCACGTTCTCACCAGATTCAGAAACCTCGCGTGGGAGCGCGGTAATGAAGGAAGACGTTGGACAGCATATTTATGAGCGAAGGGCAATAATCATCGCAGTATTTGGGGGGGGGACGGAGAGACCCGCCTCCATGTGTCGCCTAGGGAAAACAACCGGCCAATAGCCAGGAAAATCGGGCGGGGTAATTGGAGACGAGAGGGGGGGACAGAGGAAAGAAGCTGAGAGTATGTGTCGGAATGGCAACACAGGGGAAATGTTGAGCAATATCCGGTCTTTCGTAAGGGTAGAAGAAAAGAAATGCGTAACGCCAACGGGGACTCGGATTTCAGGCAGGGGGGAGAAAACGGCATGGGCGGCTCTGGACCACAAAAGTGGGGGGGGGTGGGGGAACACGCCTCTGTTTCCTCCATCCAGTACAGCAATGCATAGAAGGGAGCCAAGGGGGGAGATTTAAGGGTTGTCAAAGCTGACAACTCGAGTTTCGTAACAAAATAGGACGAGGGGGTGGAAACATCACGTCAGCCAGCGCGGAAATGTTGAAAACAATAACCCCAAGAACGGCCTACTAATCAACCTAGTAAGCGCAAGGGGAATAGAAATGGACCGAAAACTTGGCAGGGTAAACCATTGGCTATCTAAAAAGGGGTTGGGAGAAAGAAAACTTCTAATTGGGGGAAAAAGCGGCCGCTGGGGGAAGGGGGGGTTCTTGTGTTGGACGCGCCTGCGTTCGAATGATGGCTAAGGATGCCAGCCCGATCCGCGGATTGCGAGCTAAAGGAAGGAAAGGGGGGAAGTAGAACAGAGTAGCCGGCAACCGGGGGCGGGGGCCAATCGCAAGCACCGTCTGACGATAAACCCTCAGGAAAAGGGAAGGGGTTGGGACGCGCGATTACTTTGGGACAAAATTGTTCCTCGACAAAGAAGGGAGAGACATTCTGAAAAAAAAGGAAAGGACCGGAAAGTTGTGGAATCGGGAAATATTTCGTCAAGACTTTAGTAGAAGAAGAGGAAGAGAGACAGGAGCCTTTTCCTCTTGCGTGAGTTTTCACAGGAGAGAAAAAAAAGAAGAGATCTCAGAGAAAAAAAAAGACGAGGAGGAGAAGGCGTCGGGACTAGCTGAGACACCAGAAGGCAAAACGGAAAAGGCCATGAGCTCTTCCTCCGGAGGGACAGAATAAAGCGAGACGAGGAAAAGAGGGGGATTGGCAACCCTGATGGAATGCAGAGGGGGGTGAGGGAGGAAATGTCTTACATTGATGAGGAGAAAGAGAGGGTCAAGTTATACAATCTTACACCTGGACTGAGGAATAGTTTTACGAAGCGCGGGGAGGGGAGGGACATCGCGGAGAAAAAAGAATGAACGATGAGGCTCAATTCCTAAGAGTCTCAAGAAGAGTGGAAATGCAGATTTCAGGAGGCTAGGATACGCACGTGAACAAGAAGAAGAAAAACCGGCCATCCAGAGAATACTATGGGTAGAAGAAGTCTGAAAAAGAAAAGAGGTCGGACCTGGGGAACAACAGGAAAAGCTTGAAGCATTTCTCATCTGTGGGGAAGGGGTAGAGAGAAAAGAATTGTAGGGGGGAAGAAGGGGGGGCGTGAAAAGAAAATGTTGTGAACCCTCCTATTTTTTGGTCAAAAAAAGATCGCGGGGAATGTCCAGAGTCAAAACATTCAGAGCAATTGCAAGGCGCACTCTGAAGGCGGGGAAAAGAAGGGGACTGAAAAAGAGAAGGGTGAAAAAATATTGGGGGGGGGACCCACAGCAAAAGAGTTCGGACATGCCTGAGCGCGGACGACAGGGCGTTGCATGATGGGTGGAAATCATGAAATAAAAAATGTCGGTACAAATGGGATCAACGGTCTCACCATACAGTACAACATCCTGAAGAAAGCAGAGGGGGGGGGTTCTCGTACACTCATGGGAGCGTACGCAAGAGGGATATGGGGAGGGAACTTCTATGTTTGCGGATAAAAAGAAGCAATGGGAGGGCTATGTATTTTTCTTTGCCAGGCAAAAGCAGATGAGGTCTTGCATCAAGAAGAGAAAGCGAGAATACGGCGGGAGTGTGGGGGGGAAGCTTCTGTCTTTTATCGCGTTAAAAACTGGGAGGGATAACTCAAATCAACCACCAAGAAGCGCTGTGCAAGGGAAGCAGGTGGGGAGGGATATAGGGGGTTCAAGGTTCAAGCACCACCCGCCATATTATAAGTCAGGAAATCAACGAGGAGATGGAAACCAAAAAGAGCCAGGTGCTGGGAGGTTGGGACGATTGGTAGAGGTGAAACTAGCGGGGGAAAAAAGCACCGGGGAAGTTTTCACCTTGTGGAGGAGAGGAAGAAAGAGCTTTAGGACATTTGGGGGTCCAGAAAAGAGTGCCTGCATCAAGGTGGAAGGGCCCTGGTTTCTTAGGTGACTGGGGGGAGAAAATTAGGGGGCAGGAGACTAATTGAGGGGGACTTGGGTGAGAAACCACGGGTTGAGAACATGACTAAATCATGGTGTAGAGAACTAAAAACGTGTCTGATCCACCCACACGCTCAGAATAGGATGGTGAACAACGGCACGCGCCGCACCAGGTGTCCCGTCTTTCAGTATGGTCGCTAAATCTTCACAAGCATAGTTGTGGAAAATAACAAACTCTTACGAAACAAGGCGAATTTGGGCTCCTACAATCGACCCAAGCAGCGGGAGATCCTGTAAAAGCACCGAAAGAAAGTAATTACGGGGGATGGGACTAAAAGGGGAAAATTAAGCGTGCAGGGCCCACATGGTTTCAAGTGTGAAGGGAGGGGGATACCGGCCAACAAGGGGGGGGGGGGTTAGGGAGATGCACGTGTCTACGATACCTTGAGGAGGAAAAAAAGGAGAAATAGGAGAAATGAGCGGAAGAAAACCCGACGGGTCGGAAACGAAAAGGGTATCTTGTCAGGGTCGGTTTTGGAAAAAAAAATTTTTGGGACAAAGGGGGGGAGGGAGCGGAGAATCACTCCAAAACTGAGATCCACTGAAACAGAAGGAAGAACGCATAAACCAGGGGGTTGCGGAGAAGATATACAAAGAAGCAGACGGAAGGGACCGTAATCTTAATTAACTGGCGGACTGAGAGCACTATAGTAATAGAACAAAGGGGACTGAGTAAATGAGGATTTTTATCTAATTGAGGGGCGCAACGGGGGAAGGCCAAGCCAGGTTCGGGGTGGACGGGAAACCTTAGGTAAACGAAATAGTAACAAAAAACAAAAAGCATAAAAAGGGGCTGGTGTAACTGAAAAGAGAACGACCAATTGCCCGGAAATTAAACGACTCTTAAAAAAATGGGACCCGTAAGACGAGCGGAAGAATGGGAACGAAAGAACACTGGGACACCAGGGTGGGCCATTAAATGCTGCTTCCAAAGGAAATAAAAAAACGTTCCGTCAAAACCTAGTTTCGAAGAAGGAGGGACAAGTCAAACAGGAAGGAGGGGGAAGTCAATGAAAATAAGACACAAGGCGACTTTTTTTATCGTGCAGGCTGAACCGACAAGCTAATTCGCACGGTTAATGGAAGCGAGAGGACGGAGCGAAGAAGGGGGAGACCAGAATTGCAAAATTAGCAGGAGGAAGGAAAAGGATACTCCGCTTGGGGGTGATTCTGATGCAAATTCGGTGTCGGGTCAAGGTAAGAACACCGGGGGGGCATGCCGTTTTGCTGCAGAACGCCTGGCCTAAAGAGAAAAGGAAAGATGGGGTGGGAGGGGGGAGTAAAATAACCTCCATCAGAAAAGTGTTCGAGCAGCCATAGAGGCGCGGGGCGTGGTGCGCTGGGGGCCGATAGGGGATCCAATAGACAAAACAGGCTGGGCGATCACGTGCGGAAGAAAAAAGGTTAACAGTATGGGGGGAAAAAAAAAGAAAGTAGAGAAGGCATAAACGCGACAGACTCACGGGTTCGGTAACTTGTAGGGCGACAACATCAGAACGAGCCGAGAAATGGCGAAGAAAGTCATTTAAAAATCAATACGATTATAGGCGGGGAAAGGGAAGAAAAAGGTACCTGGGGTGGGGAAGAAGGGGATAAACAGCTACGATAAAAAACCATGACTAGTTCGTTCTTAAAGGAAATCCAAAACCAAGTTAATTTGAGAGAAGGCGGGGGAAAGGGATGGCGGGCTAAATGTTCAAAAGGAGTGTAACTGCCTAGCTGTGAAAAAGAGGGAAATACACCGAAGCACAGCGGGAGGCAAATCAGGGCCTTCTTCC
>Ga0179591_1355674_pt1 | contig 16442 bp, 12 predicted proteins | sample CZOMad2_1_08_16f_FD_182891 | JGI IMG/M metagenome (GOLD analysis project Ga0179591, IMG submission 182891) | Vadose zone soil fungal communities from Angelo Coast Range Reserve, California, USA - CZOMad2_1_08_16fungal (PacBio error correction) | ecosystem: Environmental > Terrestrial > Soil >...
TTATTCCAGAAAAAGATGCCTGAAGTCTTTTGTAGTGGATTAATGACTTAAATAGGGGCGGGACCTACAAGTCGTCCATGAATCGGAGAAAAAAGAAATTTGTAATGGCCTCGAGACGATGATACCTGCTAAGGAGGGGGTAATTCGGCAGGGCCGCTGCTGTTTCTTAAACGCAGGACTCAGGGGGATACCAGGATATTACACCTAACTTGGATACTCTATGACTGGAGGAGCTTTTTCCAAGGGTCTAGACGTAACGCAATGAAAGGATAAACGTGCTTTGTAGATTCGGGTCCCTAGGATTCCTCATCAAGGAGGGGGGTCTACTTGATGCTATGTCATTGCTACACGCCCTGCCACACCCCTCTCCCGGGAAAGAGAACCCGAGTATTTAGGTCCAACATGTCTCTGAAAGGTGGCAATCGGGGACGGCTCCATGCGCCCGACTAGGACGTGGAAAAATCGTGGAGATCCGCGGCAAACAGCAAGTGAAGGGCCAGTCTGTGTCTCTCACCCTATGACAGAAAAAAGTTCTCTCGGATAAGGGTTGTCTCTAAAAGGGCGGCATCGCCCGAGACATTGCCGGGCAGAATTGTAAGACACTGCGGGAAATGAAATCCGGGCCGAGAATGAGAGACCAAAACCTTTTTCGTTAGGGGGACAGCGTTGTGAAGATTGGAGTTTGTGGCCTGAAAAGGTCGTATTCAAAGGATGCACCTCGAACCCTTCGGCCGCAGATCAAGTGAGGAAAGTAAATAGTTCATCTCATTTGCAGGGAAGAGACGAAAACTTCATGGACGCGAGTACAGGTGAAAAAAAGGTTGTTCCACATCGAGCCCGGCAACGCCAATAGGTGGTCTTGGATCACAGATAGACCACGATCGAAGAGGTGGTAGGGACAGAGATGATGAAGGGGAGAAAGTACCTGAGGACGGAGCATTACGATTTCTCACCGGACAGCGAAAGAGGAGAGGGTAACGCTGGGGAGGAAAAGGGACGCCCTGCGAGATTCAAGACCGAATCGAGTCTCATATCACCTTCTCGCAGGGGTTTTGAGGAGGGGCAAGGAACTGCCCGTGGGGGGTGTCCCAGCGGCTGAAAGAAGACAAATGGCCGCCAGAAAGTTTCATGGGGTCGGAAGAGTCGTCTCTAAGGGTGCCCGCGAGCCTGGCTACTTGGCGGAGAAAAAGGAAAAACCCGGTCGTTCGATGAGGGTCAAAGCAAGCGTAAGGGAGATTACTGCGGGGGGGGGTGCCCTCGGTCCCGGGAGGGAAGAAAAGGACAGGGGTGTGCCGTGCAGGGGTCGTGGAAAAGGTCTCTGCGGGGGAGGGAGCCTCGCAGGTAGCAAACAATACAAAGGGGGGGGGGCCTTTTTGCTACCATAAAGACTCGTATCTCCTCGTACTCTCGGACCAAGAAGAAAGAGGAAAAGGTCCGCTCCCGCACTGGGGGAGGGGCAGAATAAAAAGTGGGCGTCGTCAAAAACCGACTCAGAGCTATTACACTTATTTCGGGGTCACGCCTTTGAATTTAAAAATAGGAAGAAGGGATACGAAGAAAAATTCACAGGGCAGATGATCACAAAGGGGTATCTAGGAGGCGATCAAAAAGCGGTCCGGGGATCTTCGTAGAAAAGACACCTTTGAAAGAAGAAAAACATATTTTTCCAAAAAAAGAAAAGGATTCAAAAAGTGTACGAGGGAAAGTCGGAAATTCCGAGATCCGTCGCAGGCGGTGCAACAAGCCGAGCAACCCGTGGCGGCTGTGGTGGGGCATGAGAACAGAAATCGGCCGCCATCTGCAGACAAGGGAGACTGGGAAGGGAAGGAAAAGAGAGTGAAAAGCCATCTAAGGAACAACCGACTGTTCTACAAAGAATTGCTCGTAAAAAGATAAGGCCGAAGGGCGCCGTTCGCGTGGAGGGGAAGGAGAGTTATAGCAAAAAAAAACCACAGGATTGGTAAATATATACTATCAAGAATAAAGACAAAGCGCGGCTGACGCTGTTCGCAGAGCCGAGGAGGCTGCAGAATAGCGCTGAAAAAAGCTGCCTGTAAACGTCGATATCGCGAAAGAAGGAGAAAAAGGGACCGACTGGAGGCCACGCTTGGCAGTTCGGGGGGGGAATGAACATACCAGACCACCCCTCAGGGACCGGGATGCGGCGGTGCAGACCTGAGACTGGGGAAGGAGGTTCACTGAGAACAGAGGAAAGGCTGAAAGAAGACTTGCGAGTTTGTTTGTCATAGCGGGCGGCACTAAACCTTTCCCCGGTTGTCTAACCGTGGCTCTACGATACCGCGGAAAAGGTGTAAGAAAAGAAAGGGGTAACAGCCGAAATGGAAGGGAGGGAAAGGACCTCAGAAAAAACTGAAAACCAAACTAAATAAAAGAGGACATCACAAAAAAGCCGCCGTTGAAGAAGGGAAGGAATTCGGACCGAAGTTTGGCCAAACGGGGGGAGGGGAAATGTGCACTTGGCACTTATCGGAAAGACAGGCAAAAACACGATCTGGGTATCTGGGCTCTTCCGCAGACGATTGGACAAGGGGGGTAGAAGGGCCCACCTGCACTCACGGGTCGCAAGGAGGGGAGAAAAGAGAAAATAAACTTAAGTAAAGGAGGAGAGGCCACAAAGCGCTCGTGAAGTACCCCCTTTATCCGGGGGACGGAGGATTACAAGATCATCGGCCGGCGGAACGAAAAGACAGAGTTAGGAAGAAGGGCGGTCTGAACGTGAGTGACGCAAGCGTACGAGTGTACCAATCAATTAAGGGAATAAATAGTTCCCCGTTCGAGCAAAAGGGTAAGGGCAATTGGACGGGAGTCCCAGGAGTCGGGGGCAAAATAGGTCAGGATGGGGGATAGATGGGGGGATGAAGGAGGGAGATCGCCGATCGGCCGCCGAGTGTCGGTAAATATTGAAAAACAGGGGGGGGAAAGGGAACAAATGCCCCGAAGAGGGAGATATTGTAGACTGCGTGGGGTTGCTCACTCTCCTGCTCTGGGAAAGGACCGGTAAAGCTGTGTCTCACAGTCAAAAAACGCGTAGAAGAGAAACCGTTCGGAAAGGGTGGGTAGGGTCTTGCTAAGAACAAAGTGGCCCTTGCTCATTTTGATCAGAAAAACCGCTAAAAAAAAAACGGCGTCCATGAAACGCATTAAGGTCCGGGGGGACACAATCGCAGTTCAGAAAGCCGACACAGGCATAAATTGTGAGAAGCGCGTTGGTACTGTGTTATTGAATGTAGGAAGAAATGGTCCGAACACGCCCGAGCAACAAAAAAAAAAGGGGAAGACCAGCGGGGCCACTCAATCGAAAAAGGGGGGGGCGACGTCAATGCCTTTCGGGGTCTGACGGGGTCCTGTCACAGGGGGGACGGGACGCCTATCCAAGCAGGAGGGAAAGTGCAAATAGACATGTCAACGGCATGAAGAGGCAAAAGTTCGGGGAGATAACTTGTGGTGGGGAGGGTCACGAAGAAGGAGACTAAGGGGAACAAAACCCTCACGACCCTTCCCCGGAGGTTGGTTCCGCTATCTCCAACCGGCACTCGGAGCCGAGCAGGGAGGGTTCGTGGCAAAGAGAAGTACAAGGGCATCGCGTAGCCACGGAGGAAGAGGGCATGACGGCACTCATACTAGACAGCAGCGGGCTTCGCTGGCGATGGAGGGGGGAGAGACATCAAGCATCTTCCGGAAGAAACCAGCCCTTTGAGGCCCCTCACTCAAAAGTAACAAAAGAAAAAAGGCAGAAGGGGCCGTTGCTGCCCCGGTGGAAAAATCAACTAGATAAAGTGTCCGCCGGGGCAGCTCACTGGGTCAACTGCCATTATATCTTCTGGGCCTTCAGACCCCTCAACGTGCTTCGAAAGGCCGACCGTATACATCTAACTAATAATAGCACCACGAGCGGAGAAAATATCTCACTTGTACTCCTTGTTCACCCGAGAAAAGCGGGGGGAGTCAAGACTCAGAGCCCGAACGAACTCCTCCTCTAAGAGCAGGATATTCCCTAGGCGAGACGATGAGGGGTGGAAAGTTGGACTCGGGGGGAGGTCTCCCACTGTAACGCGGAGAGTGGGGACCCCGGATGAAAGGACTGCGGCAGAGGGAAAAGGCGACGCGGGTCGGGCGGATAGTGAGGTATCCTTAAAGGGAGACACGTGCTCTATCATTGAAGTCATACCTAGAGATAGACACGGCTGGGAAGGGGGCTGAGATGAGAAAAAAGTGGACAGTGTCTGACGGTACTTAAGACCGTGTCCGGAAAACTTCGAAGGAGGGGAGGGCGATAAAACTCCCGGTTCTCCACTGGGAAAAACTGATGTAGAGTATCACGATGAGGAGATGGGAAAGGTCGGCAGTTTACGGCCGGCCCCCTAGAGGGGGGGATTACAGAAATCCTCTCTCAAAAACACTTAAAAGAGAGGGAAAGAGTATTGGGTTTTTCGTCCTACAAGAAAAGAGCGACTGGGACCTGGGCCGACTTAGCTCAAAGAAATTCGCTTGATCACTCTACAAGCTTAAGGGGGCGCGCGGTGCGTTTAGATACGAAAAAGGTTCAAGTCAACAGGATTCCGGTCGTCAGAACCAGGCCGGGGATCATTAAAGGAAAGACTCTGCAAGATGTATGACTTCACGCTAGAGCTCAATCTTTGTCGCTTCCCGTAAGCAACTAAAAATAAAAAAAACGAGAGATACTTGGAAAAAAGACTGTTCCATACAGAAGGAAAAAAAAAAGAGGCCGTCGGCGGATCGACGCTCAAAGGATACCAAACGCTGAGTCGCGGGGGGAGAAAGGGGGGAAACAAGATCTAGATTGCGCTTGTCTGGGCCGAGAGGAAGGAAGACCCGCTGGCAGCGTTTGGCATACAAGGCGTAAAATCGGTAACTGAGCGAAGTGTTATTAGCGAAAGGGCGTAGAAGAAGGGTATTGGGCGGCTTCTGTTTCCGCAAGGAACGCAGAGCAGGAGGGGGGAAGGCCGAAAAAGGCTATTGACTCGGCTTCCATAGGGAGATCGTCCAAGGGGACGAACCTGTGCGCTCAGGAACGGAACATGTTCCCGGAGGTTGGGTTTCAAAGTATCTCCCCGGATTCACCTTCACTGGCGCGGAGGGGCGATCGGATTCGCCGCGGAGGGTGCAGGGAAAAACCGCAAAGACTAAGTCACAAAGGTAAAAAGTAAAAGAGACTAATTCCAGAAGAGCGCGAAAAAGGGGGTTGGGCCGTACGCTTCTGATCAGGGGGACTTATCAAAGAAAGCCAAGAGCGACGCAGTGTTGATATCCGAAGGGAAATTGCAGAGCGTTTCCTGGGCTAACTCAATAATGATGAACCTACAAAGTGTCTCGCTTGTTCAAGGGGTCTAAAAGCGGGACTAGTCCCTCGGGAAGTTGAAACACAGCCTTCTGGGGGGAGGGAGGACATACCGCCCCTCAATCCTGAAACCTAACGAAATGATACCAGATTTAGAATAGTATATCGTTTTTGAGTGCAGGGGGTGCGCTGTACGGGTGGGGAAGGAAAAGAAGTCGCCTTACCGAAAAAAAAGAAAGACATCTCGCCAATCAAATGGCCGTGGCTCGATGCAGAGAGGGTGTGACGACATCCATAATGCACTTAATGACGAAGGGGGGGGGGAAGGGAGGGGCTGCAGTGTTTCCGATCAACATCGAGACTGGGGGGTTTCTTGAAAAGACGACCCAAGGGTTTCGAGGGGAGGACGGAGGAGGACGGTGAGGTACAGCTGAGATCAGAAGAAAGAATCCTAAGTTCTCACAGCAAAAAAAAAAAAGCTGTCTGCCAGTGAGTTATGCCGCTCAGAGGAACTTCACTACTTGCATCTTCGCAATGCAAAACACGTGAGAAGAGAAAGGGTGTCGTTCTTCCAGCGCACTGGAAACATGGGCCCCGCAAGTCGTCCTAAAGGAATCTCCAACGTAAAAATGGCATGTCTCACATACCTATCTCATCAATGCTAGGTGGTGAACTCCTGCGTGTGGGGGAGAGGAAATGGACCCAAAAGGGGAAGAAAAAAGACTGCAACTTCATGGTTCCTGGTCCTAAAACTACCGTTTGCCTCAGAAGTTTCAATTCAGCGGTTATGTTTAGAGGGGGGACTCAAAAAGTAACTAGGGATGGCTCACCGAGAATATAATCGGGGGTCAGTCTGATCACCCAGGGGGAGGGAAAAAACAGACTGTCAGGTGGGCTTCCATCAAGGGTAGGGGAAAGACTTACTCTTCAACCCGCATAGAACATTGGGCTTCTGAGTGTAGAGATCAGACCGGAAACTCCCCCTTTTTAGAGGAGAAAAAGAGCGTCGACCTTCTCCCAGCTGGGGGGTAAAAGTATTGTCGATCGCGATATGAGGTGAGTGAAGAGAAGGGAGTACGGTTACTTATCAAAGAAAAGAAAAGGTAAAAGTAGATACCACATTCCTTGAGCTCGGACTCTATAAAAAACGGGGGGTTCAGATTCCGTTATCTTATCGTCGGCGGAGGCAGCAAAACTCTCATTATACAGCACGAAAGGAAGTTCGGGTCCAGCCAGGGAAAAAAGGCGCAGTCCCTATATCGTCGCATGTGCTGAAAAAGAAGAAATTACCTGAGGAGGGGTTCAATCTCAAGACCTTACAGATCTGCCGGAGAAAGGATTACTGGAAGAAGGAGATGGGATCCGGGAGTTGAGCGAGCCATCGTTCCTGAAAATATAGCCAGATTGCTACTTAATGAATGCGCGGCGAAGATGGAAAGGGCTAGTTGGGGCGTGAGAGGGAGCTAAAGACAACAACGTGGGGGGAAAGGGGAAAAATAGAAAACGCACCATCACTCTCAAAAAAAAAAAAAAAAAAAAACACCAAAAAAAGAAGGAGAAAACCATGGGCGCATGAAACGGCCACTCGCATCCCTACAGAAATGAGGGAAATACCGAATGGCTACGTCAAGAGCGAGAGGGGCCATTTAGGAAGGGGGTCTGCCACTAAACACGATTCAATGTTATGACATGAAGTTGCCATAAAAAAAGAGGACAGGATTACGCTGATGCGTTTGCAGGAGAGCGAGGGCTGGGAAGACTATATAACCTTGGGTGCGGACATATGTGACACCGTCACCGGGGGAGAAGTTGCGCAAGGCCCGATGAGAAGATGATTGGAACGAGCTCGATCATCAAGCCTTGCCCGGGAAGGGGGCGGCCCCGTCACGAATTAAAGGGGGAGACCAAGCTAAAATCAAAGTAAGGATGTACAAAATGACAATCCGTTTACAGAATCTCCTCGTCCTAAATAGGGGTGGGGTCAAAAGGGGATGTGGCGTCCCGGTGCCCGGCGGAGTAAGAAGAACCGCGGACTAGAGGGGGTGGAGAATATATGTGAAGCTTCCATGGATCACTGTTCTCCGCGGGGGGAGGGTGATTTCCGCAGGCGCCTATAGGAGGAGGGGTGGCCAGAAAGTCCCCCTTTCAGGTCGATGGGTCACGTACAGAACTCTTCAGTCAGAAGACCGGCAACCACGACAAAGAAACGGAATGCAATTTACCGTGACTCCTCGGGTAACAGTGGTTTTGGAACGGGATGCGAGAAAATTCTTCTTGGTTCACACGGAGGAAGGTATCTATGTCTATAGGTCCCAGCCAGGAACGTCGTCTGCAGGGGGTATGACCCCCTCAGTGCTGGGAACCAAGAGTTCTCTCCTGGGGGGGAAAGCACGAAAGTGGGGAGAGGTCCGTAAGTGTCCGTTTGCTCAGGAGTGAACGATTTTTAAACTTTTCGGAAGAAGGCGCATTTTGCGGAAATGAACAGAAAAACACCGACGCTCATTTTCGTGGAGGAAAATGGAGGGGAACGGTTTCCACTGAAGTCGTCAGACACGTAAAGCTGACGACTCAAAGGGGAAAAAAAAGGAGGTCGTATCGAGAACCACGAGATCTTGAGACCACGAAGAACACCCACCGGGCCTCCTTTTTCTCGAAAACAGGGCCGACGAAATGGCGTCCTGACTCGAAGGAAAAAGGGGGGATGTCGAGACCCCAAATCGGAACTCCAAGGGGCAAGTTCAAAACAGGGGTTACTGTTCCTGGTTCGGTTAAGTGGATCTTTCCATTGCATCCAACCCCACGGAATACAGCGAAAAAGGGGAAGCTCAACGATTAAAGACGACTCACGCGAAAGTCAAGACAGGGCCGTGAGGGGCGGGGGGGCCTGGAGATGCCGGTCCGCGATAAAAACAGTCCGCCCTTCAATTATCGGGGGCCCGGGACTGCCGGCGGAGAAAAAGCAACGTGAGGGGGAAATAATTTTTAGGTCATCAGAGGGGAACGGTCCGGGAGGGGGCGGGACTCCAAGTCCGTGCCCTCTTATAGACACGACACTGACACCGGATGAGAAAAAGAAGGGGGGACAGGCGTGTCACTGGAGAAGTCCCCGAGAGATGCTACGCGGCCCAACAGAAGATCCTTCAGAAGAGTCGTCAAACAAGGGCGGTTGTAACCGGGGATTTCTTCAGCGTGGGCGATGGGGAGTCACATCAACGCGCTCATTTAGAAAAAAAAAACAACGTCAAAATAGGGTCAAGGGGGGGTCCTCCGCAAAAATCCAGAGCCTGACTTGCCTTCTGGCAGGGAACTTTTTGTCCAACGCCTCCCTAAGAATATAACGAAGGAAGGGAAGAGGTCGACTGTGATGGAACGCAGTAGATTTGATTCCTTCGGCAAAGGCCGACTAAATATGCCGTAGCAGAGGCCGTGGGGGTATTAGAATCCCACGCAGGGCGTTACGAAAGTATTTCTCATACCGTGTGACGATGAAGATAGCCGGCTGCGTCAGCACTCTCGGAAAAGAGACCGAAGAAAGGTAAGCGAGTGTCGGTCCCTCGCGTTCACAGAACGAGGAGGAGGGACGTTTTTGACGGAGGTATCCGCCTATCAGTCGATGTTTCCTTTACCGGGATACCAAAGGCCGGCAGACATCTCCGCGCTCAGTAGGTCGGGATATTTTCCCGATCGGCCGTATGCTCCTCGGTAGAGAACTCTAGATACTCTTAAATGGCCGTTGCGATCTTCACAGGCCCCCAAAGAGGGGGGCCTACGGAAGTATCAAAGGTGATGGAAAACCCCGGCTCTGCATAGGTCTTTGCAAAGACAAGTCGCGCACTGTTGGAACAGGAGGGGGTCGCGCGGATAACTATTGTCTCGCTGCGGGTCTGGCCTGTGAGACCGTCGAAGGGGACAGAAGAGCTGGCGAGAAAATCCAGTCTCCTCAAAAAGATTAGTAGAACAGATAGTGTGGATGGGCAACGGGGCTTTACGACGCTGGAGACCAGAACTCTCGGCGCCATTCCTCGAAGAGAGAGAGACAAGCTGTTCCCAGTGGCGAGCACGAGGGCGGGAAATAGATACCTGAGAGCAGGATCGCTTCCCTTACGCCTAAGAAGCGGCCGGCGAGATCATCCCGGCCCCGCTGAAAAGGAGAGGGGATTTCTACCGCTCTCGCGTGTTCGCGGCCCTATCAGAAAGGATCATTACGAGCGAGGAATCCGTCTTCCGCACGCTGAAGGGTAATCCAAAGAATCGTCCGGCCGAATAGGAATCCCTCTTAAACCAACGCGCCGTACTTTCCCGGAGTTAATCTACACTATCCGCGACTTCCGCGGCGTGGGGAGGAATAATCGCGTGCCTGAACCGCCGCGGGATCACAGCGACCAAGTTCTTCTCGTTGGTTCGAAACTCGAGGCGGCTCATTTTTCCTCCACGGGAGGGGAGAGGGGAGGGTCACTCAATTCAAAGCCGCTACATGCCGCCAGGAAAGGGAGAACGCGGAAGTCAGAGGAGGGGGAGTTGGACAAACCTGGTGGGCGCTCAACCTAACAGGGAGAGAAGGTCTCCGCGGGTGTATTCGGAGCCTCAACACTTGTAGGGGGGCTCGGACGGAGCCGGGCAGGGCTACAGCTTACCCTCCGAATCTAAGAGGAAACCTAGACCCGACCAACCTTCCTCAGTCGGGAGAAGAGGTCCGTAAATGCGGTCGATGCCATGTTAGGGAAGGGGATCTTTTACTGCGAGGCCCGACGAGCGCAAAGCTCAGCGTTGTAAACGGGAAGGTGAAAGTCCTCTTCAGCAACAGCAAGGATGGTGGCTCCCAGTTATTAAATAAAAAAAAAGGTAAAGGGCCCCGAATACCGTGTTTTCGCCGGGAAGAAAAGTGGACATCCGCGATCATTGGAAAAAAGGAGTGAATCGGCGAACGGAGAAAGTCTACCACGAACGGGAATGACGTCTACCCCTTGGAGCGTGTGGGATAGGGAATTTGTCTATTGGTCGCGAGCAGTTGGGTTCGATTATGGAGACACACCGAACCCCCGGAAAAGTACGCGCGATCACCTGGCTTGAATGGCGTTTAAGATACTAGAAGAGAGGGGCGAATCGACATCCCTAAAAGCGAAATGGACCGTTAGGCAGCTCAGTTGGGTTCCTAGGTCGAGACCTCACGCGCACGTGCGGTTTTGAGGGGCGCACATCCGTCGCCAGCAGTGGTGACGAGGAAAGGGGGGTTCTGACGTTGAGCAAAAGCGGATAGGGAAGGTAGGTAGAGGTGCGACAGGCGCCATCCGAAAAATGAAAAATCTGGACCCTCTGGGCAGGGCTAGGAGAATCGTCATCTTTCCGACAAGGTACGCAGCCATTCCCAACACGGAGAGAGGGGGGGGGGGGTCATTCCCCGGCAAGGGGGGGGCCAGCGGTTGCGACAGCGCGGCACTGCATCAGGGAATCCCGACGGTTTCATTTTTCTCGGAGGGGTCAGCCGCTACGTTCGCCGGGAAGCCAATTTCATTGCGACGGTGAAGGTCGCCTCGGCGCCGTCGAGGAAAAGGCCGGACATCTCTTTTGCTCGAGAGAACTCAGGGGGGGTGTAAGGGAGCCACAGTACCGAAGTAAAAGGTGTCCGGAAAAAGAAAGTGGAACCCTCGCGGCGGAGAAGAAGGGGGAGAAACCGGTTTTCAGTTTTTGGCCAGCAAGCGTAATCGTACCGCGGACGCGTCGCACCGGACCAAAAGAAGGGGAACTTATTTCAGAAGATCCGTAATATGCAGTCAACACCGGACTTCGGAAAGGACAGGCTGAGTACCGCTTGCAGGCGGTGATTGTCCAGCCGAGACGAGGAAGAAAGGGGGGCATCCTTCTGGAACGGCGTGACTGACCAAACGAAAGGGATAGCGCCCTGTCGTGAGCCAGACTCGCGGTTCAGAGGCCAGGGAGAGCACAGGCTACCAAGTGACGGTCAGCACCTAAGAAGGGGGAAAAGAAACAACGCCTCATATAATTACCAGATCGATGGGGATAAGGCCCATAGATAAAGGACTCGGGAGAAAGCTAATCCCGTGGCGGCGGGGGGGTTGTGGGGGGGGGGGTAAACTTCAGTCATCCTACTAGAAAAGAAAGCTTGTCAAAGTACGGAAGAAGCCGATCGTGACGCGAGCATCGCCGTTCATAGGAACAGAAGGTCGCCTTGCTCTTAGGCGATGCCGTGCACGGAAGAAAAGGGTCGGGGAGTTAGCTTGAAGTGATGCGCGTGTTAAAACCAACAGAGGAGGATGGGAAAAACGACTCACCATCCACAACGAGGCCTAACGGCCCCCCAGCTGTTTCGCCTGACGGCATAGGGAATAAACAAAAAACAACCTTTAACCCAACGGAGGGAGGAAAAGCGTGTCATGAAAAAACGTCGATGGGAGCTCTCAAAGGCGCTCCCGACGGTCTTCCACTCAGGTTAGAGGGATTCTGTAAGGTTCAGACATGAAGTGGACCCCGGAAAAAAAAAAAGTCCACGGGAGGCCGCTGCGTCGTTTGCAAGACGAATATTCCCTAACTCGATTAGGCTTAAGAACTACCAATCCGTCGGAGGGGTGCAGAACGATAGGTGAACTGACCCGGAAAAAGGGGGAAAACGGTGCAGAATACAGCGATAATTAGCGTGGAAGCGGGTTTAGTGAGCTCACTTTGGTATCAGCCAAGGTCCCCCAGGGCTCCACACTACGATCCCGCGTATCTGCACGCGAGAAAAAGTATCAGTCTATGACATCACGCCCGGAAAAAGGAAGTAAAAAAAGGGAACGCGACGAAGAAGGGTTTGTTCGCGAGGGGCCTTGGCTTCGAAAGACAGAAAAGGGCCCGTGGTATATTGGGCGACGCTCCTCGCTGATTGAAAAGGCTGAAGGGAAACACCTTCCACCTTCCGGGAAGCGGAGGGGGGGATCGCGGGCAATTCCAGGGTCGGTAACTAGGCACCTGGAACGGAGCGGGGGTGGCTTTAACTCTCCTCCGGGAATAGCAGGGAATAAAACTGGAAGATGCCCCCTAACGGTTAAAAAAGGGCATTATACCTGCGCCTGAGGGGCACTGGTAAAGTCTGAAAAAGCAAGTTCGGGCGTTCGACAACGAGGGGCGAACGATGCATATCCCCTTTTCGAAAACCATACTAGCAGGCATTTTATGAGAGTAAAAAAAGGGACGACTGCCCGCGGGAGTGCGCGGGACACGAACCATCTATCACCGTGGTCGGGGACAATTGGAGGAAATCTGGCCGCCGATGGGAGGGGTCACTGGGGTTAAAGGAGGCAGGAGAAAAACTTCCCATCACGGAGGACAGGGTGGAGAGGGCGGGTTCGCATCTAAACTTTTCCCCCGACGAAGGGACAAAGGGATCGTCCACCACGGAGGGCCGAAGAATCGGCTGCTCAAGAAAAAAAGCACGTGAAAAAAAAAAGGAAGTGATCGGGGCGCGCCGGGAAGGAAAAGGGGAGGAAAAAAATGGCAGAGCAATGAAATCGTTACCGCAGCTAGCTTCACTAGTTAGACAAAGGAGAAGTACAGCAGGAAGTCGCGAATTGGGAGTTTGGGGAAATTCTATCCTTCTTGCAGAAGACAAAGAGCAACACGAACATCTCAACAGGATGCATCTAAAAGGTTGGTAGACAGTAAAATTGGAATTCGGGTTCGAAAGGGAAAAAAAAAGGACGTGTCTCGCCCGATCCCAGCAGAGGAGACAGCAATGGATCGAGGGGACGCGGAGAATGACGTTCACGAGCAACACGCTTTGAAAAGAGGGGTTTGGGTTAGTACTGCAAGAGTGATCGCCAACCGCCCCCACTGCTGGGCGGGGGCGCGCGGTATCCACGACCCACGAAAAACGCAGAGACGGAGAGGGTGCGGGAAGGATCCGCACTCTTACGGCAAAAAACAAGACGCTCTACGAAAAGGCCTTAGTCACGGGGACGGTTTGGGAGCTTGCTGGCGCTGGGAGGTTACGGAGCAACAACACACCCTAGAAGAAGATCAGATCCTATCTCAAGCAGGAAGAAGGGAAGAGAATATTCCGTGCCCGCATACCATACACACATGGGAAAGGCGAACATGGGGTTGCCTTCTTCGGGGGCAGCCAGGTGGGGGACGACCTTAAAGCTTCGCCGGAAGAGTTTCCATCTAACTTGGGACCGCCAGTATGCGGCTTGCCTTGCGCAGACTCAAACAGAGAGCCGTGAGACCCATTCCGTAGACTAAATCCATCGCGATGCCCACTTCAGGGCGTCAAAATATATAAGCTTGGACTCCTTTAATGGTCACAAACGCGAAAAAAAAGGCTGGGGGACATACACTCTCTGCACTCACGAGAACCAGAGGCATCTTGAGAAGAGGCAGAGACTCGAAATCTTAAGGGGTGATGCGAGCAGTCGGACCCACGAAAGACGCGAGAAGTTTGCAGGACGGTGTAAATGAAAACGGGCTCCTCGAGTCATGAGTTGCCACGATCCTCCTCGCAAGAAGGAGATAGCGGATGAACATCTAGTCTGTCAGTCGGCTGGCCGGGCTGAGGAAGGTCAAAAAAAAAAAATGGGGCTTTTCTGCGTACGGAAAGATGCCTTAACCCTGTCAAACGGGCTTGCAACAAAGCGTTCAAGTCAACTTTTTACCCGCTTAGGGAGACAATCATGGGCGCGTTTACAGGTTAGGCCAGGGGGCCGTAGTCCCCTCCAAAAGAATGGGAGTTCCATCAGAATCATGAACGGAGGTATTAAAAGAGTCTGTTTGGGCATTGACCGGAGAAAGGCGAGGGTACAAGCCTGGTCGAAGCACGCAAAAGCACCATTCGCTAGGGTCAAGCGAAGCCGGTGGCATAGCGAACGGCGGTGCAACCGCTCGGCCCGGCGGAATTCACGGGGAGGAACGTGCCATAACCTCCAGAAAACTAAAAAGAATCTCCCGAGCGAGACATTACTTCTAAAAAGGGAGAACACTTTGTCGCGGCAGAATACGATAGGGAGCTCTCTGGGAGGGGAAAAAGAATAGTCCTATTAAGGGTTACAGCCAAAGGTCACATAAACGCAGGGGGGAGTTCTGACAAGCTCAAACTTCGGAACCCAACGGCCCATGCCGAGCCTCATGTAAAAAGAAACTCACCAAATATCGTCTTTAAGGAGGAGGAACTGCGGACTCTCTGTCCTAAGTGGGTGATACCAGGCGTACAAGTGGGATCGAGAAGAACATGAAGGGGAGTACGCCTCTAGACGAGGAAAAGGCGGAATGTGTTATTTCGCGTGAAAGAAAGCTGCAGGGAACGCTCTCTACGGACGAACTTAAAAGAGACCGACGTTGGGTGGGGCGCTCAGACGTTCTATTCTCCGGGGATTGGAAAAGTTAGAAGAAAGGCCAATTAGGCCTGTGAGATATGGGAGTATGGGATGAAGGAAGGCAAATTCACTGGCGGATTTGAGGTAGATCCTGTCCGCTTGGGCATTGGGTGCTACCGAACATAGCCCATCGCTGATCCCGTCCGGACCAAATGGGCTTGGGAAGTGACAAGGCCGCATGAAGCGATACGGGGAGGGGGGGGGGAAACAGGCGATTACGTATCAGGAATTAGAAAAAGGACCCACGCTCGCTCCGGAGGAGGGTCGGGATATCCTGCTCCACTCACAGAGGTGATCGGTGTCGAAAAGCAAAATATGAATGAATGACCTACAGGACGACCTTGTTGCTAGAGACGCCGGCTTCATCAGAAAAAAGGAAGGGAGGAAATCAACGGCTTGGGAGAGGGAGGACAAGTAGACAAAACCCCACTGGAGAACCGGGAACGTCCAATACGGAGACAAGTTTCACCGTGATGGATGAATCGGGTTCTATTGGGTTAGTTTGCGCTGTAGCAACCTGGGGAGGGCAAGAAGGGAGAAGTCAACGGAACCCCGGACCATTAGGAGAAATGGTGGGCCTTTCAGATCCAGAACTGGTGCAGCCAGGCTAAGCATTTCGTTCGGGGGGGAGCAGGTTTTTAAAACGGAAAAGAAAATCCGAAAGACGCCACTGCGGTTGGGTTATGAGTAAAACGCCAATGTGTTGCGACGACAACGAGGTGGAAACTTTGATCCGACAGAGATAACGGGAAAGGGAAAGCCGCGAGTGCGCCCGGGAAAAAAAAAAAAAAATCAGGAAAAAACCTTACGTCGGGCGCCGGGGTCGAAAATTGGGCCTGCGCATCGGCAAAAAGAAAAAAAGAGGGAATATCGGGCCGGGGTTAAAGAAGACAGAGTCGCTGCCCGATTAAAAGGGAAAACCGGATCACGCCCGTTTGGGGATTGCAATAGAATATTCCCAAGAAGACGTGCTTGTTTCTCGAAAGGGGAAAATAGCGTCACCTCGCTAATTTACCCTTGAGCAGGAAAAAAAAGGAGAAGGGAGCAGACCGTGACACCATGTACGCCTATGGTAGTTGCCGGGTGAAGCCCTCGATTCACTCGTTCATTCCAAAGGGGGAGCGTGCGCCACAGTCCCTCCAGGGGTACGGAAGGAAAAGCACCGGAGGCAGTATAGCCGCGAAAGGATAAAAACACCGTTGAAGGTTCAATTGTCTCCAAGGAAAGACGCACGTACGCTCTCCCAAGCCAAGCTTCAGGCATTTAGATTTCGACTGCTCAGCCGCAGGCCCGGGAAAAAGAATCAAGTTTCGTCGGCAACATCGGAGGATTCAAAGGCAGGCAACGGCTGGGGCGTTATGGAAGATCGTTGAGTTGCCATATCCTTCTGAAAGCTGTGAGAAAAAAGAAATTTATGGGGCCGCTGATACGGAAAGAACGGTAAACAGAAAAAAAAAAGCGTCACGAGTGACATTAGCGCACCCCGGCGAAAAATTTTACAAGTTTATCACCAACGCCGAAACTTAGGAGTATTAAAAGGATTCCTGAAATCGGTCAAGGGTGAGGCACCCGCCGCGGAGCTTGGGCTGTTATGGGCACTTCTTTAAAAAGCAGAATAGGCCCAGCGTGGCAGAACCTTCTGGAAACAAGAAGGATAAAGGATGGCAGCGACCATCGACGTGGGGGGTCAGGAAAAATATGGATTCGGAAGAACTTGTGGCTCCCTTTTCGGAGGAGGGTTGGAGGAGAGGGTTATA